>Ga0079224_100017319_pt1 | contig 10149 bp, 5 predicted proteins | sample Stecom2015_FD_80414 | JGI IMG/M metagenome (GOLD analysis project Ga0079224, IMG submission 80414) | Agricultural soil microbial communities from Utah to study Nitrogen management - Steer compost 2015 | ecosystem: Environmental > Terrestrial > Soil > Agricultural land | place: USA: Utah... | reverse complement strand
GATGGGGTTACTGTAGAAAGCCATGGCCCCAATAACGATGGTTGTGATCCTGAATACTCAAAAAATGTAATTATTAGAAACTGCACTTTTAATACAGGAGATGATTGTATAGCTATAAAATCCGGTAGAAATGCTGACGGTAGGCGTGTAGCTATTAAAAGTGAAAATATAATTGTCCAGAACTGTAAAATGCTGGATGGGCATGGAGGGGTTGTTATGGGAAGTGAAATATCAGCCGGAGTAAAAAATGTGTATGTAGAAAATTGCAAAATGGACAGTCCCGAACTTGATAGGGCTATAAGGATTAAAACAAACTCAAAAAGAGGTGGTGTGGTTGAGAATGTGTATGTGAGAAATATTGAAGTTGGCCAGGTTAAAGAGGCTGTTTTAAAAATAAATATGTTCTATGATGTATATGGTTCTCAAACAGGTGCATATATCCCTGAAGTAAAAAATATCAACCTTGAAAATATTCAGGTAAAAAACGGTGGTAAATATGGTATCCTGGCTAAAGGTTATAAGGAATCACCTATTAAAAATATTACCCTGACTAATGTAGTACTAGAAAAAGTTGAAAATGAATATTTAATTGAAAATGTTGACAATTTAAAGTTCATTAATACCTATATAAACGGAAAAATAATGAAAGACAATAAATAGCTGAATTAAATAACACTAACCAAAAATGATTATTATGAATTATAAGTTTTTATTCAAGAAAAGGTTAAAATGTGTTTCCGCATTTTTTCTTTTTCTGTGTTTGCTTACCGGGAATATGGCTTTTGCCCAGGGAGCATTAACAGTAAGTGGTACTGTATCGGAAGCCGATACTCAAATGCCACTACCTGGTGTTAACGTCGTTGAGAAAGGTACCAATAATGGTACTACAACAGACTTTGACGGAAATTATTCTTTAGAAGTGTCTGGTCCTGATGCAGTTATTGTAATTAGCTACATAGGTTTTACAGCACAAGAGATTACAGTTGGAGGGAGAAATACAATAAACATAACCCTGGAAGCTGAATTACAATCTTTAGGTGAAGTGGTCCTTGTAGGTTATGGGCAGCAAAGAAGGGCCGATGTTACTGGCTCAATCGGTTCTGTAAGTGCAGAAGCTTTAACTGAACGGAATATAACTAATCCTTTAGAGTCAATGCAAGGAAGTGTGGCCGGTGTTCAGGTATCTTCTTCTACAGGTAGGATTGGTGACGAGTATAATATTAGTATTAGAGGTCAAAACACTTTTGGCGATGCTACATCCCCTCTATTTGTGGTGGACGGAGTACCAACAGATGGGATTGATTTTCTTAATCCTCAGGATATTGAAAGAATTGATATTTTAAAAGATGCTTCATCGACAGCTATTTATGGGTCAAGGGCATCAAATGGAGTTGTTTTGGTGACTACAAAAAGTGGGGCCTCCGCAAAAGGAGCGCTTACTGTATCTCTAGAGAGTTTTGTGGGAGTTAAGTCTGCTGCCAGAATACCGGACTTCATGAATGGGCAAGAATGGTGGACATACCATCTGGCCGCATATCTGAACGGTAATTATGACATAGATGAGGCAACACTATTACAACAGGCCGGTATTACACCAACTAAAAACACCTTACTTTTAGAGAGAGCTAATAACGGATTCAATTATGATTGGGTAGATGCAGTTATTAAAACCGGGATCCAACAAAATAATTATGTGAACGTTTCCGGAAGAGGAGAAGGAGGATTAGGTTATAATATTGGTATTGGTCTTCAAAGTGAAACAGGAAATGTAGCAAATGAAAGATTAGATAAATATACAGTTAAGGCAGGGTTAAATCACAGGCTGAATGATAAATTTTCTTTGGGGCTTAACCTTACGTTTGCTAATACTGTAGAAGAGTTAGGTAGCCCTGATGCAATGGAGAGTGCTTTCAGGTTTAGTCCGTTGATGAGCCCTTATGGGTTAGATGGAGAGTTAATTCAACGGCCAGGGAAATTGAGAAATGCCGAAGATACAGAATGGTTGATCGATAAAACCAGTACAGTAAACCCTTTAGTAGATATTAATGAGGTTATAAATGACAGAAAAAGATGGAACGGTATAGGAAGTGCATTTTTTGAATATAGAGCTTTAGACTGGCTTTCTTTTAAAACTACTTTTTCTGCAAATTATGATGCTGTAAAGCATGGCAGGTACTTTGGTGAATTATCAATTGAATCAGATGAGGAGAGAAATGATATGTCTTCAGCTGAAGTATATCACCAGGAAAGGTTTAGTTATACTTGGGACAATCAATTTAATATAGACTATAATTTTGATGAAGATCATAATGTAAAACTTTTAGGGTTACAATCCGTCTTTTCATCTAAGACAGAAAGATCGTTTCAAAGAGCTGATGATTTTCCTTTCTTTACATCATACAATAATTTAGGTGCTGCTGAAGGTGAAACTTATTTGGTTGATCCAAGGGGTGTATTTGACGGACTCCCTTATGAAGCCCAAAAATTATCATCTTATGCATTGCGGCTTAATTATTCATTTCAAGGCAAATATTTATTGACTCTTGCTAATAGATGGGATGGTTCTTCTCTGTTGTCTGAAGATAAGCGTTGGGATAGTTTTCCTTCAGCTGCTTTGGCCTGGAGAATTACAGAAGAAGGTTTTATGGAAGACCAAAATCTTTTCTCTGAGTTAAAAATCAGGGTAGGATATGGTTTTACAGGGAATAATAATGTACCTCCATATAGTACTTCTACTCTTTTAACTGACAGGTCTTTTTATGATTTTAATGGAAATAATGGAGAAGGCTGGCTAGGAGTTTTAGGTAGCACTCAGTTAGGTTGGGAAAAAACAAGGGAATTAAATGTCGGAGTAGATTTTGGTTTATTAAACAATAGGATTTCAGGATCTGTAGATGTGTATGATAAATTATCTGAAGATTTATTATTACGTCAGCGATTGCCTATAGAAACAGGTTATGAAACTGTTTTTAATAATATTGGCTCTGTAAGTAATAAAGGGGTTGAGATTGCCTTAAACACCAGGAATATTGACACTAAAAAAATTACTTGGGAAACATCATTTACATTTACGAAAAACACAAATAAAATTGAAAAAATTTATGAAGGTGTAGATAATTTACTGCTAAGTGGAGGTGGTGGTAATGCTAATTATTTAATAGTAGGAGAATCTATTAATTCATATTATAACTATCAATTTAATGGTATCTGGCAGGAAGATGAAGCTGCAGAAGCTGCTTCTTATGGACAGGCTGAAGGGGAAGCTAAAGTATTAGATGTAAATAATGATGGCGTTATTACTGCAGAAGATGACAGAGTTGTTTTAGGTACATCTGATCCGGATTGGATAGGTAGTTTCTTTACGAAATTAAGAGTTGGAGGTTTTGACCTTTCTGCCTCGGTAATAACAAGTCAGGGCTCTTTTGTGTATAGTCCATTTCATTCAGATGCTTTAGAAACCTATCAAAGAGGAAGACAAAAATTAGATGTAGAAGTATATATACCCCGAAATACTGCAGGATTACCTTATCAACCTTCAAATCAATATCCTTTAGGTAGGGCTGAAGGAGATTATTGGAATGATGATGATGTTGGTTTTTACCGGGAAGCATCTTTTGTGAAAGTGAAAAACATAGCTTTTGGTTATACTTTTAATGAGAATGTCTTAGAAAAGTTGAACATTAAAAAACTAAGAGTGTATGCTAATGTTCTAAATCCTTTTGTCTTTACTGACTATGATGGACTCGATCCGGAATGGGCAGATGCTAGCTTAAAGCGTGGTGGCGTGTCATCTATCACATATCAATTAGGATTAAGTGTTAAATTTTAAAAAAAAGAAGATGAAAAAAATAATATTAAGTATAAGTACTATTTTTATAATATTTACGTCTTGTAGTGATTATTTAGAAGAAGAAGTAAAACACAGCAGTGTTCCAGACGAATTATATTTGACCGATGAGGGGTTTGAAGGTTTGTTAATAGCTACATATTCAGAATTAAGAAAAATCTATGGTGATGATCCGTATTTATTCGCTTCTGGAACCGATTTATATGCTGATGGAAAAGAAGCAGGGCCTCCAGGGCTAACAAGATATACATCACTTTCTCCCACAAGTGAGGGTGTAGGTGAATTATATGATGATTGTTTCAGGGCTATAAGAGTAGCTAACACCGCACTACATTATGGAGAGTTGATAGCACAACAAGGAAGTGCCGTAAATACAAGAGAAGGTGAAGTTAGATACTTAAGGGCCAGTTACTATTTTTTATTAGTTCAAACATATGGCGGTGTGCCATTGATTACTGATCCTATTGATACACCGATATTTGAATATGACCGGGAATCTGCTGAGAATATTTATGAATTTATAGTAAGTGAGTTAGAACTCGCTTTAACTTTAGTTGATGAGGGTACTTATGATGGCCACGTAACAAAAAGAGCTGTACATCATTTATTGGCGAAGGTACATTTAACCAGGGGGTATGAAAGTTTTGCTGCCAGTGATGATTTTAGTGAAGCAGCCAGTTATGCTGATGCCGCTATTGCAGGGCAAACTTTAAATTTGTCATTTGAAGAATTATGGGCGCCAGGAAATGAAATGAACGAAGAAATTATATTTTCTGTGCAATATAGTCCCGAATCTATTGTTGCTAATCCGAATGAATTAGGAAATAGTCAAAGAAGACATTTCGGCCCTTATATGGGTGGTGGTGAAAATGCTGACAAGCATCCTAACAGAGTAGACGAATTAGGTATTACAAGAAGAACATTAGAACTTTTTACTGAAGATGATGAAAGATATAGTGCCTCTTTCATGGAGAAAGTATACACCCGTTATTATGATTATTATGATGTACCAGTTGAAGACCATAGTTCATTACCTGTAATACATTACTATGTACCTCGATGGGGTGGTAATACTCCAGCCGATTCATTAGCTTTTTTTGCAGCAAACCCGGGAGCTCCACTTGATGGTTTTCATTCTTATGGTACGTACTTCGCAGAAGGTCTGGCCGGAGCAGATTTTGGCACCATACCTTTAAAGAAATTTGACTCACCAACTGATCCTTATGGACAATCAAACAGTTCAAGAGATATTATTCTTTCCAGGCTTGGAGAAACATATTTAATAGCAGCCGAGGCTTATTTGCAAGCAGGACAACCGGGTACAGGTTTGCTTAGGCTTAATGAAGTGCGTAGAAGAGCAGGTGTTGCCGATGCGCTTATATCCGAGTTTGATATAGACTATATTTTAGAAGAAAGAGGAAGAGAGCTATTGGGCGAATATCATAGGTGGTTTGATCTTAAACGAACAGGAAAATTGGTTGAATATGCTTCAGCATATAATTATCAAGTTGATGAGTCTAATTTTCAAGGGAACAATGGCGAATTAAAAATATTAAGGCCAATACCGCAAACAGCAATAGATTTAAATCAGAATAAAGATTTCCCGCAAAATCCTGCGTATGAGTAAACGAAACATTCAATAGGAATAAAAGTATATAAGAAAGTTTTTATTATTGTATTTTATTGGTTGGTTAAGAGCCTGGTGAATTTATCGCCAGGCTTTTATTAAAATCCGTAAGTTTGAAATTATAAATAAAGATGAAATGAAAAAGCTAAAAATTTTACTTATCCTTTGCTTTATAATTGCAGTAAGTTGTAAGCAAGAAAAAAAGGAAGCCGATTCTCCTGAATTGGAAAGTACTGAAAAAGAAGAACCCACAGTTCTTTATAGAACATATGCTGAAATTTCTGTTAAAGAGGGCGGAAAATGGGTAGAAAATAAGTATGAAGGTGGGAATTTTAAAAATATTGAAACTCTCACAGTGCCGTCCACCCATACTGACCACTCATATTTTATACGCTATGAAGGTCCGGGTTGGGAAAGCAATAAAGTTGGCTACAGGCTTTATTTAGACTGGAGAAACGCGATCGATATATTTGGAAAATTAACTGATTCATTGATCCTTTCACAAGTGGGTCAGGATGGTTTTGATTCCTATCATGAACCAAGTGATTGGGGAATGGATATCCTTAAAGTTGGTAAATCGTTGGGTATAGGTTCCATAGGTAGGTATGTTAATGATAGTGTTTCTCATTTTAAAGAAGTAGATTCCACAGTAGTATCTGTTAACAATACAGATGCAAGATCCTCTGTAAATATCAATTATTATGGGTGGAAGACTGGAAACGAAAAAATTAATTTAAGCTCTGCACTTTCCATTACCCCTGATACACGATATACTCAACATACAATACAACCATCAGACAGTATTACCGGCATTTGTACAGGTATTGTAAAATTCGAAGGCATTGAACTTATAAATAATGAAAGTGAAGATTCTGCATGGGGGTATATTGCTACCTATGGAGAACAAACGCTGGTTCCGGATGATTTAGGAATGGCTATTTTTTATAAAAAAGATGATGTAAGCAATAAAGTAGATTCAGAATTTGATCATCTTTTAGTATTTAAGCCAACAACTAAAGAAATAACTTATTATTTCCTTGGTGCCTGGGAACAGGAAAACAATGGAATCAAAACAAAAGAAGAATTCATTAGTTATTTAGATAAATTATTATCTGAATTGTACAGTAACAATAAAATATAATTCACACTGAGTTTAAATAACTTAAATTTTATCATTTTTATGACTACACCCAAAAACAAACTTTTCTTTCTCTTAATTGTATGTTTCAATATGATTGGCCTAACAAGCTGTAAACAGGAAAAAAAGGAAGACAAGAAAGCTGAAGAAATAGAAGTAGATGTAAAAAACGAAGAAACTGTAATACCCGATACATTAAAATGGTCTGAAAGAATGGCTTTAACTTTAATGAAAGCGCACCCGGAGGCCTATCAGATTGATGATAAGGAAGAACCTAAATGGGATTATGTTCATGGCCTGGTATTAACCGGGTTTGAAAAACTCTATGAGAAAACCGGAAAGGAAGAATATTTTGAATATATAAAAGGATATGCAGACACTACTATTGATAGTTTAGGTGAGATTCCATCTTATAAGTTTGAAAATTATAACATTGATATGATCAATGCCGGAAAAATACTCTTTGGCCTTTATCACAAAACAAAGGATGAAAAGTATTTGAAAGCTATGCAACTTCTTAAGAAACAATTGGATGAGCATCCAAGGACAAAGAGCGGGGGCTTCTGGCATAAAAAAATATATCCTTACCAAATGTGGTTAGACGGATTATATATGGGAGCTCCTTTTTATACCCGATATACAACTGAGTTTGAAAATGGGAAAGATTTAAGTGATGTTGCTAAACAATTTGAGTTGATCCAAAAATATGCAAAGGATGAAGAAACCGGATTATTATACCATGGTTGGGATGAAAGCAAAGAAATGGACTGGGCAAATAAAGAGACGGGAACTTCACCAAATTTCTGGTCCCGTTCACTGGGTTGGTATGCTATGGCATTGGTTGACGTATTAGACTATTTCCCCAAAGACCATCCAAAGCATAAAGAACTGGTAGGTTACTTAAATCAACTTGTAGAAGCGCTTTCAAAATATCAACATGAATCCGGTTTGTGGTACCAGGTTACAGATAAAGGGGATAAAGAAGGTAATTACCTTGAAGCTTCGGGAACAGCTATGTTTGCATATGCTATTGCAAAAGGGGTTAATGAAGGCTATTTGCCAGAGCAGTATAAAGAGGTTGCAACCAAAGCATTTGATGGATTAACAAGAGATCTAGTAAAGGTTTCAGAAAGTGGGGATGTAGTAATTACCCAGGCATGCGCCGTAGCCGGGTTGGGAGGTAACCCATACAGGGATGGCTCCTATGAATATTACATAAACGAGAGAAAAAAAGACAATGACCCAAAAGCTACAGGGCCTTTTATTTTAGCAGCTCTTGAATTAAATAAATAAAATTACCTTGCCCTTTAAACGATTCCATAAAGGGAATAGGGTTTGTTAAGTCTGGTAAATGTAACAAACCCTGAGGTATTTTCTTAAATATACAGTCGATGTTTTGTTATCAAAAAGCACTGGGTATTATCCTTTTTATATTGAGTTGTAATCAAATGCCTGCCCAGGTATTAGATCAATCATGGAAAGAGATTGTTCATAAAAGTAAAGAGGAATGGTTTGCAACTCCGGATGCGATCACTATCGCAGAAAATGTTTTACTCTACCAGCGAAATATAGGCGGGTGGCCCAAAAATGTGCAAATACACAAGCCATTAAATGAAACCGAAAAGACAAAACTTTTAAACCTTAAAACCAAGACCGAAGGTTGTACTACAGACAATGGAGCTACCGTTTTGGAGATGATTTTCTTGTCTAAAATATATAAACAGGTACCGGAGGAAAGATATAAAGAGGCGTTTTTATCCGGACTTAACTATTTATTGGAGGCACAATATAAAAACGGAGGATGGCCCCAGTTTTATCCCTTAAAGGAAGGTTATTATTCCCATATAACCTACAATGATAATTCTATGGTAAATATCTTAAATGTGTTTAAGGAAATAATTTATAAAACCGGTTATTTTTCTATAAAACCATCCGAGAAAGTTATTGAGAGGCTTCAAACAGCATTTAATAAAGGCGTTGACTGCATTCTGAAAACCCAATATAAACAAAATGGTGAGTTGACAGCATGGTGCGCTCAACATGATGAAATAACACTCTTACCGGCTAAAGCAAGAGCGTATGAGTTACCTTCTTTAAGTGGCGGTGAATCAGCAGGAATAGTTATATTACTAATGTCAATCAAAGACCCATCACCGGAAATCATTAATGCAGTGAATAAAGCCGTTAACTGGTTTGAAAAAACAAAAATATCAGGATTAAAAGAAGTAAGGCATTATGCAGATGATGGTAGATTAAAAGAAAAAGTGATGGTGCAAGACCCTGATGCTAAACCTTTGTGGGCACGTTTTATGGAGTTGCAAGATAACAGGCCCTTTTTTTGTGACAGGGATGGGATAAAAAAATATTCCATGGCTGAGATTGGCGAAGAACGAAGAAATGGTTATGCATGGTATATTGATAAACCAATAAAAGTTTTAACAAAGTATGATGATTGGAAGAAAAAGCATGCTATTGAAAAGAGCAACAAGAAACCTGCCAATGAATACAAAATGACAGTTGCAAAAGATGGTAGTGGCGACTATGTAAATATTCAGGATGCTATCAATAATGCAAAGTCATTCCCTTACAGGAGAGTCGAAATTTTTATTAAAAATGGAGTCTATAATGAAAAAGTTAAAATACATGAATGGAATACCTATATATCACTCATTGGAGAAAGTAAAGAAAAAACGATCATTTTTTACGATGACCATTTTAAAAAAATAGATAAAGGAAGAAACAGTACATTTCTCACTTATACGGTTTTAGTAGAAGGTAATGATTTTACAGCAAAAAATCTCACCATTCAAAACACAGCGGGGGATGTGGGGCAGGCTATAGCATTGTCAGTAAATGCAGACAGATGTTACATCAAAAATTGTAATATTCTGGGAAACCAGGATACATTGTATACTTCCGGCGAAGGGTTTAGGCAATACTTTAGCAATTGCTACATAGAAGGGACTACTGATTTTATTTTTGGCCAGGCGACAGTTTTGTTTGAAGAATGCATCATTCACAGTAAAAGGAACTCCTATATTACTGCTGCATCAACTCCAGAGAGTATTCCCTACGGATTTGTGTTTATGAATTGCAACCTTACAGCAGATGAAAATGTTACAGAAGTATACCTGGGCAGGCCATGGCGAATATACGCTAAAACAGTTTTTCTGGAATGCAAAATGGGAGAACATATAAAACCTGAAGGCTGGCATTCCTGGTCAAAACCAGAAGCTGAGAAAACAACCTACTATGGCGAATATAACTCAAATGGAAAAGGAAATAAACCGAATAAAAGAGTCCCATGGTCTCATCACCTTAGTAAATCTGAAGCAAAAAAATATACAGTTGAACACATCCTGGGAATGAATCCTCAAATGTTGAATGAAAAGTGGTATGTGAATTTCTCCTCTGAAAAAAATTAAGTACCTTAGGATATAAAAAATTTGTACGAACATTTATTTCAGTGTCCATATTGTTGTGTAGCAATATCATAGTTAATAGACTGTTCAGTTTCCCTATCATATGATTATGCAT
>Ga0079224_100017318_pt1 | contig 10149 bp, 6 predicted proteins | sample Stecom2015_FD_80414 | JGI IMG/M metagenome (GOLD analysis project Ga0079224, IMG submission 80414) | Agricultural soil microbial communities from Utah to study Nitrogen management - Steer compost 2015 | ecosystem: Environmental > Terrestrial > Soil > Agricultural land | place: USA: Utah... | reverse complement strand
TTTGTTGAATATTGTGTCAACAGAAACCTTGCTGGCAATGAAAATTTAGCATATATTCCTGGAACTGTGGGAGCTGCGCCAATACAGAATATTGCAGCCTACGGACAGGTTCAGGAAGACACTTTTGAATCTCTTGAAGCTATAAATATTAAAACAGGAGAGATTAAAGTTTTCAACAAAGAAGAGTGTGAATTTGCATACAGGAAAAGTGTTTTTAAAACAAAATACAAAGGTGAATATATTGTGTTAAGCGTAAATTACAAATTATACAAAGTAGAGGAGTATATACCCGAAACTTCCTACCACTCAAGGTATGAATCTCTTCAAGGAGAACTGGAACAGATTGCAAAAAAAACTTACACTTTGAAAGATGTTTTTAATGCTGTTGTCAGCATTAGAAAAAAGAAACTACCGCAGATAGAAGAGGAAGGAACACTAGGAAGTTTCTTTTTGAATCCTTTTGTCACAAAAGAGAAACTCGAACAACTTCAAAAGAAGTTTCCTGACATTCAATTCTATCCTGTGGAGAAAATGCAGTATCCTGGAAGAGATGATGAGATATTAAAAGCCAGTAGCATAGTAAAAATCCCGGCTGGCTGGCTTCTTGAAGAATTAGGCTGGAGGGGAAAATTTGAAGGCAATGTTGGATCATCACCTAAACATGCTTTATGCGTTGTAACAAAAGGACCTGCAAAAGGAGAAGACGTTATTAATTTCATAGAGAAAATGAAAAAGAGCGTAGAGGATGCGACAGGAATAAAGTTGGAGACTGAAATTAATATTGTATAAAGAAATGCCGAAAAATCGAGTTTAAATGGGTTTAAAACCGTTTGATTCTTCCGATAGTTTTTATATTTACTCTGCTTTAAAACTTCTCATATTCTTTCTAATCTTTATACTCAAAGATTTTCAAATTAAGTTCAAACAAATTAAGTTCAAACTTTAAAATAATAATATTATCAACACTAAAGAAATCATAACATTTATATAAATTATTAATATATCCAAATTCTAGTTTTAATTTAGTTTCACAGGTTTGTTTAAGAGTAAAATCTATATTTTAAATATACTTGTTTTTAAAATTTCTATACTTAAACTAACTTTCAATTTTGAGTAGAGAGCATAATATCCATGTTTTTGACAAAAATAAGTAACGTATATATCAAAATATTTGGATAAGCATAATAATTATGTTGAAACTTATGCCAGAGAGATTGGAAAGCAAATATTACACATTTGAACACATACTTTTTAACCTGAGTTGGGAATTAATTATCTAAACACTTTTCAAGGGTGTTCAAATTTTTTGTATATATAAGATATATAGATGCCAAATTTCAAATTTTTTGTATACAAATTTCAAAAATTTAGATATGAACAATTCAATATATATGAGATGTATAATTCCTAATTTTGAAGTAAATTGAAAGTTAGAATATAATGGAAAGTAACAAATATAACTTCAATGTATAAAAATTCATGGGGAAAATTAGGAAATTACCACAAGAATTGATCAACCTCATAGCCGCAGGTGAAGTAGTCGAAAGACCTGCTTCTGTCTTAAAAGAGCTTTTGGAAAATTCAATTGATGCAGAAAGCGCAAGAATAACGGTGAATATAACAGATTACGGAAAGGGCTTGATTGAAGTCATAGATGATGGCATCGGCATGAATGAAGATGATGCAATTTTAGCATTTGAACAGCATGCTACTTCTAAAATTCAAAAGTCGGAAGATTTGGAAAACATTGTAACATTAGGATTTCGCGGAGAAGCTTTAGCATCAATTTCATCAGTAGCGCAAAGAGTAGATTTAGAAACTAAAACTGATAAAGGCGAAAGTATACATATTAATATAGAGAATTCGAAACTCACAAAGTCAACATCAACCAAAGTGGATAGAGGAACAAAAATCAGCATATACAATATATTCGAAAACGTTCCAGCGCGAAAAAAATTTCTTAAAAGCGACAATACTGAACTTAAATATTTAATAAATACATTTTTAGAGATTGCATTAGTAAATTTAAATATTCATTTCGAAATCTATCACAACAGTAAACTTCAATACAGACTTACAAAGGCAAATAACATTAAAGATAGGATGTTTGAGATTTGGGGAAATACTGCAAACAACTTTTACGCCCCTAGGATAGTAGAAACAGATTTATGTAAAATTGAACTTGTTTTAGAAAAGCCAGAAAACGCTAAAAAAAATACAAATATTCAATATATCTATGTAAACGGCAGAAAGGTTGACAGTAAAGTAATTTCGATGGCAGCAAAAGAGGCATATCAGGGATTTATCCACAAAGATCTGAAGCCATCCTACATTATACTTATCCACATAGATCCTCGTCTTGTCGATGTTAACGTTCACCCTAGAAAACTTGAGGTCAGGTTTTTGGATCCACAGGGCATTTTCAGAACAGTCTTCTCTACTATCCGAAAATCTCTTGAATTAAACACAAAAGATGAATTAAAAAAAGCTCTTGAAATTAACAATGATTTCAAAAATCACACATACAAATCAGAATCAGATAATTTCATCTCATCATTAAATCAAAAAAGTAATCTTAAAGGTCAAGATTTTACTTATCCAACGATCAAACCTAAATTCAGCAAAGTTCAGGATGCTATATCATTCAACAAAGCCCTATTCGAACCTACAACAAATGGAAATGAAGCACCAGAAATTTCATCAGTTCAGGAAAGTATCAAAGAAGAACCTTTGAAGATTACACAGTTTTTTAATACATATATAGTGTATGAAAGGGAAGATGAATTAATTTTTATAGATCAGCATGCCGCAGCTGAAAAGATAACATTCGAAAAATTACTTTACAGCTTAGGTTCAGTCAAAACCAAACCACTATTAATACCAACTGTAATTGATTTGAAACCACATGAAAAAGAAATCATTCTAAACAAAAAAAATGATCTTGAGGAATTAGGCATTGTTATTGAAGATTTTGGAGGCACCTCTATTCAATTAGTTGAGATTCCAGAATTTGCTCAAAATATTAATGTGCAAGATTACTTACACGAGATTATAAATAATAAGGATGATTTCAGCTTCTTAAGCAGAGAATACGCAGATATAAAAATAAGTAATGAACTTTATGATCTATTAGCATTAACCGCATGCCATGGCAGCATCAGAGCAGGACAAAAATTATCCGAATCTGAAATGCTTAATATTATTAACGGGCTTAAAACCCTTAAACAGCCAAATAACTGCCCTCATGGGAGACCAACATCATGGAAGATATCGAAAAACCAAATAGAAAAAAATTTCAAAAGAGCCTTTTAATTATTTCTATATCAATAGGAATATTGATTGTAATTTTAATCAATCTTTTCTGGGCCAAAGTTAATCTAGTAAATACAAACGACTTCATTTACGTAAAACATATCGAATCCGGGACGTTACTGAAATTAGAGAAAGCCGAAACATCTTATGAACATGCTCGAGGCCTAATGTATAGGACAGATTTACAAGATAATGAAGGCATGATATTTATTTTTGACAATTCAAAAATTAGAAACTTTTGGATGTTGAATACTCCACAATCACTTGATATGATTTTTTTAGATGAGAATTTTAAGATTATTAACTTCTACTTACATACTATCCCTAATCAAACTGAAACCTTATACTACTCTAACGCCCCTGCAAAGTATGTTCTAGAAATAAAATCGGGGTTTATCGAAAAAGTAAATTTAAAAAATTCCGATACATTTGAAATTATTTAAATCAATTGTTCAATTCTATTGAACTAATGCAATTAAACAAAAAACATCTATAGTAAAGAAATATGAATAAAGATGTTGACAAAATACAAGTTCAGTAATAAAATTTGATTAGAAAAATTTAACAAATTTACTCTACTAGGTAAAAATAGTTAAAAGTGCAATGAAAAATCCCCTAAAGAGGGGGTTTTTCATTCCTATTTGAAATTTTTGGCTAATTTAATGATATAATTCAAAGAGTCATTAAAATAGTAGTCAAATTAATCATTATAATTAATATGTCGAATATGAGCTATTACGTTCCAACAGTAATTGAAACATCAAGTCGTGGAGAAAAAGTCTATGACATCTACTCCAGACTTTTAAAAGAAAGAATAATTTTTCTGGGAACAGGAATAAATGATGAAGTTGCTAATTCAGTTGTAGCTCAATTATTGTTCCTGGATAAAGAAGATTCAAACAAAGATATCCAAATGTATATCAACAGCCCAGGAGGAAGTGTTTATGCTGGGTTGGCAATCATTGACACCATGAACTATATTAAAGCGCCAGTTGCAACAATTGCAATCGGATCAGCTGCATCAATGGGCACAATGATATTAACAAGCGGAACAAAAGGAAAAAGATTTGCGTTAAAGAATTCTACTATCCATATCCATCAGCCGCTAGGAGGCGCTGAAGGGCAGGCAAGTGATATTGCAATTACTGCTAAGGAAATATTAAGAATTAAAGATTTGTTGAGAGATATATTAGTAGAACAAACAGGTCAAACCAAAGAGAAAATTGAAAAAGACATGGATAGAGACTTCTTTATGACTGCATCTGATGCGAAAGAATATGGTTTAATTGATAAAATCATTCAAAAGTGAGCGATTAGCTCAGCTGGCTAGAGCACTTCGTTGACGTCGAAGGGGTCAGAGGTTCGAATCCTCTATCGCTCATTCACTTTGTGAAACATATATTAGGTAAAAAACTCAAGGAAATTATGAACAACTACTCTACAGTGTCAGATATCGAGAAGCATTCAGCTGCGCATGTATTGGCAACGGCAGTTTCTAGAATATTTCCTTCAGTAAAAATCGGAATCGGACCAGTAACAAAAGCGGGTTTCTATTACGACTTTGATATTCCAAACGATATTGAAATTACTCCTGAAGCAATTAAAAGAATTGAAGCTGAAATCAAACAGATAATTAAAGACAACCTACCTTTCCAGCAATTGATAATTCCTAAAGATGAAGCAATCAATTTAATGCTCCAGAAAGGTCAAATATACAAGGCTGAACTTATACATAATATACCCGATCCTGAAATCAGTTTCTTTAAGACAGGCGAAGAGTTTATAGACCTTTGCCGAGGTCCTCATGTTAACTCAACCGGTGAACTTGGACCGATTAAAGTTACCGGTGTTAGTCAGGTTTATTGGAATGAAGATCCTGCAAGACCTAGACTAACCAGATTATCAGGAATTATCTTTAAAAATGAAGAAGAAGCAGCTATTTATGAAAAGATAGAGGAAGAAAAAGCTTCAAGAAGCTATATTAAATCTGCCACACAAAAAGGCTACGGATTTATTGATAGTGGCATGTTCCACGTTTCAGAAAAAGGAAGCAGAATTATTGACAATCTATTTAAGACTATTACAAAAGAGCTTGAATTAGACAAAGTAACTACCCTCAGCCTAAATGGTCAGTTTAAAAACATTGCAGAACTATCAAGAGTTGTAGATAAAGCAGTCTTTATTAAAGAGCCTTCATACAAAAATTTCCCAATTACAATTGTATCAAGAGTTCCACTCTCTGAGACAATAGTAAAGGATAAGAAGCGACCATCAGAAGTTTTCTATATCAAAAAATATGTCAGGCAGAATGAGGTGGTATTTAATATAAGTTTTGTTGAAAAGTTCATCGATGCATTTAATGATATAAAGTCTGAATTTATTGTTGACATAATGTTCCACAATATAGAAGATCCGTCATTCAATATAATATCGAGTACATTACAAAGAAACTTTATCTCTCATACTAAAATTCAAACTGATTTTAAAAACCAAATTGAAATGAACATAAAAGTAAAAGATGACTTAAAAAGAGAATGGCTCATGGCTCAAATGAATGTCAACATTGAAAATTTTGATAAATCTATCTCTTTCGGGAGTAAAGTATCCAAACTTGGATATATTGAGTTTGTAGTCTACCCTTTGAACATTTTTGCCTTCTATTTGGAAAACAAGCCAATATTACCCGCTAAATTTGTACCTGACCAGATCGTAATGGTTCCAGTAAACAAGCGATTTGAAACATATGGGTATGAAGTTCAGGACAAATTAAGAAAGTTAGGAATTAGAGCAAATATCGCATATGGGAATTCGAGCTTTAAAGCAAAGATTCGGAAGCTTGAACAGCAAAATGTTCCTGTTATTTTAATATTAGGACAAAAAGAGGTTGATAACAATGCAGTATCGGTTAGAATATCAGATAGAGTAGAAGGTTTAATATCCTTAGAAAATTTATCAGATTATCTAAAATCACAATTATTTAACAAATAGCAATACATTATTGAAATATAATAATAGTTTGCTATAATTAATCTCAGTTTTTTAAACTTTTCAAGCATAGTACGGATCAGACGCAATCAACAAAATAGAAATTTCGCAGCAAGAAATGCTCCTGAATACGTTTACAACCAATACATACAAGATAAGGAGCTCATGGTTATAGATGAAAACGGTCAGAATTTGGGAGTACTTTCAAGAGAAGAGGCTTTAAGGCTTGCTGAAGAAAGGGAACTAGATTTAGTAATAGTCTCTAAAACTAAAGACAATGTGGTAGCCAGAATTGCAGATGTTGCCAAGCTAAAATACGAAAAGAGCAAAAAGCAAAAGAAGCAGAAAAATGTTCAGAATAAAGAAATCTGGTTTAAACCAAATATTCAGGAAAGAGATTTAATCTTAAAACTTGAAAAAGCTAAAGAACTTTTAGAAAAAGGCGGAAATGTTAAATTGACCTTGAGAAACGAGAAGAGTAGAAAGAGAGTCTCTAACGAAGTTATGTACGAGACAATGAAGCATATAGTTGAATTAACAAATGAATTTGCTAAACCCATAAATACTATCACTAGAGAGGGTAGGAATTTGAGTATAACTATTAGATCAATAAAATGAAAAAATACAAATTAAAGACACATAAAGCAACAGCAAAAAGATTCAAGATAACTGGATCTGGTAAAATCATGAGGAAAGATCTTCAGTTAAGAAACAACGCTCACTTGAAAAGCAAATCAAGAAGCGCTAGAAAGAAGATGCCTGGATCATATGTAATTACAGCAAAGGGTCAAGTAAAGAGAATCAAGAAATTACTAAACATGTAATATATTTTAAAATTTAAGTTTAATAAAATGAGAATTAAAAGAGGTACTGTTAAAAGACAAAAGCATAAGAAAGTATTAAAACAAGCTAAAGGCTTTAGAATGACATATTCTAAGCTTTACAGAAGAGCTAAGGAAGCTGTTAGACACGCTGGACAATACAGTTATGCTCACAGAAGAAGAAGATCAAGTCAAATGAGGGAAGAGTGGATTAAGGTTATCGCAGCCTCATTATCAGGAACAGGATACAGCTACAGCAAGTTTATCAACGCTTTAAAGAAGAATAATATTGAAATTGACAGAAAGAATTTAGCAGAATTAGCTTTATACAATCAGGACCACTTCAACAAATTGGTGTCTGAATTGAAATAAGCAATTCCTAATTAAGTCTCATTAAGAAAGATTGTTAAAAAGCTCCCAATTGGGAGCTTTTAATTTGTGAAACGATTAAAGAATCTTAAATTTACAGATTTACTGTTACTGCAGCACTGTATCCAGAAACTAAATTTCCATTAGTAGATGTTGTTGCGCTTGCCTTAAATCTATACACTCCTAATGTTGGACTCCAGTTAATTGAATGGCTGCTTCCGGCAGAGGACACCACTCCAGGTACTACTGCATCATCAGAACCGTTTATTGAAAAGAGAAATACGACACTACCTGGATTTAATGTCCATCCGCCTGCATATGTTGCTGAAATTGTGGCAGGACAATTTCCTGCTGATATTGAACATGACAATTCACCTGATGGACTTGTAAACGAGAATCCGGAAGGGACAGATACTGTAACATTCTTTGTATTCGCTTTGCCTGTAGAATCCGTAGCTCTTGCTCTTAACGTTGCATTACCAGAATCTATTCCAAGAGAACTCAAGTTACATGTGATATCAAATCCGTTGTAATTGGTTGTAGTGCATCCAGGTATAGCCATGAAGTCACCTGTTTGATTCTTTATCTCAAAAGTTAAACCATTAATATTTCCTGATGTTGTAAATACGTTTCCCTTAATATTAATGTTTGTTTGAGAAACGCTTGCGCTCAGAGTAGGGAAGTATGGACCTGTTACACCACCACTTCTATCAATATCACAATATTCAGTAGGAATACCGTTCTTGTTGAATTCACCAGGTTTCTCAGCATTTTTTTGTCCCATGTACTCATCCAAGAAATGCTGCCATGCTGCAACAGGCATTAAATACTGTGTAAAGTCTTTTTCTTTAGACAAACCCATTGCAATATCTACAGGTCTTGCCAATCTATCTTCCTGATCTGTGCATACTACCGCTTTTGCTTTATTCACATCTCTTGGCGGAGTTCTGCCTTCAATTAACCAGCCTCTAGACAATCCTAGGCATCCAGATTCATTGCAGTCACCTCCTCCTTCATATACTCCCGCAGGTCTTGGGAATGGAGTTTTCGGCGACAGGTATGGCGATTCTCCTATTTCCCTCAGATAATCTTGACACCATGGTTTAATTACATATGGAGGATAACCGAAGTTTGGATCCATTGGACTATTATTGTTATTTCCTACCCAACATACATTAACAAAATCAGGTGAGTAAGCCATCATCCATGCATCCCAGTTATCCTGAGTTGTGCCTGTCTTTCCGGCCAAATCTCTACCATCCCATGAATAACCATCATAGTTTTTGATTGCTTGATTTAATAGATAGATACCTTGAGGATCTCCTACAGATCTTCTCTCAGGTTTAGCCTCGTATACTGTATTTCCATCTTTATCTACAATTTTTAATATTGGATCAAGCATCACCAAATCTCCACCATTTGCGAATACCCCATACCCCTGAGCATGTTCAATAGGATAGACCGAAACACCTCCTAAGATAGCAGAGTGTCCCAAATCTCCTGTAAATGATGTATATCCAAACTGTTGAGCGGTAGAAATGTAGTTTTCAACTCCTACTAAATCAATTACTTCAATCGCTGGAATATTTCTAGAATCTCTAATTGCCTGCTCAGCGGTATAGTTAACTCCCTTAAAGCTGTTATCCCAGTTTCTTGGTTCATATCCGCTTCCCAATCTGATTGGAATATCAGGCAAAAAACTTCCTGTGAACAATTTTCCATCTTTAAAAGCTAAGTAATATCCTAATGGTTTGTTTGAAGATCCTGGCTCCTGAAGAGAGGTTAATACATTAACTTCAGGATCGTATTTACAATTCTGATTGTTTGCGTCACAGCCTTCCTTAGTTCCATAGAAAGATTTTGAACCAGCCATTGCAATAATCTGTCCTGTACCAGGTATTGTAGTCATAAGCGCTGCATTATTTACGTTCCAGAAGCTGTATTCAGTACCTGCTCTTTGAGCATATCTCTCTGCAATCTGCTGGATATCATAGTCTAATGTTGTGTAAATTTTATAACCTCCAGTTTGTAAGTCAGTCAATGCAAATGGTTCAGATCCATTTTTATAGTTTCTTGTTGTTAACTGTTCCATTACATAGTTAACGAAGTGTCCTGCCTTTTTATCAAATACAGGTGGCCTTAATCTGGATTCCCAGTCTTCATCCCTAGCTTCTTCAATTAATTCCTGCGTAAGTATTGAATCCATTTCAGGGTCATCATAGTACATTCTTAAGTCGTTATTGAATTTATCAGCTTTTTCTTCCATTTGTTTCAAAACGTACAGTTGTCTACACCTTACTCTAGATCCTTTAACAAGTTCATTTCCGAATATGTCTGTTGGATTGCTATCAGGATCTTGAACATCCTGATTAGCTATGATCGTGCCATCAGATTTTCTACAAAATACATCTTCTGACTTAGAAAGTGTGGGGGATAACCTTACGGGATCCTGAATTATAGCGGCCAATACTGCTGCTTCAGCCAATGTTAAGTCTTTTGGTTCTTTACCGAAATAGAAATTAGCAGCAGTCTTTACACCAACTATAGATGAGCCGAAAGGTGTTATTCTTAAATACATTTCCAAAATTTCATCTTTGCTGTATGACTGCTCAACTTTGACAGCATAAAGTATTTCATTAATTTTTCTTTCAACTGCTACCTC
>Ga0079224_100017317_pt1 | contig 10150 bp, 8 predicted proteins | sample Stecom2015_FD_80414 | JGI IMG/M metagenome (GOLD analysis project Ga0079224, IMG submission 80414) | Agricultural soil microbial communities from Utah to study Nitrogen management - Steer compost 2015 | ecosystem: Environmental > Terrestrial > Soil > Agricultural land | place: USA: Utah... | reverse complement strand
CGCCCGCACCAGGCTCGCCTCGCTGTAGCGCGGCGGCGGCTCGGTGAAGTGCTGGTTGGTACGGATGGCCTTGAGATCGACGATCTCGCCTTCCTTCATCGGCGGCAGCAGCCGGTCGGCATCGCTCGCCTTGCTGTCGTCCTGGCCTTCCTGATAGACGGCCATGAAGCCCGGATCGGCAATGGTCGAGCCGGTGGCGCGGAAGATGTTGCGCTCGTCGCCGGCGGCCAGATCGACCGCCACCGTATCGATGGTGGCGTGGATCATCTGGCTGGCGATGGCGCGTTTCCAGATCAGCTCGTAGAGCTTGAACTGCTCGTCGGTCAGATGCGCCCGCACCGCCTCCGGATGGTTAGCGGCCGAGGTCGGACGGATGGCCTCGTGCGCCTCCTGGGCGTTCTTGGACTTGGTCTTGTAGACCTGCGGCCGCGCCGGCAGGGCCTGCTCGCCATAGCGGCTGGCGATCACCTGCCGCAGCTCGGCCACCGCCTCCTGCGACAGATTCACCGAGTCGGTACGCATGTAGGTGATCAGGCCGACCGCGCCGGAACCGGTGTTGATGCCCTCGTAGAGCTGCTGCGCCGTGCGCATGGTGCGCTGGGCGGAGAAGCCGAGCTTGCGCGAGGCCTCCTGCTGCAGGGTGGAGGTGGTGAAGGGCGCGGCCGGGTAGCGCCGGCGCTGCTTCTTCTCGACCTTGAGCACGCGCAGCTTGCCCTGTGCGGCCTCGGTCAGGGCGCGCTCGGCCGCTTCGGCCTGCTCGGCGTTGACGATGCTGAACTGCTCGACCCGCTCACCGTTGAGCGTGTGCAGCTTGGCGCTGAAGTCCTGGCCGGCGGCATTGGCATCGGCCTCGATCGACCAGTATTCGCGCGGTACGAATTTCTCGATCTCGAGCTCGCGCTCGACGATCATCCGCAGGGCGGGGCTCTGCACCCGCCCTGCGGAGAGCCCTGTCTGGATCTTCCGCCACAGCAGCGGCGACAGATTGAAGCCCACCAGGTAGTCCAGGGCACGGCGCGCCTGCTGGGCATTGACCAGCTCCATCGAGATGCTGCGCGGCTGCGCGACCGCCTCCTCGATGGCGCGCTTGGTGATCTCATGGAACACCACGCGATATACCCGCTTGCCATCCAGCACCTTGCGCTGCTGGAGCAGCTCCAGCAGGTGCCAGGAGATGGCTTCACCTTCGCGGTCAGGGTCGGTGGCGAGGTACAGGGCATCGGCCTTGGCGGCGGCCTTGGCGATAGCATCGACGTGCTTGGCGTTCTTGTCGATGATCGCGTACTTCATGGCGAAGCCGCTGTCGGGATCGACCGCGCCCTCCTTTGGCACCAGGTCGCGCACATGCCCGTACGAGGCCAGGACCTGGAAGTCCTTGCCCAGGTACTTGTTGATGGTGCGCGCCTTGGCGGGCGATTCGACGATGACCAGATTCTTGCTCATGGGCGCGAGTTTCCGGCATGCGCCGGGTGCTTGCAACTGAGGGTGTGTAAACGGCAGAGCCGTTGGACCGGCGCAGCCGGCCGGGGTTCGGCGGCCGGGGGCGGGATCAATGCAGCGGTTGCAGGGAGCCCTCGAACAGCAGGTCTTCCATCGACGCCAGCGCCTCCTCCTCGCCAGGCTGACCGAGCAGGACCATGAGGATCACCCACTTGAGGGTATCCAGATCGACCTCCTCGTAGTCCAGGGCCATGACCCGGTCGATCACCAGCTCGCGACTGACCGGGCCGAGAATGCCGATTTGCTCCAGATACAGCAGGAAGCCGCGGCAATCGGTATCCAGCCGGTCCATTTCCTCCTGGGTAAAGACCCGGACGGCGCGGCGGCTGCCGGCAATGGCGTCGTCCTGCTGACGGTAAACGGCCAGCCCGTCGAGCCAGTCGAAAGCCTTGTGGATTTCGTTGCGGGTGAAACCGGCCTGGAACAGCTCTGTTTCTAGGGAGTCGCGGTCGGGTTGGGGTTCGTCGTCGTAGAAGTAGTTCTCGAACAGATACATCAAGACGTCGAACATGCTTTCTTTCATGAGGTCCCTGACCACTCCTGGCCTTGCCGGCCGGTACGCTGGTAGCGTCCGCCTGCGGAGGCGGTGACATAGCCCTTCAACTCGAGTACCAGCAGCATGGAGGAAAGCTCGGCGGGGGTCAATCCGGTGCGCTGCAGCAAGACCTCCAGCGGCACCGGATCATAGCCCAGCGCCTCGAGCAGCCGCTGATAGTCGGTATCGAGGGCATCATCGTCGGCGGCAGCTGCCTCCGGCGCCGGCGGCACGGCCTGCTCCGCCTGCCAGTGCAACTCTTCCAGCACGTCGTCGACGGTCTCGGTGAGCTTGGCCCCCTGCCGGATCAAGGCATGGCAGCCCTTGCTCAGCGGATTGTGGATGGAACCCGGGATGGCGAAGATCTCCCGCCCCTGTTCCAGGGCATAGCGCGCGGTGATCAGCGATCCGCTGCGCAGGCTGGCCTCTACCACCAGAGTCCCCAGGCTCAGACCGGAGATGATGCGGTTGCGGCGCGGAAACTGCTCGCTGCGCACCGGCGTGCCGGGCGGGAATTCGGAAACCAGGCAACCCTGCTCGGCGATGGCGTGCGCCAGCTCACGGTGGCGGGCCGGGTAGACCCGATCCAGGCCGGTGGCGGTCACGGCGACAGTGGCCGCACCGGCCCGCAGCGCGCCGCGGTGGGCGGCGGCATCGATGCCCAGCGCCAGCCCGCTGGTGATCACCAGGCCGGCCTGCGCCAGGCAGTAGGCGAACTCCTCGGCGGTCTGCAGGCCGCCGGCGGTGGGGTTGCGGCTGCCGACGACGGCCAGCTGCGGGCGCTGCAGCTGCGCGATGTCGCCCAGGGCGAACAGCAGCGGCGGCGCGCCCGGCGCATCGCGCAGAGCTTGCGGATACTCGGGATCGGTGCACAGCAGCAGGTGGCGGCCGGTACCGCCTTGCAGCCAGCGCAGGTCTGCCTCTGCCGCGTCCCAGGGCGGCGCGGCCAGAGCCTCGAGGGTTTCTGCGCGCAGCCCCAGCCGCTCCTGCTCCTGGCGGGGCAGCGCGAACAGCGGCGCGATCCGGCCGTAGCGCTCGAGCAGGTCGCTGAAGCTGCGCGGCCCGATGCCGGGCAGGCGCCAGAGCGCGAGCCAGGCCCGCAGCTCCTCCTCGGAACGGTGGACGCCGGCAAGCGGCCGGTCAGGGGTTACGGACCGCATCCTGCACATGCATGGCCCGGGTCGCGTTCATCACCAGCCCCAGGCTCATGCCATCGAAGACCCGAAACACGATGAGTTCGCCGGCGCGCTCGTCCGGCAGCCTGACGGCTTCGCCGCGCCGGCCGCCAATCGTGTCGCGCACCACGGCGCCGGCCTTGTAGACCGCCAAAACGTCGCCGGTCTCGAGCCGATGGTCCTTGCCACGGTTCAGGACGACCACGCTGAACTGGCCAATCTGGGTGACGCCGTCCAGGACAGCGATGATCCGGCCCTCCACCGGGACCGCCGGCGTCCCGGGCACGAATGCGCCCTGGAAGCCTTCATCGGCCGGCGGCAGCAGGCGGTCGCCGGCCAGGATTTCCCGGCTGGAGCTGACGACCCGCAGGGTCGCCGGGTCGCCGCCGCTCACCAGGACCGCCTCGCCGATGTGCCGCGCCTCGCGGCCCAGGACCCGGCTGGTCTCCGGATCGACAAAGAGATCTCCCTTGCGGACGATGCTGTAGCGTTCGAGCGGCACCTCACCCAGTCCGCGCGCATACAGCACGTCGCGGGCGGCACTCATGACCCGCTCGTCGGCGGTGGCCAGGATGTACGGCGCGCTATCCAGGATATCGTCCTCGACGATGCGGGTTTCGGTCAGGAACGGACGAATCGCCTCCAGCGGAATGGCCGGGATGGCGCTCTCGACCGTCTCCTCGCGGATGCCCGGCGACAGCCTGACCGTCTCGCCGATGCGGTCCTCGCTCCGCACCGTCAAGCGCGGCTCGCCATCGATGTAGGCCAGGCTGACCACGTCGTCAGGATAGATCAGGTGAGGGTCGCGGATCTCGGGGTTGAGGTGCCAGATGGCCGGCCACAGCCATGGATATTGCAGGAAACGCTCGGCGATGTCCCACAGGGTATCGCCCTTGCGAACTCTATAGCGCTCCGGATGTCCATCTCGCAGGAGGGCCTCCTGATTCGCGAACGCGGGCAGAGAGAAGCAGACCGCGGCACAGAACCATAGGGCTTTCCTGATGGACATGGGCCTTACTCTTGCAATACGCCAAGTGGCGAAGCGAACGCCGCTTTCGTTATAGTTAGGCGCAATTATCCAGCCAAGGCTAACAGCAGGTTAGCGAAATCCGCAACGAGCAAGCATGGCGATCCTAGACATCCTTCACTTCCCCGATCCGCGGCTGCGCATCAAGGCCAAGCCGGTCGAAGCGGTCGACGCCGAATTGCAGCAGCTGATCGACGACATGTTCGAGACCATGTACGCGGCGCCCGGCATCGGGCTGGCTGCGACCCAGGTCAACGTCCACAAGCGGCTGATTGTCATCGACGTTTCCGACGATCAGAGCGAACCGCTGGTGCTGATCAATCCTGAAATCCTCGACAAGCGCGGCGTTGAGGAGATGCAGGAAGGCTGCCTGTCGGTCCCCGGCTACTACGACAACGTGCAGCGCGCCGACTGGGTACGGGTCCGGGCGCTGGACCGGGACGGCAAGCCGTTCGAGCTGGAGACCGACGGGCTGCTGGCAGTCTGCATCCAGCACGAGATCGATCACCTCGACGGCAAGCTGTTCGTGGACTACCTCTCCGAGCTCAAGCGCAAGCGCGTCCGCAAGAAGCTGGAGAAACAGGCGCAGTCTGCCCCGGCAGCACAGCCCAACGCCATCTGACGCTCCTCCTGGCCGGGCCGTGAACATCGTCTTTGCCGGCACGCCGGATTTCGCCGTGCCTACGCTCGACCGCCTGATCGATGCCGGCCGGCGGCCCGTCGCGGTTTACACCCAGCCGGACCGCCCCGCCGGCCGCGGCCGACGGCCAAGGCCGAGCCCGGTCAAGCAGCGTGCCGAGCAAGCCGGCATCCCCGTCCTGCAGCCCGCCAGCCTGCGAACGCCCGACGCGCAGGCCGAACTCGCGGCTCTCGCCCCTGATCTGCTGGTGGTCGTGGCCTACGGCCTGATCCTGCCGCAGGCGGTGCTGGACATCCCGCGCCTGGGCTGCGTCAACGTCCATGCCTCGCTGCTGCCGCGCTGGCGCGGCGCGGCACCAATTCAGCGGGCGCTGCTGGCGGGCGACGCCACCACCGGCGTCACCATCATGCAGATGGAAGCCGGGCTGGATACCGGACCGATGCTGGCGCGCCGGGAAATTCCGATCGGTGCTCAGGATACCGCCGGTGACCTGCACGACCGCCTGGCGGTGCTGGGTGCCGAGCTATTGGTCGAAGTGCTGCCCGACATCGCCGCCGGCCGGCTGACGCCGGTACCGCAGGACGACGCGGCGGCCACTTACGCCGACAAGCTCAGCAAGGACGAAGCCCCGCTCGACTGGCAGCGCCCGGCGGCCGCGCTGGCACGGCAGGTGCGCGCGTTCAATCCTTGGCCGGTCGCCGAAACGCGGCTGGCGGGACGCATCCTGCGGATCTGGCAGGCCGAGGCGCTGCCCGGGCCCACTGCTGCGGCACCGGGCGAGATCGTCGCCGCCGGCCGCGACGGCATCGATGTCGCCACCGCGGAAGGCGTTCTGCGCCTGATCCGGCTGCAGGCGCCGGGCGGCCGGCCGCTGCCGGCAGCCGATTTCCTCAACGGTCATCCGCTCCGTCCCGGCGATCGGCTGGAATGATGCGCCCGCCGGCAGGCAAGGCTCGGATGGACGCACGCACCGCGGCCGTGCACATGCTCGGGCGGGTATTCGACGGCCGCTCGCTGAGCGAGACACTGGACGAGGTGCTGCCGTCAGTGCCGACCGGGCCGGAGCAGTCGCTGGCCAGGGAGCTGGTATACGGCGTCCTGCGCTGGTATTCGCGCTTGGCGGCGCTGCGCGACCTGCTGCTGACCAAGCCGCTGAAGGCTCGCGACCGGGACATCGGGCTGCTGGCCACCGTCGGCCTTTACCAGTGCATCGAACTGCGTACCCCGCCGCACGCCGCGGTGGCCGCCACCGCCGAAGTCGCTCGCCGATTGAACAAGACCTGGGCGGTCGGGCTGATCAACGCCGTGCTGCGCCGCTTCCTGCGCGAGCGCGACGCGCTGCTCGCGGCAGTCGACTCGACCCCCGCTACCCGCTGGGCGCACCCGCCCTGGCTGGTCGCCCGCTACCAGGCCGCCTGGCCGCAGCACTGGCAACGCCTGCTCGAGGAGAACAACCGCCGCCCGCCGATGACCCTGCGCGTCAATCGCCGGCGGACCACGCCGGAAGCCTACCTGGCGCAGCTGGCGGAGCAGGGCATTGCTGCGCGGCCGCTGGCGGCGGCGCCGGACGCGCTGCTGCTGGAGTCGCCGCTGCCTGTCGAGCGCCTGCCCGGCTTTGCCGACGGTCTGGTGTCGGTACAGGACGCCGCCGCCCAGCAAGCCGCGGCCTTGCTGGACGTGCCCGACGGCGGCCGGGTGCTGGACGCCTGCGCCGCCCCCGGCGGCAAGACCTGCCATCTGCTCGAGCGCTATCCGGCCATCGGCGAGCTGGTGGCACTGGACATCGCTCCCGAGCGCCTCGCCCGCATCGAGGAGAACCTCCGGCGCCTCGGGCTCGCGGCCACTGTACGGGCCGGCGACGCCAGCCGCCCGGAACAGTGGTGGGATGGCCGTCCCTTCGACCGTATCCTGCTCGACGCTCCCTGCTCCGGCAGCGGCGTGATCCGCCGGCATCCCGACATCAAATGGCTGCGCCGGGCGGATGACCTGCCGGCACTGGCGGCGACCCAGCGCCGGCTGCTGGATGCGCTGTGGCCGTTGTTGCGTCCGGGCGGTAAGCTTGTTTACGCGACCTGCTCGGTGCTGCCGGAAGAGAACGAGCGGTTGCTCGCTGATTTCATCGCACACCGGCCCGACGCTCGCATGCAGCCGCTCGCCCTGGACCTGGGCGAAGCGCGTGCCGGCGGCCACTACATCCTGACAGGCGAGGCAGGGATGGACGGCTTCTATTATGGGTGTCTTGCTAAGTCGTGAAGGCGCTCGGGCACGCTGTCCGCTTCACGATGCTGGCCGGGCTCTGGAGCTGCCTGCTGGCGGGATCGCTTACCTCAGCGGCAGCACAGCAGCTTGACCCGCACGCTTTCGAAGTGCTCGGCGGCGAGCTGGTGCTGCGCGACGGGGTCTATCTTCTCAATGCCGACATCGACTTCCAGCTCAGCACCGCCGCCCGCGAAGCGCTGGAAAGCGGCGTACCGCTGACCTTCGAGCTCGACATCGAGCTCGTCCGCCCACGGCCGCTGTGGTTCGATGAGAAAATCGCCACCCTTACCCAGCGCTATCGGGTTCGCTATCACGCCCTGAGTCGGCGCTATGTCCTCACCAACCTCAATACCGGCGAACACCGGAGCTTCACCAGCCGGGCCAGCGCGCTGACCGAGCTGGGCACGGTGCGGGCGCTGCCCATCATCGACCGCAGCCTCCTGAATCAGGATCAGCAGTACGAGCTCTGGCTGCGGGCCGGGCTCGATGTCGACAACCTGCCGCCGCCGCTGAAGACGGCCGCTTACCTCTCGCCCCAGTGGCGGCTGTTGAGTGAATGGCACCGATGGCGATTCGAGGCTTGAAGCGACTCTCCGGCCAGGCCTGGCTGCGGATCGGCTTGTGCCTGCTGCTGCTGGTATCGCTGGTACTGCTGAGCGAGGCCACGCAGAACTCGGTCCGGTTCGGCAGCCTCTACCTCTGGCTGCTGTTGATCAATGCCGTCTGCCTGCTGCTGCTGGTCGGTCTGATTGCCGGCAATGGCTGGCTGCTGCTGCGCCAGCACCGCCGCGGCCAGGCCGGCAGCCGCCTGACCATGCGCCTGGTCCTGGTGCTGGGCATGGTCGCGGTGATCCCGGTCAGCGTGGTCTATTATTTCTCCATGCAGTTCCTGCGCACCGGCATCGACAGCTGGTTCGATGTCCGCATCGAAACAGCGCTGCAGGATGCGCTGCAGCTGTCGCAGGCTTCCCTGGACCTGCGCATGCGCGACCTGCTCAAACGGACGCAGGCCGCAGCAGAGGAACTGGCCTATCTCCCCGATCTGGTCGCCGCCCTTGAGCTTGGTGAGCTGCGCCGACAGCTGGCCGCGGCCGAGCTCACCCTGTTCAGCAGCAACGGCCAGGCTATCGCCTCCAGCGACGAAGAGCCGGCCGGCCCGCTGCCCGGGCCGCCGGAGGATGCCCTGCTGCTGCAGCTGCGTCAGGGCCGGGCTTACGTGGGACTGCAGCCCCAGGATCCGGACGGCCTGACCATCAGAATCCTGGTACCCGTGCTCAACCCGGGCAACCCGATCAGCACCCGTGTGCTCCAGGCCGTTTTCCCGGTGTCGCCGCGCCTCGCCGATCTGGCCGAAAGCGTGCAGAACGCCTACGCCGACTACCGGGAACTGCTGTACCTGCGCCAGCCGCTCAAGACCAGCTTCATGCTGACGCTGTCGCTGGTGCTGCTGCTGAGCCTGCTGTTCGCGGTCTGGAGCGCGTTCTACCTGGCCCGCCGCATGGTCGCGCCGATCCGCGACCTGGCGGAGGGCACCCGCGCCGTCGCCGCCGGGGACTACGGCACCCAGCTGCCGCCGGCCGGGCGCGATGAGCTCGGCTTCCTGGTGCAGTCCTTCAATGACATGAGCCGGCGCATCGCCCAGACCCGGGAAGCCGCCAAGCGCAGCCAGGTCCAGGTCGAGAACCAGCGCGCCTATCTGGAAACCGTGCTGTCCCGGCTGTCGACCGGCGTGGTGGCGCTTGACCCGCGACATGCGGTGCGCACCTTCAATCAGGCCGCCTGCGACATCCTGGCGGTGCCGCTGAGCGAGGCGGTCGGTCGGCCGGTGCGCAGCCTGGCCGAACCCTGGCCGCACCTGGAGCGCTTCGTGCTCGCCGTCAGCGCGCATCTCGAAGCCGGCGACCCGGACTGGCGGGAAGAGCTGACCCTGGACGGGCCCGACGGCCGGCAGGTACTGATCGCCAGCGGCGCCAAGCTGCCTGGCGGGCTCGGCAGCAGCGGCTACGTGCTGGTGTTCGACGATCTCACCCGCCTGATCCAGGCTCAGCGCGATGCCGCCTGGGGAGAAGTGGCGCGGCGACTGGCCCATGAGATCAAGAATCCCCTGACGCCGATCCAGCTGTCGGCCGAGCGCATCCGCCACCGCTACCTGGGGCGGATGGAGGGACGCGATGCCGAGGTGCTGGACCGGGCGACCAGCACCATCGTGCAGCAGGTCGACGAGATGAAGGAAATGGTCAACGCCTTCTCCGATTATGCGCGGCCGCCGCAGCTCAAGCTGGAAACGCTGGATCTCAACCGCCTGGTCCAGGAAGTCATGGAACTGTACCGCCATGGCCCGGAACCGCACGAGTTCGTGCTCGACCTGGATCCGCAACTGCCGTGCCTGCGGGCAGACAGCGGCCGGCTGCGCCAGCTGCTGCACAATCTGATCAAGAACGCGATAGAGGCCTGCAGCGGCACGGCGGCAGGGCTGATCACGGTCGGCACGCGCCTGGCGACCAGCCGCCACGGCAATGTGGTGGAACTGGTCGTTACCGATAACGGCCCGGGTTTTGCCGAAAGCATGCTCGCCCAGCCGTTCGAGCCCTATGTCACTAACAAGCCAAAAGGTACCGGCCTGGGACTGGCCATCGTCAAGAAAATCGTGGAAGAGCACAATGGCAGCATCAGCGCGCGCAACCGCGCCACCGGCGCGCAGATCACGGTCCGGCTCCCCGTCACGACGGTTGGCAGCAGCTCAAGCGACAGCATGGAGACGCGAGGATGACGTCGCCACACATCCTGGTCGTGGATGACGAGAGGGAAATCCGCAATCTGGTACGCGAGATCCTGGAGGACGAAGGCTACGACGTAGCCGTCGCCGAGGACGGCCAGGCCGCGCGCGAAGCCCGCCAGCACCGCCGGCCGGACCTGATCCTGCTGGATATCTGGATGCCGGATGTCGACGGCGTCACCCTGCTCAAGGAATGGACGCAGGAGGGGCTGGACTGCCCGGTAGTCATGATGTCCGG
>Ga0079224_100017316_pt1 | contig 10150 bp, 8 predicted proteins | sample Stecom2015_FD_80414 | JGI IMG/M metagenome (GOLD analysis project Ga0079224, IMG submission 80414) | Agricultural soil microbial communities from Utah to study Nitrogen management - Steer compost 2015 | ecosystem: Environmental > Terrestrial > Soil > Agricultural land | place: USA: Utah... | reverse complement strand
GGCCGTGGCCGTGGGTTTGGGCCACAGCGACAGCCCGAGGAACGCCGCTGCTGTCGACATGCATCCCTTCTTCGCGTCCTGCCCCGTCCACGGCCGCCGTCTCGTGCCGTGCCCCCCCCCCCCCGAGCAGGGTCCCGAGCGCGGCAAATGCTACCCGTGTGATATCGGGACGGGCAACGACTCCTCACCCGGCCGGCGGGCCGGCGGCACCGCGCCCGGCCGCCCCGCCATCGGCCGCCCCGCCATCGGCCGCCACGACCGGCCGGCACCGGCCAGGCCACCCCCGGCGGAGCGCACGACATGCGGCTCGGCGGCCGGGATGGGCCGGTCCCGGGGGCCCCGAGTACGCTCCCCCGGCGGCCGGCAGGGCGGTCGGTGGACGGGGACGTCCGGCACCGGAGGGCAGCTGGGGATCGGCGGCATGACGCAGGGCAACAGTCCGTGGCAGGGCGGCGAGCACGTCGAGGGCCACACCGGCGGGTACGCGCCGCGGCACCTCGCGGGGCGCGGCCGCCGTGGCGGGCACCCGTCCGCCGGCCCGACACCACCGCCCACACCCGTGCCCCCCGGGGGCGCGCCGCGGCCCGGCGGCGCGCCACCGCAGGTCCCGCCGGCACCGGCGGCCGGCCCCGTGCCCCCCGAGGGCGCGCCACCCCGACCGGCCGGGCCGTTCGCGCCCGGCCCCGGTGACGACGACCTCCCGGTGACGGCGGAGATGCCGGTGGTCGACGACGTCGTCGACGACCTCGGCCCGCTTCCGCCGGTCCTCGCCCGCCCGCCGATCGCACCCGACGCGGCCCCACCGCCCGCCCGGCCCGACCGCGGGCACGCCGGCGACGACCGCACCGGCCTCGGGTCCGCCGTGCGGGACCTGGCCGGCGAGGTCGGCTTCCGCTACCGGTCCGCGCCCCTGTGGGTGCGGGTGCTGCTCGACATCGGCGCCGCCTCCATGGTGCTCGTGCTCGTCGTCGCCGTCTCCCTGGCGCTGCAGCGGGACGGCGCCTCCCGGCAGGCGGTCGCCCGCGACACGCCGCGCACCACCGTGACGACCGCGCCGACCACGACGACGGCGGCGCCCACCACGACCACCACCGAGCCGGCCACCACGACGAGCACGACCCCGACGACGTCGTCCACGACGACCAGCACGACCACGACCACGGCCCCGCCGACCACCGAGCCGCCGCGGGCCGAGCCACCGCCCCCACCGCCCCCGCCACCCCCCGAGCCCCCGCCCACGACGAGCCCACCGACCTCGGCACCCACCACGACGGTGCGGGACGTGCACTACCGCAACTGCTGGGAGGCGTTCCGGGCCGGGGCGCTGCCGCTGCGGGCCGGCGACCCGGGCTACGGGCGCCACCTCGACCGCGACGGCGACGGCCGGGCCTGCGAGCCGCACGAGTGGTGAGCGCCGGGTCCGGCCGCCCTGCCCGCAGCCACGCGTGCGCCCGGGCCCGGATGTGGTCGTCCGCGGTCCGGTTGCTACGGTGCGGCGCGGACGCCCGCGCCACGTCCGGTGGCGCCGCTGCCCCCGCCGCGGGGCCGCACGGAGCAGTCGGGGGAGACCGGTGAGGACGCACAGGATCGGTTGGCTGGCGGCTGTGGCGGTCGTCGTGACCGCGCTGGTGGCCTGCTCGGCGGACGACGACGGCGCAGACGAGGCCGACGACGGGGCCCGGACCGACGAGGCGCCCGCCGAGGAGGTCGCGCTGCCCGAGGGCTGGGAGGGCTACACCAGCGAGAGCTACGCCGACGACGCCCACTGGCTGTGCAAGCCGGGCATCGCGGACGACGTGTGCGACACCGACCTCGACACCACCGTGGTCGAGGCCGACGGCTCCACCGAGGTCGTCGAGCACGAGGTGGCGGAGGACCCGCCCGTCGACTGCTTCTACGTCTACCCGACGACCAGCTACGACGAGGGGCCGAACAGCGACTGGGAGCCGGGTGAGGCCGAGGAGATCTCGACCGTGCGCAACCAGGCGGCCCGCCTGACCGCCACCTGCCGGGTGTTCGCCCCGATCTACCGGCAGGCGACGCTGTCGGCCATCGGGGGCGGGTTCCGCGAGGACACCCGCGACGTGGCCTACGGCGACGTGCTCGACGCGTTCAAGGAGTACGTCGTCAACCTGAGCGACGGCCGCGGCTTCGTGCTCATCGGCCACTCCCAGGGCGCGGGCATGCTCAGCCGGCTCATCGCCGAGGAGATCGACGACGAGCCGCTGCTGCGGGACCGGCTGGTGGCCGCCTACATCCTGGGCTCGAGCGTGCAGGTGCCCGAGGGCGAGGTCGTCGGCGGCAGCTTCCGGAACGTGCCGCTGTGCGAGGAGGAGGACCAGACCGGCTGTGTCGTGTCCTTCGTCTCCTACCGCGCCACCCAGCCGCCGGTCGAGGGCGCCCTGTTCGGGCGGGACGGCGACGGCACCGTCGCCGCCTGCGTCAACCCCGCGGCGCTCGCCGGCGGGCGGGCCGAGCTGCAGCCCTACATGCCGGTCGAGCAGCCCGAGGGCGCGCTGCTGGGCGGCGTGACCGGCACCCCGCCCTTCTCCGACCCCGCCCGCAACGAGGAGGTCACGACCGCGTGGGTGACCTTCCCGGGCCTGGTGGAGGGCGAGTGCGTGCGGCGTGACGGCTACACCTACCTGGAGCTGACCGTGAACGCCGACCCGGACGACCCCCGCGCCGACGACATCGGCGGCGACCTCAACGAGCAGTGGGGCATGCACCTCGTCGACGTCAACGTCGCCATGGGCGACATCGTCGACCTGGTGGCCAGCCAGGCGGCAGCCTACACCGGCTGAGGGGACCGCGCAGCCCCGCCGGCGGCCGCCGCGGCGCGGTCGCCCGCCGGTCGCTCAGGCGACGCGGCCGTCGGTGCGCCGCACGGCGGCCGGGTCCCGTGCAACCGCCGCGCGAGCCTCGGCGAGCGACCGCCCGGCGAGGACGCGCTCGCGCGTCGGCACCCGCCAGCCCACGTACCAGGTGCCGACGACCCCGGCGGTCATGACGGCGGCGGCCACGGGCACCGAGCCGACCGCCAGCGAGCTGAGCGCGCAGGCCGTCAGCATCATGCCGATGGCCATGACCTTGGCCCGGCGGGGCATGCCCAGGCCGGCCCGGTGGTCGCGCACCATCTGCCCCACGCCGGGCAGGTCGAGCACCCAGCGCTCGAAGCGAGGGCTGGAGCGGGCGAAGCAGCCGGCGGCGAAGACGAAGAACCCGGTCGTGGGCAGGCCCGGCACGACGATGCCGACGGACCCGATGCCCACGGCGACGAAGCCACAGGCGAGCAGAACGATCCTGCGCACCCGGTTGCCCATCACCCCATCAGTGTGGCGAGGTCCGTGACCATCAGCACCACCAGCAGGACGATGACCCCCAGCGACACGGCCGTGTACCCCCACCGCCAGCGGTGGTCGGCCGCCCAGAAGCGCCGGATCGTCATCACGTTCGACGCGATGGCCACGAGGCCGATGGGGATGCCGACGGCCGGCCCGACGCCGGCGGCGACGCCGAGGGCGGGGGCCACGAACGGCAGGACGATGTAGGTGAGCAGGCACCGCACCGCGGAGACCAGCACCGAGGTCGAGAAGGCCCGCTGCGCGGCCCCGGTCGTGGCGGTCTGACCCTCGGGGATGCGGAGCAGGCGCCGCATGGCGGCGTCGGCAGCCGGACGTGAGGCGGTGGCCACGTTCTGCACGTCGCCGAGGCTAGGCCGTCCCTCCGTCGGGGGCCCAAGCGGCCGGCTGTGCCACCCGCCACGCCGGGTCCACGCGCCCCACCCGGCGCGGCGACCGGCCGCCGTGGCCGCGCCGGGTTCAGCCCGCCCGGCTCGCCGACTCGTCGCGGAACACGACGACCCGGTAGGCGTGGGCGCGGCCGCCGTCGGTCAGCGCCCGGTAGACCTCGCCGTGCCGCCGGGCGTGCTCGGAGGGACCGATCCGCCCGGCGTCGAGCTCGGCCTGGAGGCGGTCGAGCTCGAGGACCAGGTCGGCGGCCTCCTCCGGCGGGATCGCCCACCACTCGGCGACCACCCGCATCTCGGGCCGCTCGGCGAACGCGTCGACGTACTGGTCGCGGACGACGACCAGCACCTCCCCGGCCTCCGCGGGGTCGGCGACGCGGTGGCGGCCGTACTCGTCGGCGACGTACGCCGGCACGCCCACGTCGATGCCCCGGCGCTCGAGCTGCAGCACCAGGCCCCGGGCGTACCAGGCGCCGGCGTGGAAGGCGTCGTTCACCACCACGGTGCCCCCCGGGTCGTCGGGCAGGGTGTCGAGCACCTGGTCGGTGATCGACGCCACCGCGGCGGAGTCCAGGTCCTGCGGGGTGCCGGCGGTGGCGGCGGTGGCGACGTTGACGCCGCCCACCACGGCCAGCACCGCCAGCGCGGCGCCCCGCAGCACCCGCTCACCGGTGCCCGGCCACCGGTCGGCGGCGACCCGCCAGCCCGCCCAGCCGATGACGACGCCGCCGACCATGGCCGGCATGAACGTCCACCGCAGCCGGTAGTCGAAGGCGGGGCCGATGGTGCGCCCCACCGCCACCGCGCCGACCACGAGGACCAGCCCGACGGTGGCCGCGAGCGCCACGGCCCCCTCGACCCTGCGCCGCCGGAGCAGCACGGCCGCGGCGACGAAGACGAACAGCACCCAGGGGAACGGCGCGCCGTCGACGTAGGGGGACTCGCCCAGCCAGGTGAACGGCTGCTTGACGGTGAGCCACTCGGGCACGCCGCCCCACTGGCCGATCATGACGCGCACACCGTCGCCGAGGGTCTTGGTCGGTTCGTCGGGGTGGCGGAAGTAGTCGACGATCTCGCGCAGGTTGCTGGGCCCGTCCCCCAGTGCGTCGAGCACGACGGGTACGGCCCCGAGCGCCAGCACGCCGACGCTGGCCAGCACGGCGACCACGAGCGGGCGCGAGCTCCGTCCGGCACCGGCCGGCGCGGCCGGCCCGTCGCCGTCCGCGGCCGCGTCGGGCGCCGGGTCGCCCGAGCCGTCCGGTGCGTCGCCGGCGGAGGCGCGCCCGCGCCGCCGGAGCACCGACACGAGGACGCCGAGCCCCGCCCAGCCGAGCAGCGGGGTGGCCAGCGGGGCGAAGCCGACGTGGGTGTGGGCCAGGTAGGTGGTCACCGCGGCCGCCACCGGAAGCGCCCACAGGTCGCCGCGCCACGCCGTCCAGGCGAGGAGGATCAGCAGCCCGTAGGGCAGCACGGTGACGTAGCAGTTCCAGGGGTCGTGCAGGAACTCGGCGCCCAGCGTGCGCATGACCAGCGCGGCGGCCAGCAGCGCGACGAGCAGCAGCGAGGTGCCGCCGCGGCGGCGGGCGACGACGGCCATGCCGGCGACGGCGGCCGCGTTGATGGCGAGCGCGCCCAGGTTGATCCCCACCGACATGCTGCCGGTCAGCCGGTAGACGGGAGCGAGCAGCCAGAACAGCGCCGGGCCGGGGTGGTTCCAGGTGTCACGGGAGTAGAGCCCGACGAGCACCTCGTCCCGCCCGACGCTGCGGACCTGCATCTCGGTGAGGGCGTGGTCGGAGGCCGGGTGGTAGTCGCCGCCGACGGCCACGAGGAGGGTGACGGCCGCGACGCCGAACGGCACCAGGGTGGCGGCGAGGGCCAGGCGGCCGACGAGGCGGTCGTCGTCGAGCCGGCGGGCCAGCCGCCCGAGCGCGCCCGCCGGGGCGCTGCCGCCGGCGGCCCGGTCGCCGTCCGGTCCGGGCCGGCCGTCCGTCGTCGTGTCGGTTGCCGTCATCCCGCAGTCCCCTCGCGTCGGCGGCATCGGGCCCAGTTCCGGCACCGCGCACGACCGTCCCGCCGAACGACCATCGCGGTGGAGGCTGCAACTGTAGGCGCGGCACCGAGCACGGACCACCGAGCGCGGTCCCGCAGCCGCTCGCCGGTGCGTCGACCCAGGTCACACGGCGATCTCGCCGACCCCGAGACAGGAGCGGCGATGAGGGCTACGGTCACGCCAAACGGATCAGTTGTCCAACGCGAGAGAGGACGGCGATGAGCAACCGCCACCGCACGGGTGAGGTGGTCCCCGACCCCCTCACCCGCCGGGTCCAGGTCCGTTCCGAGCGCCATCGCGTGAACACCCTCTTGGCCGACGTGACCGGCCAGATCCTCGGTGGCGCCGAGCCCGACGACGTGATCGAACCGGGTGTCGGGTTCCGCGGCGAGCGACACCGCAACCCCGCCAAGGCCCGTCCGTCGGCGCGCCGGCGCCGCCACTGGAAGCTGAAGATGTGGAAGCGGCGCACCGCGCTGCGCCGGGCCAAGGCCGCGCTGGAGCGCGCCGCCAGCTGATCACCACGCGGCGACGGCCCCGGCCGTCGAGCAGGCCGCACGTCACCGCCGGGGGGACGGTGGACCATGCGCACCTGCGAGCAGGCCACAACGGCACGGCGTCGGGCGGTCGCCGAAGACCCCTTCGTCTTCCCGGCGCGCACCCGTGCCGTCGGGTCGGCGGCGATCGTCGCCGTCGCCGCTGCCGGCACCGCGCTCGCGCCCCTCGCGCCCGACGGCCGCTACGGCTACGTGCTCGCCCACGCGGCGGCCGGCGCACCGTTCAGCGCCGCGACGCTGGGGCTGGCGGCGATCGCCGCCAGCCGGTCCACCACGCCGGCGCTGCGCACGTTCTGGCGCCGCTGGCTCGCGGCCAACGCCGTCGCCGCGCTGGCCACGGTGGTCGCGCTGGCGGCCGCCGCGCTCCGGTCGCCGGCGCTCGTACGGCTGAACCTCAGCCTCCTGCTGGTCGCGGCACCTGTCTGGGGCGCAGCGACGCACACGATGGTGCGGAGCCAGGCCGGGCGGCGGAACCCGGCGGTCGACGCCGTCGACGCCGCGACCGCCGTGCTCGTCCTCGGAACACCGATCGCGCTGCTGGTCGCCGAGCCCCTGCTGCGGCGGGCCGAGGAGCCGGCCCTGGTCGCGCCGTTCGCGGTGCTGCTCGTCGTCGTGCCCGCAGGCCTCTACAGCGGCGCGCTCAACGTCGCCCGCGCCCGGCGGCCCGAACGGGTGATCCAGGCGCTCGGGCTCGTCCTCGGCGCGGCGTTCACGACCTCGGTCGCGCTGCAGCTCGCCCACATCGGCGCCGGCGTCGAGCTGTCGCTGTCGGTCCTCGTCGGTGGCCACGCCGTGACCATGGCGCTGGTCGCCGCCCTGCCGCTGTGGTCCCACCGGTCCAGCGCGGGCGGTCTCGGCCGGCTGCCGGTCCACCAGCAGCTGCGCACCGTCCAGCCGCTCCCGGCGCTGAGCACGGCCGTGCTGGCCGCCCTGGCCGCCTACGTCCTCGTCGCCCGGCGGGGCGACGCCCTCGCCGTCACCTGGCTGGTCGTGGTGGCGGTGGCGGTCGTCGGGCTGGGGGCGCTGCGCCAGGCCGGGCTCGCCAGCGAGGCCCGGCGCCTGTCCGGCGAGCTGGCCCGCATGGCCGACGAGCGGGGGCGGCTGCTGGCCGGCCTGGTGCGGGCGCTCGACGACGACCGCCGCCGCACCGTGAGCGAGCTGCACAGCCAGGCGGTCGGGTCGCTGTCGACGCTGGGGAGCGTCGCCCAGGCGGTGTGGCGGTCGCTGCCCGCCCCCACCGCAGAGATCGTGCGGTCGGCCATCGCCCGGGTGCAGGACGACCTCGAGGCCCGTGCCGAGGAGCTGCGCCGGCTCATGGTGGCGATGCGGCCGGACGAGGACGACGGCGCGCCGCGGGCCGGCACGGCGGAGAACGCGCTGTCGGCCGCGCTGCTGGCGTACGCCGCCGAGGTGCAGGACGAGGTCGGCGACCCGCACCCGCCGGCGGTCGAGGTCGCGGTCGACCCTCGGCTCGAGCTCGACCACGCCACGCTGACGATCGCCTACCGGGTGGCGCAGGAGGCGCTGCGCAACGCGCTCCGGCACGCCGCCGCCGGCCGGGTGTCGGTCACGGTCGAGGCCGACCCGGCGGGCGCGGTGGCCGTCGAGGTGCGCGACGACGGCATCGGGTTCGACCCCGGGACTCCGGGCGGCTCCGGGCTCGCCACGCTGCACCTGTTCACCGAGCTGGGTCGGGGCGAGCTGGAGGTGCGGTCCCGGCCCGGGGCGGGGACCGTCGTGCGCAGCCGGCTCGGTCTGCGGCCGGAGGGTGCCCGCCCGCCGGCACCGGGCACCGGGGCCGTGCCGTCGCCCGCACCCGCCCCCGTGCCGGCCGGGCGCGCGGACGGTCCCGGGGCGCGCCGACACCTGCGGCTGGTCCGCCCGCGGGGCCCCGCCTGAGCGCCGCGACCCCGCGGCGGCCCGAGGACGAGGTCAGACGAGGTCGAGACCGCGCAGGCCGGCGGTGACGAAGCGCTGCGCCACGTCGATCGCCTCGGTGCGGGAGACCTGTCCGGCGAGGCACAGCTCGCAGGCGTGCAGCACCGCGCCCAGCGCCGCCGCCCCGCCGACCAGGGTCACCGGCAGCGGCTGGCCGGCGGTGGCGAGGATGGCGTTGACCTCGGCGGCCAGGCGGGCACGCACCGCCGTCGCCTCGGCGATGACCGCCGGCTCGCCCGAGCCCCACGGCTCGAGCACCAGCAGCCGGTAGGCGTCGGGGTGCTCGTCGAACCAACTGACGAGCGCCTCGACGACCCCGGCCAGGCGGGCCTCCGGCGTCGAGGCGCCCCGCACCGCCTCGCCGACCACCTCGGTCACCTCGTCGACGAGGCGGGCCATCACGTGGCGGTAGAGCTCGGGGCGGCCGTCCGGGAAGTAGTGGTAGAGCAGGGTCTTGGAGACGCCGGCCAGCTCGGCCACCTCGGCGAGGCCGGCCTGCGTGTAGCCGCGCGACGCGAACGTCTCCCGTGCGGCCCCGATCAGGAGCGCCTTCCGGTGCTCGGGCGCCAGCCGGCGTGCGGTCGAGCCTCCCACTGTCATCCCCTCCCGATGGTGCGGCTCGCGGCGCCCGGCCACGGGCCACGTCCCAGGCGCCCCCACCCTACCGGCGGTGGCCGGCGGGCGCGCGCCGGCGCCGCGGTGCCGGGCCCGCGACGGCTACCGTCACGCCGTGCGACGGGGGACGGTCGGGGCGTTCGTCGTGCTGTGCGCGCTGCTGGCGGTGTGCCCCGCGGACAGCGGCCGCTCGGCGGGCGCCACCGGGGACGGCGAGCTGCGCGCCCTGCTGCAGCCGTCCCGGCTGTTCGAGACGCGCGGCGCCCTCCGGGTCGACGTCCGCAACCTGGGCGACGAGGACGTGCGCGTCACCGCGTTGCGGCTCGACTCGCCGCTCTACGAGCCGCAGGACCCACAGCCCCGCGACCCGGTCCTCCACGCCGGTGGGCGCGACGTCGTGGTGCCGGTCCAGCTCGGCGAGCCCGTCTGCGAGGCCGAGGCCGACGGCCCCGGCCGGCTGGTGCTGACGGTCGAGGGCGGCGAGGTCGCCGTCCCCCTGGAGGAGCGCCCCGCGGACCTCCTGGCCGACCGGCACGCCGCCGCCTGCGCGGTCGAGGAGGTGCGCTCGCAGGTCGACCTGCGACTGGGCGACGGCTGGGAACGGACCGCCGACCGCACGGTCACCGGCGAGTTCGAGCTGGCCCAGCGGGCGCCGGGCGTCGAGCTGGAGGTCGTCGGCCTCGAGGGGAACGTCATCTTCACGCTCACGACCGAGGGCGCCGGCGACCGGCCGGCGCCCGTGCTGGCGGTCGACGACGACCACCCCGCCGACGCGGTCGAGGCCCGCATCACCGCGTCGCGCTGTGACCCCCACGCGCTGATCGAGTACAAGCGCACCTTCACCTTCGTCGCGCTGGTCGACGCCGGTGGCGAGCGGCCGCTGCGGGTCGACGTCACCGCCGAGGGCGACACCCGCCGCCTGCTCGAGGACGTCCTGCAGGCCTGCCTGTGACGACCGCCGCGGGCGGGCCGCCGGTCACGCGGCGGCCGGGGCGTCGGGCGTGAGGTCGACCCGGCGCATGAGCTGGGCGTTCAGCGCCACCACGATCGTCGACGCGCTCATCAGGACGGCGCCGACGGCCGGCGACAGCGTGACGCCGGCCCAGGCCAGGACGCCGGCGGCCAGCGGGATGGCGAGGACGTTGTAGCCGGCGGCCCAGCCCAGGTTCTGGACCATCTTGCGGTAGCTGGCCCGCGACAGGCGGACGACGCTCGTGACGCCGCGGGGGTCGCTCGAGG
>Ga0079224_100017315_pt1 | contig 10150 bp, 10 predicted proteins | sample Stecom2015_FD_80414 | JGI IMG/M metagenome (GOLD analysis project Ga0079224, IMG submission 80414) | Agricultural soil microbial communities from Utah to study Nitrogen management - Steer compost 2015 | ecosystem: Environmental > Terrestrial > Soil > Agricultural land | place: USA: Utah... | reverse complement strand
TGTTCCCTGCCGTTGAGATCCCTTTTCAATAGCTGGATCTCGTGCTTCAGCTGTTCGTACTCGGCCATTTTTCGTTTCAGGAATTGCACCGTCAGGCTGGCCTTGGCTTCCATTCCCCTTGGGGTCAACAGGTAGGCGTAGGCAATTTTGTTCTTGTTGTTCTTGAAGTTGTTGGCCTTGATCCAACCCTTTTCCAGCAGCGCCCTGAGGCAGTAGTTTGCCTTGCCCAGGCTGACGCCGAGCTGCTCCGCCAGCTCCCGCTGGGTGATGCGGGGATTTTCCCCAATCAGCTGGAGAACCTTGAAATGGGTGTCGTCACTCATTTAGCGGTTAAGGAAGCTCAAATTACTCACAAGCAAGTCGGAAATTAGGGCGACACTTTGGGGTCGAGGGCAGAGGTTTCCAGTAGCGTCGGCGACAGGGATGTACTGGTGCCGGTGCTGGAAACCTCTGCCCTCGGCCGCCACCGCCGTGTAGCCCTTGAATCTGACTTATGTGTAATGGTAATTGCGAGGAGCCTTTTGCCACACACAGCCCAGACACGCTACCGCCCTACCCTGTTGCAGATATCATGGTGAAGATGATTGCTCAAACTCTATGTTCAACAGTTGAACACAAGGATTCTACTTGGGTCGTACTGCCGGTTCAATGCCGTTCAGGGGTAATCTGCGACCTTTCGGTTGGGGTCGTCGACAGGAGCGCGAGGCGCGGCCACCCCTCAGCCCCTGCCCAAAGGGGCTATGGCATCGATATCCACGGCGATGGCTTTTTGCCCCCCCAGGATGCGGATCAGCACCATCACCCGATCCGCGGATTTGGCCATTTGAAAAGCGGCGTCGATGCCCTTGAAAGGCCCGTCGACAATGGCCACCTGATCGCCTCGCTGAAACTGGCTGACGACAGCCTCCGGGGTGCGGGACTGTTGCTGTTCCTGATGGCGAATTTGGTCGATGACGGCCTCGTCGATGGACAGCAGCAAATTGCCAAACCGCACCAGTCCCATCACGCCAAGGGTGGACCTGACAGGGGCGATGTTCTGGCTGGCGGGATCTATATGGATAAACAGGTAACCGGGGAAAAGCACCTCCCGCACCTGCTGCCACTTGCCCCGTTGGCGCTTGTTGAGGAGGATATGGGGCAGGTATACGGCGTAGCCCTGATTCTCCAGGTGGGTTACTGCAAGCTGCTCCTGGCGGGGTTTGGTGCGCACCACATACCAGCGCCAATCTGGAGCCTGGGTGCCGCTGTCATTTGCTTGGTAGATGTTTTCCATAACCATTGATGCTGGATGATATCCCGTTGGGTTTCAATTTATTTCGGCAGCGCTTGTCTGTAGGTTGGCTACCCTCAACTGTCCCGGCTTCGACATGCTTTTGATTACTCACCCGCTGGTCATTGCAAGCCCAAAGCGCGCTAAAACCTCACAGCTTCTGCATACGCAGCACCAACCTGACATCTGCCCCTCCCAACTTCAGGGCTTTCTCCTTGGCCTGTAACCACTCGTCGTCCCTTTCCCCCAGCAGGGTCTTGTATTCGGCGAGCAGCGCCCAGGTGCTGGCGTGGGCTGGCCGCAACTTGAGCGCTGCACGCAGCATTGCTGCCGACTCCTGATAATACTGGGGGATAAGGTCATCATCGCCTCTCTCGCCGGCCAGCACAAAGCCCTTCCAGGCGTGAATCCGCGCCGCCAGGGTCAGGTGCTCCGGGTTATCTGGCCACAACCCCAGGGCGCGATTGATGTGTTCTTCGCCACGGGCAATACTGTCCAGGGAGGGCGGTGATTTCCGCCCGCGCCAGGTGGCAACTTCCTTTTCCGCCTTGAAATAGGCCAAGTTGGCCAGCCCCGCCCTGGCGGCAAAGGCCATCACCCACAACAGGCAACCCAGCACCGCCACCAGCAACAGCTTTTTCACCACCCTAGGCATTTTGCTGAAACTGCTCCGCCACCAGCGCCATGGGCAGCTCCCACACCATCCTGGCTGCCACGTCGGCGCCCACCATGGCGGCGACGATATCCCGCGCTGCCGCCATGGCTGGCAGCCGGGTGGTGGTGTTATGGGCATCGCTTGCCAGTACATCAACCTGCCCCTGGCGGATAAAATACTCGCCCGCCTGCCTGGCCGTGGCGCCAAACCGCCCCGTCAGTGAGGCGCCGGTAATCTGGGCCATGCAGCCCTGGTCGAGGAAGGGCTTGAGTTTTTCGGGGTGGACGTTGATTTCCCGGTTGCGCTCGGGATGGGCTATCAGCGGCCTGATGCCGTTGCGGATGAGCCAGGCAACCAGCTTATCGGTGCCGGGCACGATATGGGTGTGGGGAAATTCCAGGAGCATGATGCGATACCCCTCGTGGACCCCGTAAAAGGGAATTTTTTCCTGCTCAAGGTCCCGAAAGATCTGGTCGGAGACCTGGACCTCGGCGGCAAAGCCAATCTTCAAGGGAATCTGGTCAGCTTCCAGGGCCACCCGGAATGCCGCCACCTCGCCGGCGATCCCGGCCGCGGTGTTGTGCCATCGCCCGGGCTGAATGTGCGGCGTCAGTACGGCGTGGGTGATGCCGTCGGCCACCGCCATGCTGGCCATCTCCAGAGCTTGCTCGAGATTGTTTGCACCGTCGTCGATCGCGGGCAGCAAGTGGCAGTGGATATCTATCATGTCTCTCTCGGTCACAACATTGAACAGGCCGTGGTTTTCACCACTCGGGATACCGTCGGAGTACGCTTCGCCTCCTGTGCTGTCGGGTTACGGCGGCGCCTCAGCGTGGCCCGCGAACGCAGCGCGTGCCCTGGACAAACCGGGCATGAATTATCGTCGGTTTAATAACTCAGCTAAAGGCTTGCCGAGCTAATATCACATTGAAACCGCTATCGCCGTGCATAGACTTCTTCGTCAGCTTGGTAATAGGGGTCGTAGGCATAGTGGGACCCACCATAGTACTTCTTGGCCTTATCCACATTGAAGCGATTCAGAACAACACCGGCAATTGGGGTTGCGGTGGCGGCCACCCGCTCCAATCCCCGCCTTGCCATTGTTGCGGAGGTGGAGTCGGCACTGACCACATAAACTGTGGCATCGGCATAAGTGGCGAGGATCAGGGCATCGCTCACCGCCTGTACCGGGGCGGAGTCGATGATGATGCGATCAAACTTCTCTTCGAGCTGCTCCAGCGCCTCGCGGAACTTGCGGGAGCTGAGCATTTCCAGGGGATTGGTGGGAATAAGCCCGGCGGGCATGACAAAAAGCCCCTGCTCGCCAAACTGGACGATACATTCGTCCAGCTCCGCACTGCCGGCGACATAGTTTGACAGCCCGGGGTGCTTCGGTGCCAACCCGCACTTGGCCGCAAGGGTGGGCCGCCGCAGGTCCGCCCCTATCACCAGTGTCTTTTCCATATGGGCGAACGCGGCACCCAGGTTGAGGGACACCGCCGACTTGCCTTCATTGGGCAGAGTTGAGGTAACCACCAGAATCTTCAGGGGTTTGTCCAGGCCGCTGAGCACCACCGCCGTGCGAATGGTACGCACCGCCTCGGCATAGCCGCTCTGGTGATTCTCCCAGTAGTTTTCGAAACGGCCCTCCTTGTCGGCCTTTTGCAGAGGCAGGGTGCCCAACTGCTTGGCTTTCAACTTGGTTTCGACGTCTTCGGGAATCTTTACGGTATTGTCCAACATTCCCAGCAACACGGCGATACCCATACCGAACAGGATGCCGCCGGCCATGCCGGCGGTGATGATCATGCGGGTGTTGGGGCTGACCGGGGAGCTGGGCACCAGGGCAGCGTCGACAACCCTGGCGTTGGCCTTTTCGAAGCCGCCGGCCTGGTTGGTTTCCTTCATGCGGGTAAAGAAGAGGTCGTAGAGCTGCCTGCTGGTGTCCACCTCCCGCTGCAGCTCCTTGAGCTGAAAATCCATGCGGTTGACATCCCGGTACTCAGCCTTGGCGGCCTCCAGCTGCTCGTAGAGGGATTGTTCGGTGCGCAGGGCCAGCTGGTACTCTCGGTCGATGCCGGCGATCACCTTGCCAACCTCGGCGGTGAGATTGTCCTGAACACTTTTCAGCTCTGACCTGGCGGCGATCATCTTGGGGTGTTTGACCCCATACCTCTTGCTCAGCTCGTCCACCTTGCGCTGGGCTTCGGCTTCAATGCTTTTGAGGGAGCCCACCAGCTCGTGGCGCTGGATTGCCGACATGGTCAGGTAGTCCGCCGTCGATTTAGTACCCAGGCGCTGCAGTTCACCCCTGATGGTTTCCGCGGTCAGGCGCTTTTCCCGGGCGGCGGCGTACTTTTCGCTGAGATCGGCAATCTGCCTTGCACCCAGGGTGCTGATGCCCTGGAGGTCAACCAGGTTCTCCCGCTCGGTGAATTCCTGCAGCCGCTGTTCCGCCAGGGCCAGGTTCTCCTTCAGGTCCACCAGCCGTTCCGTCAACCAGGTGCTCGCGGTGCGAGTGGCGTTAAGGCGGGCGTCCAGGTAGCTCTCGATATATTCCTGAGCCAGGGTATTCACCACCTGGGCAGCAAATTCCGGATCTGGGGAGCGGTAGGAGAGCGTCACCAGCTGGCTATCGGCGATGGGGGTTATCACCACGCCACCGGCAACCATGGAGGTGAGATTGGCAATATGCTTTTCCTCGAGCTGCTCCGGGGACAGGGTCACCAGCCCCGAGGTTTGCCGTGTCTGCACGGGCTTGAGAAAGCTGAGGTCCAGCCAGTCGGGAACCGAGGTGCCAGTGCTGGTCTCTGTTTGCGGCGGTGGCGGGAACCGCGGATCCTTGTGGAGCTCCAGCTTGCGCACCACCCGCTCGGCGAGGTTTCTGGAGCGCAGCAGCTCGAACTGGGTCTGGCGATACTCGTAGCCCCGGTACCCGGTGGAGTACATGTCCTGGATGGAGACGATATTTGCCTCTTCCGCCTCGATCAACAGGGTGCCGCTGGCCTGGTAGATGGGGGTAAGGGTGTTGGAGTAGAGCACGGCGATCAGGGTACAGACTGCACCCAGGGCGAGGATCGACCACTTGTGGCGGTAGATGGACAGCCACATCTGCTTGATATCCAGCTGTGGTCCACCCGCGCCGACATCCTGTTCCTGCCACATCACAGGGAGCTGTGAATTCATTTAGCTTTGCCTTTCAATAGCTCTACAACATTAAGGGTGGAGACCCTGACCTCTGGCTCCGGCCATCGACAGCGGCCCGGAATCAGAAGAAGCTCTCTTCGACGGTGATGGTGTCCCCGGGACGCACCTCGTAGCCCAAATCGACTCTGCTGCGCTTTGCCGCAGCGTCGTTGTCGTGGACCACATAGATTTTGCTCTGGGAGGCGCGCTCGGTAAAGCCCTGAGCGAGGGAGACGGCCTGGCGCAGCTTCAAGCCAGGCTGATAGGGGTAGCTGCCCGGCTGCTTGACCTGGCCGCTGATAAAGAACGGGCGGTATTCGACGATACTGACGGATATTTTCGGATCGATCAGGTAGTCGGGCTTCAGTCCGTCCATAAGAGCCCGCTCCAACCCGGCGAGGGTCAACCCCATCACCGTAATCTCCCCCAGAAACGGGTAGGCGACCTTGCCCGACTCCCCCACCAGCAGGGATTCGAAACTGAGATCGGGTTCGCCGTAGACGTGAATCCGCACCACACCCCCGGAACCCAGGGCGTAGGCAGTCCCCTCCTCCGCCTGGACGCTGCCCAGCACAAGAATCAGCGCCAACAGGCCGACAATTGACTTCAACATAAGAACCATCAGGCAAAAACCTGCCTGTTAGAGAATAGTGTGGTATCAGAGTTCAACGCTGGCTCTGACAAAGACGATGTTGTACTCGTAGTTGACCAGGTCGAACGAGGAGTCGTTTTCACGGTAGCGGTAGCCAAAGCTGAGATCCAGCCAATTGGACATGTCATAGAACATGCTGGCCTCCCAGAACAACTGATCGTCCTTGCGGTTGCCGTCCTCATAGGTGTTCTCGGCCAGCCCCCCCAACAGGCGGGAGGCCAGGAAGCTGTTCCAGGAGTGGTTCCAGGCCAGGGAGTGCTCGCGGGTGTCGATAAAGAACCCGGCGCCATTGGTTTCGAGAGACTCCCTCTTGGTGTTCAGCACCAAGGTGGAATAGCTCTTGGGACGCCACTCCAGCTCCGCTTCCCAGTGGGCGGTGGAGCCGGAAAACCCGTCGCCGTCATAATCCCGGGAGCTGCGGCCCACTTTTACCTCACCCCGGGTTTTGGCGGTCAATTCCCAGGCGACACCGACCAGGTAGTAATCCTCGTCGCTGTCCAGATCGATGGGCTGGCCGTTGAAATCCAGGGGCGTATTGTCGTAGGTGACATCCAGGTTGCGATACTCGGCCAACAGATCCGTCCGCCCGCCGACCCGGTAGCGCAACAGGGCCCCCAGCTGATCGGCGCTGTAATCCCTGGTATCCCCCACATAACTTGAGTCGAAACTCAAATCCTCTCGCCGGGCGCTGAGTTCCACCCGCGCCCGGGCGTCATTGGCCCCCAGCAGATAGGTCAACCCATAGGAGGTGTGGTCGTAATCGTCCGGGCCACTCACCAGGTCGTTGGGCTCCTCGCTGAAGCCTGTGCCCCGCTGCTCCGTCAGCAGCCGGTGCTCGATAGTCGCCACCACTGCCTGGCGGGTGGTGAACCTGTGGTTGACGTCAACACTGAATTCATGGTCGTTGTAGCTGTCCTCGCTGGAACTGAGGTACTCGGCGTAGTTGAGGCGGTAACCCAGTTGATAGGTGTTGCCCTGGTTGAAGAAGGTGGCCTTGACGAAGGGCGAGCCCTCAACAATAAAGGAGTCGGTTTTCCGCGACTCGGACCTGAAGATATTGTCGTCGTAGCGCAGTTCCGCCTCCAGACCATAACTCAAACCGGCATCGGCAACTTCCTGGGAAAACACGGGTCCGTGAACGGCCAGCGCAGTCCCCATGGCAAACATCTGTACCGATAGCCGTCCATTGGAGGTGGCGACATTCTTCATAACCTATCCTTGTGATCCAGTTCGACAAGACTCTAACGTATCTTATGCACTTGTATGGCTAATTTCCATTTTTTTTGGCGGGACCGTAAAGGCTCTATCGGTCGCCCTGAAGGCACTGGGGCGCGGCGCCAGGCTGGCAAACGCCAGACCGAGGACGGCACACAGGGTGAGCGCATTGGCCGGGATCTGCAGATTGAAGTCCACCGCCGAGTGCATCAGCAGCCACACCATCACCATCACCAGGGCAAATCCGACCCCTCTCTGCAAGCCGGTGCCGCGGGGCAGCATCATGATGATGGCGCGCCGCGTCACCAGCAGGCAGAACACCCCCAGCACCAGCAGCATGGGGATCCCCAAATCGGAGGCAATCTCAAGGTAATCGTTGTGGGCATGGGTGTAGTATCCGGGGACGGCCGGGTCCTGGTAGTAGGTGAAAATACTGTAATAGCTGCCACCACCGCTTCCCGTAAGGGGAAAATCCCGAAGTACATGGCTGCTTCTGGCACTCACCTCCAGCCGCTGGCGGCCCTCTGGCGCCATTTCTTCCAGCCGCTCCACCAGCTGATCCAGACCGAACCACTGCCCCAGGATCACCGCGTCCACCACCAGCAGGCTAAGCAGCAACAGCCCCAACCTGGGGGAGAACCGCCGTGCCAGAGCGATGGCGAGCCCTCCGGCTAGGGCCAGGGCGGTGAAGAAGGCGACATTGCCCATGCGCGACCTGGTCAGTACCAGACCGATGACCATCACCGCCAACAGCACCCTGATGAGCACCTTCGACGACAGCAGCACCGCCAGGCTCTGCCTGGCGAAATCCCGCCATCCCTCCACCCTGTCCCGGGAAAGCTGCGACAACAACAGCCCGGTGCCGGCAGCGAGGCAGATCACCAGATAGCCCGCCAGGTGATTGCGATTGACAAAGGTTCCAGTTGCCATGCCAAGATTGGCGTATTTTTCCACCAGAAAGCCCCATTCGAGCCCGGTCAACACCATCATCACCCCGTAAAAAGCCTGGCAGGAGCCGCTGGCCACCAGCACCCAAAGCAGGATCCGCGCCCTGCGCTCGCCATTGACCAGCACCAACACCAAGGCAAAACCGGAGGCGCACGCCACAGCCATCAACAGGTAGAGCCTGGTGGCGGCCACATCGAGACTCAGCGGCAGCCGGGATGCGGGCAGATGAAGGTGATGGGCGCGAGGGGAGAGGGCAGCGACCATATCGGCGTCAATGGGCAGGGTCTGCAACCACACCCAGAGGGGAACCAGGGACACCAGCAGCAACGGCAAGGCCCCCCGGGCCATCACCCGGCAAGAAATCTGCGCGCCACCGAAAAGGTACAGCACCAGCCAGCAGGCGAGTAGTGCCGCAAGACCAAATGCGAGAATCGCCAGCCCCCAGGGCCTATTGGAGCCAAAGGGCAATGGCGCCCACAACAAAACCAGGGCAAACAGCAGGAACAGGGTGTTTTCAGCCAGGGTACACAAGCGGCGTACCGCTGCCCCACCTGGCGGCGGGCCTACCGCCGACTCGCCCGCAGACGCCGCCAACGCCCCGGGCCTTGCCCCATCCTTTGGGCGCCGCACAGGGGGCATCTAACTTATTGGCTTACGCTGACTTCTTCGTCATCATCCGCTTCCGGGGGCGCAGCGCCACCGCCGCCGGTCGCCCCTGGGGCACTCTCACCAGCGGCATCGGCAAAGGCCTGGTTGTCGGTGTTGCGCTCCGCTGCCAGGAGTTCGCACCCGCCATCGGCGAAGGCGCTCAGGGTCTCCGCCACCATCGCCTGAACGGCGTTGCGGGCCTCATCGGAGGCGCTGTCGATGGCATAGGTACCCACCTCCGCGGCAACGGCCTGATCCGGGGCCAGACAGACACCGGCCTGGGCATAGGACACCGCCAGACCTATGGTGCCGGCATTGGCCACGGTGTAGGCTGTCGCTTCGTCGAGGGACACGCCGTTGGCCACCAGCTCAGCGACGATATCCTGGGGGGCCATACCCGCCGCCTGGTACTCCGCAAACAGGGCGGGCAGATCGGGCTGCGCGCTGTCCTGGCCCATGGCCAGGGGCGCGGACAGCACAAAGGGCAGTACAATCAGAGCGAGAAGAGACTTGTGCTTCATGGTGGGACTCCCGCAAGGTGCAAACAGTTGGCTAACCGCCAACCATTGATTAATAGTGCAACAAGCTGATAGTAGCACCCCATTTACCTTATAGAAAGCAAACAATTTATGCCACAATCAGCACCTGTGTGGACAACAAGGCAATGGAAACATAGCCTTAGCTGCAAGCTGCACTTGCAACCCGGCCCCCAGCCCCTGGGCAACCTGTTTTACACCATGACGAAAGGCTTTTGCGATGTTAGATCAGCTAGTGACCCTGTCCCCCGACGCCCTGTTCCAGGAAATCGACGGGGAAGCGGTTATTCTCGATCTCGCAAGCTCCAGCTACTTTGGCCTCGATGGAGTGGGTGTGCGGTTGTGGCAATTGCTCGAGGCCGACCCACACCTCCAGTCAGCTTGCGGCCAATTGCTGGCAGAGTACGAAGTCTCCCCTGCGGAACTGGGGCGCGACATTCTCACCCTTGTCGAGCAACTGAGGGAGGCGGGGCTGGTGCGCATTGAAAACCCTCAGGCATAAAATCCATCGATGGCGGGACCTCGAATGGCGCCAGCGGCTGCTCTTGATACACCTTTGCCTGCTTCTGATAGCCGCCTGGGTCGGGTTGCGCCTGCTGGACTTCAAATCCATGATGCGACTGGCGGAACCACCCCTGCCCCGGAACAGGATTCCCCCCACCGCGACCTTCGCGCACCACTGCGCCAGATTGACGGCCATTGCCGCTCACCACTGCCTGCCCGGGGGCAGTTGCCTGCCCCAGGCTTTGGTTCTCTGCCGGGCACTCAGGACCAGGGGCCTGGCCGCCACTGTACGCATCGGAGTCACTGCTCCCGCCGCGAACCTCGAGGCCCACGCCTGGGTGGAGTTGGATGGCGAGCCACTCGGGCAAGAGGTGGGCCGGTATACGCCGCTGCCGGGAATCTATGGCGGAAAGACCTAGGGGGCGTTAACAATTAAAGCGATTTCGATGATAATACCACAATTCATTGAATTAAAAGGCTATGAATTTTGGCACGCAGGCTGTTGAGAGAAGATCAATGGGTTCGAATTGAGCCTT
>Ga0079224_100017314_pt1 | contig 10150 bp, 7 predicted proteins | sample Stecom2015_FD_80414 | JGI IMG/M metagenome (GOLD analysis project Ga0079224, IMG submission 80414) | Agricultural soil microbial communities from Utah to study Nitrogen management - Steer compost 2015 | ecosystem: Environmental > Terrestrial > Soil > Agricultural land | place: USA: Utah... | reverse complement strand
TGCGGGTGGCGAACTGATCTTTGCGCTGATTTTTCAACACCGTCTGGCTGCCGCCGACAATGGCTTCCCAGAGACCGCGTAGAAAGCCTTTGTCCTCGGCCTCTACATCCTGTTTCCAGTCGAATACCTCGACATTGTGCAGCAAGGGTTTGATATAGCCGCTGAGCTGGCTGCTCTCGGCCTCGACTTCCATGACCAGATCGCCCGTGCCGCCGACAAAATCAAACTTGCCATAGGCGCGGCTGAAGTCATTCAGGCGGGTCAGCTCGATGCCGGTGGTGCGCAGGCGCAGTTCGAAGTCTTCCCAGTCGGTAAAGGGGTCGAAGCTGGCCTGCGCCTCCAGCGGTGCCTGGTCAAACAGCCGGGCGGTGCCCTCAAGTTGCGCGACTCGTCGCCCTTGGGCATCGGTGGTGTTGGTGAGATTCAGGATCGTGGCGTTCAACTGGTCGGCGTAGATATTCACCGGCGGATCGGAGCTGAAATTGCGAAAGGCAACCTTGCTGTCAACGATGCGCAGCTCGTTGAGGGTAATGGGCAGCAGGGCATTCAGCGTGTCGCGCCAATCCACGCCTTCGCCGGTCTGTGACTGCTCTTTGTTCGGAGCATCAACGAAGTTCAGCTCGGCCGAGACGAATTCCACCTGCGCCACAATGGCCTGGTCTTCCCAGAGTGATTGCCAGCTCACCGCGATGTCGATCAGCGGGGCCTTGAGGAAGGGTACGGGCACCTTGCCCGTCGTCTTCTCGATATTCAAGCCGTTGATTCGGTAGGCGCCGCGCCACCAGGCCAGGTCTACATCCTCGACGTGGCCTCGGTAATCGCCCATTTCAGCCAAGGTATCGTTGAGGTAATTGCGCACTAGAGTAGGCAAGGCCAGATGTGCGACCAACAGAACCAGCGCAACCAGCAGGAGTATCCACAGCGGAAGAGCCCGGTTTCGGTTCATGGCGTTTATCCGTCAGGATTCGTGACGATGGACATATTTTGGCGAAGCGGGTTCGGCTGGACTGACCTTTGTATGGCGCTTAGGCTGATAGTCTTTCGTCACCATTTGTGCTCCATCCATTTATTTAGACGCAGGCAGACCATCATGAGCCGCATTTATGCAGACAACTCCCGCTCCATCGGCAACACGCCGCTGGTGATGATCAACCGCCTCGGTCCCAAGGGCGTGACCATCCTGGCCAAGACCGAAGGGCGCAACCCGGCCTATTCGGTGAAGTGCCGAATCGGCGCCAGCATGGTCTGGGACGCCGAGGAACGGGGCCTTCTCAAGCCGGGCATGACGATTGTCGAGCCCACGTCCGGCAATACCGGCATTGCGCTGGCCTATGTCGCAGCCGCCCGCGGCTACAAGCTGATCCTGACCATGCCCGCCTCGATGAGTCTGGAGCGCCGCAAGGTGGTCAAGGCGCTGGGTGCCGAGCTGGTGTTGACCGAGCCGGCCAAAGGCATGAAGGGCGCCATCGAAAAGGCCCAGGAGATTGTGGCCAGCAATCCCGCCACGCACTATCTGCCGCAACAGTTCGAAAATCCGGCCAACCCGGCGATCCACGAGAAGACCACTGGCCCGGAGATCTGGAATGACACCGATGGCGGGGTCGATGTGGTGGTCGCTGGCGTGGGCACTGGCGGCACCATCACCGGCGTCTCGCGCTATATCAAGCACACCCAGGGCAAGCGAATTCTCTCGGTGGCGGTCGAGCCGATCAGCTCGCCGGTAATTAGCCAGGCGATGGCTGGCGAAGAGCTCAAGCCCAGCCCCCACAAGATCCAGGGTATCGGCGCCGGTTTCGTGCCCAAGAACCTCGACTTGTCGCTGGTGGATCAGGTGGAACAGGTCGGCGATGAAGAGGCCAAGAGCATGGCCCTGCGCCTGATGCGCGAAGAAGGCATTCTGTGTGGCATTTCCGGTGGTGCAGCCATGGCCGCGGCCGTGCGCCTGGCCGAACACCCGGACATGCAGGGCAAGAATATCGTGGTGATCATTCCCGACTCCGGCGAGCGCTACCTGTCGAGCATGCTGTTCGATGGCCTGTTCACCGAGCAGGAAATGGTGCAGTAACAGCACTGCGAAGTGCTTGTGTAGGGGCGACGTGGCCTTGGCAGCGGAGACTCCGCCAGCCGATGTGAAATCGGCCCCACAGGGTATTTCTCGCACCGCGTCATTTTTGGCGCTGGCCGACCTGCACCGGTGCATTCTGTGGGGCCGACATGGCCTTGGCAGCGGAGGCTCCGCCAGCCGATGTGAAATCGGCCCCACAGGGTATTTCTCTCACCTCGTCATTTTTGGCGCTGGCCGCCCTGCACGGGTAATTCTGTGGGGCCGACTTCATGTCGGCAGCGAAGCTTTGCCGATCGATGAACAAGCGGTCGCGAAACCGCAGCGCCGCAACGCTTGGCGCAACCGCTGCTTGCCGCCCGTCGCGACGACTCGCTAAGCTCCGGCTTCCACTCGCCACCACAGAGACGTGATCCATGGCGCAGCAATGGCCGGTAGCCGATATCGCGCGTTCCATCCTCGACGGGTTCGATGACTATCGGGAACATTTTCGTCTGATTACCGACGGTGCCCGCCAGCGCTTTGAACAGGCGCAGTGGCAGGAAGCACAGGCCGCCTCGACCGCGCGGATCACTCTGTATGAAGAAAAAGTCAGTGAAACCACCGCCAAGCTGCGCCCGCTGTACGGGGACGCCTGTTTGCTCGATGTCAACCTGTGGCCCCTGGTCAAGAGCGCCTACACCGAGTTGATCAACCCACGCTTTGATGGTGAGCTAGCGGAAACCTGGTACAACTCCATCTTCTGCCGGCTGCTCAGCCATGACTGCATCGGCGATGACACCATGTTCGTGCATACCACGCGGCCTGCGTTGCATGCACAGATGCGTGTCGTGCAGACCCGCACTTACCAGCCGCGGGGCCATCTGCCCGGCATGCTGGAAGAGATCTTCAGTCATTACCGCTTCGATGCGACGTACGAGGATCTCGCGGGTGATATTCAGCGCCTGGAAGCGCAGTTGCGCAGCTGTCTGCCGGACTGGGTCTGCAAGGACCTTGGGCTGACCGTTGAGCTCTTTTGCTCACCGCTGTACCGCAACAAGGGCGCGTATCTGGTCGGGCGTATCTACACCCATGACGAGCAGTGGCCACTGGTGATCGCCTTGATTCATCGCGAGGGGCAGGGCATCAAGCTCGATGCGCTGATTACCGACGAGGCGGAAGTCTCGATCATCTTTTCCTTCACCCGTTCCTACTTCATGGTCGATGTGGCCAATCCGGCGGAATTCGTCGGCTTTCTGCAGCGCATCCTGCCAGGCAAACACATCTCGGAGCTGTATACCTCGATCGGCTTTTACAAGCAGGGCAAGTCGGAGTTCTACCGAGCGCTGATCGATCACCTGGCCAATGTCGATGACCGTTTCGTCATGGCGCCCGGCGTGCGCGGGATGGTGATGAGCGTGTTTACCCTGCCGGGCTTCAACACCGTGTTCAAGATCATCAAGGACCGGTTTTCGCCGTCCAAGAATGTGGACCGTGCCACGGTGATCGAAAAATACCGCCTGGTGAAAAATGTCGATCGGGTCGGCCGCATGGCCGACACCCAGGAGTTCGCCGACTTCCGTTTTCCGGTGAGCAAGTTCGATCCGGATTGCCTGACCGAGCTGCTGGACGTCGCGCCCTCCACCGTGGAAGTGCAAGGCGACATGGTGCTGGTTCGCCATTGCTGGACCGAACGGCGCATGACACCGCTGAACCTCTACCTGGAGAATGCCAGCGAGGCGCAGACCCTCGATGTGCTGGAGGATTACGGCCTGGCCATCAAGCAGTTGGCTGCTGCAAATATCTTTCCCGGCGACATGCTGTTGAAGAACTTCGGCGTCACGCGCCATGGCCGCGTGGTGTTCTATGACTACGACGAGATCAGCTACCTCACCGAGGTGAATTTCCGGCGCATTCCGCCACCGCGCTATCCCGAGGACGAGATGTCGGCTGAGCCCTGGTATTCCGTGGCGCCCAACGATGTATTCCCGGAGGAGTTCCCGCGCTTTCTGTTTGTCGATCTGGCGCAGCGCAAGTTGTTCGCCAAGCTGCATGGCAACCTGTATGACGCGGATTACTGGAAAAGCCTGCAGGATGCCATTCGCGCCGGCAAGGTGATCGATGTATTCCCCTACCGACGCGGGGAGCGGAACGAGGCAGTGCAGTAGAGCCTCTTTCTGTAGGAGCCAGCTGGCTGCGATCCGGGTTGAGGCGTTTCAGACCAAGATTTCCCATGGCCTCGCCCACTGAAAACGGCCCTCTAGTCAGCCAATGGTTAGGAAGTCCGGGGGTTAGGGCTAGACTCTGGGGGAGGCAAGCGGGCCGCTGGGCAGTCGGCCGGCTCGTTCCATGCAGTCTTGGGAGGGTAGCGTTATGAAAGCCTGGTTCAAGCAGTGGATTGACAACCTCGGTAGGGCGCTCGGCATGCTCGACGCGCCTCGTCTGCAACCTGTGCCTGTGCGTGTTGATGACAGGCCGCGGCAGGGCAAGGCACGCCCCGCACGTTGATCGGGTCTGGAAACGGGCGGGGCTGTGGCACACTGCGCACCCTTGCAGGAGATGCCATGCCCCGGCCTACATGTTCACAATGCTGTCGCCCCCTCGCTTATTGTTTATGCGCACTTGTGCCGCGCCTGGACAGCCGTACCCGCGTATTGATCCTGCAGCACCCGAGCGAAGCCGGACATGCCTTGAACACGGCCCGGCTGGCGGCTCTTGGGCTGGAGAATGCCCAATTGCGCATAGGCGAGCACTTCGCTGACCTGGCGGCCCTGTTGGCAGATCCCGGCTACGACGCTCGCCTGCTATTTCCAGGCGAGGAGGCGGAGCTGCCCGGTCCGCAAGGCACGGATCAACGCCCGCTGTTGCTGGTGGTGCCGGACGGTACCTGGCGCAAGGCGCGCAAGCTTATTTATTGCAATCCGCTGCTGGAAAGTCTGCCGCGCCTGACCCTGCCCGAAGGGCTGGAGTCGCGCTACCGCCTGCGCAAGGCGCCCGCTGCCGGTGCGTTGTCCACCTTGGAAGCCATCACCGAAACCCTCAATCGCCTGGAAGCGCCGCAGCGCTTCGATGCGTTGCTGCGACCGTTTGAGGCGCTGATCGACGGGCAGATCGCCGCCATGGGTGAAGAAGTCTTCCAGCGCAATCATGGCTGAGCCGTGGGTAGAACGTTTTAGCTCATCGCTGGCGAAGCGCGGATATGGATGCCAAGGGCACGCTTAGCGCATCGGCAGGGTTTTCTGGCGCAGGATGTAAATCGTCACCAGCACGGCGCTGGTCAACATGGCGATGCGGGCCAAGGGGATATTTACCAGCCAGCAGGCGAACAGGATGCTCAGCCACATCAGCACAAGGGTATAGATCTTGCCCTTAAGGGGAATTCCCTGGCCGTCGAGGTAGTCGCGAATCCAGGGGCCGAGGCGCGGGTGGCCAACCAGCCAGGCATAAAAACGCGGCGAGCTGCGCGCGAAACAGGCAGCGGCCAGCAAGAGAAAAGGTGTGGTGGGCAATACCGGCAGGAAAATACCGATGACGCCCAGGACCACGCTCAGCCAGCCCACCGCCAGCAGGCCATAGCGAATCCAGGGCGAACGGCCCGGCATGCCGGAGTCGGTCATGCCGGTGCGATCAGTTCTGGCGTGGCTTGAGCAGCGAGGGTTTTTCCTCGGGCGCCTGGCAAAGCAGGTAAAGGGCGGTGAGCAGTTCGGGGATCTGATCAATCATGCTGTCGACCAGTGCGCGGTCGGCGGCAATCTCCTCGAACTCGGGCTGCTCTTCGAACAGGCCGGAACCGACCATGATGGGTAGCAGCAGCTCGCTGACTTCGTCTTCCGAGTCCTCGAACCACACGGCTTCGCGCATGAACACCCCTTCCATGAAGCCGATGCACCAGCCACGCAGGTCGGACTCGTCCGGCTCATCACCCAGGTCCAAATCGCAGGGCAGCTCCATGTCCTCGTCGCTGGCCAATTGGCGGGCGATGTAGGCCTTGAGCTGCACCAGGCTGGTTTCGATTTCCTGGCGTTCGGCCTCGTCACGGTAATGCGGTGGCTCGGCGAACAGCGCATCGATCCATTCGCGATCCGGAACCTGTTGTGGGCAAATGGACAGGGCGGTCAGATAGCCGTGGGCGGCCACGTAGTCCAGCGCTTCATCATGCAGATCGTCGGCATCGAGGAAGGCTTGCAGGCGGGACAATTGCTCAGCGAAAGACATACGAGGACTACCTTGGAGAGGGGATAGCGCGGATTCTAGTCCACAGGGCGTCCGCAGGCCACAGGCATTAGGTCGCGCGCTGCCCAGAACACCCGCTTAGCGGCCTGAAGCCGGCCGCGACCTCGCGTATACTTCCCGGCCTTGCTTCGGAGACCGGCATGCTCGATTCAGCCCTGCGCATTCTCAAAGACGTATTCGGTTACGACGCCTTTCGTGGCCACCAGGCGGAGATCATCGAACGCATGGCGCGAGGTGGCGATGCGCTGGTGCTGATGCCCACCGGCGGTGGCAAATCTCTGTGCTACCAGTTACCGGCCTTGCTGCGCGACGGGCTGGCAGTGGTGGTTTCGCCGCTGATCGCCCTGATGGACGATCAAGTGGCCACCCTCAATGAGCTGGGCGTGGAGGCGGTGGCGCTGAACTCCACCCTGAGCCTCGATGAGCAGCGGGAGATTGCCGAGCGAATCCGCCGCAACGAAATCAAGGTGCTGTACCTGGCGCCGGAGCGACTGGTGCAGCCGCGCATGCTGGCCTTTCTGCAGCGCCTGGAGATCGCCTTGTTCGCGATTGACGAGGCTCACTGCGTGTCGCAGTGGGGGCATGATTTCCGCCCTGAATACCTTCAGCTTGGTCAACTGGCCGAGTATTTTCCCGAGGTGCCGCGCATTGCCCTGACCGCTACGGCGGACATGCGTACCCGCGAGGAAATCGCCCAGCGCCTGCATCTGGAAGAGGCCCAGCGCTTTCTGTCCAGCTTCGACCGGCCGAATATCTTTTACCGCATCGTGCCCAAGGAGCAGCCGCGCAAGCAATTGCTGGGGTTTCTGGCCGAGCGCAAGGGCGATGCCGGCATCGTCTATTGCCTGTCGCGCAAGAAGGTCGACGACCTGGCTGCGTTCCTCAGCGAGCAGGGGTTTCCGGCGTTGCCTTACCATGCCGGTCTGCCCAGTGAGTTGCGTGCCTATCACCAGAAGCGCTTTCTCAACGAGGAAGGGCTGATCATGGTGGCAACCATCGCCTTCGGCATGGGCATCGACAAGCCCAACGTACGTTTCGTCGCGCACCTGGATTTGCCCAAGTCGCTGGAGGCCTATTACCAGGAAACCGGCCGGGCCGGTCGTGATGGCCTGCCTGCCGACGCTTGGATGGCCTATGGGCTGCAGGACGTAATTTTCCTCAAGCAGATGCTCAACAACTCCGAGGGCGACGAGCGGCACAAGCGCGTGGAGCAGCACAAGCTCGACGCCATGCTCGCCCTGTGCGAGGAAACCCGCTGCCGCCGTCAGGCGTTGCTGGCCTATTTCGACGAAGACCTGCCCAAGCCTTGCGGGCATTGCGACATCTGTGTCGACGGCGTGCAAACCTGGGATGCCACCGAGCCGGCGCGCCAGGCGCTCTCGACTATTTACCGCAGCGGCCAGCGTTACGGTGTCGGTCATCTGGTCGACATCCTGTTGGGCCGTGACAACGACAAGGTGCGCAGCCTCGGCCATCAGCACCTGTCGGTATTCGGTATGGGCAAGACGCTCAATGAAAGCGAATGGCGCACCTTGTTCCGCCAGTTGGTGGCGCGCGGGCTGGCCGATGTCGATCTGGATGGTTTTGGCGGCCTGCGCCTGTCCGACACGTGCCGACCGCTGTTGCGCGGCGAAGTAACTCTGCAATTGCGCCGCGAGCTGCCCAGCAAGACGCCCAAAACATCGGGTGCCAGCGCAGCCAGTCAGTTGGTGCGCCACGATGAACGGGAAAAGTGGGAAGCCCTGCGTACCCTGCGCCGCAAGCTCGCCGAAGAACACGGTGTGCCGCCCTATGTGATTTTCCCCGATGCGACCTTGCTGGAAATGCTGCGTAGCCAGCCGAGCACGATGACGGACATGAGCCACGTCAGTGGTGTGGGTGCTCGCAAGCTGGAGCGCTATGGCGAGGCGTTTCTTGAGGTGCTCAATGGCACGGCGCAAGAGGCACCGCGCGCCGTGGCCGACCTGCGCCATGAGCTGGTGACCCTGGCCCGCGCCGGGATGACGCCGGCACAGATCGCCAACCAACTGCACTGCACAGAAAAGAACGTTTACAGCATGCTCGCCGAGGCCATCGGCATGCAGCAGTTGAGCCTGGAGCAGGCATTGGATTTACCCGAGGATCTGCTCGGTGAAATCCAGGATGCCTTTCTGGATGGCGAGGGTGAATTGCCGCAGGTGGCGCAGATTGCCGAACACTTCCACGGCCGTGTACCGGACGGTGTTTTATATTGCGTGCGCACAGCCTTGCAGGCTGAATTCGAAGTGTAAGAAAAATGACACAATCGCCAAGGGGTGGCGGTTTTCTGGCGGTCCTCATCCGGGCCTTGTAGCGCTTTCCGTGAGCGTATAGGGTGAGCTGGCCGTGCTCCAACCAAAGGACTGATTGTGGGTAACCGACCGCAGACTTGGCTCGACGATGTTCGTGCCAATCCCTATGCCGAACAATTGACTCAAGGGTTCACCCGGCTGCGATTCGCAGCGCCGCTGGAAGAGCAGTATCGCGCCTACCAGCTTGAGCACAGCTTCGATCTCAGACGTATTTCATTGCTGGCCGCCATCCTTATCTGGATAGCGCAGACTTTGTTGGATCTGCGTTTGGTCGACAGCCTGGAGCGCGATGCAATGCTCGTCGTGCGGTTGGCGGTGATCGCATTGCTGCTGGTGTGTGGCGGCTTGGTACTCTGCAGCCGGCGTACGCATTTACTGGTGCCGTTGACCCTGACCTGCATTCTGGCGCTGGGCATTGGTTCGGCTGCCGTGGTGGCGCTGGCCCATCGAATCGATCCGCTCTACCCGGAAGAAGGTCTATTGCTGATCTGCATGGCCGGCTTTTTCCTGGCCGGCTTGCGACTGTCCGAAGCGCTGGCTTGTTCGGTGGTGGTGCTACTGGCCTATACCGGATTTGAGCTGTTTTTTGGCGCGGCCGTGGTCCATTTGCTCTACGTCTTGCTGTACCTGCTGTTCGGCATCCTGATCGGCGCGGTCGGTTGCTACCAGCTGGAATACAAGTCTCGCGAGCATTTCCTGTCTCGGCGCTTGCTCAAGGTCATGGCCGACTGCGACAGTCTTACGGGCCTGCACAATCGGCGCAGCTTCCGCCGTCAGTTCGATCGTCTGTGGCGCCAGGGGCTGCGCGAAGGTCAGCCAGTGGCCATGCTCCTGTGCGATGTCGATCATTTCAAGGCATACAACGATTGCTATGGCCACCAGTCCGGCGATGACGTCTTGCAACGCATCGGCTGCCTGCTGGAGGAGAGGGCGCGTCGACCGCTGGATATGGCGGTGCGCATGGGCGGCGAAGAATTCGCCTTGCTGCTGTATGGCAGCAATACCGACGACGCCATGGAAGCAGCCGAGCAGTTGCGCGAAAGCCTCGAACAGCTCGGCATCGAGCACGCGCAGTCCCCTACTGCGTCGGTGGTGACCATTTCCATCGGCGTGGCGTGCCTGGATGGCAACGACGCCACTGCCAGCCTGAAACAGCTTTACGCGAGGGCCGACCAGGCCCTTTATCTGGCCAAGAACAGCGGGCGCAATCGCGTCTTGGTCAGCGCCGGTGCCCAAGCGATGCTCAGCGAAACGACAACATAGAAGAGAGCAGTCTTGTCATGGAGCGATTGATTCAAGCCGATGGCCAGCCGCATTACGGCCTCTTCGAGCGAGCGCCTGAACACGTCAATTACCGGGACTTCGACTTCCGCTCGCCGATGGGCCGTCGTCTGGGCGCATTGGCCAAATGGCGCCGTTTCCACCAGTTCCAGTATTTCGGGCTGATCAGCGACGAGCTGATTGGCGGCTGTGCGCTGGCCAACCTGAGCCTGGTGGGAATCGGTTTCGTCTATTTGTTTCATCCTGCCAGCGGACGTTTGCTGCA
>Ga0079224_100017312_pt1 | contig 10151 bp, 9 predicted proteins | sample Stecom2015_FD_80414 | JGI IMG/M metagenome (GOLD analysis project Ga0079224, IMG submission 80414) | Agricultural soil microbial communities from Utah to study Nitrogen management - Steer compost 2015 | ecosystem: Environmental > Terrestrial > Soil > Agricultural land | place: USA: Utah... | reverse complement strand
GCCCGCGATCCCCATTACATTACTGCGATCTACGACATTATCAACGGCATCATGCTGATAACTCGTGAGTAAAATACTACGTTGAATCGATTCATGAGATAACTCACTAATACGTTGCTGTAATGCAGTGATCACCTGAGTTTTACCAGTTCCAGGTGGACCAATGATAATTGTCAAATCAGAGCTATTTAAGGTTAACTCTATGGCTTCTTTTTGTTTAATGGTCGGACGTCCACCTTTAAAAAGCGCTTTGGTTTTAGGGCTCTTCCATTTTTCTTTTCGCCAATTTCTAGCTGGTTGTTCAACTTCTATCCCTTGTAAGAGACCATGTAAGCTTGGCATAGGATTACGGCGACTGATAATTAAATTAAGCGCTTCTTGTTGTCGCTGACGCTGAATTTTGACCGCAAATATAGATAAGTATAGAAAGCCTTGCTTAGTATCCTGATCTAACGGTGGACGTCTATCTCTTTTTTCTGCGAATTTCAACAAAATGCGGTTATTCTGTGGCTCAATATGGATGATTTCAGCGCACCAAGCTTTTTTTTCAATTTCCAAGCCTGTTTCTTTTACATCCAATTGATTATCTAACCAATCAGCAATATTCAAACTTAATTGTACTTGCTCATCTTTTTTTCGATCTAAGCGATCCCATTTTTTTTCAAAATCTAATAATTTTTCACGATCATCAACATAAATATACCAATAACCAGTTTTATGTGCCTCTTCATAAGAACAATATTTCAAGTAATTAACTTGATTGCCACGACGTACCGCGTCTTCCCATTGAGCATTACTATATTGCTTCCAAACTTCAATATAGTCCCCATGTTGAGCTGTATGTTCTTTTAATGCAATTTCATGAGCCAAATTATCCATTCTTTTTGCGATTGAACGATCTTTGAATTGTAATTCACCCTGTAAAACTACTAAACGATAATTGCCTCTAGGTCGTTTTTTACTAATCTTATCTACTTGCCAATAACCTTGGATTTCATTAATTTCTAATTGATGATTTTGACCGATTAATAAAATTTGACGCTCATTTTGATTGGTATAAAAAATGGAGAACGCCATAAATTTGGAGTCATCAAGAGCAACTAAAAACTCTTCTTTAAGCCAATCTATTGCAAACTGAACATCATTTTGCGCAATTTTCCCATCATCTGCGAGTACATGGGTAATTGCTTCATCAATGGCAATATCTAGATCTAAAAAAGTATGTGCATCTGGTATGAAACCAGATAAAAATAGCGTTGTATCTTGTTTTTTAGTAAAAAACCACAACCCACTTTGTTTAATTAATTCTTTTGCCGATGATGCTGTAATAGAATTGGTTGAGTTCAATTCTATAGGATTAATGTGATTTTCAAATTCTAAATAACACTGTTCATCTTCTAAAAACAGGTGAACTTGATGATTTTCAGAAATATCTAATTTTTCCAAACACTCAGCTTGAATCACTTGTAGCTGAGCAAGTTTAAACTCATGTAATTTCATAACACTACCAAGTGAAACGCCAAAAGAATGAATGCATTTTTTCACTATTCATTTGTAAAGAAGAATGCGTGATCAGAAGATCTTTATTGCCTTTTTGATGATTTTTTAATATCTGCGTCTTATGTAAAGTATAAGATTTTGTTCCATCCACATTTTGCAATATGACATGATCATCTGTTTCAGGCGTAATTTTTAATCCATCTTCCGTTAAGGCAATCCTAAACCAAGGTTTAAGCATTTCATTATCAAAATAGCTATGAGGATCATGATAAATTGCTTTCTCTTGCCCTAAACTTAAAAACATTTGTTCAGAACTAGCGAACCAAGGCTGTTCAGCCATTAAAGCATCTTGATCATAGCCCCAGTATCTTAAGCGTATATATTCATTTTTTTCGTGAAAGGTATTACAAAATGGGCAAGTCACACGCTGATTGACTATAAAACTACTACGACAATCTTCTTGCTGACATGTTAGAAGTAAAGAGAGAGTTCTATTTAACTCGTAATGCCACTCTACCATCGTAGGGCGTTCATTTAACTTTTCTGCTAAACGACTTGATCCAAAGCAACGCTGAAATAGGCTAAATAAACGTTTATTTAGCATTTCAAATACTGGAAAACCTTGTACTGCTATTTCATTTGAAGCATCTTCAACATCAAAAACCCAAGGAAATTCTCCCCGTGCAGCTTTTTCCTCAGCAATATCTGGATCTTCATCCTCAACAGCAATTCCATGATTGAATGGATGAGTATGTGTTAATAACTGAAGTGCGATGACAGCAAATGACCATGCATCTGTTTGTACATTTGTTCCCGTTTCATTGCGAATCAGTTCGGGGGCTGCATAACCTTTGGTATAGAAATGATGCTGATGAGATTGCTCCGCATAATGAATATTATCTGCATCGATTAGCCACACTTGATGATGCTCAATCGAAGTTGATACAAAAATATTATTAGGTGATAAATCCCCAAACGCCAAACCTTTGCCATGCAACTTAGCTAAGGTTTCAGCAAGTTCTTTTAAAATCAGTAAGCGACGTGCGAAGCTACCTGTATCTCTATACTTAATAAGATCAAGCTGCCCTTCTAAGGTGTATATACGTTCTATTTGTGCAGAAAGCGGTTCTAAGCCATCCATAAGCTCCATCACGTAACCAGCACGATTCTTTAATGTTAATAAACTTAGTGGCAAAGCAATTTTTAAATCTCGAAGTGGTAAACGCATAACATTTTGAAATTGCTTACGTACTTCTCTTAATTGAACTTCTGGCAGTACATTTGTAATTTTTACTACTAAGTTAACTTGGTCTGTTTTTAAAACTGTACCTTGGCCACCTTCTCCAATCCTTCCTAGAAGTTCATAAGTACCTCCCTGGAGGTCATTTACGATTCTTTTTTGCTTTTCATTCGTCATCTTTATTTTTTCCAAAAAACTATGCCAATACTTTTATCATCACTGTGTTGGGGTGTAGGCCAATGGTGCAGCTCGTGTTGTATATACTTTTTTATTCGCCTTACACTTTGCAATGTCGCTTTTTGGATCAACGTCGATGTAAATAACTGTTCATTGAACAAATCATCACTTATCCCGTCTGTAAGTAACACGATGCCGTGTTTTTGGCTGGTTAAATAAATTTTTTTATAAGCCCAATCATCCCATTTTTTTGAATAGCCCAATGCATTGGTCTGATTGCTAAATAAATCATCGGATTTCAAACTAACGCGACCAAAACTTTCTGTTTGATAATAAATAGCACCATCGCCCAACTGAAATAGTCTTACCTCACCCTCTCCACTACCCCATGCAAAGAGACAAGTTGTCGCTGCATCAGTTGGTAAGATGTTTTTTTCTTTCAAAAGTTTTAACCAATGTAAATATATTTTCTTTGCTACGTCTTTTTCAGCTAAAGAAAAATCGCAATGCTTTAAAACATTACATACTGATTGACAAGCTAAGGTTGATCCAATGTGGGATAAGGGCTTAGATCCCATTCCATCACACACTGCAATACACCAATTCTTGTTCCAAAACCGGTGCATCACAGCATCTTGATTAGAGTTTTTTTCGCGTAAATTGCGTGGACCAATCACTGAAACTGAACATAGTGATAAATACACGATTAAAAATCACTTAGATCTAATTCATCATCAGGTAATTTTGAAAAATCCACCGTTGGAAGTTGATTAGGGGTGTTACTCTGTGAACGACTACTAACGCTCATGCTGACCGCTCTAAAGAAACGATGTATTTCTTTTGCATTGTGTGCTTCAAATACTTCTGATGCTTCTAAATCATTTACAAATGCTTTTAACATATTTTTATCAGCACCTGTTCCTATAGCCATAGCCATACGTGATGCTTTCTGTGCTCTATCAGAATTTTTCAATTTATCAAAAGAAGCTTCCCAATTGTCTGTAGGAATACCATCAGAAATAAGAACAATTGTTGGTTTATATGCACGACTAGGAATAATATCTTTATTCTCAATCATCTCTACAGCCAACTCAAATGCCCCTCCCATTGGGGTTCCACCTGAAGCAACTAAATCATTTGTTTGATTAATTTGCCATGCAGGAGTCAAAGGGACATGTACTTCAGCTTTTAAACCGCCAAAAGTGATAATAGAGACTTGGATTTCAGCATTTAAACGACTTTCTTGAGATAATGTATTAAGAAAATCTTTTAAAGCAGCATTAAGTGCTCCAATATTATTATCTTGTGTCATACTTCCGCTGACATCAGCCAAAATAATAACTGGTAAAGGTCGTGCTGTTGCCACCGCAAATTGTTGCATTGCCATTCTTTCTCCCCCTCTGAATAATTTAATATTCGTTTTACAAGAACTTATTTATTATTTATAACAATATTATATGATCTTAATCACATAATATTTATGAATTTAATTGACCATTTAGTCTAATATACGAAGAAGATTATTTAATCCCGAATCATTCTAAAAGTAAGATTAAATCTAGAATGCTGTACTTTCTTCCGTTTCGGTACCGCATGTTCCCAAAAGTGTTGCATTTCACCGGACATGATCAGCAAACTGCCATGTTGTAATGGCACAGTAAATTTAAGCTGGTGGTCGTCTTTATGACGTACTTGAAAATCACGGGTTTCACCAAAGTTCACAGATGCAATCGTCGGATTTTTACCTAACTCTGGTTCATCATCTGTATGCCAATTTAAATAGTCTTCACCACTACGATACCAATTCATTAAGACACTATTAAATTGTGTACCGGCGACCTTTTCGATTTGTTCTTTGATATACAGTAAACCTCTATTCCACGGATTCGGCTGTGACAGAATGCCTGAATACTTATAGGCTTTACCCTCATCTCCATACCAACTGGTTAATCTTGGTAACGGAATTTTTTTACCATAAAGATTAATAAAATCCTGCTTCCATAAAATATTTTTAAATTTTACCTGTTTAAGATCATCGGGTTGAATTTTGCTCCAATCAACCTGCTGCGTCTCATAAGTATCATTTTCTAAAAAATATTCTACCGATCGATCACTGATTTTCTGAGCAAAAAACTGAGATGCGTAAAAGAGCACACCATTCGGAATCTGAATGATAAAGCCTTGGCGTGACTCATCCCATTGACTAGAAAATCCATTAACATCCGGCAAAACAAATGGCAATTGATTTGGTGATGCTTCAATCGAGCTTTCAAATAAATCAAGCATAATAATTATTCTCAATTTTAATGAAGAAATAGATATGATTCATGTTGTGACTATCAGTAAAACGCCCCAAGTGAGCATGACTCAATTTAAACTCTTCATTCTCATCTGGTTGATAGGTATGAATAGCATTATAAAGCGCTTTAATTCGTGGAGAACCACCTTTGAAATTACGATCACTACTGATAGCAATCACATAATGCGTACCACCGTCTTTTAAAATCTTATTAAAGACTTCAAATTGATCAAAGCTATCTATATCTAGTACATTTGAAAATAAATGTATATTCATCTTTTCAGGATTGATGCTGAGCTCTTCAGTTTCTAAATCATCGAGTTCTTTGTTAATCGAGTGAACTTGCGTTTGAGGTAAGGCACACCCAATAATGTGGCTCGCACGTTGAAGCGCAATTTTGGAAGGTTCAATTAATGTTACATCATCAACAATGCCTTCTAAGCCAGTGATGTTTTCCAATAGAAGTAAGGTTGCTAAGCCCTGTCCACAACCGTAATCAAATATATGGACATTTTCATCTTTATTATCACTCAACATCTCCACTGTCTTAGGCAAGGTCTGCTCCCATTGACGTTGAACCATTAATCCATATGAGTAAAGATATTGATTCAATAAATCTTGACGATGAATCGTTAAGCGGCCTCGGTCTAGCTCGTCACGCTTATTACTATCAATACCCGCAAAATTGCGTAAGGTTCTGAAGTTTAAATTAGATGTATTTAAGGTTTTTTTCTGAATTGCATTGATTACTAGATCATGGTGGACTGCATGGATTACTAAATTATTCATAACTTACCCTTAATTTATATATTCGTTGTCATGGGTAAATCATATTTATATTTATAAAATAAAATTTGATATTGGAAGCTTGCGATTAATTAGAAGTTAATAAAATGAAAATAGTTTAAAAAATCACAGTTTTTTGCTCATCACGGATGATTTTTAAACAGATATCTCCTTATACTTATGTAAGCTTACGAAGTAAGCTTAAAAACACACAAACAATTAGCCCATCATTGGTAATTAAATGTTCAAAACAATTCTAAATTCCTGGCTATTTTGCAGTTCCTTGTTCTTTCTTTCATCCTGTCAGACAGCTGATGAACAGCTATTACCTTGGGGATACAACAATAAAATGGTTATTCATCATTATCAGGTCTTAGATGGAGATACCATTTCAGGTGTGAACCCAGAAGGGAAATTGATACGTATTCGTTTAACTGGGATTGATGCCCCAGAGAATGATCAACCTATGGGGAAAGAGAGCCATAAAAGTTTAGAACAATGTTTAGCAGGAAAACCTCTGATAATTAATTGGAGTACTATTGATAAATACGACCGTTTGCTTGCTAAAGTTATAGCAGAAAAGCAAGATTGTAATTTAGTCCAAATTCAAAATGGTTACGCATGGCATTATAAGTATTTTGAAAATGATCAGCCTTCGATAGATCGTATGAACTATTCGAAAGCTGAATCAAGTGCACGAACAAAAAAAGTAGGTTTATGGAAATCTGAATGCCCAACACCGCCATGGGATTGGCGACGCAAGAGAATTATCGATTGTAGCAAATAAAGAAATTAATCAAATTTCACTTTATTTTTCCTACATATAATTATTAGAATAGTTAGATATATTAATAATTTATAAATTGTAGGGCAATTCATGGTGAAGATCAAACATATTAACTCTGATAAATTTCTTTATCTAAAAATTTTTCTTTTTGTACTATTTACTCTGTTTATTTCAACATTTTTGAATCAAAACAAATATTACAAACAATTAGAAGAGTCCAGAAAATATCATTATCGTGATGTAATATTCGTATTCGAAGCAATGAATAAAGAATGCCTCAAGAACAAATCAGAACAACTTTGTTTCGATCAATTTTTTAATGCGTTAAACACTTATAGTAGCCGGGGCACAATTTCTTTACATGACCGCAATAATAAGCTGATTCTAGAGAAAAAAGATGAGTCAATTTGTGATCATCGCACACCAGTAACAGTAACCCATACCTTTTCAGAATTTAAAACTCTTCGGCCAAGATTGGAAATTTCAAAACTTACTGGCTACTCAAATCTTTGGTTAAACTCTTTAAACACCATGACCTTTTCATCTTGGAACTATATCCAAGATTTTACAAGCAGAGTTACAGGTAATGGACCTGTAATTGAAGGAATGTCTTGGTATGAGTTCGCTCAAAAAGTAGCATGGGAACGTTTCTATCCTTCTCTACCTTTCGTTTTTATTCTTTTAGGTGTTGCTCTGTACGGTGGCTGGCGCAGATATCAAATTGAAAAAATAAATATCAAGTTAATTAAACAGCAACAGCGTTTAAATCAGGAAAAATTTGAACTAGAAAAATCTGTTCAAAAATTGAATGCAGACTTGGAAGAAAAAGATCACGAGGCGTTTTTACTTAACTCAAGTATCCAAAATCTTAATGTAAAAATTGAAAATTCGGTTGATCGTAAAGAAATCGATGCTTTATTAGCTGAAAAACAAGAACTTGAAAATGAACTTCTAAATAATGAAAATGAAAAATCTAAACTTTTAGCAGTACTTGGTCAAAAGGATCATGCTCAACAGGAATTACAAAATCGTATTGAGGAATATGAAATTAAGCACGGTTTTACTTTAGTTGGGGAATTTGTGCGATATTGGACTTATTTCGAAAAACAACTTCAACGTTTATGCTCTAGAGAACTTCAACAACAACGAAATAACTCTAAAGGAAAAGCAGTATCTGCTTCATCAATGATTGATGACCTATATAATCAGGCAATCATTAATCAAAGCTTGCGTGATGACTTACACCTAGTCCGTAAATTCCGTAATAGCGTTATGCATACATCTAATGTTGATGATGAAAGTGATTATCAACATATTATCCATGATTTAAAAAGTAATATTAAAATCCTTGAACAAGCCATCAATAGATTACAAAAACAGGATCTTTATTAAACTAACGTTAATGATTAAAAAGGCAGCTGCTTACAGCTGCCTTTTTAACATTAGAAAAATATAATGCGATCCTTAAAATTATCTTTTATAGTAATGTCCTCTCTCTCAATCGGGAGATAAAAAGGCATACTTCTGCCATTTTGCTTTGGTACGATTCTAGCTGCCAACTCTACACCTAATTTTTTTTCTAGATGTTTTTTTAGCTTAGACTTTGTTGACTCAAAAAACTCTTTATTCACAACTATAGAAGTATCACCGCCTTTAAGCTCATCATAATGTTTTAAATATTCGTCAGTTAGCTCTTCTACAATTTGAATCTCTGCAGCAGAATTATTCCCCTTTGCCTTACCTGTTGGTGCTTTAATACCAGCTTGGCCTTTAAGTTTATTGTCAGCAAACCACATTAGCATGGCCATTTCTCTAGCCGGAATATCAACCTGTTCTCCACCATTAACCCTAATATATTGATACGTGACATCAATCTCTAATGAAAGATTTTGATGAGATTGGTTAATTTGTTCTACGACATCTGAAAATTGGTAGGTGTCCATTTTAAGCGGATGGGTTTCTGGCAATGCATTTCTTAAGCGTACAAAAGGGATGTTCGCCAAAAAGACTTTAGCCTGCTGTGCATTTAATCGTTCTTGTGACATATTTTTGCCAACATAATGCTCATATGGCGTTGGATAGTAAAAGCCATCTGCAAATTCGAACTCTTCTGATACTAGAACATGTGACATACTATCTTGAGCTCTACCATACAACGAAAGTGCGTAGCCTGCATAAAACCCCATCGTTTTACGACCACCTGCGATAGACACATGTAACTTAGAATTATCATCTTCAGTAAATAACTTAATCAAACGACATGTTTCATTAGCAGCCAACTCATTATCATCTAAAGTCTTAAGATCCTCTAACTCTTTTCCTTGATAACTGATGACATGGACAGTGGAATCATCAAATCTGATGTTTGATAATTGATAATCTTTAAGAAATTGCTCAAAAATACCATCATTAAACAAACGAGATCGAATTTGGATTCTTCCTTTCGCCGTAGTCAACACATGTATTTCAGTTGGAATCCATCTGTCACTATTTTCAGGATCAGCAGCCAATGCATACAGGGTTTCCGTGATGATTTGTGGTGTCATTCCTGTAACTAAAAATAAAATATTCTTTTGCATGTGCCTTTTCCTTACTTTGTACTCAGTAATATTTCGAACAATTGATCACAGCCTTTAACAGGGTTTGATTCTATAACGTTTTCTTCAAGATAATATATCTTCAGATTTTCAAACTCATATTTCTGGATATTTTTAAAGATATGCATATATTTCTGATGTTTCTCATTAACATCTATACTATTTCCTATATAAATAACTTTGTTAGGAACTGGTACGGGATGCAGTTCTGTTAATAAATTTCTAATATGTGCTTTTGCTAAATAGTCTTTACTAGGCCAGTTTTCGATTAAGTTTGTGAAAATACTACCTATTCCAATAATTACACCACTATTAAATTTTATATGTTTTAAATGATATTTTGCTCGGGAGACCAACAAGTCTGATGTAAAAACTTTATTATTTGAAAATTTAAGAAAAACTTGCTCCCACCAAACGTAAGATGGCATTGGGGCTAAAGGATGAAACACATCAACAGATTCATTTCTATTTTTATAAAATTCCAAGCACTGAGTGAATAATTTTCTTTTAAGCAACTCATTAGTGCCTTCAAATGCAATATACATAAAAGTGGCCTTTTGTTGTTATATCTGTACGAACAAAAAGGAATCTTCAAAGATTTTAGCGAAGATACCTACGAGGTATATAAAAGCGTAAGCTTCCAAAGAATGATTCCTTTTCGATACAAATATTTTTTTGATTTTATTTTTATATAAGGAAAGATCACCTGCCTCTGTGTAAGCTTGCGAAATGAATTACCTTTCTTATGATTTTACTATATTTACT
>Ga0079224_100017311_pt1 | contig 10151 bp, 6 predicted proteins | sample Stecom2015_FD_80414 | JGI IMG/M metagenome (GOLD analysis project Ga0079224, IMG submission 80414) | Agricultural soil microbial communities from Utah to study Nitrogen management - Steer compost 2015 | ecosystem: Environmental > Terrestrial > Soil > Agricultural land | place: USA: Utah... | reverse complement strand
CCGCGCCTGGGGTACGCGCACGACGTCCAGCTCCCGCGTGGGGGCCAGCTGGTCGGGCCGCGGCATGGCGGCGTGCTCGATGCGAGGCCGCACGCCCGGCCGGGGCAGGTCGCGCTGTGCCTGCTCGAAGATGTCGAGGGTCAGGTCGATCGCCCGGTCGCCGAGGGCGTGGGCGGCGACCCGCCAGCCGCCGTGGTGTGCCGCCAGAATCGCGCGCCGCAGGACGTCCGGGTCGTCCCCGAGCACGCCGTGGGCCTCGGCTCCCCCGTGCCCGCAGAACGGCTCGGTCACGGCCGCGGTCCGGCTCGACAGGGCGCCGTCGGTGAAGATCTTCATCGGGCCGATACGCAGGAACTCGTCACCGAACCCGGTGCGGATGCCCAGATCCAGCCCGTAGGCCTCGTCGACCTCGTGCAGCACCTCGCGGGCGGGCATCAGTTCGACCCGCTGCTTGAGGTCCCCGCGGCCGCGGGCGACCTGATAGGCGGCCGCCTCGGCCGGGCTGTGCCCGATCCACCCGCCGCCGATGCCCGCCTCGGTGACGTGCGTCAGCCCCTCGGCCGCGTACCTCGCCGATGCCCGCGTGATCGCGTCGGCGAGGTCGGCGACCGGATACGGCTTGACGAGCCGGTCGACCAGCTGCTGCGCCTGCTCGGCCAGCAGTCCGGTTGGCGCGCCGTCGGCGCCGCGTTCGACGACCCCACCCTCCGGCACGGTCGCCGAACCGTCCAGGACGCCGGTGAGCTCGAGGATCCTCGTGCTGACCGTCGCCATGTGCGCGGAGCGGTGCTTGAGCCACACCGGACGTCCGCCACCCGCGCGGTCCAGCGCCGCGCGATCGGGGTGCCCGCCGAGCGCGAAGTCGTCGTATCCGGATCCGATCACCCACCCGTCGGCCGGCAACGTGGCCGCCTCGGCGGCGACGGCGTCGTAGAGCGCGTCCGGCGAGGAGATCGTCGACAGATCCATCTCGGCGAGCGACAGCCCGTACCAGACCATGTGGTTGTGGGCGTCGGAGAAGCCGGGCGTGACGACCGCGCCGCCGCCGTCGACCACGTGCCGCGCCCGCATCCCTTCGACCTCGTCGTCCACGCCGACGATGCGACCGCCGAACACGCCGATCGTGTGGGCGCGCGGGTGGGAGGGGTCCAACGTCAGGGCACGCACGTCGCGCAGCAGAAGATCCAGCATGGCGACAGGGTAAGGCCGCGAACACCCCAAGAGCCGCGTGTTGCATCCCCAGGGACGCGTGTTGCGCCTTCGGGGGCGCGTGTTGCGCTCCTGGGAACCCGTGTTGCGTCCCCAGGAACCCGTGTTGCGGATCCCGGGCGGAGTACGGAACCCGGAATAAACGCACGAAGGCCGCCCCCGTGGTGATCCGGAGACGGCCTTCGAAGCGAGCCGGCAACAGGACTCGAACCCGCGACCTGCTGTTTACAAGACAGCTGCTCTACCAACTGAGCTATGCCGGCATGCGTCCGCCGCCGAGGCGACGTCGCGACCCCAGTATAGGACCGAAGCCACACCCGCGGGCGAGACTCCCGAACATACGCGGAACACACGTCCCTACCTGCGAAAACGCCCATCCGTGAGTACATTGGACACGGCGCAACCGGGTTCGCGAAAACGTGTCCGACGACACAGCAACGGGGGTGCAACGGTGCGGCCTCGAACGGCGATGCCACGGGGGAACCAGATGAGCAGCTAGGGAGGTGGGGCCGTATGAAACTGAAGCCGCGCGCCAGGTCGGCGGCGAATCGCCGGCACGCGTGGCAGATCCTCGAAGCGCCGGCCGAGGATCGTAAGCACGACAAGCAGGACAAGCGCAACTCTCGCCAGCAACGTGGCAGCAATCTGCGGCAGCGTGCATGGCAGATCCTCGAGGCCCCCACCGGCGAACTCCCCGCCGTCGAACCCGACACGGCGATCGGCCCCCAGCTTCCCGACGAGACGACGGTCCACCTCGTACTGGATCTCGTGGTGCGAATCGGCGAGGTCCAGATGGCCAGCGGAGCGGGTGCCCAGGACGTCACCGCGACCATCCTCGCGCTCACGCGCGCGCTCGGCCTGCCCCACTGCGAGGTCGACGTGATCTTCACGTCGATCACCGTGTCGTGTCACCGCGGTAGCGACCTGCCGCCGGTGACGGCTCTGCGCGTGGTGCGTTCCCGCAGCCTCGACTACACCCGCCTCTCCGACACCGAACGCCTCGTGCAGAAGCTGCTCCGCAACAAGCTCAGCGCGGAAGAGGCCTACGCGGAGCTGCACCGCGTCACCGACGCCGGCCACCCGTACCCGCGGTGGGTCTCCACGCTCGCGTGGGGCGGCATGGCCGGATGCATCTCCCTGCTGCTCGGCGGTGACGTCTGGACCGCGCTGGTCGCGTTCGTGATCAGCGCGGTGATCGACCGCATCGGCCGGGTGCTGAACCGTGCGTCGATGCCGTTCTTCTTCCAGCAGGTGGTCGGCGGTGTGCTGGCCTCTTCGGCGGCGATCGGCATCGTGAACCTCGACATCCTGCCGCTGGAGAGACCGACGCTCGTCGTGGCCGCGGCACTGACGGTGTTGCTGTCCGGACTGTCGACCGTCTCGGCGGTGCAGGACGCCATCACCGGGTACTACGTGACCGCGGCGGGACGAAGTCTCGAGGTCGCGCTCATGTCGGCGGGACTGATCACGGGCGTGGCAGGCGGAATCCAACTGGCGGAGTACTTCGGCGCCGAACGCACCCCGGTGCCGTCGGTGCCCGCGCTGGACGTGGTGAACCTGCCCGTGGTCGTCGCCGCGGGCACCGGTGCGGCCGCGTGCTTCGCGCTGGCCTGCTACTCGAGCCTGCGTCCGCTGCTGGTGGGCGCGTGTGCGGGTGCGGTCGGCGCGGTGGCCTACGGAACCCTGATGGTGCTCGACGCCGGGGCCATCACGTCGTCGGCCATCGCGGCCACGCTCGTCGGGTTCGGCGGTGGCGTCATGGCCCGCAGGCTGAAGGTGACGCCGCTGGTCGTCGCGGTCTCGGGCATCACGCCGCTGCTCCCCGGTTTCGCCACCTACCGCGGACTGTCCGAATTGGCCGATTACGGCAACCTGACGCCGCTCATGGGTGCCGTGGCGACCGGTATCGCCCTCGCGGCGGGTGTGGTGTTCGGCGAGTTCCTCGCCCAGCCGGTCCGCACCGGACTCGGCAGGCTGGAACGCAAGCTCGCCGGACCACGGATGGCCGGTCCGCCGATTCCCGGAGCGAGCCCGGAGTGACCTCGGCACGCTAATGTTTCCTCCGAGTCCTTGCTCGGAACCCGGAGAGTCGACAGCGTCCACGGAGGTCACTGAGTCCATGGAAGCCACCCAGCCGGAAGCGTCGCGAGGAGAGGCCGAGTTCGTCGTCGTGGCCAACCGGCTTCCCGTCGACCTGGAACGTGCGGAGGACGGCACCCAGCGCTGGACCCAGAGCCCCGGTGGGCTCGTGTCCGCGCTGGAGCCGTTCCTCCGCGCACGCAACGGTGCGTGGGTCGGCTGGCCGGGAGTGCCCGACGTCGAGGTCGACGAGTTCAGCGACGACGGCATGGTGCTGCACCCGGTGTCGCTGACCTCGGCGGAGGTGCGCGACTACTACGAGGGCTTCTCCAACGCCACGCTGTGGCCGCTGTACCACGACGTCGTCGCCAGGCCGATCTTCGATCGCGGGTGGTGGGACGCCTACGTGCGGGTCAACCGGCGGTTCGCCGAGGCCAGCGCGTCGGTCGCGGCCGAGGGCGCGACGGTGTGGGTGCAGGACTACCAGCTCCAGCTCGTCCCGACGATGCTCCGTGAACTGCGCCCCGACCTGCGGATCGGCTTCTTCCTGCACATCCCGTTCCCGCCGGTGGAGCTGTTCATGCAGCTTCCGTGGCGCGCGGAGATCGTCCGTGGGCTGATCGGTGCCGACCTCGTCGGCTTCCACCGCCCGGGCGGTGCGCAGAACTTCCTGTGGTTGGCGCGCCAGTTGATCGGCCTCGAACCGAGTCGCGGCTCGGTGGGTGTCCGGTCGCGGCCCGGCATGGTGCAGGTCGACGACCGCACCGTGCGCGTCGGCGCCTTCCCCATCTCGATCGACGCCGCCAGCCTGGACAAGCTCGCCAGGACGAAGGCCGTCGGCGAGCGTGCCGCGGAGGTGCGCGAGGAGCTGGGCAGCCCGAAGAAGATCCTGCTCGGCATCGATCGGCTCGACTACACGAAGGGCATCGACCTGCGTCTGCAGGCCTTCCACGAACTGCTCCAGGAGGGCCGGGTCGAACCGGACGACGTCACGTTCATCCAGCTGGCCACGCCGAGCCGCGAGCGCGTCGAGCACTACCAGCAGATGCGCGTGGAGATCGAGCAGATGGTCGGCCGGATCAACGGCGAGTTCGGCCGGGTGGGCCACACGGTCGTGCACTATCTGCACCAGTCGGTCGACCGCAAGGAACTGGCCGCCCTGTTCGCCGCGGCCGACGTCATGGTCGTCACCCCGCTGCGCGACGGCATGAACCTCGTCTGCAAGGAGTACGTCGCCGCGCGCCACGACCTCGGCGGATCGCTCGTACTGTCCGAGTTCGCGGGCGCCGCAGCCGAGCTGAGCAGCGCTTTCCTGGTGAACCCGCACGATCTGGACGGGGTGAAGAGCGCCCTCGAACAGGCTATTAAGCTCGACCCCGCGGAAGGTCGCCGACGGATGCGCGCCTTGCGTCGTCAGGTTCTGACGCACGACGTCGACAGGTGGGCGCGCTCGTTCCTCGAGGCCCTCGGGGCCGGGCCGACGACCTGAGTACTCTCCCGCGAGTGCACACGACGCACTGGGGCCCTACGGCAGCTCGCACCCCAGAGTTCGAGTACCGGGACGCCGGGCTCGTCACAATCGAGTAATGCCCTGCCCCAGCGAGAACTCACCCGCGAAACTCCTTAAGGAGGAGTGTTGACCGCCGAGGCCCTGCCCGCTGAGCTGCGGCGCGCGATCATGCAGATCGCCAGGACGCCGCGCCTGCTGGTCGCTTGCGACTACGACGGCACACTGGCGCCCATCACCGAGAAGCCCGACGAGGCGCGTCCGCTCGCCGAGTCGGTCGGCGCGCTGCGGTCCCTCGCGGCTCTGCACGAGACCACCACGGCCGTCATCTCCGGCCGTGCGCTGCGCGATCTCGCGACGCTGTCGCGCCTGCCCGCCGAGGTTCACCTGGTGGGCAGTCACGGTTCGGAGTTCGACATCGGCTTCGTGCACGAGCTCGACGGCGAGGCCCGCGCGCTGCACCGCCGTGTCGAGGCCGAGCTCGAGCGCATCGTCGACGGTGCGCCGGGAGCCGCGCTCGAGGTCAAGCCCGCGAGCATCGCCGTCCACGTCCGCCGCGCGTCCAGAGAGGACGCCGCCCGCATCGTCGACGAGGTCCACAATGGACCGTGTACGTGGGATGGCGTGTCGACCACCGACGGCAAGGAGGTCGTCGAGCTGTCGGTCGTGCAGACGAACAAGGGCAGCGCACTGGGCACCCTTCGTCACCAGGCTGGCTCCACGGCGGCGTTCTTCATCGGCGACGACGTCACCGACGAGAAGGCCTTCGAACAGCTCACCGGCCCGGACCTGGGCATCAAAGTCGGCGAGGGCGACAGCCTCGCCCACTACCGCGTCGCCGACACCGAGCAGGTCGCGACGGTGCTGGCGTTCCTGCTCGAGGAGCGGCGCAACTGGCTCTACGGCGAGCAGGCGCCGCCCATCGAGCGGCTGTCGATGCTGGCGTCGGCCCGTTCGGTCGCGCTCGTGACGCCGGACGCCAAGCTGACCTGGCTCGCTCACCCCGGCCCGGACGCGGCGGCCGTCTTCGCCGATCTGCTCGGCGGCGAGGGCGCGGGCCACTTCTCGATCCACCCGCACCGCAACGGCCTCCCGCTCGGCCAGCGATACCTGCCGAACACGATGACCGTCGAGACGCGCTGGTCCCGGCTGCTGGTCACCGACTACATGGAGTCCGAGTCGCCCGCGCACCGCACCGACATCGTGCGCGTCATCTCCGGCGAGGCCGAGGCCGAGGTGGTCTTCGCCCCGCGCCCGGAGTTCGGCGGCGTGCCCGTCCGCCTGGTCGCGCACGAGGACGGCCTGCAGGTGCTCGGCACCTCGGAGCCGATCGCACTGCGTTCGCCCGGCGTGCGGTGGGAGATCACCAGCGACGGCCTGCACGACACGGCGACCGCCCACGTGCAGCCGCAGCCCGGTGAGCCCGTCGTACTCGAGCTGCGCTGCGGCACGAACGACCTCAACCCGCACGACCTGCCCGAGCTCGACCGCCGTGCATGGGCGGGCGAGTACTGGAGCGAGTGGGCGGGCAGGCTCAAGCTCCCCGGCGTCGAGCCGGAACTGGTCGCCCGGTCGGCCCTGACGCTGCGCGGCCTCATCCACGCCGACACCGGCGCCGCGATGGCCGCCGCGACGACGTCGCTGCCGGAGGAGATCGGCGGCGTGCGCAACTGGGACTACCGCTACTGCTGGATCCGCGACGGCGCGATGACGATGCGCGAGCTCGTCACGCTCGGATCGCTCGAGGAGGCAGAGGCGTTCCTCGGCTGGCTGCACGGCGTGCTGTCCACGCTGGCCGGGCCCGAACGGCTCCACCCGCTGTACACGCTGGCCGGTACGCAGCTCGGCGCAGAGGCCGTGATCGACTCGCTGCCCGGCTACAAGGGATCCCGGCCCGTCCGCGTCGGCAACCTGGCCAACCACCAGGTGCAGCTCGACGTGTTCGGCCCGGTCGTCGAGCTCGTGATGACCCTGGCCGAAGCGCGCGGCGACCTGCGCGACGAGGACTGGCAGATGGTGCGCGCGATGGCCGAGGCGGTCAGCCGCCGTTGGGACGAGCCCGACCACGGCATCTGGGAGGAGCGCCACGTCCCGCGGCACCGCGTCTACTCGCGCGTGATGTGCTGGCAGACCCTCGACCTGGCGATCCGGCTCGGCGAGGTCTACGGCAGGGAGATCCCGGCCGGTTGGCCCGACCTGCGGGACACCATCGCCGCGGACGTCCTGGAGAACGGCTGGAACTCCGAGGTCAAGGCGTACACCACGGCCTACGACGGCACCGATCTCGACGCGGCGTCGCTGTTCGTCGGGCTCGCCGGACTCCTCGACCCGCAGGACGAACGCTTCCAGTCGACCGTCACGGCCATCGAGGCCGAGCTGCGCAGTGGTGCGACCGTGTACCGCTACCACCGCGACGACGGGTTGCCCGGCGGCGAGGGCGGCTTCCACCTGTGTGCGGCGTGGCTGATCGAGGCCTACCTGCTCACCGGCAGGCGCACCGAGGCCGAGGAGCTGTTCGACCAGCTCGTCGACGCGGCAGGCCCCACCGGCCTGCTGCCCGAGCAGTACGACCCGGTGGCGGAGCGTTCGCTCGGCAACCACCCGCAGGCGTACTCCCACATCGGCCTGATCCGCTGCGCGAGGCTGCTCGCGCGGTGACGACGTCCGTCCGCGGGGCTGTCCGGTCACGAGACCAGGCAGCCGCTTTCGTGATTCACGTCACAATATGGTCGAGTGTGCACCAGCACGGCCGACTCGGTACGTCCCTTCCGCGTAGCCGGCCGGGGCGTACGTCGGGGGCGTCCCGGCCGGCTAACCGGAACACCTCCCAACCGGAACGCCTCAGCGCCCTAGGGCTGTCCGTGACGTCCGCACCAGCGCTTCGACGAGTTCGTCCGGAATCGGCTTACGCGGCGTGAACGTGATGCCCGTCTTGGTCGCCTTCAGTCCGGCGGCCGCGATCGCGTCGGCGTGCTCGGCGATGGCGTCGGGCTGCACGTACAGCCCGCACTGCCTGCTGAACGCCGCATAGCTCGCGATCACCGAACCGCCGATCGCGAATCCCGGCATGTTGTACGCGACGATCTCCTCCGCATCGGGCAGCAGACGGGCCAGCAGTGCGCGCAACGCGACCAGCGACGACCGGAGCGCGTCGGGCGCGGCGGCGAGGTAGGCGTCGTGATCATCGATCGACGTCATGGTGGTGCCTCACTTTCCGGTGCGTTCCCTGGTGGAGCACACCTGTCAACCGGGCACGTAGCCGACCGCGTGCACGGCACTGGCCAGGTCCGCCACCTCGAGCGTCTTGATGCCGTCGGGCAGCGGCCCCGGGTCCGGCGGCACGAGCGCGTGCGTGAATCCCATGCGTGCGGCCTCGCCGAGGCGCCGCCCGACGCCGGTCACCCTGCGCACCTCGCCTGCCAGGCCCACCTCACCGATGGCCACGAGCTTCGGGGACAACGCCTGATCGGTGAACGCCGACGACACGGCGAGCGCAGCGGCAAGGTCGACCGCCGGTTCGGTCACCTTCATACCCCCGACGGTCGCCACGTAGACGTCCTTGTCCCCGAGCTGCACACCGCCGCGTTTCTCCAGAACGGCCAGCACCATGCTCACCCGCGAGGAGTCGAGGCCGCTCACGGCCCGCCGCGGCTGGTTGAGATACGACTTGCCCACCAGGGCCTGCACCTCGGCCAGCAGCGGCCGTTTGCCCTCGACCGTCACCGTCACGGCCGTGCCGGGCACCGCCTCCGCATGCCGGTTGACGAACAGCCCGGACGGATCCGGCACGCCCGCGATGCCGTCGTCGCGCAGTTCGAAACAGCCGATCTCGTCGGCGGGCCCGAACCGGTTCTTCACGCCGCGGACCATGCGCAACGTGGAGTGCCGATCACCCTCGAAGTGCAGCACCACGTCGACGAGGTGCTCGAGCACCCGCGGTCCGGCGACGGACCCTTCCTTCGTGACGTGCCCGACGAGCACGACCGGCAGACCTCGCTCCTTGGCCAGCGCGACGAGCGCCGCGGTGACCGCGCGCACCTGCGTGACACCACCGGGAGAGCCCTCGACCTGTGGGGAGGACATCGTCTGGACCGAGTCCACGATGAGCAGGCCCGGCTTGACGTCGTCCACGTGTCCGAGCAGCGCCGACAGATCGCTCTCCGCCGCCAGGAACATCGCGTCGTCGACGTTGCCGGTGCGTTCGGCGCGCAGGCGCACCTGACCGGCCGACTCCTCACCCGTGACGTACAGCGACGGCGCACCACCCGAGGCGGCCCAGCGGTGGGCGACCTCCAACAGCAGGGTCGACTTGCCGACCCCCGGTTCGCCAGCCAGCAACACCACGACGCCGGGCACGAGCCCGCCGCCGAGAACCCGGTCGAGCTCGGACACCCCGGTCGGCTCTGCGCGCGCGGACTCGACGTCCACCTGCGCGATCGGACGGGCGGGGGCGCTCGGCGCACCCGCGGCCACGCGCGCTACCTGCGGACGGGAGTCACCGCGTTCCTCGATCGTGCCCCACGCCTGGCACTCCGGACAGCGTCCGACCCACTTGGCGACCTCGTAGCCGCACTCGGCGCAGCGATAGGTACTCGACGTCTTCTTGGCCACGCACCGGACCGTATCGGCAGGCACCGACAACCGGCGCGAAGCCGGGACGGCGAGGCGGAACGGCTCAGTGGCCGCCGTGCTCCTCGTCGTGGGCGGGCGCGTCGTGCCGCGGCTCCTCGGGGACCTTGACGGGCAGGTGGACCTCGACCGTGCCCGCGTCGCGGAACGTCAGCGTCGCCATGACGTCCTGGCCGGGCCGCAGCTGCTGCTTGAGCCCGTTGAGGGTGATCTCGGCGTGCAGCTGCTTGCCCGCCTGCGGCTCCTCCGGGCCCACGGAGACCGTGGTGTCGGCCGGCACGGACTTGGTGCCGGACACGGTGACGTCGTCGGCGACGTCCGAGGTGACCGACAACAGCTCGTCGGCCTTCTCGCCCGTGTTGACGATGCTCATCACCACGTCGGCGTCGTCACCCTCGAGGTAGGCGGCAGGCTGGACGTCGCCGGGGTAGGCGACCTCGGCGTTGCGGATGGCGATGGTCTTGACCTCCGCGGAGGCGCCGTTGACGGCCGCCTCCTGAGTGTCCGTCTGCGTGATCTGGCCTGCGCCGCAGCCCGCGACGAGGAGCGCGATGCCCGCCATGCCCGCACCGATCATGCGACGTTTCACTGCTCGAGTCCTTCCTAGCGCCTGCAACGCACACCGGCCGTGTCCGCAAGGCCGGTCTAGCAGGCAGACTATCCCGCGCGCCCCGCGCCGACATCACCTGGTGGCGAGCACGACACTCTGTAGGGCTCACACCCCCTG
>Ga0079224_100017310_pt1 | contig 10151 bp, 6 predicted proteins | sample Stecom2015_FD_80414 | JGI IMG/M metagenome (GOLD analysis project Ga0079224, IMG submission 80414) | Agricultural soil microbial communities from Utah to study Nitrogen management - Steer compost 2015 | ecosystem: Environmental > Terrestrial > Soil > Agricultural land | place: USA: Utah... | reverse complement strand
GGCCAGATGAACGTCAGCTCGCTGCTGAACGTGCTGCTCGACATGGAGTCGGCCGAGCTGCCGACGGATCCGTGGGTCGATTACGCCGGAACGTTCGGTCCGAGCCAGAACGGTCTGAACGGCAGCGCGTACGATTACCAGGCCTTGTCGTCGTTCACGTATGCGCTCGACCGCCTCGAGATCGGTCTCAGGTGGCAGCACCTGCCGAGCATCAAGCCCGCGATTGCCGCGCTGGACCCCAGCACGACGATCACCGGAGCACCGGCGTACAACGTCTTCGACGTGCTCGGACGCTACCGTGTCGCGGACAACATCAATCTGCGCTTCGGTATCGAGAACGTGTTCAACGAGCGCCCGCCGCTCACGGGCCGCGATCCGAGCGCGACGTCGCCGAACCTGCCCGGAGGCGCGTTCAACACCAACAACTACGACATCAACGGCCGCCGCGCGTACTTCGGCGCGACGATCGATTTCTGAACGTCTGTTGCTCGATTTGCGGCGGGCCTATGGCCCGCCGCTCTTTTTTGCGCTACTGAAAGTCACAGCAGGAAGCTCGAGCCGAGCTGGAAGCTCGGATCGAGCCGGGACGCTCGAGCCTGCCTACGACGCTGCAACGAGCGGGCCTGGGACGGCCCGAGCCGCCACGAGTCTCCGGCCGTTCGCTTACGAACGGTCACGATCGGTCAACGTTCCTCGATCAACGCGATCGCCTTCTCGCGCAACGTCGCGTCCGCGTTCACGGCCTGCACGACGCGGTTGTACTGATCCGGCGTCCAGCCATGCTCGGCGATTCGCGCGAACGCATCCTCTTGAAGCCGAGCCTGCGCCTGCTGCGCTTCCTCTTGTGATTCCGCGTTGGCGAGCTCTTCCTCGTACTCGCTCAGGGTCTGCTCGAGCGCGACGTAGATATCGGCAAACGTCTCGAGATCCTCATCCGACACATCGACCGGCTCGCCGAGCCCGGGAGACGGCTGCGCGGGCTGCGGCGCCGGCTCCTGCGCGTACAACGGTCCCGTCAAGAACAGTGCGGCAGCGGCAACCGCGGGAGTGAACAAGCCTTTCATGACACTACCTCTCGCAAACGGACATGAGCGCGGGGTAGTGCAAGCGGCGTGCCAGGCACCCGTAACGTCGTGATTCCGCTCATCAAGAAGCACTGTCGACGAGGTCGCAGCGTCGCGAAAGAGCGACGCGAACGACGGCCCCCGTCCACCGGCGGCGAGCACCGAAGCCGTGAACCGCCGGGCTTCGCGCGGAAGCCGCGCCGTCGGCGCTCGTCAATCCGGCAGCGTCAACGCGATCAGCTCCGCGGGTCCCGGCCGGCCGATCGCGAGCACGATGTACTGCTTGCCGTCGAGCATGTACGTCATCGGCTTCGCGGCGGCCTGACCCGGCAGCTCGATCTCCGCGACGACCTCGCCGGTCGCCTTGTCGTAGGCGCGCAGGACCGGGTCGCCTCCCCAGCCCTCGCCCGCGAAGAGCAGCGTCTTCGTCACGAGCAGCACCGGACGAACGGGCTTGCCGGTCTCCGGCAGGTCGAGGCCGCGCAGCGCCGGATGGTTCTTGATGTTCTCCGGCGTCCTGCCGTTCGGCTTCATCCAGACGTGCTCGCCCGTGTTCATGTCGATCGCCGTGATGCGGCCGTACGGCGGTTTCACGATCGGCAGCCCCATCGGGCTCGGCACCTGGCCGCCGGTGAAGATGTAGCGCATGTCGGTCGTGCCGGGCTCGGGCTCGTCGACCGAGAACACGGCCGGATTCGTCGTCGAGCCGACGTAAACGATACCGGTCTCCGGATCGGCCGCTCCGCCCTCCCAGTTCGTGCCCCCGCCGAAGTTCGGCAGGAGCAGCGTGCCGCGCGTGCCGTCCGGCGCGTTCCGCAACGACGGCGGATTGAACATCGGCCCGAGCCGCAGGTCCTTCACCGCCTCGAGCGCCGCGGCCTTGATCTCCGGCGTGAAGTCGACGAGATCGTCCTCGGTGAAGCCTTGCCGGTCGTACGCGGCGGGCTTCGTCGGGAACGGCTGCGTCGGCGACGTCCACTCGCCCGGCACGTCGGTCTGCGGCACGGGCCGCTCCTCGATCGGCCAGATCGGCTCGCCGGTCTCGCGATCGAGCACGTACGCGAACGCCTGCTTCGTGAGCTGCACGAGGGCCTTCACGGGACGGCCGTCGACGGTCACGTCGATGAGGATCGGCGACGTCGGATTGTCCCAGTCCCAGATGTCGTGATGGATCTGCTGGAAGTGCCAGACGCGCTCGCCGGTCTCGACGTTCAGCGCGACGATGCTGTTGCCGAAGAGGTTCGCGCCAGGCCGATGACCGCCGTACATGTCGCTCGTCGGCGCCTCGACCGGCAGATACACGAGGCCGAGCTCGGGGTCGGCCGCCATCGGCGCCCAGACGCCCGCGTTACCGGTGTACTCCGCCGAGCCGTCGAGCCACGTCTCGTAGCCGAATTCGCCGCGCGCCGGAACCGTGTGGAACGTCCACTTGAGCGCGCCGGTCCGCACGTCGAACGCGCGCACGTCGCCCTTGGTTTGCGTGCGCGAATTGGGCCGGGCGCCGACGCCGTGCGCGGGACCGACGACGATGACGTCGCCGACGACGAGCGGCGGCGACGTCGAGCCGATCTCGATGTTGTCCTTCGGGCCGCGCAGGAACTCGTACATGTCGACGACGCCGTCCTTGCCGAAGCCCTGCTTCGGCAGCCCGGTGCGGGCGTCGAGCGCGACGAGATGGAACCCGGGCGTCACGGTGATGATCCGATCGTCGCCTTGCCCGTCGCTCCAGTACGCGACGCCGCGCCCGGACATCTTCCGCGGTGCGCGGTCGAAGCGCTCGCCCTCGTTCGGCCGCCACATCCACAGCGTCTCGCCGGTCCGGGCGTCGATCGCGACGACGTTCCGCGTGACGCCGGCGGTCGCGTAGAGCACGCCGTCGACCATCAGCGGCGTCGTCTCGGTGCGTGCCTCGGGCCGCGGGCCGAAGTTCGCGGAAGACCAGCGCCACGCGACGCGGAGATTCGCGACGTTCGACGCGTCGATCTGGTCGAGCGGCGAATAATGCTGTGCGAACAGGCTGCCGCCGTAGACGGGCCACTCGACCTGCGCGCCGCCCTTGCCCTCCTGCGCATGCGCTGCCGCCAGGACACCCGCGCACACCGAAGCCGCGAGCGCGGCACGCCGTATCCGCCGAATCATGAGCTTCCTCCCCGCAAGCACCCGGTCGCCGGGTTGTTCTTTGCGGCAGAGGTTACCGCGTTTTCGGGCAGCGTGGCAGCACGCGGGCGCCTCGTGCCGCGCGATGCGCCGTCGGGCTTCTGTCACGTGCCTTCGGGCCAGATCCGGATCAGTCCCTCCTGCGCGGTCGACGCGACCAGCCGTCCGTCCGCCGTGAAGAACTGCCCGAACGCGAGCCCGCGGGCGCCCGACGCGTTCGGGCTCCACATCGAATGGAGCAGCCACTCGTCGGCGCGGAACGGCCGATGGAACCACATCGCGTGATCGAGGCTCGCCATCTGCACGTTGCCGAGCTCGAAGCGGATGCCGTGCGGCAACGCGGACGTCGCGACGAGCTGATAGTCGGAGATGTACGCGAGCAGCCGGCAATGGAGCTCCGCATCGTCGGGCAGCCTTTCGATGGCGCGGACCCAGATGTGCCGCACAGGCGGCGCAGGCTCCGGCGAGAAAATATGAATCGGCTCGACGGGCCGGAACTCGAACGGCCGTGCCGCCGTGACGAAGCGGCGCATCTTCTCCGGAATCTTCTCGAGCAGCTCCGCGGAGATCTCGCGCACGTCCGCAAGCCCCTCCGGCCCCGGCACGGCCGGCATCTCCGCCTGATGCTCGAGGCCCTGCTCCGGCGCCTGGAACGACGCGGTCATGTTGAAGATCGGGCGTCCGTGCTGGATCGCGATGACGCGCCGGTTGCTGAAGCTCCGGCCGTCGTGGTCGCGCTGCACGTGATAGACGATCGGCGCGTTCACGTCGCCCGGCCGCAAGAAATATGCGTGCAGCGAATGAACGTGCCGGCCTTCGACGGTCCAGCTCGCGGCGCAGAGCGCCTGCCCGAGCACCTGGCCGCCGAATACCCTGCTGCTGCCGATGTCGCGGCTCTCGCCGCGGAAGAGATCGAGCTCGAGACGCTCGAGCTCGAGGAGGTGCAGGAGGTCAGCGAGCACCGGATCCATGAGGCGGCCTCGAAGTCAGCGCCGCGACGCAGTGCGGCGAGATCCGATGATACGCGACTGCGCCGACGGCTCGCGCGCTCGATCGAAGCAGCCGACCGACGCTATTTCTTCCCGCGGTTCAGCCTCGCGATCAGGCTCGACGTATCCCAGCGGCGCCCGCCCATCTGCACGATGTCCGCGTAGAACTGGTCGACGAGCGCCGCGACCGGCAGCTCGGCGCCGTTGCGGCGCGCCTCGTCGAGACAGATCCGCAGGTCCTTGCGCATCCATTCGACGGCGAAGCCGAAATCGAAGCGGCCCTCGATCATCGTCTGCCAGCGATTTTCCATCTGCCACGACTGTGCGGCGCCCTTCGAGATCACGTCGATCACGGCGGGCACGTCGAGCCCCGCCTGCTGCGCGAAGTTGAGCGCCTCGGCGAGCCCCTGCACGACGCCCGCGATCGCGATCTGATTGACCATCTTCGTGAGCTGCCCTGCGCCCGATGGCCCGATCAGCCGCACGTTGCGCGCGTACGCGCGAATCACGGGCTCGGCGCGCGCGAACGCGTCCGGCTCGCCACCGACCATCACGGTCAGCTTCCCCTGCTCCGCCCCGGCCTGCCCCCCGGACACCGGCGCGTCGAGGCATGCGATCCCGAGCTCGCGGCCCGCGGCCGCGATCTCGCGCGCGAGGTCGGCGGACGCCGTCGTATGGTCGACGAAGACCGCACCCTTCTTCATCGCGGCGAGCGCACCATTCTCGCCGAGCACGACGTGACGCACGTCCGGATCGTCACCGACGCACGTGAACACGAAGTCCGCGCCGGCGGCGGCCTCCGACGGCGACTCGGCGAGGCGACCCTTGTGCTCGGACGTCCACCGCTCCGCCTTCTGCCGCGTCCGGTTGTAGACCGTGACGTCGTGACCGGCCTTGCTCAGCCAGCCGGCCATCGGATAGCCCATCACGCCGAGCCCGAGGAACGCCACCTTTATTGACATATTCTTCAGCTCCGTTTCGTCTGGTCGAGCGCGGCGGCCGCGCGCTCCGCGAACGCGGCGTACGGACCGCGATCCTTTGCCCCGAGCGACGACGACAGCGCCCAGAAATAGGCGATGAGCCGCACGAGCCGCACGACTCGACGCAGCTCGCGCTGCGTGAACGGAACGGGCGAAGCGCCGTAGTACGCGTTCGCGAGCTGCCAGCCGTCGTCGTCGAAATGATTGAGCGCCGCGACGCCGGCGATATCGAGCACGGGTGCGGCCGTCACAGCATACTCGAAGTCGATCAGCTTGAGCTCGCCATCGTCGAGCACGTTCGACGCGATCAGGTCGTTGTGACAGAGCACGTGGCTCGGGTAGCGCACGGCGTAGTCGCGCGCGAGCTCGCGAAGCTCCGCAGCGCGGCGGCGATCGTCGGGGCCGAGCACGAGCCCGCGGGTGTACTCCGCGGCGAACGCCTCCGGAGCGAATTCGCGCAGCGGACGCCTGATCTGGTGCAAACGCCTGAGGAGCCGTGCTATACGCACGATATTTTCCGGTGCCGCGAGCGCCTCCGCGGTGAGCGGCCGTGCCCGAGCGAGATACTCCGTGATCAGCACACCTTCACGGGCGTTCGCAGCGACCACGCGTGGCGCGATTCCGAGCGCCGCGGCTTCGTCCGTCACGGCGGCCTCGACCGGCAACTCGAGCGCGCCGATTCGCGTCTCGTCCGATACGCGCACAACGAAACGCCGTGCGCCCAGGCCGGCGAGCACGCTGCGCCGGCTGAGTCCTCCGCCGAGCAACGTCAGGTCGACCGCGGACGATGGCGGCGCCCCCGCCGCATCGACGAGCGCCGCATCACGCAGCGCGCGCAGGACCCTCTCGCGCAGCTGCGCGTCGATCATCGACATACCCTCCGTAGGTTCAACCGTAAGTCGGCCGTTGGCCTGACGCATCCGGAGCGGCGTCCCAGGCTCGCCTCTGGTCCGAAACCGCGCCGCATCCAGGTGTAGCGCTCACGCACCAATCGTCTCAAAAAAACGTGAAACGTGGCACTTGAGCCACCATCATTCTTGCTTGATAGCTTGATGTCGCGGTGTTAGTCTCGCATCCGCCACAACCCTGTCCCATGCAACTCCTTGCCCGTCGGGAGTTGTCTTTGTACGACAGAGTTTGGGGTAAGCCCAACAGCTTCATCGGGAGGATAGTAATGGGACGACTAATCCATGCGGATAAGTCTCGTCTACGAAAGGCCGTTCTAGCGGATTCGGTTGCGCAAGTGATGCAAGGTGCGCGATCGGACCGCGCGCCCAGATCGACGAGGATGACGCCTCGCCTGCTCGCCACTTCCGGCGCCGTGCTGCTCGGGTCCGCGCTCGTTGCGATGCCTTCGGGTCGCGCGCTCGCTCAGGATGCCGGGCTCGAGGAAATCGTCGTCACCGGATCGCGCATCGTGCGCCGTGACTTCGAATCGAACAGCCCGATCGTCACGGTCAACGCCGAGGACTTCGAGACGCAGACCGGCCTCAACGTCGAGGCGTATCTGAACCAGCTGCCGCAGTACAACCCGGCCGCTTCGCCGGTCACCACCGACGGCGACGTGCAGATCACGCCGATCAACTCGGTCGGTATCGCGTCGATCTCGCTGCGCGGCTTCGGTCCGAACCGCAGCCTCGTGCTGATCGACGGCAAGCGCATGGTGCCGATCAACCCGTTGATGGTCACTGACATCAACGGCATTCCGTCGGCGCTGATCGAGCGCGTCGAGACGATCACCGGCGGCGCGTCGGCCGTGTACGGTGCGGACGCCGTAGGCGGTGTCACGAACTTCATTCTGCGGGACGATTTCGAAGGCTTCGATGTCGACTTCCAGACGGGCATGACCGAGGAAGGCGACGGCGAGGAGTCGCGCATTTCGGCGATCCTCGGCGCCAATCTCGGCGACCGCGGCAACGTGACGATCGGCTTCGAGGCCTACAAGCGCGAGCGCGCGCTCGAGGTCAACCACGACATCTACCAGAAGTGGTATCGGCGCCCCGACACGGGCGGCTTCCTGTTCGTGCAGGGCGTCAACGGCTATGCGTGTAACGGTCCCGAGTGTCCGTACTCCGAGACGATCAATGCGCTGTTCGCCGACCGGCCCGAGGGCTCGTTCGTCTTCAGCCCGAACGGTGCCCAGGATGGTGTTCAGCGCGGGTTCTCGTTCAGCCCGGACGGCAGCGTCTTCGTCAACAGCCGAGGCGGTCTGTATCGAGCAGACGGGTCGCTGCGCTACACGGGTCAGCTCGACGGTCTGGAGTACACGTTCCAGAACCAGCTCGATAACAACGTGCTACCCGGATCGACGCCGGTACCGTATCAGAACCTGAAGTACAACTTCCTCGACGCGACGATCAGCGCGCCGCAGGACCGCTACTCGTTCTTCGCGTCCGGTACGTTCGACATAACGGATCGCGTGCGCTTGAAAGCCCGTGCGACGTTCGCGGAGAGCGACACGGCGACGGTGCTCGGCGGCACGTCCGCGGTCACCGGCTGGGAAGCGACGGTGCCGTACAACCCGACGACGGACAGCCCGGTCAACCCGGAGCTCAACTGGCGCGATCCCGAGACCGTCAGGCAGTGGCTCGCGAACCCGAACGATCCGATGTTCGCGAACCCGAACTTCATTCCGACGGGACATCCGGACGCCGGTCACCCGGTTCCGGCCGAGCTCGCGATCCTGCTGAACAGCCGCAACCCGACGACGTACTGCCTTGCGGGCTCCACGCTGACGACCGGTCCGTCCGCGGGCCTGCCCTGCGGCACGTGGGGCTCGAACACGACGCCGACCGAGATCCCCGAGCTCGTCGGCACGACCGGCCCGCAGGCGCGCTGGCAGCCGCAGTGGCTGCCGAAGGACAGCCTGCCGCCGCGCCAGACGCGCAACGTGAACGAGGTCTGGCAGTTCGAGGCCGGCCTCGAGTTCGACATCGGCCGCGACTGGACCGGCGAGGTCTATGTCGCTCACGGCGAATCGAGCACGTACAACGTCGCGGGCGGCAACATGTCGCTCGAGCGTTACCGTCAGCTGATCGCGATGCCCGACTACGGCCGCAACGCGGAAATTTCCGGTAACGAGCCGCCGAACAGCCAGCGCCCGTACTTCGGCGCCGGCGACGTCACGTGCACGTCCGGCTGGTACTCGACGCTGTTCGAGGGCGACAAGCCGCTCAGCCAGGACTGCTACGAGGCGGTCAATGCGGTGCTGCAGACGCGGACGCAGAACGAGCAGAACATCGTCGAGCTCAACTTCCAGGGCCCGGTGGCCGAGCTGCCGGCCGGCGAAGTCCGCATGGCGACGGGCTATCAGCGCCGCCGCAACTCGGGCCTCTTCAACCCGGACATTCTGCAGTCGCAGGTCTCGTTCACCGACCAGGTGATCGGCGTCTACCCGACGGGTTATCTCGACGCCGAGACGTCGGTCAACGACTACTACATCGAAGGTCTGATCCCGGTGCTGCAGGGCAAGCGGGCCGCTCAAAGGCTCGAGCTCGAGCTCGGTGCACGCTACTCCGACTACAAGCACACCGAGGAAGAGACCACGTGGAAGTCGCTGATCAACTGGCAGGTCAACGACATGCTCAGGTTCCGCGGCGGCTTCAACCGCGCGACCCGTGCGCCGAACCTCGGCGAGCTTTTCCTGAATCCCCAGGAAATCTTCACGGGCGGCGGCATGTTCGGCGACCCGTGCGGTGTCCGCTCGAATTCGCCGTTCGGCGCGGGCGGCACGTCCGACGACCCGGTCCTGACGCCAGGCGAGACCAACCCGCCGCCGCTCGCGGCCGGCCAGACGCCGGAAGGTGCGCGCAGCACGCGGTTGATCTGCGAGGCGATGATGGGCGGCCCCGGCAGCTCCGCGGTCAATCAGTTCTATAACCTGAACAACGCTCCGCCGTCGGGCGGCGGCGGCTTCGCGTGGGTGCTGCAGACGGGCAACCCCGAGCTCCGGTCGGAGGTCGCGGACACGTGGACGTGGGGCCTCGTGCTGAACCTCAGGAACAACATGACGTGGGCGTTCGACTGGTACAAGGTCGAGATCGAGGACGCGATCATGTTGTACTCGGTGACGTACGCGGGCTACCGCTGCTTCGGCACGCGGATCGTCACGACGCCCGAGGAGGCGGCCGAGCAGGCGGCGACGACTGCCTGTAAGCTCGTTCCGCGCGACCTGAACAACGGTGCCGCGCTGAACGCGATGCTGTCGTACGACAACCAGGCCACGATCAAGACGTCCGGCATGGACATCGCGTGGAACTGGCTGAAGCCGCTCAGCAACGCGAGCCTGAACTTCAACCTGCAGGCCACGGTCCTCAACGAGTACAAGACGAAGGCGTCGCCGGCGCCGTTCGATCCGGAGATCGACTGGAAGGGCTCGCTCGGCCCGATCGGTCTCACGGGAACGAACCCGGGTGCGTTCGACTATCGCTTGTTCGGCTCGGTCGGCTACTCGCGCAACAACTGGAACGTCTCGCTCCGCTGGCGGCACCTGCCGTCCGTCTGGAGTGCGACGTATGCGCAGCAGCAGGCGATCAAGGAGAACAACGCGAGGGTCGCGGCCGGCGGTCCGGGCATCATGCTGAGCTGGACCCCGACGACGGAAATCAAGTCGGACGACTACAACGTCTTCGACTTGTCGTTCCGTTGGGATCTGACGGACGCGATTACGCTGCGCGGCGGTGTCACGAACCTGTTCGACACCGAGCCCGAGGTCGTCGGCAGGAGCACCGGCTACCCGATCGGCACCGACCTGACGAGCGTCTGCGACAGCCTCGGCTACACGGCGAGCAACCGCCAGGGCTGCCAGAACCCGTTCGGGTACAGCCTGCCGGGCGCCGGAACGATGAATCCGGGCTACTACGACACGCTCGGACGCCGCTACTTCGTCGGTCTCAGCATGCGCTTCTAAAAAAGCGCGTTCTTGTCCGTTTGGCGGCGGGCTTCGGCCCGCCGCTTTTTTT
>Ga0079224_100017308_pt1 | contig 10151 bp, 17 predicted proteins | sample Stecom2015_FD_80414 | JGI IMG/M metagenome (GOLD analysis project Ga0079224, IMG submission 80414) | Agricultural soil microbial communities from Utah to study Nitrogen management - Steer compost 2015 | ecosystem: Environmental > Terrestrial > Soil > Agricultural land | place: USA: Utah... | reverse complement strand
GCAACGAGAAGCCCTTGCAGACGTCCGACGTCCGCACCCTTCGCGCCTTTGCGCAGTGTTGGTAGCGCCATGATCACTTCCTGAGTCCAGTTCGATGCAGGTACCGATGGTTTGGGAGGCGGGTTCGAGCTGATGTCTGCGATCCCCCACGATGCAGTGCTGTCGTAGTTGCTTGTACTCCGTCCATCCGGACCATTGCCCACGGACACATGGACGTGGTCGGCGTGAGCATTCCGTCCGGAGTAGTTCTCCGTCCGCCATCCGTTCTTACGCTGATAGATCTTGCGGTTGTAGATGACATACCGCAAGTTCGGGTGGGGATTCGTAATCAGGTGATTTACGAAGTTAGGTAGGTTCAAACCTCCATTGCCCTTAACGTCGCCCGCGCACACTACGTCACAGCACTCACTCGGATTGTGATCCGACCAGGTAGATTGGTGCGCTTCGTCTCCGATCGTCCAGAACGTCGTTCCACGGTGAACTGACTCGATCTCGTCTCGCAGTCGTTGAATGCTCTTCGCCAGTCTCCAACTAGCCACGGTCGACCCCCTCTCGGCTTCGCGCAATCTCTTCGTTCATTCAGCGAATATAACATAATAATTAGGACCTGCGTTCAAACACGAAACCCCGATCACGGAGTGATCGGGGTTCCGGCGGGTGCTGCTCAGTGATTGACCGGCTTGGGAGATTTGAGCGCTTGATGAGCGATGGTCGTTGCGCGTGCTTTAGCGTATCCGAGACTGCTAGGGGTAACCGCGAAGGTTCCCCACGACAGTCGGGAGACGTCGGGGCGTCCGAAGATCAAGCAGTTAGCGGACCAGTAGTAGACACCGCCTAGCTCGTACACTTCGCAGTGCACTCTGCTCCCGTCATCCGTTTCGATCGTCTTCCGCCAAGTTCGACGCTGCATCCCAGTGATGTTGTTGGTATAGACCTTGGCTGTCCATCGGATCATCTCTCGTCCTTTCATCAGGATCTCAAGCCTATCCTTCGGCATCCTGATCATCCTTGTCATCTTCGTACAAAATATTTATCTCATTATTGTATAATTCAGCATGGCTGATGACCTGGAACTCTACTAGTATTGAGCCCAGAAAGCACGACGACAGACGAAGGATAGATCATGACCGCTCTTGTCAACGACCTGCACATCGCCACCACTCGCCGAAACATCGCCCGTCACTCCGACTCGAAGCTCGCCGCTTGGTGGGAGCGTCAGGCGCGGTACCTCGCTGAGCGCCTGAACACGCGACTTGTCGAGCTGTCCGACCGGCCCGGCGTTCTCGTTCCCGAGATCTTCATTTCGCTGTACTAGCAGTACCAGGCATGAGCCCGGCCCTTCGGGGTCCGGGCTCATGTCCGTATGAGCTTCGTGGGAACGCCTGAAGGCATTCCGGGGATGAACGAGTTCGGGAAGATGGAATCCACGCCGAGCCTGGAGCCGCTGGTGAGGTCGGCAGCATTGAACGCGTCTCGCGAGTCCGTGACCGGCGGAACCCAGATTCCATCGAAGAACGAGAGCAGCACGGCGTCAGCAATGTCAGGCGACCGCCCTAGGCGCTCCTTGACATCCTCTTTCGGTTCGACCAGGATACGTCCGTTTTTCTCGACATATCGCGGCATCGTCAACTCTGCAATAGCGTCGTCATCCAGCTTCGCGAGCGACCATGCGCGGTCCCGCGACAACTCGCGACCGTGCCACCAGGCTTCCGCTCGAATGTTCACGAAGCGTTTCGGAAAGTTCGACTTCCGTGCGAAGTTCACGCCTTCGATCGCAACACCGTCTGATTTGAGCGTCTTGCGCAACAGTCCGGCGAGACCCCACCCGACACCGATCGTGTCAACGTTGACGCGCGTCAGTCCCCAACGCCGAATCACCTGAGAGAGCTGTTCGGCTGCTGCTTCCGGGTCACGTTCAGTGAACGTTTCGATTCGCCCTACGGCGTCATTCACACGCTCGACCAGTACCGTTCGGTCCCCTCCGGCACCGACGTCGAGTCCTCCAACGCGGACGGCGTCGGCGTCATAGGCAGGCTCAATGTACCGGCAAGCAGCGGCGTGTACCTCCGAGATCACGCGCCACGGGTCCGCTGCGCCGGTTGGAAACTGCCCCAAAACTTTCGCCTGGTAGAGCGCTGACTCTTCGCCCCACTCCGTACGGCGATCCTCTGCCCACTCGGGAGAGATCAAATAGTCCAGCAGCTCATCAGGCACCGACTCACCGGTCACTGCCGGAGCGTGCTCAATACCAATGTGGATGACGTTGTACGGACTGTCGACCTTGCACGCCGTCGCAAGAGGCGAGTGCGGAAGGTCAGGGTTCCCGATCGCGAGGATACGCGAAAGCCGGTTCGATGCGATCGATTCGGCGGCTTCCCAGATTTTTGTATCGACGCCAGACGCCTCATCAAGAATCACAAGTACGTACTTGGAGTGCACACCCTGGAACGCCGCCTCATTGTCCTTCGACGTGGTCCGTCCGAAGGCCACAAGCTCTTCCCCGCCCGCTTCGTTCGGGATGTACCACTCTGTCAAGTTCACGCGCCCGAACAGGTTAGCCTTGCCGTGCAGTCGTCCGATCTCACGCCAGAGCAGCGCCTTTACCTGCGGAGCAGTGGGCGCGGTTGACAGAACGAATGCCTCTCCGGGCTTATGCGATGCGATCCACCACGCCGCCGTCACAGCAGCCGTGAAAGTCTTGCCGACGTTGTGGCATGAGTGCACTGCGGTTCGGCTGTTGTCTCGGACGCTTTCAATGACCTCACGCTGTTTCGACCACAGGTGAACATCCGCTTCCTCTGTAGCCCACCGAACCGGATCGGCCGTGTAATCGATTTTCGAACGCTCAGCATCGTCGAGCGCCGCTATGATCTCGTCGGCAAGGTTCGGAGTCGTGGACATGAGATCAGTATACGAAAACGGCCGCCCGAAGGCGGCCGTTCACTGCGCTCTAGACAAGAGGGCTCGGCGTGTGCCGCCGTGCCCACTTCTTGGCTCGCACCTCGGGTCGTCGCTGCTTCTTTTTGTACCAGTCGCGCAGCTCTCCGAAGTTGAAGACGTGCTTCGCTCGGCTCCGATTGGCCTTCCTCCACGTCTCGTCCGTCTCGATCTTAAGTCGGATGAGCTTCGCGTCCGCTGACTTGTCGTTGATCTGGAGCATGGACCGGAAGTAGTCCCGAGAGTACCCGAAGTGGTCAGCAGCCTGGTCAGCAGTGAGCAGGTCGTTATCTTCGTAAACGGGGATGAGCCTAGGCATTTCGTATCCTTTCGTGTGTTCTAGTGTTCGTTGTCAGTGATGCGGATGAGGGTTGTCGTGTCGTCGTCATCATCGATGCATTCCGGTGCCGGGCCTCCGGTCTGCGGAGGCTCGTGCATGTTGCTGCCGATATATACCGCAGCAAGCGGGGCCATCCCTGTCGATGCTATTGCCACTGCTATCACTGCGGCCATCGGTTCGACCATGTATTCTCTTCCATTCTCTCAGGCGGGGGCAGAGCCCTAACTCTGCCCCCTGAACCTCAGCGGAGCACTTGGATGTCTTCCGCCCAGACGCCGACATTGCACGCCCAGCGCTTCGCGAGCTTGTTGAACGTGGTGGCCTTGACCTGAGTGAGCTGTCCGTCCGTCAGGTCTCGGAGCACCCAGAACCGACCCTCTCGCTTGATCGAACCGTGCCGCTCGTGCGTGCCATCGTTGAGAATGCCGTGCGCGCTCTTCCCGTCCGTGCGGTTGATGGTCACGGACTTGAGTTCCGGGTCGGTGGCCGACTCGTCGCGCTCCACGCCCTCTTCGATGTACGCGGCTTCGGCTTCGATCTCCGCCTTGATCTCGGTCAGCTCCGCCTCTTCGGCGTTGCGCTCGATCCTCTCCAGCTCCAGGCTGGTGAAGTACCGAACGTCGTCGATTGTCCCGGTCAGCAGCGAGACCAACTCGGCCTTCCGCATGGCCGTGTAACCACGGATTTCGACCCCGTTGTTCGCCTTTGCGATTTCCCTGGCGATGCTGCGCAGCTCTTTCACGGTCATCCCGGAAAGCTCTTCCGCCATGCTGTCGGTCTCTTCGGGATTGATGGTCTGCGAAAAGTTGGTCATCGTTCGTCCTATCGTCTGTCGTCGTCTTGCGATGAAATAAATTTAGCATACGCCAGAGGGACCCCGCAAGGGGGTCCCTCCTGATTTCTTTATTCAGTGTTTTCCCAGCTAAACAGCTATGCTCTGTCGATCGCGCTGAGTGTGGGCCCTTCCTGCCCTTGGTAGGAACTGCCGAGCCCGGGGGAACCGTAGGGTTGTTCAGCTCGTCCGGCCATGCGGCTCAGCACAAGCTGACAGATTCGGTCACCGGCGCGAATCTTGATCGGCCTGTGCCCGACGTTCTTCAGCTCCAGCGTGATCGTTCCGGAAAAGCCGGGATCGATGAATCCAGCGTTCTCGACTATCAGTCCGAGCCGTGCCCACGAGGATCGTCCGTTGATCTGACCCACCATGTCCGCAGGCATCGTGATCTTCTCCCGTGTGCTTCCTAGGAGGAACTGACCCGGCAAGATCACCCCCTGACCGATCGTTCCCGATTGAGGCTGTCGGAGCGGAAGACCGGCCTCCTGAGCCTGATCCGGCTGTCCGAAGAGCTGCACATCCTCGCTGAGCGTCAGGTCAACGCTCGCAGGCTGCACGTGCTCAGACACGAACGGTTCGATGATGTTCAGATCAGCTTGAGCCTTGCGGATGTGATGATCAGGGATGATCACTTCTTTCCGCCGTCCTTCCCCGAGTTCGGGCCGTACTTCTTCCCGAACGGGTTCTGTAGGGTGTGGCGTACGCGTTCGGTCTCCGGGTCCTTCGGCGTCGGGCGCGACCCAATGATCCGTGATTTCCCCATGTCAGTTCTCCTCGTTCTCGTTGTTGTTTCCGTGAGCCGCGCACTGGTCGGTGCCAACCTCGGTCCGGTTGAAACAGGCGTGCTCTGTGCAGCACAGCAGCGCAGCGCACAGCTCGACGTATTCTCGGTCGTACTGCTCGTACCGCTGTTTCGTAGCCTCGGACTTCGAGACGCGGAACGCCAACGATGCGGCACGCATCTTCCTTCTCGATTCGTCTACCAGCGCCCGCACGGTTGACGGCAGCGGCTTGAGAAACGGTGTCACCTCCGCCGGGGCGTGGTGTGCAGGGTCTCGGTAGCCGTGCTTCTGCTCGAACCGCGATGCGGCGGCTTCCGCGCCTGTGACCGTTTTGTAATCGAATCGCTTGATCGGAGTCGCGCTGGCTCGGTCTCCCCGGTGCTTGATCTCGACACGTGCTCGTCCATCCGTCAGGTGGAACAGCGTGTATTGGTACGCAGCGGTCGTAGCGCGTCGAATGTGCTGCTGTGACGGGTCGGTTACCCAGTTCAGTTTCATCGCTTGTCCTTTCGTCTCGTTCTGGAGTGTAACGCAGCGGTTTTCGCTTCAGCTACCGCATCTGCGATCCAGCTCAGCGCAATCATGTTGACCGACAGCGCTCACGGGATCGCTTGGTACACCATTTCGTATGTTTCTATTCGTCCTGTCGTCCGTCTTCTGTTGATTAAAATAATAGCACAACACCCCGACCCTACCGGGGTCGGGGTGCCTGCTTCTATGTTTCCTGGTCGTCGGGCTCTTCCAGCTCGAACATGTTCATGATTACGAGGTTGCCGCTATTCGTACCGTTCTTGGCTGCAAGTATGTCGCTAATCTCATTCACGCGTGCCGTGGTGAGCGGTCCCGAGAAGGTCACGTCAGTGTTTCGAATCGAGTAACCTCGGTCGATACCGATCTGATAGCAGACGATGAATGTACGATTCCTGCTCATTTCAGTCCTTTCTGCGATTCGTGAACCAGCGGCCCCGCGCCCGGTCGTAGGCGTCATACTCAACGTCATCGACCGGTGCCATCCGCTTCGTCTCGACGCTGCTGGTACCGAACGGTGTCCATCCTCCGGACGCCTGCCCGTGGCGGTTGCCTTTCGTGATCTTGCCTGGAGTGATCCCGCGCTGTTTCAGCGAGTTCTGACCTGTTTTCCGGTGCCTTCTCACCTGCGCCTCTTCCTGCGCTCGCAGCGTCGTAGGTGGTCTTCCAGCGCTTTCGCGCTGCTCACCGGGCACCCGCATCGCTCGCAAGCTGCTCCGTACTCTTCGTCGTAGTCGTCGGTCATGGTCTGACCTCTATCCGCTCCCAGTAGTCGAGAGTCACCCTAGTGTTGTCCATGATCGACCCGACGTGAACCACGCCGTCGATCACCTTGTGTGTAAATCGTGTCGTCCTTTCGTCGGTTGATCGGAGGTAGCGCCTCCCCTGGATACTCGGACCGAAGCCCGAGTATCGCAGGCAAGCTCTAGCTAACCGCAAGGCCAAGCACAGCAGCTATGAGGAAAATTCCAGCGAGCGCGATGCACGCGACCGCGAGATGCTGCCAGAGGCTCACTGCCCACTCCGAGTCACCAGGTCGACGATTCCGAGCTTCACGTGCGGCATCCCTTCGACGTGGCTCTTCACCAGTTCTGGCAAGTAGTGCTTCAGGTCTTGGAGCTGCTGTTCCTCATCCAACCCGTACTCGTTCCCCCACGTGTCCGGGTCGACGCTGAACTTCAAGGTCACAGAGACCACGGTCCGCTTCTTAGCCATTTGACGTCCTTTTATCGTATATCTAACGTTCCCCGAGAGGGATCACTGCCCCCGTAACGCAGTGATCCCCACGGGCAAGCGTTAGAGCTTACGAACCTTGTCGGGAGCCCACGGGCCGCCCGGCTGATCGATCGAGATTTCGGGGAACCGAACGGAGCCGATCGAAGCCATGTGCGTGCTGGTAACGACCGCGTCTCGACCGTACGCAGTGTGGCGGACCTTGTCGCCAACCTTGATCTCCTTGCCGTTGACGTCCTTGACGCTCTTCATCTTCTCGTTCTTCTGTCCGGGAAGCATATCGGTCCTTTCGTCGTTGTCGTCGTTCTGATTTATATAATATCATGGTCCGCAGAGGAGCATAACCGGGGGTGCCTATTCATTCAAAATATACTTGAGGGCCCCGCCGCACCGGCACGTGTAGGAATCGGTCATCGACTTGCTGCGGCGGTGCCGGTGGCCGATGACGTGGCTGTTCGCACACACAAGCCGCCATTTGGGCTTGGGAAGGTTGACTTCTGGCCCGGCATATCCAACAGGTCTTGCACCCACGGCTCGCGCCGCCTTCCGCCACTGCGGCCCGTGCCCGGCTCCGGGACCGGCGATGACGTGCGCGATTTCGTGCAAGATCGTTTCGAGCACTTCTTCCTCGGAGTTTATCAGCACGTACGGCCGTGAGAGCGTGATCGTCTTCTTTCCGTACTGCGTGCTTCCGCACCGACGTTTGGCGTTGTCGAACTTGAAACTCCACCCGGTGATCCCGTGGTTACGCATCTCAGTCAGCGCCATGTCCCGGGCAAGCTCCAGGCTGGTTCCCTGCGTAGTCTGCGTCATGTCTCGTCTTTCGTCGTTCGTCGTGTTCTATAAAATTTTATCAGAGCCCGGGGCTGGGTTCGGCCCCGGGGTCTTTCCTACCAGTAGAGCCCGATCGCATCCTGAATCCGCTTGTGCATGGGGTTTTCCTGGCGCAGCGCGTTCTGCACGGTCGAGTGCATCTCGTCGGCAGCTTCCATCAGCATCTTCGCCCGGTTCCGAGCGGTACGCGCCTGGTCTTCGTATCCGGTGCCGTTCTGCTCGTAAATGTTCGCCTGCAACTCTTCTTCAGCGGCCTGCTTACGCAGCGCCGCCGCGATGATCACACCCTGCGTGGCGCTGTACTCGAACGTGTGTCGCTTGGCAGGCTTGGACTTGGCGTCGCTGGTCTTCCTGCGCGTGGCTGCAATCGACGCTCGCGCTTCGGCTCGACGCTGCTCGATGGCTCTTTCCTGCGTTTGCTTCGCGATGAGCTTCAAGCAGCGTTTGCAAGTCACTTCGGCGTCCGCCTTCGCTTCGCGGAATCCAGCGATGTTGCGAAGCGAGCTCATCGCGTAGACGACGCCGGAGCCGCACGACGGGGTAAAGTACCCGTACTTGCTGGTCTTCGGGTCCGCCTCGTTCCCCCTCCAGGAACCGGAGTGGATCACGCCGCCGGTGGTCTTGTGAATCTTGAACTCGCTCATCATTTCGTCCTATCGTCTCGTCGTTGTGTGCCTCAAGCTTATGTCGGCTCGGAGTGCTCGTCCATGAACTATTATACAAATAATCAAGATAATTTTTGTAGGATCTCATCATGGGGACGAAAAAGCCGGTCCCCGGAGGGACCGGCTTTCACTCATCGTTAACAGGTCGTCGCACAACGATCAGGTGCGACGTGCCGTCGCCTTCCGGCTCCATGTGACCATGAGCCGTCGAACCTTGTGCTTCCGCAAACGCCATCGTAGGCGCTACGAGCGATGCGCATACCTCGCACACGGGCCCGTCTTCTCCTGGCTCGATCGGGTGGGTGGTTTCGACATTCCAGCCTGGTCGGGTGTAGTAGTACGTCATGCAGTCCCCTCTCGTCTCCGTAGTTTACGGCTCAGAGCACACTGCAATCTCAGCTCCCGTCGAGAGCGGCACAAGCGCCGCGTGATTGTGGTCGTACTGCTGCCAGAACCACCCGGTACCGTAGTGCCTCACTTCCCTCCGCCGTTCGGACGCGGGTTGCAGGTCGGGCACAGCGGGGAGCAGCTTCCACACTTCATGGTTTTATCCTTTCGTCGGTTGTCGAATTACGTCAGAGTAGCACGAAGGGCCGACCCCGGAGGATCGGCCCTCGTGTCATCTCTTATTCGGCTTCGGCTTACCCTTCGGGGACTCCTTCGGCTTGTCCTTGCTGCCTGCGGGCCGTCCTGGTCCGCGTCCGCTGTGTCCGTTCGTCGGATCACCGTTCATGAGCCAGCCCATGTCTGCCCCTTCGATGCTTCCCAAGGCCAGCGCGCGTCTCGTCCAGCCTCAATGGTCTGCATGAGCGAAAACGCCGAGTCAGAGAACCCGCCGAACTCGTGCCGGTTGTCCGATCCGGTCGCAAGCATCGACGCCTTGTAGCCTGCGAGGTTCCATGCGTAGATCGGCACATTGGGCGGTACCGCTGTGCTCACGTTCCCCACGTGGTATGCGTAGTACGGCATTTCGCCGTCGTTCGGCATCGTCTGCATGTCCGTGAAGATCACGACTCGGTCGTGTCCTCGGAACGTCCGCTTCAGGCTCTCCGCAATCCGCGTACCGTTCCCTGCCGTGCCCACGCGGGCCGCCATCTGCTCCGTCTGACGGAGCACCGAACCTCCCTTCGACACTCGCACCTTGAACACGCTGTCTGCGAACCCGTACAGATCCACCTCGGCAGCGTGCATCGACAGCGCGACGCCAAACAGTGACGCCGTGTCGACCAGGCTGACCCCCGAACGCGATGACAGCTTCGTCCACTGCATCGACCCCGACGTGTCCACTAGGACTAGCGTTCGTCCCGGCAACTCCGGAATGTTCTCCGTGGAAGTGTTCAACGCCTGTTCGAGCGCGTGAGCCCAGCGCGGAGCGGTCGCTTCCTTGGCAGCGGTGAAGAACCGGAACGGCAGTTGTCGCGACTTCCGCACGCGGTGAGAGTTTCTCAAGACCGATGCCACCTTGGCCGCGTGGTAGTTCGAGATGCCCGCCTCATCGAACGCCCGCAGGTTACGCAACAACGCCATGTAACCGAGCGCATCGGCATCGATCAGCGATTCCCACAGTCGTCGCTTGTCGAGCTTCGACCCGCCGAGCGATAGCGCGTCTTCCCACGTGAACCCCGCCGCCGACAGTCGTTCGACGTCGAGCAGGGTCTCGGGGTACCGCGCCGCGTGGGCGCGAATCTGCGCGTTGTCAGTGAGCATGTCGAAAGCTTCGGGAATCTCGTCGCGGCCGTGACGTCTATCGATGACGTGCTTGATCAGGTTTCCCTGATCCGTTCCACGGATCGATGGATGCACCGTTGCCGGGCACACCAGCTCCACCACATCCCCGAACCGCAGTCCGTGCGAAGGGGTGTCGTACTTCAGCACGCTGTACTCGGAGTACAGCGGGTCTCGTCCGGTTCTGATTCCGGTGATGGCGTCGGCAATGCCACGCTTCATCGCGTGCGGAATCGAGCGGCCGTGACGCTGGAGGTAGTAAGCGATCATCT
>Ga0079224_100017307_pt1 | contig 10152 bp, 8 predicted proteins | sample Stecom2015_FD_80414 | JGI IMG/M metagenome (GOLD analysis project Ga0079224, IMG submission 80414) | Agricultural soil microbial communities from Utah to study Nitrogen management - Steer compost 2015 | ecosystem: Environmental > Terrestrial > Soil > Agricultural land | place: USA: Utah... | reverse complement strand
TTGATCCAGGACCCAGCGAGCCTGGACGGACCCATCGCCTGCCGGTCGACCACGGCGACTGTGAGACGCAACCGCGTGCCCCCTTCGTCCTCGCTGACGTTTCCGCACAGTTCATATGGCTGGAACCCACGACCAACCTTGATCGAAAGCGTTTCGCGATAAATCTCTCCCCGCAATGGCAGCGGGCGGGCGAAATGCTCGCGATCCCGAAATGGCGGGTGCCGACCAGTGAGGCGCATCAAGCACTGCTCGACCGGGAGTGGCGAGTAGATCTCAAAGCGTTGCAGCGGCTCACGCCAGGTCAGGCGCTCCCGGCTGCTCTCGAACACAGCCCCTCGTTCGCTTCGCTTTCCGTGGCACCCAGATCCGAGCAGCGTGCGGATCGGGTAGTAGGGCTGGTGACAAAACTAGCGGGGAACTGAGAGTGGCGCAACGGGACCTTGTCCCTGATCGTGTGGCAGCAAACAGAAAAGCCGCCGATCGGTGTGACCGGCGGCTCGTCGGGTTCTGGTTGAGTGCCTGCGGCTACATGTCTTCCACGCGGCTGACCGTGAAGCCCTCAGGAGTGTGGTCGAGAACGAGGCCGTCGAGCGTCGGGCCGAGCTGGGCCGGCACGATGACGATCGGTTCGCCATTGCGCTCGTAGACCTGATCGTTCTCCTGCGCGGTCCCGATGGCGACGGCCAGCTGGCTGTCCTCGCCGACCACGAGCACCATGCCCTGATCGGGCTCCATGTTGCGCTCGGCGCGCATCTCAGCCATGCGGTCAACCGCCGCTTCAGTTACCTGAAACATTTTTCCGCCCTTCGCGGTGATACGGATCATCTTTCAACCCTATCAAAATGCGTCGAGGGCCCTCGCATCGCCGTGCCGCCGCGTGCTATACCTCGGGGCCGGCCATTGCGACGCGATTTCGCCATGAATACGGGGTTCTTGCCGCTATGTCGACGCTCATTCAGGCCTCCGGCGTTAGCTATGCCCATGGGGGTAACGAGATATTTTCCGGGATAGATTTCGAGATACTGGAGGGTGACCGCGTCGCTCTGATCGGCGAGAACGGCGCCGGCAAGAGCACCCTCTTCCGCCTGCTGGCGCGCCAGCTCACGCCGCACGCCGGCGAGGTCACCCATCGGCGCAACCTCGTCGTCGGCTACCTGGAGCAGGAGCCTTCGGCGCCACATGGCGCGACCGTGCTGGAGGTCGCCAGGGGTGAGGCGGTCGAGGATGAGGCGGCGCGGGTCGAGGCGCGCATGCGCGAACTCGAGCTGCTGATGGGCGAGGTCGACGGCGACGAGTTCGAGCGCGTCATGGAGGAGTACGCCGACCTGCAGGAGCGCTTCGCAGTACTCGACGGTGGGGGCGGCAACCGCGTCGAGGAGGCGCTGACCGGCCTGGGGTTCGACCCCGAGCGCTGGGAGGAGCCGTACAGCCAGCTCTCAGGTGGCGAGAAGAAGCTCGTCGGCCTGGCCCGACTGCTCTCACGCGACGCCGACATCCTGTTGCTCGATGAGCCCGACAACCACCTGGACTACGAGGGCAAGCGCTGGTTGGAAGGCTTCATGCGCGCCCATCGCGGCGCGGTCGCGATCATCTCTCACGACCGCTACTTCCTCGACCGCGCCGTCAACAAGATCTTCGAGCTGGAGGACGGCGCGATCCACGTCTACCACACCGCCTACACCGGCTTCCTGCAGGCCAAGCGCGAGCGGCTGGAGCGCGAGGCTGAGCTGCGCGCGCTGCGGGAGCGCGAGATGAAGCAAATCAAGCGCTCGGCCGAGCGGCTCACTGAATGGGCCCGGCAGAACCCGAAGTTCGCCAAGCGCGCTGGCAACCGCTGGCGCATCCTGGAGATCAAGCGCCAGGAGCTGGCCGCGCGGCCGAAGCCGATCCTGGAGCGCCGCACGGTCGACATCGCGTTCAACGCCCAGCGCGGCTCGAAGATCGTCGTCAATCTGGAAGGCGTCTCGAAGGCGTTCACCGATCGGGACGGCGAGCGGCGCGTCTTCGAACCTTTCGACTTGCTGATCACCCAGGGCGAGCGGGTCGGGGTGGGTGGGCCGAACGGCGCCGGCAAGACGACGCTCTTCAAGCTGCTCCTGGGCGAGGAGGAGCCGACCGCGGGCGTCATCAAGATCGGCCCCTCGATCAAAGTTGGCTATTACAGCCAGGAGCAGGAGACGCTCGACCCCGACAAGACGCCGGTCGAGATCGTCCGTGGCCTGCGCGCCTACTCCGAGCCGCAGGCGCTCGGGTTCCTGGCGGGGCTGCTGTTCGCCTACGAGGACGCCACCAACAAGGTTCGCAACCTCAGCGGGGGCGAGAAGGCGCGCCTGCAGATCGCGGCGCTGATGCTGCAGGGCGCCAACTTCCTGCTGCTCGATGAGCCGACCAACAACCTCGATATCCCCTCGTGCGAGGAGCTGGAGGCGGCCCTGCAGGAGTTCGAGGGCACGATCCTGACGATCTCCCACGACCGCTACTTCCTCGACAAGCTGGTGGATCGCATCATCGAGCTGAACGACGGCCTGGTGCGCGACTACCCCGGCGGGTTCAGCTACTACGCCGCTCACCAGGGAGAAGGCCGGCTGCTGACCTCCGTTGGCGTCTGAGCAGCGAAGGGGCGAAACGAGAGCGAGGGCGGCTTTCGAGCCGCCCTCGCGCAGTTCATCACAGGCAGTCGCGATGGTTAGGCCGCAGCTGGCGCCCGACCCTGCGGGCTCACCCTGACGCGCAGCCGGGTGGTCGTGGCCGGAGCCCAGGCAACCGCCTGACCCTCGATCGGCGCGCCGTCGTGCTCCATGCCCTGGGTTGCGAGCAGGCCGCCCTGCGGGGCCCCGAGCAGCCCGATATCGAGCACGACCGTCGTTGACTCGGTGTCCGACGCGCCGGGAGCGCGGTCGATCGTCGCCGTTGCCTGGTAGGTCACCGCGAGATTCAGCGCCACCGCACAGCTCTGCGTGAAGGTGACCGTCGCCGTTTGGCCCGCTGCGATCGTCACCGTCTTCGTCTGGTCAAACGGGCAGGTCGTGACGCCGCCGCTCGTTCGCAGCCGGACTTTCACGCTGTCTGACTGCGTGCCCGTGTTCTTCACCTGCACCGGCAGGTTGAAGGATTGGAGAATCTTGACCTTGATCGTTCCGAAGTTCAGCGGCAGCACGTCGACGCCGGGCGCATTGCCAGCGGGCGGGTCCGGCGGAACGGGATCACCGCCACCGCCTCCGAGGAGGTTCACGGTGACCAGCGCCGTGCCGCGTTCGGTGTCGGACGCGCCGGGAGCGCGGCTGATCGTCGCCGTCGCCTCATAGGTCACCAGGGCATTGAGCGCGACCAGGCATGTCTGCGAGAAGGTCACGGTGACCGTCTGACCCGGCCCGATCTTCCGCGACTGCGACTGATTGATCGGACAGGTGGTGATTCCGCTGACCGAGCGGAAGGTGATTGAGACGGTGTCTTCCTGCGTGCCGGTGTTGCGCACCTGCACGCGCCAGTTGATCGTCTCGCCTACCCCGACGGTCACGTTCGGCAGGTTCAGCGGCAAGACGTCGACGCCGGGCGCGTTGCCCGCCGGCGGCGTCGGCGTCGGGTTGCTCCCGCCGCCCAAGCCAATCTGGATCGTCGCCGTGCCGCGTTCGGTGTCGGACGCGCCGGGGGCGCGGCTGATCGTCGCCGTCGCCTCATAGGTCGCGACGACATTGAGCGCCACGAGGCAGCTCTGGCTGAAGTTGACCGTCACCGTCTCACCAGCGCCGATCACTCGCGAGAGCGTGCTGTCGAACGGGCAGGTGCTGATGCCTGACACCGTGCGCAGCCGGATTGAGACCGTGTCACTCTGTGTGCCCGTGTTGCGGACCTGAACGGGCAGCGTGAAGCTCTGGCCGATGCCCACGCTGATCGTCGGGAAGCTCAACGGCAGGACGTCGACCGACGGCGCGTCGTCGGGCGGCGCAGGCACTGTTCCGGTGGCCGTTGCCGTAGCAGTCGCCGTACTCGTCGCCGTGGCTGTGGCCGTGCTCGTCGCCGTGCCGGTAGCGGTTGCCGTCGGCATAGGCGTCTCAGTGCCGCGCGGCGGCGTCGGCTCGCTCCCGCCCGGCGGAGCGGTCGGCGAGGCCGGCGGTTCGTCCTGCCCCGGCGGGATGCCAGGGGCGCCAGGATCACCGGGGCTACCCGGGGCCGGTGCTGGCGAACCTGGTGGCGGGTCCGACGGCGCGCCGGGCGGCGGCGGTGGCGGCTGGTCGCCCGGCGGCGTCTCGGCCGGTGGCTCCACCGGCGAGCCGATGCACGGGCCATAGCCTTCCGGCAGGTAGCCGTAGCGCCAGCAGAAGTAATGCAGGCCGACGTTGCCGGCCTCGACCTGCCAGCCCTCAGGATTGTCCGGCGTGTAGGTCAGGCAGCGCCGCTCGAAGCACTGCAGCAGCACCAGGCGCACCTGGTTGCCGACCTTCACGTCGGCAAAGAACGGCTCGGTGATCGGCCGCCCGGTGGCGTAGAACTCGTTGAGGAAGAGCTGGTCTTCGACGTACTGCCCGGCCTGGTAGACCGTGCCGCGCGAGCGCATGAAGTCCCAGAACGGCGCCGCGATGTTGTGGCCCGTGACGTCGTCGTAGAACGCGAAGCTGATGCCCAGCTCCGCCAGGCTGGGGTCTTCGGCGGTCGCGCCGTCGCGCGCGATCCGCGTCGTCAGCGTCTGCCCGGTGCGGTCACCGACGGACGGGCGATGCCGGTCGAGCGCGGCGTAGGTTGGCCCGCTGGTGTCATCCGGGTCGCCTGCCACCGGCACGCCCGACGCCGGCCTCGGGTGGAACGTCCCGTCGCCGGCCTGAAGCTTGCCCTCGATCATCTCGACGACGAGCAGGCCGTTGGTGACGAACCAGACGCCGTCGTTGACCGCGCCCGGGTCGTTGATCTCCATGCGTGACTTGTCGAAGTACTGGACGGCCCGGAAGCCGCCCGGCGATTCCGCGTATTCCTCCCAGAACGCGACCGTGAACGCCTCCGGCGCCCAAAGCCAGGTGCGGTTCACCACCTGCTGGGCCACCGGCAGGTCGGTGCGCGCCCAGGTGTTGTAGAAGTCACTGTTGGCGGGTGCGGCGGCGCGTGCCAGCGGTGCCGCGCCCGCAAGACTGCTCGCCAGCAGCGCCAGTAACGTGAGCGCTGCTCCGAGCCGATGGAATTTTCGGTTTGCCCAACCGATCACATTTGGCCTCCCTTCATTGCGGACAGCACCGCCCGCCGCGTGGGGCATCACGCGTTCACCGAATCCTTCGCTGGTCGATGTGGGCAGCGTCCGATGCACCGATTCTCATGCCGGCGCCGCAGGGGGCAGTAGGAAGTAATGTCCCAATTGACGGAAGTACTTATGTAACCATGACCTTCATCCGCGGTGCGAAGGTCATGGTATGAAGGTCCTGTCGCGCGTCAGGCGGGGCGTACTGATTACCGGCAGCTAGTCGAACGGGATGATCTCGGTATGGATGTCGGCGACCGAGCCGAAGACGACGTTGGCCTGGATGAAGCGCAGGATCTCGGCCACCATCTGATCGGCGTGCTGCGCCGACGAGGACACGCAGGTCACGGCGATGCCGGCCATCTGCCAGGTGTCCTGATAGTCCACCTCGGCGATCCCGGCGTTGTATCGATGCCGCGCCCGCTCGATCAACGACTTCACCACCCGCCGCTTTTCCTTCAGCGAGTGCGCCTCAAACACTTGAATAGTCACATAACCAACACCAATAAACATGGCTCAAGTATAGGAAAGTAGGCAGACCCTCAAACCACGTTGTGCTCGCGCCGGAGCTCGCCTTCGGAGAAGCGCGACGGGCGGAAATCGCTCAGGTCGACGCTGTGGAACTTGCCGTCGATGACCAGCTCGGCCATGAGCTGGCCGATGGCCGGGCCCTGCATGAAGCCGTGGCCGGAGAAGCCAGCCGCGACGAGCAGGTTATCCAGCCCCTCGACCTTGCCGACCAGCGGGTTGTGGTCGGGGGTGACTTCATAGTGGCCGCCCCAGCCGTTGCGCACGGTTGCGTTGGCGAACGCTGGCGCGCGTTCGACCAGGGCGTCGATCGTCTTCTCCAACCAGGCCTGGGTGACGCCGCGGTTCCAGGACGGGGGCTCGTCTGGGTCGCTCATGCCGAACAGGAAGCCGTTGCCCTCGGGGTGGAAGTAGAGCGCGCGCTCGAACTCGATCGTGAAGGGCACCGTCGGCGCGATCTCGTCGAACGGCCCGGTGACCCAGGACATGCGCCGCACCGGCTCGACCGGCAGATGCACGCCCGCCAGTTCACCGAAGACGCCGGTGTACGGCCCGGCCGCGCAGATCACCGTGCCGGCCGCGATCGACTGGTCGCCGGCGCGTAGGGCGGTGATGTGGTCGCCATCGCGCTCGATGCCGGTGACTTCGGTTTCCTCGATGATCCTGGCGCCCAGCTGGCGGGCCGCCTGCGCGAAGCCCATTGTGCTGGTCGAGGTGTCGGCCCAGCCGTCGCGCGGGCAGAAGGTGCCTCCCAGGATGCCGTCCAGATTGACGGCCGGGTTGAGTTCCGCGATCTCCGCTGGCGTTACCCAGCGCGCCGGGACGTCCATCGACTGCTGCAGCTGGAGGTTCCGCCGAAAGACCTCGACGTTCTCCTCCGAGGTCAGCAGGAAGAGGTAACCCTGCTGGCGGAAGTTGATGAACTGGCCGAAGCGCTCCTCGAACTGCTCCCAGTAGGGCATGCTGATCTGCATCAACTCGATGTTGGCGCGCGTCGAGAACTGCATGCGGATGCCGCCAGCGGCGTCGGCGGTCGAGCCGCGGCCGATGAAATCCTTCTCCAGCACGACGACGTCGGTCAGGCCGCGCTCGGCAAGGTGATAGGCGATCGAGCAGCCCATGATCCCGGCCCCGACGATCACGACCTCGGCGCTCTTCGGCAGTTCAGGCATCTTCTTCTAACTCCACAATCTTTTAACGGTGCATGGCTGATGCGCCCCTGCGGGGGCTAGCGGATCGCATCTGTCGCGATTTCCAAGGCGCGCTCGTACTTCAGGCCCTCGCCTGAGATTGATTCGTCGCCGGTGTAGCCGCCGTAAATGGCGTGGCCGGCAAGCATCCAAAAGCAATCGACCTGGTCGAAGCCAGCCTCGTCGAGCCAGCGGAGATGCTCGAAGATGGCCGAGGGCTTGTCCCAGTCATCGTCCGGGTAGCGGAACATGTTCCAGTTCTCGGTCAGGAAGTCCTGATAGTACCCGTCAGAGCCGGTCAGCTCGATCGAGCGCTGGCGGGCGAGTTGGTCGTAGAGCTGGGCGTAGTACTCGTTGGCGCGCGAGTGAGCCGGCTGGATGACGTCGGCGATCAGCAGCGCGCCGGGCGCGGCGATGCGTTGGCGCGCCGCCGCGTAGAACCGCTGCTTGCCGGGGCCGTCCAGGTGGTGGACTGCCAGCGAAGAGACGACGGCGCCCGCTCCGTCGAGGTGATGCCACCAGTCGTCGCGCAGCAGGTCGAATTGCTCGATCTCGAAGCGCTCGCCGTACCCGGCCAGCCGTGTCCCGGTCGCCGCCAGCATCGATTCCGAGCCGTCGAGCGCCGTGACCGTAGCGTGGGGGAAGGCTTCCAGGATGGCCGCGGCTAGCCGCCCCTCTCCGCAGCCAAGCTCCACGACCCGGAATTGATCCTCCGTGCCGAACGGCAGCAGCATCAGCAGCGCCGCGATCTGCTCCGCGCGGTGCGGGACTGCGATGGCTGCGATGCGCTGGTAGACATCGCTGGCGTCTTCTGACCAGGTCTGGCGTATGTCCTCCATGGCCGGCCTACTCTACGATGACGATGTCGCGTGAGGCGTTGTTCAGGCTCTCAGCGCCGTCCTCGGTGACGACCAGCAGATCCTCGATGCGCACGCCGAACTTGCCTTCCAGGTAGATACCCGGCTCATCGGAGAAGGTCATGCCGACCTGCAGCGGGGTGGTGTTGCCGGCGACCATGTAGGGCTCCTCGTGGCCGCCCAGCCCCAGGCCGTGGCCGACGCGGTGGATGAAGTACTCGCCGTAGCCGGCCTCGGTGATCACGTCGCGCGCCAGCTTGTCGACGTCCTCGCAGGGCATCCCTGGCTTGACGCCTTCCAGCACGGCGCGGTTGGCGCGCAGGACGATGTCGTAGACCTTCCGGTACTCGTCCGACGGTTCGCCGACATGCACCATGCGGGTGACGTCCGAGGTGTAATGCTGCCAGCGGCCACCGAAGTCGAAGAGTACCGGCTCACCTTCCTGGATGACCCGCTCGCCGGTGATGTAGTGCGGTGAGGCGCTGTTCGGGCCGGAAGCGGCGATCAGGAAGGAGACCTCTAAACCCTTCTCGGTCAACAGGCGGTGGAGGTCGCGGCCGACTTCGATCTCGGTGCGCCCGGCGAACTTCGTCGTCGCGACGAACTCCTCCCAGGCCTCGTCGGTCAGCCGCGAAGCCGTGCGCAGCAGCTCGATCTCATGCGCGTCCTTGACCATGCGCAGCTCGCGCAGGATCTCGTTGGCCGACTGCCAGCGTTCGGCGTCGATCTCATCTTGCAGGCCCAGCAGGAAGCCCGCCCAGGTCTGGTCGTTGACGGCGATCTTCAGTTCGCGGCCGCCCTCGACGAGTTGGGCGACCAGCTTGATCGGCGATTCGGTTTCGGTCCAGACGTGGATATCGAGCAGGTCACGGCGGTCGTCTAGCCGCATCGCTTCGAGCTGTGGGACGACGATGAAGGGCTCGCCGTCGCTTGGGATACCCAGCAGTGTCAACCGCTCGGAGGCATGGGCCGCGTAGCCCAGCAGGTAGATCAGGTCCGATGAGGGCGTGACGAAGACGTAGTCCACATCCCGCTTGGCCATCTCGGTCTGGACTCGCTTGATCCGCTCGGCATAGATCTGACCCGCGTCGCTCATCGCCACTCCCTTTCACGAACCTGCGCTATGGTTCCGGGCTGATTGTAGTGCAGCCCGTGTGATTCAATCCGCCGGGCAGTCTGGAGCTGAGGGGAGCGCCCGGTGGCGGTGAGCTTGCGGCCGTCCCGCGAGGAGGATCTCGCGGAGTTGGTCAGGATTCAGTATCGGGCGCTGGGATTCGAGCGCCATCTCGAGAAACTCGCGCTCGACCACGTGACGCCGTTGATCCGCCACTGCCACGACTACGGCAAGACGATCGTCGCCGAGAGCGACGGGCGCCTGGCCGGGTTCGCGGCCGGTCACGAGCGCGACGGGACGTGGTTCCTGGGTGAGTTCTTCGTGAATCCGGACCTGCAGCTTGGCGGCATCGGCCAGCGCCTGCTGACTGCCAGCGTGCCGTCCGGCATCCCGATCGCGACTGTCGCCACCGAGGACCTGCGCGCCCAGGGCCTCTACGCGCGCTTCGGGATGACGCCGCGCTGGCCGAGCTACAACCTGGAAGCGAAGAAGGCTTCGATCTCGTCGCTGCCGCCCACGAATCTCGAGGTCCACGACGCCGACGTGGATGATGCCGCCTGGGCAGCCTGGGACCAGAAGATCTGCGGGCGCGACCGCTGGCAGGATCTGGACTTCCATGCCCGGCACTGGAACGGGTCGCGCTATTGGATCGCCCGTGCTGGCCGCCGGGTCGGGTACGGCGCCGTCTCGCGGCGGGCGCCCGGCCGAGCAACCATCGGGCCGGTCGGGGCGTTGAGCCCCGTGGATGCGGCGGAGTGCGTCCTGGCGATGGTCCACCACACGCTGGCTGACCCGGAGGTCGATACGGTCATGCTCGACGTTCCAGGGCCGCACCCCGCTCTGCCCGTGCTGCTGTCCGGCGGCTTCATCATCGACGAACTGAACGTCTTCTGTGCCTCTGACCCGGCTCGCTTCGGCGATCCGCGGCGCTACGTGCAGTTGAGCGCGGCCCTGTGCTGATCGGGCGTTTTGGCTCTCGACAGGCCAGAGCGGGAAGTGCTACACCTGCCCGCGGCAGGTTTGGGGATAGCGTGAATCGGAGAACTGAGTGACGGACCGTCTGCGTGGAGGTTTCTACTACGGCTGGATCGTGCTCGGACTCGCGTTCCTGATCGGCTTCTTCAGCGCCGGCATCAACCAGGGCTTCGGCGTCTTCATCAAGCCGATGATCGACGACTTCGGCTGGTCGCGCGCCAACATCTCGCTGGCGATCTCGATCTTCGCGATCATGTCCGCCGT
>Ga0079224_100017306_pt1 | contig 10152 bp, 7 predicted proteins | sample Stecom2015_FD_80414 | JGI IMG/M metagenome (GOLD analysis project Ga0079224, IMG submission 80414) | Agricultural soil microbial communities from Utah to study Nitrogen management - Steer compost 2015 | ecosystem: Environmental > Terrestrial > Soil > Agricultural land | place: USA: Utah... | reverse complement strand
CCGGGTGCCGAACTGGGTGCCGCACGCGCTGAACCAGTCGCCCGAGCGATAGGCCCCTTCGATCTCGCGTGCGATGAGCTGCCGGTGGCGGTCCGACCACTCCATGCTGCGCACCAGCTCCCAGGAGGCATCCGAGAGAGACCAGGGATGCTGGTTCCGGTTCGCGAGGTCGTACCGGTGGAGCATGAGCGCATTGCTCTTGTGCGCGATGTCGTACTGCAGGACGCCGACACCGCTCGTCACCAAATGGTCGAACAGCTCCGCGCGCGGCGAGTACTCGGTGTCGACGAACACGCCCAGGGCGGGGTCGGCCTCGAGGCGGATCGCCTCCGCGGCGGCGAGCGCGCGGCGGGCGATCGCGAGATCCACGATCAGGGCGTGCCGATCCGACTCGTTGGCGAGGTCCACCGATCCCTTGCGGAAGCGCCGCAGGTGTGTCGACACCGCGAACTGCCCGATCCGCACGCCGCGCTCCTCGAGCTGGAGGAGATCCTCCAGCGTGGAACACGTCGCGAGCAGGTCCTTCGCGGCGCCGACGTCGGGGGCGGGGGCGTAGTCCTTCCAGGCGAAGATCCGCTTCACGCCCGCGAGAGCGTAGTACGGTAGGGCGAAGACGGAGTCCCCGCCGAAGTGGAGCACGGCGACCTCGTACCCCGCGAGCTGCAGGCCCTTGATCAGTGCGATCTCGAGGGCGATGCACGGGGGGAACCCGTTGACCATGAACAGCGCGAGGCCCCGTGAGCCGGATCGGCCGCTCGGGAGGGGGGCGAACACGGACGCGTACCTGGCCCGGAACGCCTCGAAACGGCTCCGGTGCTCGTCTGCCTTCAGCCGTACGGCGGGCGACCTCGAAGAAACGGCGGCCCTGAGCCGACGAAGCACAGGCAGGAGTCGAGCCCGAGCGACCCACTGCTCGAGTCGCAGCTTGGAAAGTTCGTTCATCCGCGACGCTCGAGCTTGCCGTCGGCGCGTGCTGGCGCCGGCCGGGCGACTTCAGTCAAGTTGAGAGCCGAGAGCCGACCCGGGCGAGCGCCGCAGGCGGCGCATGACGGGGAGCTCGCTCGCGTAGACCTCCTTGACGCCGTCGCCGAGAGCTTGCTCCGTCACGCGAATGTACTTCACGAGGCGCGCGAACCCCTCGGGCTCGACCGAAGCCGCGTGATCGCTGCCCCACATGCTCCGGTCGAGCGTGATGTGCCGTTCCACCAGGCAGGCGCCGAGCGCGACTGCGACCACGGTCGTGACCAGCCCGACCTCATGTCCCGAATACCCTATCGGGACCGAGAACATGTCGCGGAAGGTGGCGAGCATCCGCAGGTTCAGCTCGGATGGGTGGCACGGGTACGTGCTCGTGCTGTGCGTGATGAGGAGCCGATCGGTGCCAAGCGTCTCGACGGCCGCCTCGATCTGCTCCATCGTGGACATTCCCGTCGACAGAATGATCGGCCGGCCAGTGTCCCGCAGCCTGCGAAGCAGGTCGACATCCGTGAGGCAGGCCGATGCGACCTTGTATGCGGGCGGCGCGAACTGCTCCAGGAAGTCGACCGACGGGATGTCCCACGGCGAGGCGAACCACTGGATGTCCCTGCTGCGACAGTGCCGGTCGATCTCGAGATACTCATCGAAGCCGAACTCGACCCGCTTGCGGTACTCGATGTAGCGAATGTAGCCCCACGGCGTCTCGCGCATCGCGTCACGCTGATCGGCCGGGACGCACAGCTCGGGAGTGCGTTTCTGGAACTTGACCGCATCGCAGCCTGCGGCGGCGGCCGCGTCGATCAGCGCCTTCGCGATCTCGAGATCGCCATTGTGGTTGATCCCGATCTCCGCCACCACGTAGGTCGGGTGATGTGGTCCGACCCATCGAGCGCCAATCTTCACTTCGCTCGCCATGATGTGTCACTCCCGGTTTCGCAGGGAGAGGATCAGATCGGCGATCTCGCGGACGGCGCCGCGGCCGCCCGGCCGCGTCAACACGATCCGTGCCGCGGCCGCCACTTCGGGATGCGCGTCGGCGACCGCGATGGGCCAGCCGACCATGCGCATGCAACCGAGATCGTTGATGTCGTTTCCGACGTAGACGACGTGCTCGAGCGGGAGCCCGCGTGCCTCGACGAGCTCCCTCAGCAAGTGTTCCTTACGCTCGATGCCGTGGTGGCACGCCACGTTCAGCTTGCGGCACCGCTCCCTCACGACCGGGTTCACTTCCTTCGAGATCACGACGATCTCGACACCGGCTCCGCGCAGCCGCTCGATGCCCATGCCGTCCCCCCGGCTACAGACGACGGCTTCCACGCCCGTCTCGGTGATCCAGACGCGGTCATCCGTGAGCACGCCGTCGAAGTCGAGCACCAGGAGCGTCGCGGCACCGAGGGCCGGCCGGTCTCCGGAGGCATCGGGTCGAACGACCTCGGACCCGAGGCGTCCCAGGCGCCATTCCGCGAGCTGGAGGTCGGCCTCGTGGTCGATGTCGACGCAGTATGCCGGATCGCAGAGCACGGGGACCACTCGTCTGCCGGTCAGCGACTCCTGCTCGAGGATGGTCGAGGTCCGGATCGCATCCACGTGGCCCGTCTGCCAGTAGACGCGAGGGAGCGCCTGTCGCGGCATGTTGTACGGCTCGTGGAGGTCCGTGGGGACCAGCGGAACGAGCGATCCGGCCGGGCCGTCCTTCCACATCTTGAACGGGTTCTGCGTGGGACGCGTCACGGACCGAGCGCAGTCCGCGGTCGGATCCGCCAGCAGCGCCTCGATCGCGGCGTCCACCAGGCCCGGCGGCCGGAGCGGGGATGTGGGCCGCAATTGCACGACGATGTCAGGGCGGTACCCCTCGTCGGCCTCGAGCCGGTCGAGCGCGTGCCGGAAAAGCGGGAGGTCCGGGGCCGAGTCCGTGGCGAGCGGAGCGGGGCGCAGGAAGGGCACCTCCGCGCCGTGCTGCCTGGCCACGTCGGCGATCTCGGGATCGTCCGTCGAGACGATCACGCGGTCCACCAGCCGCGCCTGCGAGCCGGCAGCGATGGCGTAGGCGAGGAGCGGATACTCGCCCAGCAGGCGAAGGTTCTTGCGCGGAATCGATTTCGACCCGCCCCTCGCCGGTACGATGCCAAGCACCCTCAGCCTGGTGGTTTTCACCGCGCCATTCGAACTCAGGGAATCACAAATTAGGTCGTGGGCCCCGGTCCCGCCGTCTTCGGCCCCATCGGTGTTTGCGCTTTTCGATGGCCTGGCTGGTGCCCTGCTGTGCCGACGTGGCTACCCGGCGCTGCCCGTAGCCAGACAGCGGGCACACCAGAGGTCCGTTCGTCCTGGTCCGGCCCCTCGATCGAGGGCGGTAGGGTCGACGCGGCGCGTTCGAGGCCCGGGCGGATCCGCATTTCGCGGTGATGCGCAGGCCGGACCCGATCGCCCCTGGTGCCGCGCTGCCCCGGTTGCTTCGAAACGCGTTCCTGCTCCTGCCGCCGGAGGCCGTACGGACGGACCGCGGCCGGCCGTGGTGTTTGCAATTCCCACACCAGCCAGCCCCCGAAACCGGCCGCGTCTGTGAAAGGGAAAGCGTTCGAGGCGTGCACACGCGGGGGCGCGCGGAGCGCGGCCTTCGTCGCGGCCGACGTACAACTGTTGCGCGTGCACCACGGTGCCTCGAGCCAGGGGACCGGCTCGGCGCGACGGCGCCCCATGACCGCGGCCAGGCCGCATCCGTGGGCGGGAGGGTCGAAAAGCGCTCCCGCGGCCGGCCGGTGCGGGCGCCTGCGCGTGGCATGGTCCGTGCGCCTGCCGCGCCGGTGCGGGGCCTGAACGACGCACGCCGACCGTCCCGATCTGTTCCAAGGCCGTCCCGATCCAGGTTTCGAGCCGGAGCACCGCGAGCGATGGAGCCCGCAATGGAACAGAGGACACGCACGAGATGGGTGCGCCTCGCGACGGCGGTTCTCGGTATGGTGATCGGCTACCTGCTGATCGCGTTGCTCTGGGACACCGCCGTGCTCGGCGTGGACGTCCGGCGGCGGTACGTGCTGCTCGGGTTCGCCGTTGCCGTGGGCGGCATCTACGCGTTCCTGCGCGTCGGGAGCGCCCGTGGGCGGATCCCGGCGGGCAGGCTCAAGGAGCTCGTCGCCGTCGGGACCGCCGTCATGGTGACGCTGGCGTTCGTCGACGCCGCGTACTTCGTCTTCTCGAGGCTCGGCGAGGACGGCGACTCGTTGGAGGAGAGCCGGCTCAGGGATCCGAGTTACTGGACGGGCGAGATGATCCCGCGCCGGTATCATCCGACGGCGCACTCGTTCAGGATCCACAAGCCGAACGTGACGGTGACCTACCTCGCGCACGGAGACCTTTACTACGCGGATCTCCGCCGGTCGCCGACGCTGCTTCGCCATGTGCTCCGACCGAGGTGGGTGACCTACGTCATCGACCGCTTCGGCTTCCGGAACAGGGCTTCCGTGATGCCCGGGCGGATCGTCGCGCTCGGGGACTCCTTCACATTCGGCGTGAGCGTGGACCAGGATCGCACATGGGTCGCGCGTCTGTCCGAACGACTGGCGGAGCCCGTCTACAATCTCGGCGTGAGCGGGCATTCGCCGCTCGAAGAGGTCATGTTGCTCGAGTACTTCCTGGAAGAGGTTCCCCGTGCCCGTGATCTGGAGCTGGTCGTCTGGATGCTCTTCGAAGGGAACGACCTCGAAGACGAGTACGACGTGGTCGACTCCGAGGGCGAGGACGCGGAGCCGTGGCTTGCGCTGCGACTCGCGGATCGCGTGCTCGAGCTTCCGGGGCTGGTCCGGTCGCACTCTGCCCCGCACATACTCCTCAAGAAGGCCCTGCGTACCCGGGGCGCCCAGGCGGCTGGGCCGGGCGGCGGCGCGGATCCGTACCTGGTGGACGGGATACGGATCGGACACCCGCTCTACCGCTCCGAAGTCCACGGCTACAAGCTCTTCTTCCCGGAGTATATCCGCGCGGCACAACGCTCGGAGTCGTACGTCCTGAACCATCCGAATCGCAGCCATCTCGACGCGACGTTCGCGAAAATGAGGCGGATGGCGGACGACGACGGTTTCGAGGTGGTGGTGACCGTGGCGCCCAGTGCAGAACGCCTCCACGGCGCGCAGTTCGACGGTTTCCCGGAGCTGTCGAAGGAGCCCTACTTCGCCAATTACCTGCGGAGCCTGGCGGCGCAGTTCGGCTTTTCCTACATCGACCTCTACGCGTCGCTGCGGCCGATCGCGGAGACCCGGCTGCTCTACCTGAGCGACGATACCCACTGGAACGAGGACGGCCACGAGCATGCGGCCGCGGCGATCTTCGAGTGGCTGTCCAGTCGCGGCGGCGTACCGCTGATGGCCGCCAGGCCCGACCCCTCCACTCCATAGCGTCATGATGGCGGACTCGACACTCTCAGGGACGATCGTGCCGGTCCTCGTGCTGGCCTGGGCCGCGGCCGGATGCGATCCGGCCGGCGCCACGAGCAAGCGGGACGCGACGGACGAGACGCGGGTCGTCTTCGTGGACGACTTCGATGGGGGCTTCGAGACGATGGCCGGGGTGACCGCGTCCTGGTCGGGGGCGGTCTCCTTCTCGGAGGTCGAGGGGTACCGCCGGGTGGGGTTCTCGAAGAGAATGCTCCACAACGACAGCCGCGGGGATCCGGCGGATGCGACGGTGCTGACGCTCCGCGGCCTGCCCGAGCACGATGCCGTGAGCATCGACCTCCACCTCGCCGTGATCGAGAGCTGGGACGGCAGTTGCGGACCGCTCAGGACGAAGGCGGGGGGTGCACCGGACAGCGATCACTGTCCCGACCGCTTCGAGGTGGCCATCGACGGCGAGCCGGTGTTCGACGAAACGTTCTTCTTCCTCTCAGCGACGGCGCAGAGCCACGTGGAGACGAGTCAAACGCTGCTCTCGCGTTTCGTGAACCTGGGCTTCGGGCCGGAAGAGGACCTGGCGTACCGTTTCGGGGAGGATGGGCCGTTGTGGCGGATCCCGCACCGGGGCGATAGCCTGACGATCTCGTTCCGGGCCCGCGGCGCGGGCTGGCAGGGCGGGCATGACGAATCCTGGGGCATCGACAACGTCCGCGTGCTGATCCACTGCCGGTGCAACGGTGATGGAGGCCCCTCCGAGCCATGATCATCGCACGCAGGACGTCCGTGCAACCTTGGATGTGGTGGGTCGAACGACTGTGGAGATGCCGGAGATGACCGCGCGGCGCTTCGTCCCCTTCGAGCTGTTCACCCTCGCGACCCGAGGATACGCGCCGTTCGTCCTGAACCTGGAGGCGTCGCTGGCTCGCATCGGGCTCGCGGGCAAGCTCGTGGTGTACGCGCTCGACGATCACGTGCACGCAGAGCTGCTCGCAGCGGGTATGCACTCGCGCCGCGTGGGGCCGGACGAGCATCCGGAGTGGAGCGACTACGGCACTGCCGGGTTTGCGCGTACCATGGCGTTCAAGTACACGGTGGCCAGCGAGATCATCGCGTCGGGGCGCAGTGCCTGGTACGTCGACAGCGACATCATCTTCCTGAAGGACCCGACGCGGTACCTCGAGGAGCGGGTGGCGGCGGCGGCGCCCGACCTCATCATGCAGTACGAGGATCCCCCGGGACGCCTGAACGCGGGCTTCTGGGTTGCGCTCCCGACCCCGCGGACCGCCGAGTTCCTGGCCGCCGTCCCGCCGCGGCTGGACACGGCCGACTTCACCTGCGACCAGAAGGTCGTGAACGAGCTCCTGTCCGCGGGCGATCTGTTGGCCGTCGAGGAACTCGATCCTGAACGGTTCGCGTGCGGGAACCAGTTCATCGAAGGCCGCACCGTCGAAGAAGGCGGGATGCACGTGAGCCGCCGAGATCGGCCCTTCCCGCGCGACGAGGCGTTCATCCTGCACTTCAACTTCACGATCGGCCTGAAGCAGAAGCTGCGCGCCATGCAGGACCACGCCGCGGTCATGCATCCCAGCCTCGAGGCACTCGTGCGCAAGCGCGGTGGGTCGGCTCTCAGGCAACTGGTCCGGAGGCTCTCCTTCCGATGAGGCGGGGTCGGTCGTGTATCCGAGGTGCGCGCGCCGCGGCCGCGGACGGATGCACTCCGCGGCAGGAAGGCGATCAGCGGGCGTGGTCCCGGCTGGTGGCGCGCAGGAGGGAATCCAGGTCCCGGGCGTTCAGGAGTGCCCGGCCGATGATGCGAGCGCGGATCGTGCGACTCCCGAGGACGTAATGGATGGCGCACCGGTGGTGGCCGTCCTTGATGACCCAGTACCGCCGGCCGCGCACTCGCGCCACCCGGGGGAGCGGGTCGGCGGAATGGAGGTCGCCGGGGTCGTGAGATCCGGCCGGTGGAGGCGGGGGCGCGCCGTCGCGAATCGCCCGGTGCAGCGCGTGGAAGTACCGCGCCTGCTCGATGATCCGATCGGGGTCGTCGATTCCGAAGAACGACCCGGACCGCGCGATGTCGCCGAGGCCGTGCGCGTAGTACGCCGACTGGCGGAATCGTTCGGGGTCGACCTCGTCGGCTTCGCCGAACTCGCGGAGAAAGGCCACGTGCGGGGAGTCCCGGAGGAGCCGGTGCTCCCGTTCGGCGTATCCCCCGGTCAGGAGGCGATCCAGGGGGATGTTTCGTGTCTGCAAGCGACGGAACAGTCGCTTTCGTACCGAACGGAGCAAGGTCAGGCTCGTCCCCAGCCGGGGAGTCCTCTCGTGACAGATGGCTCCAGGAGGTGCGAGTGGGCGGGCCTCCCTTCCCACGCCGCTTCCGATCAGCGGCCGGCGCGTCGGGGGCGGCGTCCGCCCCGCGAGCGTAGGGTTCGGCTCGGCGAGAGGAGGCCGCTCACTTGATACCGATAATATACAAGACCCTTCGACTGTTCCAGCCTGACCAGCGTCGGCGGCTCGTGTGGCTCGTGGCGGCGATGGTCGTTTCCGCGCTGATCGAGACGGCGGGGATCGCTTCCGTCATCCCCTTCCTCGCGGTGGTGGCGAACCCGTCCGTCGTCACGGAGAACCCGTACCTCGCGTACGCGTACGAGCGGTCCGGCGCAGCCACGATCGATGGCTTCCTGATCATCCTGGGGCTGTTCTTCATCGTCATGATGGTCGCGTCCAACGCGGCCCGGGCGCTCACGATGTGGGCGACCGTCCGGTTCCAGTGGAGGAATCACGAGATCATCTCGCACCGGCTCCTCGAGAGCTACCTGCGCGCCCCCTACGCCTTTCACCTGCGGCACAATTCGGCGCGGCTCGGCAAGGAGCTCCTCGGCGAGGTCAGCCGGGTCGTGGGCCATGTCTTCATCCCGCTGACGCGTGTGGTCGCCCGGGGCGTGGCCGCGGTGTTCATCGTGGCGCTCCTGATCATCGCGGACCCGCTGCTGGCGATCCTGGCCTCCGTCTTCATCGGGGGGTTCTACGCGCTCGTGTACGTGAAGGTGAGGCGAAGGCAGGGGGCCCTCGGCGAGGACGTGTCGCGCGCGAAGACGCAGCGCTACCAGATCGCGAACGAGGCGCTCGGGGGTGTGAAGGAGCTCCAGGTGCTCGGCCGCGAGGGGCTGTTCCTCGAGCGGTTCCGGAGCGTCTCCGACCGCCACGCGCGGGCGCACGTCGCGAATTCGGTCGTGGGCCTGGTCCCCCGTTTCGTCCTGGATACGCTCTCCTACGCCGGCATCGTGGCCGTGATCCTCTACCTCCTGACCACCAGGCAGGCGCTGGATCAGGTGCTCCCGCTGCTGGCCCTTTACGCCTTCGGCGCGAACCGGTTGATTCCGGCGGCCCAGGAGATCTTCGGCTCGCTCGCGGAGGCGCGCTTCAATGCGGCGCCCCTGGACGAGCTCCTCGCGGACCTCTCGATCCAGCCGCGGCGGTTCCTCCCGGCGGCGGCGTCCGGCACGCGGGCCAAGCAGCCGCGGTCGCTCGCGCCGGAGCGGTCCATCCGACTGGAAAAGGTGACGTTTTCGTACAGCGAGGATCGGGGCCCCGTCCTGCACGACCTGACCCTTGAGATCCCCGCGCGGTCGCTCTGCGGACTCGTCGGCGCCACCGGATCGGGGAAGACCACGCTCGTGGACCTCCTCCTCGGCTTCTTCGTGCCCACCGGGGGCACGATCTGGATCGACGACGAGGAGCTCGTCGAGGCGAAGATCCCGCTGTGGCGGCGCGAAGTGGGATACGTGCCGCAGCACATCTTTCTCTGCGACGCATCCGTCGCGGAGAACATCGCCTTCGGAGTGCCGCGGGAGGAAATCGATCAGGCCGCGGTGGAAAGGGCCGCACGGGCTGCCCACATCCACGACTTCGTGCAGACGCTTCCGGATGGGTACGAGACGGCGGTGGGCGAACGCGGGGTCCGGCTCTCGGGCGGCCAGCGCCAGCGGATCGGCATCGCGCGCGCCCTGTACCACGACCCGTCGGTGCTGGTGATGGACGAGGCCACGAGCGCACTGGACAACGCGACGGAAGACCACGTCATGCAAGCGATCCGCGAGCTCCGCGGAGGGCGGACGATCCTCATGATCGCCCATCGCCTGTCGACCGTGAAGGAGTGCGACATCGTGTTTCATCTCGAGGGCGGGCGTCTCGTCGGGCAGGGGACCTTCGACGAGCTGATGGCCACGGACCGGCAGTTCCGCGTCGTGGCCCGGAGCGCGTTGTAGATGGAGGCGATCGAACGTCCCGCGGCCGGGGAGGGATCACGGGGCGCCGTCTATCTCGCGTTCGGCGCACCGTACCTGGCGATGGCGCTGGTCTCGGCCGCCTCCCTGCGTGCCACGAATCCGTCCGTCCCGATCTGCATGCTCACGAACGTGACGGAGCACCCTCCGGACATGTCCTGGTGGGGAGGCCACGCCGAGGACCGCTGGGTCTACATCGAGGACCGCAGCGAGATGAATCGGCACTACAAGACGGACATGCTGGCGATCACTCCCTTCGACCGGACGCTCTTTCTGGATTGCGACACCTTCGTGGTGGGCGATGTGGGCCGGATCTGGGGATTGCTCGACCACTTCGATCTCGTGCTGCGGCCGGTCCCGAGGCCGGGCGACCGGAGCGTGCGCATCCTCCAGGGCTCTCTGCGACTCGGCGACGTCACGCATTTCAACACCGGTGTGTTCGGGTTCCGCCGGACGGATGCGACGGCCGACTTCTTCCGCCGCTGGAACGATGGCTT
>Ga0079224_100017305_pt1 | contig 10153 bp, 10 predicted proteins | sample Stecom2015_FD_80414 | JGI IMG/M metagenome (GOLD analysis project Ga0079224, IMG submission 80414) | Agricultural soil microbial communities from Utah to study Nitrogen management - Steer compost 2015 | ecosystem: Environmental > Terrestrial > Soil > Agricultural land | place: USA: Utah... | reverse complement strand
GATCAGCTATCAGAAGTGTCCAATGAGCCGCTGCAAGGTCTGCCCGATCAGTGGGCCGCCCGCTGGCCGGCGCTCAGACAGGCGCTGTGGTATCCATCAGTGGGCGATGGCGTCTCGTCCAATATCGGCGGCGACTGTGCAGCGCCGGGTTATGTGGCGCTGTCGCTGGGAACCAGCGGGGCCATGCGCGTGGTCGTACACGGCACACCTGCCGAAACACCAGAAGGTCTGTTCGTCTACCGCATTGACCCGGAACGTTCGCTGGTCGGCGGGGCGCTCAGCAACACCGGCAATCTGTATGCGTGGTTGAATCGCGTGCTGCAAATCGGGGACGAGGCGGCGCTGCAGGCGGCTGTCGGGCAGATCGCGCCGGACAGTCACGGCCTGACGATTTTGCCGTTTCTGGCTGGCGAGCGCGCCCCCGGCTGGAATCCGCGCGCGCAGGCAGTATTTATGGGGATGACGTTTGATACACGCCCGGAACATCTGGTGCGGGCCGCGCTGGAAGCTGTCGCTTACCGCTTCTACCAGATTTTGCGCCGCTTACAGCCGTTGCTGCCGGATGATGTGGTGTTTATCGCCAATGGCGCGGGGCTGGTCAATTCGCCGGTGTGGATGCAGATTATGGCAGATGTGCTTGGCGCGCCGGTTTATGCCAGCACCCAGGCTGAGGCGACCATTCGCGGTACGGCACTGCTGGCGATGGGCCTCGATCTGCCGCCCGCACCCGGCGCGGGCTGCACGCCGGACGCAGAAAATCACGCGATCTACAAACGCGCAGTCGAACGTCAGCAGGCGTTATATGAGCGAATATTGAGGTAACAGCATGTACACATTCCAGCCCGCCTATCCCACAGCCGAACACGAACGCGCCGCCCGCCACGCCGTTGAATTTTTCGCGCAGCAGACCGGGGTCGAAACCGTGCTGCTCACCTGTTCCTGCGCCCGAGGGAAAGCCTCGCGGGATAGCTGCCTCGATCTGGCGGTGCTGGTCGAGCCGGGGGCTGCGGCCGCTGTTGAACAGGCATGGAATCAGGTTTATCCGGCGGACCCGGTTTACCGGGCGCTGCTGGAGGTCGGCCAGTATTCGCATGTTGATCTCGAAATCAGCGAAGGACGTTTCGACCCGGCGGCCTATTATCACGGCTGGACCAGCGGCCCCGATGAATTTGAACTGGCGATCGGCAATCTGCTGGTGTACAGCGTCCCCCTGTGGCAGCGCAGCGATGGATTCGATCAACTGAAAGCGCGCTGGCTGCCCTATTATGACGAAACTTTGCGGCAGGAACGGTTGGCGATGGTGCGCCACTACTGCCTGAACAACCTGCATCATATCCCGCTGTTTGTGGAACGGGGCCTGTATTTTCAGGCGTTTCGCCGGCTGTACCATGCCCTGGGTGAATTTTTGCAGGCGTTGTTTATCGCCCGCCGGACGTACCCTATCGCCTATGACAAGTGGGTGAAAGAACAGATTGTCGAGATACTGCAACTGCCAGAACTTTACCCGCAGTTGGTCAGCCTGCTGGAAACGCATCACCTGGAGAGCCGGGAACTGGCGGACAAAGCCATCACGCTGGAAAATCTGCTGGCAGCCCATACAGAAGAGTAAACCATGCGCTACAAATTCTACACTGCCGATGTTTTTACAGATCAGATTTTCGGCGGCAATCCGCTGGCAGTGTTTCCTAACGCCGAAGGGCTGACCGATGAACAGATGCAGTTGGCAGCAAAGGAATTCAATCTGTCTGAAACGGTGTTTGTCTTTCCGCCCGATCAGCCGGAACACAGCCGGCGGCTGCGCATCTTTACACCCGCACGGGAAATACCCTTCGCCGGGCATCCGACAGTCGGTACAGCATTTGTGCTGGCGGCTGCCGGCGAGCTTGAGCTGGCAGATGATGAGACCACGATTGTATTTGAGGAGGGAGTCGGCCCGGTTCCTGTGAACATTCAGGCCAGAGATGGCCGGCCCGTGTTCACCCAGCTTTCTGCCGCCAGGATGCCGGAGCAGATCATGGCGCCCCCGCTGTCCATCACCGATCTTGCTGATATGCTGTCGCTCGAAGCTGCGGATTTCGTCGGCGACGACATGCCGCCGCAGGCGTGGTCAGCCGGTTTGCCATTTCTGTTCGTGCCGCTGAAAAACCGGGACGCGCTGCAACGGGCGCGGGTGCGCATCGACCAGTGGGAGCGGGTGCTGGCCTCGTACCCGGCGACTGAAATTTACCTGTTCACCCACGATACGGATGGCGCAGCAGCCCGGGCGCGCATGTTCGCCCCGGCCATGTATATCGCAGAGGACCCGGCTACCGGCGCGGCGGCAACAGCACTGGCCGGGTATCTGGCGCAGTTTGCCAAAGTCGAAAACGGGTTGCTTGGCTGGGTGATTGAACAGGGCTTCGAGATGGGCAGGCCCAGCATCCTCAATGTCGAGGCCGATCTTGCCGGCGGCGTCATCACAGCGGTGCGGGTTGGCGGCTCATCGGTTCTGGTCAGCGAAGGTGAGATGGAGATTCCTGAACTTTGACAACCTTATCGCTGATATTCACTCGTCGCAGGCGCGGCTGATGATGGTAAAATAGGCGTATTGTCGGGTAGCTGTGTTTGCAGACTGATGCGCAGATTATTCGTGATTTTACTGGTATTGCTGCTTTCCCCCGCAGCCGCGTTGACTCAGCCGACCCCATTTTGCGGCGTGGTGGATTCTATCGACTTCCCCATTGGCGATCTGGTCGAGGGCTACGACGATTTCGGACAGTTCCGGGCGCGCTTTGGCGGTAATCATGTCGGCCTCGATATCGGTTTTGACCGCTGGGGCGAACCGGTGTACGCGGCGGCCAAAGGCCGGGTGACGCTCTCGAATATCGAAGAATGGGACACGGAAAAAGGTGTGGTCATCGTGGAGCACACCTTTCCCGATAACAGCACCGCCTACACGCTCTACGGCCACATGGAAGAAACCGATACCATCAAGTTCCCACAGGTCGGCCAGTGTGTCGATCAGGAAACTGCCCTCGGCGGCATCGGCTGGCCGTCGCGTGGACGCCCGCATCTGCACTACGAAATTCGCAACTTTATGCCCAACGAAGGCGGACCGGGCTATGTTACGACCAATCCGTTGAACGAGGGCTGGTATCATCCACTGGATTTTACGGCGCTGTGGCAGATCAAACTGGCGCCGGGGTTTGTGGATGCAACGACGTTTTACTCTGTGCCGGCGCTGCCGCCCGTCATGCTGGAGGACGGCCTGTACGCCATCGCGTCCGGGAACATCCTGATCGTAGGCGACCAGCGCAGCGGCAAAGCCCTGTGGCACGTGGAAACTGACGGCGTGGTAACCGGAATCGCCGGCCTGCCGGGTAATCGGGTGGTGGCCCATACGCTCAACGGTCAGGTGGTGACGCTGCAAAACGGGCGCTACGCGGCGCTGTGGCAGGTTGAGGGCCTGGATGAACCCTTCCTTACACTGGGCGAGACGCTGGTATTCGCTATGGCCGGCGGCGGGCTGAAGGCCTATGACCCGGCGGGGAACGCGCTGTGGTCGCTGCCGCCGGTATCGTCCGCCGCTCGGGTAACGCAGTTTGCCGCCGGCAGTCGGGAAATCGCGCTGGGCGTGCGGCAGGACAGCGGCGGGGTGCTGTGGCGGCTGATCGATGCTGCCGGGGAAGTGCAGTTCGAAACGACCTTTAACCAGCAGCCGGTGATCGTACCCGCGCGGGATGGAAGCTGGGTTGGGCTGGATGGTGCGCAGTTCAAGCGGTTTGCCAACGGCGAGAATCATACCTTCGGCAGCGTGGGCGCGGTTCCGGGACGGACAGCCGCTGCTACGGTCGATGTGCTGGGGCGCACCTACATCTACATGGGGGATGCCGCCAGCACGCTGGTCGCGCTGGGTACAGATGGTGACATACGCTGGCGCGTGCGCTACCCGACCGCAGCCGCCTCGCTGCCGCCTTTGATGGACACCGGCAACGGCTGCCTGCTGTACACGCTGGACATGAACGGCGTGCTGAATATCTTCGATACCACCAGCGGTGATCTGGTGAATCAGGTTAAAATTTACGCCGGGGGCAACCGGAACAGCAGCCCTCGCGCCCGAATACTGGATGTCGATCAGAACGAGCGCGTGCGTGCCGGCAGCGGCTTCCTGTCGCTGGTTACGCTCGATGGCTGGGCGCTCGGCGGTACAGCAGCGTCCGAGTGTCTGCTGGGGTAGGACAAAACTGTCCCTTGCACCCCATCTGCCCGCGCACTATGATTGATACCCGGTCTCAATAGGGCGCTAAATATGGACATCATCCAGCAGATTTTCCTCGATCCGCTTCAGTTCGGGTTCATGCAGCGGGCGATGCTGGCCGTCATCCTGATCGGCATCGTCAGCGGCGTGATGGGCGCGTTCGTGGTAACGCGGGGTATGGCCTTTCTGGGGGACGCGCTGGCGCATACGGTGCTGCCGGGTGTGGCGGTGGCCTTTCTTTCAACTGGCGGAAACAGCAGCGCCATATTGATCGGCGGTCTGGTGGCCGGGGTTCTGTCGGCAGTGGGCATTGGCCTGCTGACGCGCGGCCAGCGGCTGGCGGAAGATACCGCGATCGGGGTCATTTTTGCCGGAGCGTTCGCGCTGGGCATCGGCATCATATCGCGGGCGCAGAACTACGCCGCTGATCTGACCCATATCCTGATCGGAGAGATTCTGGCTGTCAGCACCGATAATCTGCTGCTGATCGCCCTGATCGGTGGAGCCGTGCTGGTGAGCGTGGTGATCCTCTATAAAGAGCTGCTGGTCATCTCCTTCGACCCGACTCTGGCCCAGACCCTCCGGCTGCCGGGCGAGACGCTGCGGCTAGTGCTGCTGGTGCTGCTGGCGCTGACCATTGTGATCGGCGTGCAGGCGGTGGGAATCGTGCTGGTGGCTGCCATGCTGGTAACCCCGGCGGCAACGGCGCGCTTTTTTACCCGGCGGCTGCATTCCATGATGGCCCTCTCAGCCGTGATCGCTGTGTTCAGTGGCATCGCCGGGATGTATATCGCCTGGCACGAGCGAATCGCCGCCAGCGCCGCAATCGTCCTTACCATGACTGTGCTGTTCCTGCTGGCATATGCGTTCGCGCCGGAGCGGGGTTACATCTGGCTGCTGCTCGGTCGCAGCGCCAGAACAGCGTAATGCCCGTGCAGACTCAGCAGCAGGGCCGGCAATGACGGTTTCCTCAGTGTGAACCGGGCATAAAGGCATAAGCCACTGGCAGCTTTCTGTAGATTTGGGTAGATTTTCCTCACCAAAACTTAGTCGAACCCGCGCCATATTTGTGATAGAATTCACGGGGTTAACCGTCCAGATTGTTGGGTGACAATGGAAACTCTTGGCTTCCCATTCTTGTTGTCGGTGGTCGCGACTCTGGTCAGCGGCACATTCACCGTGATGATCCTGCGGCGCTGGTGGCAAAAGCGCAAACCACATCATCTCGCCTGGGGTATCGGCATGGGGCTGTACTGCCTGGGGACGTTCAGCCAGGTGGTACTGGCGACCACATGGAGTCCTGTGTTTTTCGGGTTGTGGTACTGGTCCGGTGCGATCATGGTCGCGGCGTGGCTGGGCCAGGGTACGGTGTTCCTGCTGTGGCGGCGCGGCAATATCGCCCGCAATATCATGATGGCGCTCATTCTCGTCGGGGTGATGACCCTGCCCTGGACGCTGTTCCTGACGCCGTTCGACAGCAGCGTGTGGTATCCCGGCGCAGATATGACCGAGATTTACCAGCAGATTATGCCGCGCGGGTCAGGCAGTGTGCGCAGCTTTTCGCCGGTGATGAACACGTGGGGTACGATCGCGCTGGTGGGCGGAGCCATCTATTCGGCGGTGCTGTTTCGTCGCAAGCAGATCATGCGCAACCGCATGATTGGCAACTGGTTGATCGCTGCCGGCGGGCTGATGCCGGCGCTCGGTGGCGCGCTGATTCGTCTGGGCGACCCGTCATTCAAGTATTTTGGCGAGATGATGGGGGCGATCCTGATCTTCGCCGGTTATCTGATGGCAACCACCATCCCGGCAGGCGAAGAGCAGGAAACCAGCCAAAAACGCGAAGCGCGCAAAGGTGCACAAAGCTACAGTGTCGAATAATCTGTCTGACCGGCCCGCGTCCAAATCACAGCCTGCCGTTCGCCAGCGCCGCTACGTGATCGCCGGCGTGCTGGCTCTGCTGGCATTCCTCGCGCTGGTCGTGCTGGATACCTTCCGACGCTTCCCGCAGCCGTGGCTGTATATCTTCCTGCTCGATCTGCACTACCAGCTTGCACGGCTGGGTTTGGCTGTGGCACTGGTGATGGCCGCCATCGGTGTCTATATCGGCATCATCCGCAAGGGTGATGTCACGCCGCTGTTTCGCAGCGGGACCTACATCGTCTTCGGTACCATGCTCTTGCAGGCGCTTATCGGTGTGGTGATGTACACGCAGGGTGGCCGCCCGCGTGAGGATGTGCATCTCATCTATGGCATGGCGAGTGTGCTGGTGCTGCCGTTTTTCATCTTCGTGGAAGTAACGGCCAAAAAGCGCCCGGCGATGGGCAGTTACATCTGGGGTTTTGCGCTGCTGGCCGGGGTGCTTCTGCGCAGCATCATGACCGGCAGCTAGGCGATGACCAATAAGGCGCAAAGGTCTGCCGGGCCTGGTAACACCGCTCAACCTTTACGCCCTCATTCATAAAGTCGATTCTATGCTGGTCGTCGAAGGTTTCCGTTTACAGCCGGAAGCCAGACGACGGAATCTGCCTCATTCAGCAGAAGCAGCCGAATTCCATTTTCCTGACTATAGACTTAGATATAATCGCTTGGATTCCCCTGATTGCCTACCTTGCCATCCGGCCAGACGGTGTTCTGGTTGAACTTCAGGCCGCTGACATTGGCTCCCGTCATAATAGCATTAAGCAGATTGGCATCGTTGAGGTTGGCGCTGGACAGATTGGCCCCGGCCAGATTGGCCCCCTGCAAATTGCACGAGGTCATGTTCGCGCCCTGCAAATTGGCCTGATTCAGATCTGCGCCGGGAAGCTGCGCCAGTGCCAGATCGGCAAAGAACAGATTGGCGTTGCGCAGCGAGGTTTCGCGCAGGCGGGCGGCAGTCATCGCGGCCTGCTTGAGATTGGCCCCGTTCAAATCCAGCCGCGTCATATCCAGTTCCTGCAAATTGACCCCGGCCAGGCGCGGATTTGGCCCGGCAGGAATCAGCGCGAGGATCAACTGCTGGCGGGTAATTTCAGGCATGGTTCATGTCCTCCCTATAATAAGCGATGATCTGATCAATCGTTTCATCCAGCGGGGTGGTTGGTTCCCATTCGATAATCTGCCGAATTTTATCCAGACTCGGAACCCGGCGGCGAAAATCCTCAAATCCGGCCTCATAGGCTTCTTCGTAAGGAATCAGCCGCACTTCAGACTGGCTGTTCGCCCGCTGGCGCACGCGCTGGGCCAAATCAAGAATTGTGATTTCCTCGGTGCTGCCGATGTTAAACACCTTCCCGACCGACGCCGGATTCTCCGCAAGGGCGTGGATGGCCTCCACCACATCAAAAACGTTGCAGAAACAACGCTGCTGCTGACCATCACCATACACCGGAATGGGTTGGTTCGCCAGCGCCGCCTGTACGAAGCGCGGCAGCACCATCCCATACTGCCCGGTCTGGCGTGGCCCGACTGTATTAAACAGCCGGAAGATCACTACCGGCAGGCCGACCTCCCGATGATAGGCCAGCGCCAGGAACTCATCGATAGCCTTCGAGGCGGCGTAACTCCAGCGGCTGCGGCTGGTTGGGCCAAGCACGGTATCGTCGTCCTCGTGGAAGGGGAAACGTATCCCTTTGCCATAGACTTCAGAAGTGGAGGCAATCAACACCTTCTTGCGGTAGCGGCGCGCTGTCTTCAGCACCATCTCAGTGCCGCCGATGTTGATTTCGATGGTGTCTATCGGCTGGCTGATGATCTTCTTCACGCCGACAGCCGCAGCCAGATGGTAGATGACATCGCACTCACTCACCAGCCGGTCAAGCACGTGGATGTTGCGAATATCTTCGATCGCATAACGAAAATGAGGGTGGCCGTCCAGATGAGCGATATTCTCAAATCGGCCCGTGCTGAGGTTGTCAATAATGGTGACAGTATGGTTATGGGCGATCAGCCGGTCGGCCAGATGGCTGCCGATAAACCCGGCCCCGCCGGTGATAAGTGCATGAGTCATAGCCTGTTCCTGTGGTGCGAACATCCGGCATGATTGTATACGACACCCCATAATTGGCAAGATGGCGTCGGTTGTGCGTTACGCAACAGGCAAGAAGGGTTAAAGTTGGCAAGACTGCACGAAAGTATGCTAATATTTTGCAACAATTTCCCGCTGTATGGCACGGGGCGAATTGTAAAAATAGATAAACATCGTTTATTTTTGTTGCCTGCCTTGCTGTGGAGTATTTATGAAATCTGCAATTACCGAACCATCCGACGCAACCCTCATCAAACGGTTGCAGTCGAACGATTTGAGTGCCCTCGGAACGCTGTTTGACCGCTACTACGCCCAGATATACCGAACCGCTGTTGCTATCACCCATGACGAATCAGTTGCCGAGGACATCACGCAGGACTGCTTTCTGCGGCTCCACCGTTACGCCAATCGCATCGATACCAGCCTGCCGCTGGCCCCCTGGTTATACCGTGTTACGGTGAATCTGGCCTATACGTGGGTGACACGGCATAAAAAACGGCGCGTTTCGCTGGAAACTGTGGTAGATTATCTCATGAGTCCGGCGCGCAATACACCTGACCAGGTTGTGGAAGTGGCCGGCATTCAGGAAGAGGTGCGCCGCGCTATCGCTGCCCTCAGCTTTAACCAGCGGGTGGTGGTGGTGCTGCATTATCTGAACGGCTTGAGTCTGGAAGACATCGCCCAGATTCTGGACTGCCCGGTGGGCACAGTGAAAAGCCGTCTGTATTATGCGCGCGAAAATCTGCGCCATCAGCTCGTCAGTATTCATGGAGAACCACAGGTCGCTCATGGCTATTCCCGATAACCAGTTGGATGACCTCATTACGCTGACGCTTCGGACGCAGACTGTTGTGCCCCGGCGTCAGAAGGAAATTGCCTGGCGGCAGCTTCGCCGGAAAACAGGCCGTCAGATCATACTGGTTCCCTACGCGGTTCCCCCCGCGCCGGCTCAGCCCGCTGCCAGCCTGTTTGATCGTATAAGGGGCACGATTGGACGGATGCTGACCATCCTGCTCACAGATGAACGCCGCTATCACCGGGCTGCCGAAAGCCGCGGCTTTGTGTCCATTACCTCGGTGTTTGGCTCCGGCCTGATGATTCACTTTTACCTGCCGTCGCGCTACCCTGTGTATTGACTCATCTGACCGTCCCAACTGGCGCTGCGCGTCACCCATCGATGTTTCAGGTGGGTTAAGGTCAGAAAAATTTACAAACCCTTGCGATAGTTCGTGATAAAAACCTTAATCTAAATGCTTGGGATTGCCCGGTTGTGACCCGGATTTTGCAGTATAATGATTTTACTGGATTGTCTGATGAATCCTCGAATAACGGAAATGACTTATGCTTGCTGCCCCACGTGTGATTACAGTTGACCCTACCGGCTCACTGGCGCAGATGATGCGCGTGATAGCCGATTTGCTGGATCGCTCTCTGACGCTCATTGATATATCCAGCGGCCAGGAAGCCCTGGCCGAAGTGCGCCAGAAACCCTGCGCGGTACTGATTACGACAGTGGAACTGGGTGACAGCATCCGGGGGTATCAACTGGCGATTGAAGTCAGTCAGGCGTCGCCCGATACCCGCGTCATTGTGCTGGCCGAAAGCACCGACCCGGAACTGGATGTGCATGAACTGGCCGATTCGCCCTACGTTTACATGCACCGTCCGGTTGACCTGAGTCTGTTTGCGCGGGTGATCGTCGCGGCGCTGGACGGCGGCGATATGTTCCAGGCTGCGCGCGAAACACCGCGTACTGCCGCACCTGCCGGGCCTGATCTGGGCAAGCTGCCGTTTCTCGATGCCGAAATTGCCCGCCCGATCATCGACACGCTGCTGACGGACGTGGGCGCAATGGCGATTGTTTTTGCCAACCGCGCTGGCGAAGTGCTGCTCGAACGCGGCGCAGT
>Ga0079224_100017304_pt1 | contig 10153 bp, 7 predicted proteins | sample Stecom2015_FD_80414 | JGI IMG/M metagenome (GOLD analysis project Ga0079224, IMG submission 80414) | Agricultural soil microbial communities from Utah to study Nitrogen management - Steer compost 2015 | ecosystem: Environmental > Terrestrial > Soil > Agricultural land | place: USA: Utah... | reverse complement strand
GCGCGTCGGCACGCAGGTGCTCGAGGCGCTCGGGTCCGACGGCGACTTCGTGCCCGCCGTGCACAGCGTGGGTGCCCCGCTCGTGGTGGGCGAGGGGTCGAACCAGTCCCGGCTCGAGGACGTCCCGTGGCCGTGCAACGAGACGAAGTACATCACGCACTTCCCCGAGACCCGCGAGATCTGGTCCTTCGGTTCGGGGTACGGCGGCAACGCCCTGCTCGGCAAGAAGTGCTTCGCGCTGCGCATCGCGTCCGTCATGGCGCGGGACGAGGGCTGGCTCGCCGAGCACATGCTCATCCTCGGGGTCGAGAATCCGCAAGGAGAGAAGACCTACGTCACGGCGGCGTTCCCCAGCGCGTGCGGCAAAACGAACTTCGCGATGCTGATCCCGCCCAAGGAGATGGAGGGCTGGAAGGTCACGTGCGTGGGCGACGACATCGCGTGGCTCCGCCCCGACGAAGAGGGCATGCTGCGGGCGATCAACCCCGAGGCCGGCTTCTTCGGCGTGGCGCCCGGGACCTCGTACGAGACCAATCCCAACGCGATGGAATCGTGCCGGCGCGACACGATCTTCACGAACGTCGCGCTGACCGACGACGGTGACGTGTGGTGGGAAGGCATGACCTCGACGCCTCCGGCGCATCTCGTCGATTGGCTCGGCCAGGATTGGACACCCGATTGCGGGCGCCTGTCGTCGCATCCGAACGCACGCTTCACGGCGCCGGCACGCAACTGCCCGGTGATGGATCCCGCGTGGGAAGACCCCGAAGGCGTCCCCGTGCACGCGATCGTGTTCGGAGGACGTCGCATGAGCGACGTGCCGCTGGTCTTCCAGGCGTTCAACTGGACGCACGGGGTCTATCTCGGCGCGACCCTCGGTTCGGAGCAGACGGCGGCCGCCGAAGGGCAGGTCGGCGCGCTCCGCCGCGACCCGATGGCGATGCTGCCGTTCACCGGGTACCACCTCGGCGACTATCTGCGGCATTGGCTGCGGATGGGGAAGGTCGTCGCCGAGCCGCCGCGGATCTTCCACGTCAACTGGTTCCGCAAGAAGGACGGCAAGTACTTGTGGCCCGGCTTCGGGCAGAACATGCGAGTCCTCCGCTGGATCTGCGAGCGCTCGCGGGGCAACGTCGTCGCGGCACGCGAGACGGCGCTCGGTTGGATGCCGCGCTATCAGGACATCGATTGGCGCGGCCTCGACTACAGCCCGGCGCAGTTCGAAGAGGCCATGGGATTCGACCGCGAACGCATGAAACGCCAGACGTTGTCCGCCGAGGAGCTCATCCTCGACATCTTCGACAAGGTTCCCAAGGAGCTCATCTTCGAGCGGGAACTGCTGCTTTGCCGATTGTGAGGGGATGAAACGCGAGAGGCCTCGGAGGGTGAACCTCCGAGGCCTCATGCAGTAGCGGGGACAGGATTTGAACCTATGACCTCCGGGTTATGAGCCCGGCGAGCTACCTGGCTGCTCCACCCCGCAACGAGTTGGGAGTGGGTGTTTACGTCGGCCTCGGGCCTGTGTCAAAGGGTTTCGGTCGAAATCGGTCAGAATCATTCAAGATATTGATTTTGTTCACATTTTCCGTGTGAAACGGGGCGCAGACAGCGGACTCGAGGCTCGGAAAGCCGGTAGGAGTCCAGGGGAATCCGAGGCCCCGCGCGTCAGTGGAAGTCCCGGGAGTGCGTGCCTTCGAGGTGGAAGCGCAGCTCCGGCTCCCACAGGGTTTCGGCGATGAGGTGCACCACGCCGTCCTGAGCCTGGATCTTGCCGTGTACGCCGAGCAGCATCGCGGTCTTGGCCAAAAGGGCGTGGGCCTCGAACACCCGGCGCCACACGACGACGTTGACGAACCCCGTCTCGTCCTCGAGGGTGAAGAACGTGACACCGCTGGCCGTCCCCGGCCGCTGGCGGCAGATCACGAGCCCGACGTAGTCGAGTACGCTGCCGGAGCGCCGCTGGGCGACCTCTTCGGCGCTCGGGACGTTGCGGCGCCGCAGCTCGCCCCGGAGCGCTTCGAGGGGGTGCCCGCGGGTGCTGTGCATGCTCGTGCGGTAGTCCCAGAGCACGGCCTCGCCGGGCGAGAGCACGGGAAAGCGAGGTTGCTCCGCGGCGGGGGCGATGTCGGTGGAGAGCGCGAGGCGATCGCCCACCTTGGCATGCAGGCCGCGCAAGGCCCAGATCGCATCGCGTCGATCGATGCCGTCGGCGCTGAAGCCCCCCGCTTCGGCGAGCGTCTGGAGGTCCTTGGGCGGCAGGAGGGTGCGACGGACGAAGTCTTCGGCGTTGCGGAAGGGGCCATCCACGAGCGCTCGTTCGACGCGCTCGCGCTGACGCTCGCCGAAGCCTTTGACGAACGCGTACCCCATCCGCACCGTGAGCTCGCGGGTGGCGGGCAACGGTTCGAGGGTGCACTCCCAGGCGCTGCGTGTGATGTCGATCGGCAGGACGGTGACCTTGTGACGCTTGGCGTCTTCGATCACCGTGGCGGCGGAGTAGAACCCCATCGGCAACGCGTTGAGCAAGGCGCAGCAGAACGCGGCAGGATGGTGGCAGCGCAGCCACGCCGTCACGTAGGCGATGAGGGCGAAGGAGGCCGCGTGGCTCTCGGGGAACCCGTATTCGCCGAATCCTTGGATCTGCGAGAACACGCGCTCGGCGAACTCGCGGGCGATCCCGTTGTGCATCATTCGATCGATCAAGCGTTCGCGGTGCTGCTCGATGCGCCCTTGGGAGCGCCACGCGGCCATGTCGCGGCGGAGGTGATCGGCTTCGGCGGGGGGGTAGTCGGCGACGAGCACGGCCAGCTTCATGACCTGCTCTTGGAAGATCGGGATCCCGAGGGTCTTGCTCAGCGCCCGGCGGAGCGCAGGATGGGGGAATTCGACCGGCTCCTTGCCGCTGCGGCGCAAAAGATATGGGTGCACCATGTCGCCCTGGATCGGCCCAGGGCGCACGATCGCGACCTCGATGACGAGATCGTAGAACGTGCGCGGCTGGAGGCGCGGCAGCATGGCCATCTGGGCGCGGCTTTCGATCTGGAACACGCCGACCGTGTCTCCCCGCGAGATCATGGCGTAGGTGACCGGGTCTTCCGCGGGGATGGTGGACATCTCGAGATCGAGGTCTTCGTGCTCGCGGAGCAAGTCCAAGCAGCGGCGAACCAGCGAGAGCGCGCCCAGTCCGAGGAGGTCGACCTTGAACAGGCCCAGGTCCTCGACGTCGTATTTGTCCCATTGGATGACGGTGCGCGCCTCCATGGTGGCGGGCTCGATCGGGACGAGGGTCTCGATCTCCTGATCGCCGAGCAGGAATCCGCCCGAGTGGATCGAGAGGTGACGCGGAAAGTCGGCGATCTCGTGGCAGAGCTGCAGGAGGTGGAGGCAGCGAGGCTCGCGCGGATCGAGCCCGGCGTGCTCGAGCAGCTCCGTCGAGACGTCGAGGTCGTAGTGCGAGATCATCTTCGAGAGACGATCGAGCGCCGTCTGGGGGATGCCGAGGGCCTTGCCGACCTCGCGGATCGACGAGCGCGCGCGGAAGCGGATGACGTTGGCCACCATGGCGGCGTGTTTGCGGCCGTAGCGTTCGTACACCCATTGGATGACCTGCTCGCGGCGTTGGTGCTCGATGTCGAGGTCGATGTCGGGGGGTTCGGCGCGTTCGCGGCTGAGGAAGCGTTCGAACAACAGATCCATCCGAATGGGATCGATCGCCGTGATCCCGAGGCAGTAGCACACGGCACTGTTCGCGGCGCTCCCCCGGCCTTGGCACAGGATCTTCTCGCGACGGCAGTATTGGACGATCTCCCACATCGTCAGGAAGTAGCCGCCGTAATCGAGTTCGCGGATGAGCTCGAGCTCGCGTTCGAGCTGCGCCATGACGTTGTTCGGGATGGCGCCGTCGTAGCGCTGAGCGGCGCCTTCCAAGGTCTTGCACCGCAGCCAGTCGATCTCGCGCATGCCTTCGGGGATGTGCTCGGCCGGATAACGGTAGCGCAGCTCGTCCAGGCTGAACCGGCAGCGCTCGGCGACTTCGAGCGTGCGACGCAGCGACGCCGGATCGTCGGCGAACAGCTCGGTCATGGCGTGCACGGTGGGCAGGGCGTGCTCGGCGTTGCCGCGGATGAGCGTGCCCGCGGTCGCGAGCGTCTTGCCGTGGCGGATGCACGTGAGGACGTCTTGGAGCGGACGCCGCGAGGGGCTGTGGTAGAGCACCTCGACGGCGGCGACGGTGGGCAGATCGAGCGCCTTGGCGCCGCTGCGCAACGCCGCGTGGACGCCCTCTTCCGGGGCGCTGCGGTGGCGCGCGATCAAGGCATAGAGGCGATCGCGAAAGGCGTCGTGGAGGGGCGCGAGCAGGTCGGGATCGGGGCACAGCGCGACGAGGTCGTGCGCACAGGTTTGGAGCTCGTCGAGCGCCACGACCGAGCTGCCCTTGGGCGCGCGGGCGCGGCCGAGCGAGATGAGGCGACAGAGCTGTGCGTATCCCTGACGACTCTGGGCGAGGAGCACCACGCGGGTGGTTTCGCAGGTCGAAGGATCGATCCAGGCGCCGTGGGCCACGGGACAGACCGTGATCTCGGCGCCGTAGATCATCGGGACCCCGAGCTCCTTGGCCCGCACGTGCGCGCGCACGATGCCGTACACGCCGTCGCGATCGGTGAGGGCCAAGCTTCGCAGTCCGAACGCGTGCGCCTGTTCGACGAGCTCGCCGGGGTGACTCGCGCCCTCGAGGAACGAGAAGTTGCTCTTGGTCCAAAGCGCCGCGTAGGAGCTCATGGCACCTCAATCGACCACACCCTGGAGGAACCAACGCCGTCGCGGACGGTCGTAGTAGATCCACAAGATTTCGCCGTTCTTGGTCTCTGCATAGTAGTAGTCGCGCTCCACGGTGCGGACCCACCATCCGCCGCTGATGCGATGCGGCCCGTGGAGCCGAGCCACCGGACTCGCGCGACCGAGCCACGCTTCGGGCTCGTGCCGCGGACGCGGGGGCAGGGGAATCGGACGGCTGAAGAAGCGCCGACACAACGGGGCTTGTACGTTCGGCGCGGGATGGGGAAAACGCGCTTCGAGGATGGGCTCCCATTCGAAGCTCGCTTCGGGCAAATGGGCGGGTTTGAGGCGCGCGCGGGTGACGGCCTCGGGCCCCAGGGCGGCCCTCAACCGTGCGAGCGCACGACCGGCGGCTTCGAGGTCCCGGCGCTGCCGCGTGCGGAACAACGCGAGTTGCTCGGAATCGGTGAGGACGCCTTCGAGCTCGAGGTGCACGGCCGCCACCGCGGCGGGCAGCGACAGCGCGGCGAGACGGAGCCGAACGAGCTCGAGGATCATGGTGGCGTCGAGCGTGGGACGGGCGGGCTCGATGTATTCGTGGTGCCGCGGCGCATGATCGAGCTCGAGCTCGAGGTGGAGCAGGCGCAAGGCTTGGCTGCGCTCGGCGAGCGGATGCAGCAAGCGATGCAGGAGGCCTTTGAGGCCGAACAGCAAGCGCGTGTGATCGGCATCGGGGGGCTCGAGTTGGAGCTCGCCGGTGACCGGGTCTTCGAGCGGCCTTGGTTGGAGCGGGGCCCAGTCGTCCGAGGCGGCGTGGTGCAGGCGCGCGGCGGTCTCCCCGAAGCGTGCCCGGAGCTCGGAGACGGGGAGCCGCAGGAACTGCCCGAGCGAGACGACGCCGAGCACCGCCAACTGGTCGCGCAGCTGCGGATCGATGCCGAGCTGGGCGAGCGGGACCTTGGCGCTCCAGCGACTTTCGGTGTGGGGATCCGGCAAGACCCATGCGAACGTGCCCGTACGGTGGCCCGGACCGACGCCGCACCGCGCGAGCGCGTAGCTGCGGAAGCGGTGGAACCCCACGACGACGCAGGCCTGGAAGCCACGCCCGACGAGGGCGGTGTGGATCCCCTGGGCCCACTCTTCCAGGCTGCCGTAGAGCGGGATGAGGCCGCTCGGATCGATCCAGAACACCCCCGGCTCGTGGAGGGCGGGCTCGACGTGGGGGGAGAATTGGACGAGCGCGTGATGGAGCTCCTCGACGCAGCGGGCGATGTCTTGGGGCGGCACGACGGCGGCTTGGAGGTGGGCCGCCAGGCTCTGCGCCGCGGCGAACGTCATGCCGGGGAGGATGCGGTGGCGCCGGGCATGGACGTTGGCCCACGCGACGATGCCCTGCGGGCGGTCGGTGTCGACGACCACCACCGGGCCCGAGCGCCAGGTGGGGTGGTGGCGAAGCAGCAGCTGCAGTGGAAGGGCGGGAAGATCCACGCAGGCAATGCGGGCGAGCGCCATCGAAGGAAAGGGTTACCTGAACAAAAGTTCAGTTTCAAGCCGCGGGAGGACCGCGGGTGCGCCCTGGACTCGCGGAAACGCAGAGCGCTTCCAGCCGCGGGCAGACGAGGTTTGGCATAGGCTCCCCGCGATGAAGACAGGCTCTCGCAAGGCGCTCGTCGCTTGGGGCGGACCGACACGGGTCCAGGGCGATGCGAGCATCGGAAAGCGCCTGGAGGCCGCGTGGGAGGCGAGCCGCGAGGACGACGACACGTTGACCCACGGATTCCACGCCTATCCGGCACGGATGCACGGCGGCCTCGCGCGGGCTCTCTTGGCGAGTTTCGGGACGCCGGGAGGGACGTTGCTCGACCCGTTCTGCGGCAGCGGAACGACGCTGGTCGAGGCGCGGGTCGCCGGGATGGCGGGGGTGGGGGTCGACCTCAACCCCGTGGCGCTGCACGTGGCCACGACCAAATGCGAGCTGCGCTCGCCCGAGCAACGCGAACGGTTTCGCCAAGGCCTCGCGCGGGTGGTCGAGGCCTCGTTGCTGCGCGTGCGCAAGCGGATACCCGCGCGGGCACCGTTGTCGGCCCAGGAGCGCCAGCTCTACGACGCGCACGTCTTGTTGGAGCTCGCGGGGTTGCTCGCCGAGATCGAGACCGTGACGCCGCTCGAGGATCGGCGGGCGATGAAGGTGCTCTTGTCGGCGATCGTGGTGAAGTTCTCGCGCCAGCGCGCCGACACGACGCGGCAGACGACGGAGAAACGGATCGGCAAAGGCGTGCCGACGCGGTTCTGGGGCCGCAAGGGCGAGGAGCTCGTCGAGCGCTGGGCGGCATTGGCCGAAGCCTGCCGAACGACGCCCGACACGGCCCCGCCGCGCATCCTGGAAGGCGATGCGCGGGAGTTGGCGACCCTGCTGGAGCCCGGGTGGCGAGCGGATGCCGTGATCACGTCACCTCCGTACGGTGGGACGTACGACTATGCGCGCCACCACGCGCGGCGCTATCCGTGGCTGGGTGTGGCCGCGGATCGGTTCGAGCGGCAAGAGATCGGAGCGCGACGCCGATTGGGAGGGGCTTGGGAAGCCGGCTCCAAACGACGGGGGGGAGGCTCGGTCGATGCGTGGAATGGGGAGGTGCTGGCCGTCCTGAAGAGTTTGGCCGCTCGATTGGCGCCCCAGGGTTGGGTGGTGTGGGTGATGGGAGATGGCCAGATCGGCCGGGAGCGGGTGCCGGCCGATCGGCAGCTGCGCGAGCTCGCTCCGCGGGCCGGGCTCGGCGTGGTGGCCGTGGCTTCGCAGGAACGACCGGATTGGCGAGGAGGCGAGCCGCGAGCCGAACATCTGATCGCGATGCGCCGAGCATGATCATGCGAGCCCCCATGGACCGCGGAAGTGCTCGGCCACCACGCGGAGCGGCGCGCCCGATTTGTTCTTGAGGACGTGGTGCTCGACGACGAAGCGACCCGGCTCGACGCGGGTGCGCCGTGGCTCGATGCGCAAACCGACGAGAGGACCGAGGGAATCGGCCGCGGTGGTCTTCTCGGTCAACATCACGAGGCGGCTGTGATGCTGACGGCCGAGGCCGAGCAACCGGCCTTGCCACGCATCGCTCCCGGCCGGGACGCCCTCGGTCAAGTCGAGCACGACGAGACCGAAGGCCCCCGAGCGGAGCAGAATTTCGGCGGCTTTGCACAGCCGATGGGGCAACGCCGCACCGCTCGATTCACGCGGGACTTGGATGACGACGAGGGCTTCGACGTCGATGCCGCTCTGCTCGAGATCGGGAGGGAAGAGCGGGCCGAAGGCGGGCTGGATCCACGCGGCGGTTTCACCTTCGGCTTGGGCTTGGCGCAGCAGGCCGACCGCGGTGGTCATCCGGGCCGTGCCTCCGCAGGCGTGGGCCTCCGCGGAGAGTTCGAGCAGACGGCCGGGCTCGGCCAAGCGAGCCAACGGTTCGGGGAGCCGCTCAGGGGCAGGATCGAGCGAAGGAAGGAGTTCGAGGCTGGCGGAGCGCACCCCTTAGGTGTACTGAGTCTATGTTCAGTGTCAACGATTTCGCCGTTCCGCGATCACCGCAACGAGCACGGCTCGGACGGCCGTCGCATCGAGGCCGCGGAGGTGCCCGAGAATCGCGTTCGCATCCTCTTGGAGCCCCAGCGCGGCGAGCCCGATCGGCGTGAGCGGAAGTTCGGTGCGCCCATGGTGCACCGCTTTGAGCAGGGTCTCGAGCGAGCGCGTGGAGACGTCGACCAAACCCAATCCGAACGACATGCGTCCGAGTCTTACGACCCGCGGTGCCGCGTGTCCAAGTTGTCGCGAATGCGCCCCCTCGAGGGCGCGCGACGGCTCAGGGCGCGGGCGCGTCGGCGAGCCGCTTGGCGCTCGCCTTGAGGCCGCGTCCCACGAGGTACTGCTCGCGGCTCCCGGCGCGGGTGGCCGAGGCGTGGAACGACTTCGCCTCCGCGAACGCGGTGCGCACCTCCTGCATCAGCGCGCCGAATCCACCGCCTTGGAACACCTTGGCCGCGAAGTGCCCGCCCGGGCGCAACACCGCCACGGCGATGTCGAGCGCACGTCGGGTGAGCTCTTCGCTGCGAAACTGGTCGGTGGCTCGGTCGCCGCAGGTCTTCGGCGCCATGTCGCTCACGACGACGTCGAACGGCCCGAACTGCTGGACGAGGCTCTGCGGATCGAGCTCGAACACGTCACCGGCGAACGCCGTGGTCCAAGCCGGCAAGGCGAGCTCGATCGGGCGCTTGTCGATCCCGACCACCCATCCGTCTTCGCCCACGCGTTGGGCGGCGTACTGCATCCACGACCCCGGCCAGCATCCGAGGTCGAGCACACGTCGCCCTCGTGCCAAGATGCGAAACCGCTGATCGATCTCCTCGAGCTTGAAAACGGCTCGAGCCGCGTAACCGCTGTCCTTGGCTTTGCGGTACGCGGCATCGTGTCGGGCACGACGGTCGCTCAGCTTCCCTGGCCGAGCCACGGCGCCGTACTACTTCTGACCTCGCGCGGCGCGATGGACTTCGCGAACCGCGGTCTTGTGCGCGGTGCGGATCGTGACGTACGAGCCGGCGGCACCGGGGACGGGACCACGGACGAGCACGACGCCTTCGTCGGCCAGGACGCGGGCGACCTTGACGTTCTGCAACGTCTTGGTGTCGCCGCCCATCTGGCCACCCATGCGCTTGCCCGGGAGCACGCGACCGGGGGTGAGGCGGCAACCGATCGAACCACCGTGACGGAAGTACTCGTGCACACCGTGGCTTCCGGGCTTGCCGCGCATGCCGTGGCGCTTCATCACGCCCTGGAATCCTTTACCCTTCGTGATGCCCTGCACGTCGACTTGGCTGCCTTCGGCGAACATGTCGAGCGGGAGCTCCGATCCGATCGGGTACTTCTCGAGGAGGTCGGCGGGGACGCGGAATTCCTGAACTTTGCGGCAGGGGGCGACTCCCGCGGCCTTGAACTGGCCGAGCTGGGGCTTGCTCATCCGCGAGGGCTTCTGCTCGTCGAAGCCGACTTGCAACGCGGTGTAGCCGTCTCGCTCGATCGTGCGGTGACCGAGGACGACGTTGCCCTTGACCGCCATCGCGGTCACGGGAACTCGAGTGCCGTCTTGTAGGAACAGTTGGGTCATGCCCAACTTTTTCGCGACCATGCCAGGCTGAACATTCATGGCGATCTCCAAGGCCCGGGCCAGGCGGCGCGGGGGCGGAACTATGGTCGAACGAGCCCCCACGGGTCAAGTCGGCGCAGGTTGCGGAGTTCAACGCGCCGAAGGGGCCGTCCGGGGGTCGTCCGCAGGGGGGCTCCCGGGCGCCGGCATGGGCAGCCGAAGGAGCTTCCGCGTGTTCGTAGCGGCATCTCGGG
>Ga0079224_100017302_pt1 | contig 10154 bp, 8 predicted proteins | sample Stecom2015_FD_80414 | JGI IMG/M metagenome (GOLD analysis project Ga0079224, IMG submission 80414) | Agricultural soil microbial communities from Utah to study Nitrogen management - Steer compost 2015 | ecosystem: Environmental > Terrestrial > Soil > Agricultural land | place: USA: Utah... | reverse complement strand
TGCAACACGTGCCTGGCATGGCAATCCAGCCACGACAGTGCATGGTCGACATACCACGGTTGCCGCGCCGAACGTTCCTCTGATTTCGCGGATCTCCGCGAGATTGCATCGCTTCGCTTACATTCCAGCGGGGCGGCATCGCATCTGCTCCACCGCGGCCGGGCACATACATCATGGACCTCGCCACGTCTCGGCCACCGCTGTGCGAGCTGTTCATCGTCCTCGAGCCGTTTCGCACCGGCTTCAACGAGTTCGTCACGGCTCTCGAGCCGCTCAGCCACGCGGCGGCGGAGGGCCCCGTCCTGCGCGGCGCCGACGTCTACTACCGGCCGGACACCGACGTCGCCCTGCTCGCGGTGCAACTCGACGAGCAGTCCACCACCCCGCAGAGGCTGCGCTGGCTCGCCTCGGTCGCCGCCCGCGCCGACATGCCGGTGCTCGATCCGTCCCGCCTCGGCGACGTCGACCGCAAGGAGTTCTACAGCGACTACCTGCCGACCTACCGCATCCGGGTCGAGGCGGCCGCCCACCCGCGCGACGGGCTCGAGGAGCTGGCGCGCCTGCTCTCCCTCCCCGGCGCGCTCCCCCGCCCGGCGACCTCCCCCCCGGCCGGCCGGGCGTCCTCTCCCCGGGGTCGCACGGCGAGCTCTCCCCCGGGTCGCGCGGCGGCCTCTCCCCCGCCGCGCGCCGCGAGCTCTCCCCGGGCGCGCCCCGCCAGCTCGCCCCCCGCCGCGAGGCGGCGCCGCGCCGCCGCCTCGTCGGTCGACCCGTCCCCGATCGCCGCCCTCCTGCGGAGCGGCCGCGGCACGTCGGATCCCGCCGACGGTCCGGCCACACCGGCCGCGCGCCGCGCCAGCGCGCCCGACGGCCGCTACCGCGCCGCGCGCGGCGAGCGGATCGCGGTCGGCCCGTCCGCCGCGCGCTACGCCAGCGCCGCCGCCCGCGCCGCGGGCGTGGAGGTCGATCGCTCTCTCCGGTCCCCCACCCTCCCCGCCACGCCGCGCGCCTTCGGCTCCGGCGCGAAGACCGCCGCGCCCCCCTCGACCGCCGCGGAGCAGCCCGCCGCGCAGAAGCCTGCCGCCGCCGGCAAACCCGCCGCCGCGGCGCCCGCCGGCAAACCCGCCGCCGCGGCGCCCGCCGGCAAACCCGCCGCCGCGGCGCCCGCCGCCGCAAGAGCAGCGGCGGCCCCCGCCGCGCAGCCCGCCCCCGGCAAGCCCCAGAGCCCCGCGGCTCCCGGCCGCCGCGCCCCCTCGCGCCCGGGCACATCGCCCCAGGTCCACGTCCGCTTCCTCCGCGGCGACACCTGGGCGCCGGCCCGGCTGCGCTCCCTCAACCTGCGCGGCGCGCGCCTGGCCGCCGCCGCCCCGCCGCGCCGTGGCGACCGCGTGCAGATCGTGATCGGCCTCGACCGCCTCGGCGCCGTCGTGTGCGGCCACGTCACCCAGACCACCGGCGCCTCCGAGGCCGCCTCCACCAGCGAGCCGGTCGGCTTCACCGTGCAGTTCGTCGACCTCACGGCCGACACCCGCGCGCAGCTCACCAGCATCCTGCGCGCCGCGGTCGACCGCGGCCTGTCCCTGCGTCCGCCGCCGGCGCGCGCGGCGGTGCGCTTCCCGGTCAGGTGGCCGGCGCGCATCATCACGAGCTGGGGCGAGGTCGGCGCCGACACGCTCGACGTCTCGCGCGGAGGCCTGTTCCTCGTGCCCAACGCGCCGCTCGGCGAGAAGGAGCTCCTGTTCCAGCTCCCCCTCGACCAGAGCGGTCCGCCGCTGTCCGGCCGCGCCGCCATCGCCCGCGAGGTCTCGGACGAGATGGCCAGCGAGCGCGGGCTGCCGCGCGGCTACGGCGTGCGCATCCTCGACTTCTCGCGCGACGACGGCGCCCGCTACGACGCCTTCCTCGACCGCGTCCGCCGCCGCACCGAGATGCGGCTGGTCATCGCCGCCGAGAGCTCGCGCGCCCACGACCTGTCGCAGGGGCTCGGCGGCGCCGGCTACTCGGTGCAGTCCTCGAGCGACCCGCGCACCCTGCTCGGCCGCCTCGCCTCCGGGTCGCGGCCGCCCGACGCGGCGCTCCTGCACGCGCCGCTCCTCGAGCGCGACCCGACCGCCCACGCCCTCAAGCGCTCGCTGCACGCGCGCCAGGTGCCGTGCCTGACCGTCGGCGACGAGCCGCCGAGCCGCGCCCGCCAGGTGGTGGACCACCTGCTGCGCATCTCCTGAGCGGGATCACGCGTCGGGCCAGCGAGCACAGAAGCCCACATCCGTCGTGATCTGGGTCGCTTGCGGCGGCAAGGCGCGCCCAAGTACCATCGGTGGACGCGCCGTCGCCGTCCGTCCGTGCGCGCCAGGACCCCATGAGACCTCGAGCCCATCGAATCCTCCTGACCGCGGCGTCGGCCGCCCTCGCCGCCCTCCTCCTGCCGCCGCTCGCCGCGGCGCAGCCGAGCAGCCCGCCCCCGCCCCCGCCGGGGGGCGGCGGCTACGGCGGCGGCTATTACGCCGGCCCGCCCCCGGTCCGCCAGGGCTTGACCGTCGGCTTCGGCTTTGGTGTCGGCGCCATGGACAGCGACTCCAACCTTGCCCAGTGCTTCGACTGCGACTACGAGCCGGGCGCCGTGTCGTTCGATTTCCACCTCGGCGGGATGATCAACCCGCAGATGGCCGCGCTCTTCGAGCTCTGGGTCCAGGGGCAGCAGATCGACGAGGCCGGCTTCAACTGGCTGAACCAGGTGCTGGTCATGGGCGCCCTCCAGTACTGGCTCACGCCGCAGTTCTGGCTCAAGGGCGGCCTCGGCATCGCCAACCTGTCGGTCCACTACGACGACGGCTACTACTACGGCGATGACGACGTCGCGCAGGGCCTGGCCCTCATGGGCGCGGCCGGCTACGAGGTCCTCCACTCGACGCGCTTCGCCATCGACCTGCAGCTCCGGCTCGGCTCCGGCAGCTACGACGGCATCGACGAGCAGGTCAACACCGCGATGATCGCCGTCGGCTTCAACTGGTACTGATGCCACGCCTCGCCGCGGCGCCGCTCGCCCTCGCGCTTCTGGCGGCGCTGCCGGGGGCCGCCCGCGCCCAGCAGCCGGCGGGCGGCGAGCCGGCCGTCGGCGCCGCCCCCGAGGTGCGGCGCGACGGCTTCTTCCTCGGCGCCAGCCTCGGCCTCGGGTCGCAGCGCTACAGCGCCGACGGCTACGAGGACCTGCAGGTGGAGGGCGCCGGCCTCGGCGTTCACCTGGGCGGCATGCTGACCTCGCAGCTCGCGCTCGCGATCGAGCTCGCCTACCTGTCCGGCGAGTCCGACGAGACCGGCGACGGGCCGGACGTGGTGATCTGGCAGCGGCAGATCGGCGCCTGGCTGCGCTACTGGCCGATCCCGCGCCTGTGGCTGCAGGGCGGGCTGGCCTCCCTCCGCGCGGGCGCCCGCGCCAACGGGGTCGAGGGGCCAAAGCTCAAGGGCGCCGCCCTCACCGCCGCGGTCGGGTTCGAGGCGGTGCACCAGGACACCTTCGCGCTCGACGTCCTCCTGCGCGTGGGGGGCGGCGACTTCTCCGACAGCGCCAGCGATCCAGACGACCTCACGACCGCCACGATCGCGCTCCTGGCGTCGCTGTCCTGGTACCCGTAGCGCGGCCCTCCGCCGCAGGCCCGCGCCCTCGTTGGGGTGTGGAGCACCGGGGACAGGCGTCCGCAGGGTGGCTACTCCCCCGGCCGGTGGCCGGAAGTCCCCTCACAACCGGGCGGATTCTGGTGTGGGGGCGCTGGCACCCTGCTTGCGCTATACGCCGGCATGTCGCGCGCCCTGGTCGGCCTGGTCTCGCTCTCGCTCCTGGCCCTGGGACTGGCGGTGCTGGGGACCGGGTGCGCCGCCGAGATCGACCTCGAGGACGAGGTCGGGCAGGACGGCCGCGAGATCGTCAACGGCACGGTCACCGACGAGTTCCCGGCCACCGGCATGCTCATCCTCGGCGACTCGCCGGACGAGGGGATGATCGGCTGCAGCGTCACGCTGATCGGCTGCGACACGGTGCTCACCGCGGCGCACTGCGTCTGCGCCGGCTTCGGCGCCGACTGCCCGAACGGCGCGCCGCTCGAGCCGCTCCACGTCTTCTTCCCCAGCGCCGGGTTCTTCCCGGTGGCGAGCGTCGCGACCCACCCGTCGTACAACGAGTACATCGAGCACGACGCCGCCGTCCTGCGGCTCGCCACGCCGGTGACCGGCGTGGACCCGGTGCCGGTCGCCTCCACGCCGATCACGCCCGGCACGCCAGCGATCATCGTCGGCTACGGCCGCACCGGCGGCGAGGTCTACGAGTACGGCATCAAGCGGCAGGGCGACGTGGTCACGACCGCGTGCGACGAGGAGCTGGGGGTCAACAAGCTGTGCTGGCGGTTCGACGGCTCGGCCGAGGCCAGCGCCTCCAACGTCTGCCACGGCGACTCCGGCGGCTCGACCTACGTCGTGCGCGACGGCCGGGTCGAGATCGTCGGCGTGCACTCGACCACCAACCAGATGAGCTGCCTGGAGGCCGCCGGCACGTACCCGAGCGCCGACACCGGCGTCTTCGACCATCGCGACTTCATCAGCTCGGCCGCGGCCGGCGGGCTGGCGCAGGACGCGTGCGGCGACCTGCCGCAGGTCGGCGGCGCCGGCGCCCAGCTGATCGCCGACAGCGGCGCCATCGACGTCGGCCAGGCCGCCGAGCTCACGGTCGAGGTCCCGCGCGGCACCGCCGAGCTGCGGGTCGCCCTCAACAGCACTGACGGCGCCGGCGCCAACCTCGACCTCTACGTGCGCGGCGGCGAGCCGGCCAGCGCGCAGCAGCACGACTGCTCGGCGGCCGGTCCCAGCGCGCACGGCTTCTGCACCCTGCGCTCGCCGGCGCCGGGCACCTGGTACATCCAGGTGGTCGCCGACCCGGCGGCGACCTCGCGCGGCGGCGACTACCAGGTGACCGCCACCGTGCTGTCGGGCGCGCCGCTCGGCGCCGACGACACCTACGACGTCGCCGCGGGCGACACCACCGCGGTGGCGGCCGGCGACGGCGTCCTGGCCAACGACCAGGGCACCGCGCGCGGCCCGCTCAGCGCCGCGGTCGACACGCCGCCGGCGCACGGCCAGCTCGAGCTCGCCGCCGACGGCTCGTTCCAGTACACGCCGGAGCCCGGCTTCACCGGCACCGACACGTTCACCTACCGGGCCAGCGACGGCGCCTACCAGGGACAGGCGGTGGTCACGCTGCGGATCGGCGCCGGGCCCGGCGGCGGCACCTCGCTGACCGGCGGCTGCGCGGCGGGCGGCGGCGGCGCCACCGGCGGCGGGGCGCTCCTCCTCCTCTTCGCGGCCGCCCTCCTCGGCCGGCGGCGCGCCAGCTGACAGCGCCGGAGCGCGGGGCCCGGTCAGCCGGTCGCCAGGTCAGCCGGTCTGCGCTTCCTTGGCGTAGGTCACCATCGGCGCGGCGTGCTTCTCGATCACGTCCTCGTTGATGATGACCTCGCTGATGTTCGACTGGCTCGGCGTGTCGTACATGATGTCGAGCAGCGCGCTCTCGAGGATGGCGCGCAGGCCGCGGGCGCCGCTCTTGTGCGCCTGGGCCATGCGGGCGACCTTGTACAGCGCGCCGCGGGTGAACTTCAGCTTCACGCCGTCCATCTCGAACAGCTTCTGGTACTGCTTGACCAGGGCGTTCTTCGGCTTGGTGAGGATCTCGACCAGCGCGTCCTCGCCCAGCTCGTGCAGCGGGGCGATGACCGGCAGGCGCCCGATGAACTCCGGGATCATGCCGTACTTGAGGAGGTCTTCCGGCTGCACCTCCTTGAGGAGCGCCCACTGGTCGCGCTCCTTCTTGGTCTTCATGTCGGCGCCGAAGCCGATGAGCTTCTGGCCGATGCGGTTCTCGATGATGTCCTCGAGCCCGGTGAACGCGCCGCCGCAGATGAACAGGATGTTGGTGGTGTCGACCTGCAGGAACTCCTGCTGCGGGTGCTTGCGGCCCCCCTTGGGCGGCACCGCGGCGATGGTCCCCTCGAGGATCTTGAGGAGCGCCTGCTGCACCCCCTCGCCGGAGACGTCGCGGGTGATGGACGGGTTGTCGCTCTTGCGGGCTATCTTGTCGATCTCGTCGATGTAGACGATGCCGCGCTGCGCTCGCTCGATGTCGTGATCGGCGTTCTGCAGGAGCGAGACGATGATGTTCTCGACGTCCTCGCCGACGTAGCCGGCCTCGGTGAGGTTGGTGGCGTCGGCGATGGCGAACGGGACGTTGATGATGCGAGCGAGGGTCTGCGCGAGCAGCGTCTTGCCGGAGCCGGTCGGCCCGAGCAGGAGGATGTTCGACTTCTGAAGCTCGACCTCGTCGTCCTCACCGGCCATCCCGGTGCCCGGGCTGGACCCGGCCCGGCCGGACGGCTTGGCGTCGATGCGCTTGTAGTGGTTGTGCACCGCGACGGCCAGGATCTTCTTGGCGCGCTCCTGGCCGATGACGTACTCGTCGAGAATCTTCTTGATGGCCTGCGGCTTGGGGATGTTCTCCCCGCCGTAGGTCTGCTCCTCCTTCTCGATCTCCTCGGCGATGATGTCGTTGCACAGCCCGATGCACTCATCGCAGATGTAGACCGTCGGCCCCGCGATGAGCTTCTTCACCTCCTTCTGCGACTTGCCGCAGAAGGAGCAGGTGAGGTTGGTCTGCCCGCTGTCTCTCTTGTCCGCCACGACGTGGAATCGTACCCCGCCCCGCGCTACTTGTGCTCGGGGCTCACCTTCTTCTGCACGATCACCTCGTCCACGATCCCGTACTCCTTGGCCTCACCCGGGCCCATGAAGTAGTCGCGCTCGGTGTCGTTCTTGATCTTCTCGATGCTCTGGCCGGTGTGCTTGGCCCACAGGCTGTTGAGCGCATCGCGCATGCGAAGAATTTCCTTCGCATGTATGTCGATGTCGGTCGCCTGCCCCTGATAGCCGCCGAGCGGCTGGTGGATCATGATGCGCGAGTGCGGCAGGGCGCGCCGCTTGCCCTTGGTGCCGGCCGCCAGCAGGAAGGCGCCCATCGACACCGCCTGGCCCATGCAGATGGTCGACACGTCGCAGCGCACGTACTGCATGGTGTCGTAGATGGCCATGCCGGCGGTCACGTGGCCGCCCGGCGAGTTGATGTAGACCATGATGTCCTTCTCCGGCTCCTCCGACTCGAGGAACAGGAGCTGGGCGATCACGATGTTGGCGACGTCGTCGTTGATCGGCGTGCCGAGGAAGATGATCCGGTCCTTGAGCAGGCGCGAGAAGATGTCCCAGCCGCGCTCGCCGCGGTGGGTCTGCTCGATGACGGTCGGGATGAGCACGCTGGCCTGGGGCCGGTCGAGGCCGAGAAGGCGCGGGTCCACTTTGCGCGGGTCCATGACGTGAAAGCGTAGGCCCGAGTGCGGCCCGGCGCAACGCTACGGCTCTGATTCCGCGCCGGCGGACGGCGGTTCGCCGCTTCCCTCGCCGCTACCCTGACTTGCGCCCTCGTCCGGCGCCGCCTCGGCCTCCTCCTTGGCCTCCGGTTCCGGTTCGCGTTCGGTCACCTCGGCGTGCTGAACCAAGAGGTCGAGGGTCTTCTCCTGCCTGACCTGGAAGCGCAGCGAGTCGAGCCGGCCGTCGCGGTCCATCTCCTGGCGGAGCCGGCCGGGCGCCTGGCCCTGAGCCCGCGCCATCGCCGCCACCCGCTCGTCGAGGTCCTCGTCCGCCACCTCGATCCCCTCGGCGGTGGCCACCGCGTCGAGCAGGAGCTGGCCGCGGACCTCGTCGATCGCGCCCTCGCGCAGCTTGTCGCGCAGGTCCGAATCGAGATCGCCGCCGTCGCCCGGCTGCATGCCGAGCATCATGCGCAGCCGCTGGTACTTCGACTCGATCGCCCGCTCGACCAGGCTGCTGGCCACCGGGATCGGGTTGCGCTTGACCAGCTCGGCCAGCGCCTCCTTGCGCACCTCGTCGTCGACGCTCTCCTTCATGCGCGCCTCGAGCTCGCCGCGCAGCACCTCGCGCAGCTCGGCGAGGGTCTGGGCGCGGCCGGTGTCGACCGCCAGCTCGTCGTCGAGCTCCGGCACGTCCTTCTCGCGGGCGTCGAGCACCGTCACGGTGAGCTTGGCGGTGCGGCCGGCCAGCTCCCTCTCGCGGAAATCCTCCGGAACCGCGAGCTCGAGCTCGTGGCCCTCGGTCTTGATCGGCAGGCCGATGAGCGCCTGGCGCAGGCCGGGCAGCGGCTCGGACTCCGGCTCGCCGAGATCGATGATGAGCTGCGGCCGGTCCACCTCGTGCTCGCCGACGGTGCCCTTGATGGCGACCGCGACCACGTCGCTCTCGGCCAGCGCCTCGCGCCCCTCGATCGGGCGCAGCTCGGTCTGCTCGCGGCGGAGCTGCTCGAGCGCCATGTCGACCGCGCTGTCCTCGATGCGCACCGGCCGGCGGATGAGCTGCATGCCCTTCCAGTCGCCGACCTGGATGTCGCCGCGGACCTCGACGATCGCCTCGAACGACAGCGGCTTGCCGGTCTCGATCGCGATCGCCTCCTCGTCCACCCGCGGCTCGGACACCGCCTGCAGGTTGTGCTCGGTGACCGCGGTCACGAACGACTCGCGCACGAGCTGGCCGGCCACCTCCGCGCGCACGCGCTTGCCGAACATCCGCTCCAGCACGCTGCGCGGCACCTTGCCCTTGCGGAAGCCCTTGAGCTGCACGCTCTTGGCCAGCTCCCGGAAGGCCTCGCCCATGCGGCTGTCCACCGCCGTCCAGGGGACCGACACGATGAGCTTCTTCTCGACCGGGGAGACGTCTTCGATCTTCACCTGCATGCTTTCGTCCTGCGGCTCGGGGAGCGCCGGTCCTACCACAGGCGGTGCGGGGACACCATGCCCCCGCGGCGGGCCGGGCGGGCGGGCGCTCTGGCGGTGCTCTAGCGGCGGAGCACGTAGGTCGGCTCGCCGTCCCGGGCCTCGCCGGGAGCGACGAGATCGAGGCCGAGCCGGGCCAGCTTGTCGAGCAGCGCGTCCATCCAGGCGAGCGGATCGGCGGCGCCGGTGATGCGGGCGATGTCGCGGGCGCCGAGGCACGGCGCGCGGCCGAGCGCGTTGAGCACCTCGCGCTCGCCGTCGGTGAGCTCGAGCCCGATCGGCATGGTGCGGTTCACCAGCGAGGCGAAGCTCTGGGGCGCCGGCGGTGAGGCGCCGGCCGGCGCGCCGGGCGACGCGGGGCGGGTCGGGGCGTCCGGCGGGAGGAATCCGGGTCGCGTGCGCACGCCGACGTGCGCGCGGGCGCCGCCGCCGGCGGAGGCGTGGCGGTCGGTGCGGCGGCCGGGGCGGGCCTGCGCGGCGGCGGCCGCGGCCGCGGCGGCGGGGCCGCCCGGCATGATCACCGTGGCGCGCCCGGCCGCCATCACCGCCTGGCGGGCGCTGTGGCGCGCGACCTCCAGCATCGGCCGGGTCATGCCGGGGGACAGCGGCGTCTGGCGCGGCGCGGCCGAGGGGATGACCGGCGAGGGGATCGGCGGCGCGACCTGCGCCGGCTCGTAGTAGCCCGGGCGGGCGCCGCGGGAGGCGGGCGGAGGGTCCGGCGGCGTGCCGGGCGCCCACAGGTGGGTCGCCTTGTCGTCGAAGCGGGACACCTCGTCGAGCAGGCGCGGCGGGTTGCCCTTGCTGCCGGCCAGCCGGCGGGCGGCGAGCTCGAGCTGGCCGCGGAGCTCCTGCGCGCGGCCGTCCACCGGCGGCTGGACGTGGATGCCCCACTCGCCGTGCGGGTCGGTGCCGGCCGGCCCGATGGCGAGCTCGTGGCCGTGCAGGACGATGGTGGGGCGGGTCTGGTCGCTGCACGCGGCGAAGGCGCGCATGAGCACGCGCTGCTCCGACCAGGACTCGGCGACCACCATCACCGCCCGGTGGCGCGACGGCGGCGACACCGGGCTGCGCAACCACTCGTCGATGATGCGGATGCGCGCCACTCCGATCGATAGTACACGAGCGCGGCGCCGGGCCGCGAGCGGGGCGGCGCGCCCTCAGGTCGCGGCGCGCCGCCCCACGGCGCGCAGCCGCCCGTCACGCGGCGCGGTCCGCCCGTCACGCGGCGCGGTCCGCCCGTCACGCGGCGCGGTCCGCCCGTCACGCGGCGCGCCGCCCGTCACG
>Ga0079224_100017301_pt1 | contig 10154 bp, 11 predicted proteins | sample Stecom2015_FD_80414 | JGI IMG/M metagenome (GOLD analysis project Ga0079224, IMG submission 80414) | Agricultural soil microbial communities from Utah to study Nitrogen management - Steer compost 2015 | ecosystem: Environmental > Terrestrial > Soil > Agricultural land | place: USA: Utah... | reverse complement strand
GGCGTCATGCCCAGCACCTGCTCCACCTCGGCCACGGTTTCGAAGGGCGCGTCCTTGGCGCCCCAGGCGAGGCCGGCAGCGGCGTACTGCGGATCCTCGGCGCCGCCCTGCGGCTGGGTCATGTCGTCCGCATCGCGCCAGTCGACGATCGCGGCCGCCACCGCGTCGGCCTGCTGCGGCTCCGTGCCGACCGCGCGCATCAGTGCCGACAGGCTGGCGGGTTCAGCGGCGTTGAGGTCGAGCTTGCCGGACTCGTCGACGATGCGGACCTCGATCTCGGCGCCTGCGAAACTCCAGCGGTACGGACGGCCGTCCGGCAACCACTGCAGACGCGGGTCGGGCACGGAAACACGCGTGGCTGCGTATTCCAGGCCCGCGCGCGCGGCCTGCGCCGCGACCAGTCCGCTGCCGAGGGTGCGGCCCTGCAGGTATTCGGTGCGCGCGGTCATCGCGAACGCGCCGATCAGTGCCGCCAGAAGCGCGATCAGCCACAGCACCAGGATCAGCGCCGCGCCGCGCGCAGAGGCGGGAGGACGGTGGTTCACGGCACCATCCCGCCCATGCGCTGCGGCAGCATCACCACCACCGGCGGCCAGGCGCCACCGCTGCGGCTGGCCAGTTCCACCGACACCTGCAGCGGCAGCATGTCGACCTGCTCCCAGGTGTCGGTCCATTCGCCGAGCAGGCCGTCTTCGCCGAGACCGCGGTAGCGGAAGCGCGCTTCGGCCAGGTCGGGCACCAGGGTTTCGGGCGGGCGCGCGTCGCGGTCCTCGATCGTGCCGCCGCTGACCGCCATCGCGAACGAGACGGCCAGCCGCGTTCCGCCTTCGCCATCGAGCACCGCGACATCGTGCAGGTGCGGCCCGCCGCGGCCGAGGTAGTCCGGCAGGTCGGCGACGAAGCGGATGCGGTCGGGTTCGCCGATGAAGCGGACCATGCGGCCGCTGTCCTCATCGATGGCGAACGCAATCGGCGCGGCCGAGGCCAGGCGGCGGCGCAGGAATCCGTCGACCGCGCGCATGCGCTCGCTGCGCGCGGCGATCAGTTCGCCGCGCTCCACCGTCGCGGTCGCGGCACGAATCGTGGAGAAAGCCAGCGCCAGGCCAAGCGCGAGCAAGGTGGTGGCGAGCAGGATCTCGATGAGGGTAAAGCCGCGCTGCAAACGACTGGCAGACGGCCTGCGAATGAGGCCGTCGCAACGGCTGACACCAGTGAATCGCCCGCTCGCACCGCCACGAGATGAACCAGGGTCACGACCAACATCAATGCATCGAAAAGCCCGCCTTGTGCCCGCCCACCGCCACCTCATCCCGACAGCCCCGACGGATCCGGCTGCACCAGCCGCAGCGTCTCCAGCTGCAGGCGCTCGCGCGCCCCGCCTTCGCCCCAGGTCACGATCAGCCGCAGCTGCAGCAGCTGCGGCGCATAGGGATCCGACTGCGGCGCAGGGGGACGGTCGCGGTCCTCGTACGGCGCCACGTCCAGCACCCAGCGGTAGCGACCCCCGCCGAACTCGCCGTCGCGCCGTCCCGGGACCAGCACCTCGCCCACGCCCACCTCGTCCAGCAGCGACTGCGCATGCAGCACTGCGCGGCCACTGTCCGCGGCCCATCGCACCTGCCGCGTGCCACCGGACAGCGCGCCCAGCAGCAGGCTCAGCGCGACGCCCAACACTGCGAAGGCCACGATGACCTCGAGCAGTGAATAGCCGCGCTGCGAAAAACCCACCCTCGCACCGCCAGCGAGGCCGTCGCCGCGCCGCGCGACCACACCGCCTGCGCCAACGAGGCCGTTGCCACGGCTGATGCAAGCGAACGGCCCCGGCATTGCCGACTCACGTCCCAATGCCCGCCACAGCGCCCGCATCCCGCCTTGCGCCACCAGACCGCGCCCCTGCAGCCTGCGACAGCTCATCGCCCCACCTCCGCCCGCCGCAGCGTCACTTCACCGGTGAGCCATGCCACGTCGATGTTCCAGGCCGCATCGCGCATGCGCAGCTGCACCCGTCCTCCGGTGGAGGCGCCATCGCTGAAGAACACGATCGCGCCCTGGCCCTCGGCGGGCTGCACTTCGCGTGCGCCGGTGCACCGGACGTCCCGCGACTTGGCGAGCGCGCCGTCGCCCCCCGCCCCTGGGGCCGGCCGGGGCCGCGGGGCGTCGCCTTCGGTCGTTCGATGGTCTGCAACCGTGTCCCCACGAGGTCCGGGCCCGCAGCGGGCCTCCGACCCACCAAGGCTACCGGCCGCCGCGGAGGGCACCGCCGCGCTCCCCGTCGGGCAGACTGCCGGCATGGGGGACCGACGCGATCCCGACCCCGGCGCCGACCCGTACGCGCGCGCCGCCGAGGCGGCGGAGCACCTCGCCGACCGCCTCGGCAGCCACCGGATGGCGGTCGTCCTGGGGTCGGGTTGGGCCGAGGTGGCCGACGGGCTGGGACCGACGACCGCGGAGGTGCCGCTCGACTCGCTCCCCGGCGCTCCCGCGCCGACGGTGCCGGGGCACCGCGGGACCCTGCGCTCGGTGAGGGTGGACCTGCCGGGCGTCGACGGCGTGCCGGTGCTGGTCGCGGCGGGACGGGTCCACCTCTACGAGGGCCACGACGCGTCGACGGTCGTCCACGTGGTGCGCGCCGCGGTGCTGTCGGGGTGCCGGACCGTGGTGCTCACCAACGCCGCGGGCTCGCTGCGACCCGAGGTTGGCGTGGGCACCCCGGTGCTCATCTCGGACCACCTGAACCTCACCGGCGACAACCCGCTGTGCGGCCCGCCGCCACCGGGGGGCACCGCGTCGAGGTTCGCCGACCTCTCCGACCTGTACAGCCGACGCCTCCGGGAGCGCATGCGCGCCGCGGTGCCCGGGCTCGTCGAGGGGGTCTACGCGGGGCTGCGCGGCGGCAGCTTCGAGACCCCCGCCGAGATCCGGATGCTCGCCACGCTGGGAGCCGACCTGGTCGGCATGTCGACCGTGCTCGAGGCGATCGCCGCCCACCACCTGGGGGCCGAGGTGGTGGGCATCTCGCTGGTCACCAACCTCGCCGCGGGCCTGCAGCCCTCGGTGGACCACGAGGAGGTGCTCGCGGCCGGCCACGCGTCGCTCGGCCGGATCGCCGGCGTCCTCCGGGCGGCGATCGAGGCGGCCGAGCCACCGGCCGGAACGTGAGCGGCGAGGCGTTCGACGAGCTCGTCGCGGCGGCCCAGCGGTGGCGGGCGGCCGATCCCGACCCGGCGACCCGGGCAGAGATCGACGGCGTGCTCGCGCGCCGCGACGAGGCAGAGCTGCGCGAGCTGTTCGGCGCGCGGCTCGAGTTCGGCACGGCGGGGATCCGGGGGCCGCTGGGGCCCGGACCGAACCGCATGAACCGTGCGGTGGTGCGACGCACCACGGCGGGGATCGCCCGGCACCTGCTCGAGGCCGTGCCCGACGCGGCGTCCCGTGGGGTGGTGGTCGCCCGGGACGCCCGGCACGGCTCATCCGCGTTCGAGCAGGAGGCGGTCGCGACGCTGACCGCCCACGGCGTGCGGGTGCACCGCTTCGACGAGCCGGTGCCGACCCCGCTCGCGGTCGCCGCGGTCACCGCGCTGGGGGCCGCCGCGGGCGTCGTGGTCACCGCGAGCCACAACCCTCCCGGCGACAACGGCATGAAGGTCGTGTGGTGCGACGGTGCCCAGATCGCACCGCCGGTCGACGCGGCGATCGCCCAGGCGGTCGAGGCCGCCGGGGATGCCGTGCCGCCGGCGGACACGGCGGCCGCACCGGTGGAGGACCTCGGCGGCGCCACGGGCGACCACCGGGTGGTGCGCGGCTACGTGGACCGATGCGCCTCGATGGTGACGGTCCCGCCCCCGTGCCGCCTGAGGGTGGCGACGACCGCGCTCCACGGCGTCGCCGGCGACCTCCTCGACCGCGTGCTGGCCGCCGCCGGCCACGACGACGTGCACACGGTCGCGTCACAGCGCCGTCCCGACCCGGACTTCCCGACCGTCGCCGTCCCCAACCCGGAGGACCCGGCGGCGCTGGCGGAGCTGCGGTCGCTCGCCGCTCGGGTCGGGGCGGACGTCGCGCTCGCGAACGACCCCGACGGCGACCGCCTGGCGGTCGCGGTGCCCGAGGCCGCAGGGACCGGCTGGCGGATCCTCACCGGCGACGAGGTCGGCGCGGTGCTGCTCGCCCACCTCCTCGAGCGCACGGCCGGCGTGCCGGACCGGCTCGTGGTGACGACGGTCGTGTCGTCACGCCTCGCCGGTCGGATGTGCGCGGCGGCCGGGGTGCACTTCCGCGAGACGGCGACGGGGTTCAAGTGGCTGTGCCGGCCCGGGCTCGAGCACCCCGGGTGGCACCAGGTGCTCCTCTACGAGGAGGCGCTGGGCTACGCGGTCGGGCCGGGCGTGCGCGACAAGGACGGCATCGCGGCGGCGGTGGTGCTGCTGGACGCGCTCGGCCACCAGCAGACCCTCGGGCGTGGCCTCCCGGACGTGCTCGACGACCTCGCGCGCGCCCACGGCGCGTTCGTGACCTCGAACGGGTCGGTGCGCACCTCCCGTGAGCGCCTCGACGCCGCGTTCGCCGCGCCGCGCACGAGCCTGGGCGGGCGGCGCGTGGTCGACGCGGACCGGCCGGCGGCGGACGTCCTGAGGTGGTTCCTCGACGACGACACGCGGGTGGTGGTGCGCCCGTCGGGGACCGAGCCGAAGGTGAAGTACTACTGCGAGGCGGTGGAGCAGGTCGGTCGGGACGGCGACGTCGCCGCGGCCAGGCAGGCGGCCGCGGCGCGGCTCGAGCCGGTGGTCGCGGAGGTGCAGGGCCTGCTCGGGGACGGCTGACCCGCGCCGCCCGTCGAGCCGATCAGGCCGTCTCGCCGAGCTCCGCGAGCACCGCGCCGGTCGCCGACAGGCCCAGCCGGTCCGCGCCGGCCCGCAGCACCGCCTCGCAGTCGGCCAGCGAGCGGAGGCCGCCCGACGCCTTGACCCTCGCCCGCGTGCCGGCGACCACGCGCAGCAGGGCGACCGCCTCGGGGGTGGCGCCGCCGGCGGGGTGGAAGCCGGTGGAGGTCTTCACGTGGTCGGCGCCGCCGTCGAGCACGGCGGCCGCCGCGGTGCGCAGCACCGGCGGGCTCCACAGGGCGGACTCCACGATCACCTTCAGCACGACCCCGGGCACCGCGGCGCGGACGGCCGCCACGTCCTCGCGGACGGCGTCGAGGTCGTCGTCCGCGATGGCGCCGAGCGACGCGACCACGTCGACCTCGCGGGCACCGTGCGCCACGGCCGCCGCCGCCTCGTGCGCCTTGACCGACGACAGCGTCGCGCCGTGGGGGAAGCCGACGACCGTGGCGACGGGGATGCGGTCACCGACGATCGACACGACGTGGGCCACGTGCTCCGGCTGGACGCAGATCGACGCGCAGCCCCACTCGACGGCCAGCGCGGCCTCCCGGGCGACCTCGTCGCGGCCGGCCTCGGGGCGCAGGATCGTGTGGTCGATCAACCGCGCCAGCCCGGCCCGGTCCAGTCGCGCGGCGACGTCCTCGTCGGGGTCCTCGGGTCGCATCGGGCGCACCCTAACCCCAGCCCGCGGGCGCGCCGGCCCCTCCCGTGAGAGGATGTCGCGGCGATGGGGATGAGAGAGTGAGCCGCGAGCGCGGCGCACCCGGGCAGCCACACCGTGGGGGCGGACGCAGCATCTACCTCGACGCGCTGCGCGCGGTCGCGCTGAGCCGCGTCGTCGTGTACCACGCCGTGTCGAAGGAGTGGATCACGTTCTTCTCGGCGATGCCGCTCATGTTCTTCATCGCCGGGTCGCTGTACGCGGCGTCGCTGGAGCGCCGGCCGGCACGCCGGGTGATCGTCGACCGGTACCGGCGGATCCTGCTCCCGTACTGGATCTACGTCGCCGCGATGGTGGTCCTGTGGGGCGCGCTCGGCGTGCTCGGCCAGGTCCCCGTCGTCGACTGGGTGGGCCTGGTGATCCCGGTGCTCGCGCCCGAGGGCCCCAAGGGGCCGGGCGCCGGCACCCAGCTCGAGACCACCTGGATCGCGCTGTGGTACCTGCAGTTCCACCTGACCCTGTCGCTGGTGGGACCGTGGCTGCGCCGGGCGCAGCAGCGCCACGCCGCCCGGACGTGGGCGGTGCTCGGCGGGACGTTCCTCCTCGGGCTCCTCGCCGGGTCGGGGATCGTGGTGGTGATCTTCTACGTGTCGTGCTGGGTGCTGGGCTACCACCAGCACGACGGCGACCTGGCGGGGCTGGCACGCCGCTGGTGGCGGCCGGTGTGCGCGATCAGCGGCCCGCTCGGGCTCGGCCTCTTCCTCGCGTTCGAGCCGAGCTCGGAGGGGTCCCCGGTCGCGGCGCGGCTGGCCGCGGTCGGGGCGGGGATGCTCGGCGCGTTCTGGCTCACGCTCGCGGTGGCGCTCCAGCCACGGATCGAGCCGCTCCTCACGCGCGGCATCGTGCCGGCCATGGTCCACTGGTTCAGCCAGCGCTCGCTCACGATCTACATGTGGCACCTGGTGGCCATCTACGCGGCCGTCCGCCTGGGGCTGCCGGGCGCGACCAACTGGCTGGGGATCCTCGCGTGGTGCATCCCGCTCACCGTCCTCGCCGTGGTCCTCGTCGGCTGGGCCGAGGACGTCGCGGCGCGCCGCTCGCCGCTGCTGTGGCCGCGGCGGCCGAGCCTGACCCGGTCGGTGGCCTAGCCGAGGATCTGCGCCGCGAGCGCCCGCAGGTCGGCCTCGGGGCGGGCCCCCACGTGGGAGATGACCTCCGACGCGGCGAGCGAGCCGAGCGCACCGCAGGTCGCCAGGTCCATGCCGCGGCTGTACCCGTAGAGGAACCCGGCGGCGTAAAGGTCGCCCGCGCCGGTGGTGTCGACCAGCTCCTCCACCGGGTGCGCGGGCACCTCGACGACCTCGTCCGCGGTCACCACGACCGAGCCGCGCTCGGAGCGGGTGAGCGCGGCGACGACGCCGTGGTCGCGGATCCTCGCCACGGCGTCCTCGAAGCGGTCCACCTCGTACAGCGCGAGGATCTCCGCCTCGTTCGCGAAGACGAGGTCCACGTGGTGCTCCACGAGATCGGTGAACGCGGCGCGGTGCCGTTCCACGCAGAAGCTGTCCGACAGGGTGACCGACACGCTGCGCCCCGCCTCGCGGGCGTGCCCGGCCGCGACGCGGAACGCCTCCTGCGCCTCGGGCGGGTCGAACAGGTAGCCCTCGAGGTACAGCACGCCCGCGCGGCGAACGGCCTCCGGATCCACGTCGCCCGGGCCGAGGTGGACCGACGCGCCGAGGTAGGTCTGCATCGTGCGCTGCGCGTCCGGGGTGACCATCACGAGGCAGCGACCGGTCGGCGGGCCGGCGGTCGCGAGCGGCGTCTCGTACAGCACGCCGGTGGCGCGGATGTCGTGGGCGAAGACCTCGCCGAGCTGGTCGTCGCGCACCTTGCCGATGTACTGGGCGGTGCCGCCGAGCGCCGCGACGCCCACGATCGTGTTGGCCGCGGAGCCGCCGGAGATCTCGATGGCCGGACCCATCCGGTCGTAGACCTCGGTCGCGACGTCCTCGTCGACCAGCGTCATGCTGCCCTTCGGCACGCCGAGCGACGCGAGGAAGCCGTCGTCCTCCTGGCTGATCACGTCGACCAGCGCGTTGCCGATCCCGAGCACGTCGACCTCGGGGGGTCCGTGCCCCCTCCGGGGGGTGTCGTCGTCCTGCACGGGCGGACAACCTAGCCCCGACCCCGGCCGCTCCCCGCGACCCCGCTCAGCGACGCCGTGTCGGGTCGGGGGCGTCGTGCAGCAGGCGCTTGACCCGGTTGGCCGGGACGCCCAGGCGGCGGGCGACGTTCGCGGTGGCGTCGCGGCGGGTCGCCCCCGCGTCGAGCTCGGCGGCGAGCGCCTCGAGGAGCGTGTCGTCGTCGACCTCGCCGGCGGGCGCGGCACCGGCGAGGACGATCACGTGCTCGCCCTTGGGCGCCTCGCGCCCGGCGCGCTCCACCGCCTCGCCCAGCGTGCCCCTCCAGGTCTCCTCGAAGCGCTTGGTGAGCTCGCGGGCGATCGCGACCTCCCGGTCCTCGCCGAGGGTGGCGGCGAGGTCCGCGAGGGTGCGCCCGAGGCGGTGGGGCGCCTCGTAGAGCACGATCGTGCGCCGCTCCCCCACCAGCTCGGCGAGCCGCTCGGCGCGCGCCGGGCCCTTGCGCGGCAGGAACCCCTCGAAGCAGAAGCGGCCGGAGGGGTCGAGCAGGCCGCTGCCGACCAGCGCGACGATCGCGGCGACCGGCCCGGGCACCACCTCGACGGGGATGCCCGCGTCGACGGCGGCGGTGATGAGGCGTGCTCCGGGGTCGGAGACCCCCGGCGTGCCGGCGTCGCTGACGAGGGCCACCACCTCGCCGCCACGTATCCGGCGGAGCAGCCCCTCGACCTCGTCGCGCTCGGTGTGGTCGTCCAGGCGGACCAGCTTCGGGGCGTCGATGCCCAGGTGCGCGAGCAGGCGGCCGGTGCGGCGGGTGTCCTCGCAGGCGACGACGTCGGCCAGCGCGAGCGCCTCCGCGGCCCGCGCGGAGAGGTCGCCGAGGTTGCCGATGGGGGTCGCGACGACGAGCAGCCGGGCGGTGCGGGTGGCCATCGAGGGCTCAGCGGACCTCGAGCCGGTCGCCCGGACCGATGCCCCACTCGCGGAACGCGCCCTGGGGCGCCTCGATCGCCGTGCGGGCCCCGAGGCAGACGCGGGTGACCCGGTTGGGCCGCAGCCCGACGACGCGGAGCACGACCCCGTCCGCGTCGCAGAACGCGACGTCGATCGGGAAGCGCATGCCGAAGGTGTGCACCGACCGGACCGGCAGGACCAGCACCCCGTCCAGCCCGTCGCGGCCCAGCAGGCCGCGGCGACGAGCAGCCCGGCCGTCCGCGACCTCCGCGCTGGCCAGCACCCGGTCGTCATGCATCAGCCAGGGCATGCCACACGCTCACACGTTGAAGCGGATCTCCAGGACGTCGCCGTCGGCCACCTCGTAGTCCTTACCCTCGATGCGGAGCTTGCCGGCGTCGCGGGCGGCGGACCAGCTGCCGAGCTCGACCAGCTCGTCCCAGTGGATCACCTCCGCGCGGATGAAGCCCCGCTCGAAGTCGCTGTGGATCACCCCGGCGGCCTGCGGTGCCTTGGAGCCCGCCCGGAAGGTCCAGGCCCGGGTCTCCTTCTCACCGGTGGTGAAGAACGTCCGGAGGCCGAGCAGGCGGTAGGCCGTGCGGAGGAACTGCGGCAGCGCCCCCTCGCCGAGGCCGAGCGCCTCGAGCATCTCCGCGCGGGAGTCCTCGTCGAGCATCGCGGCCTCGGCCTCGAGCTGGATGCACAGCCCGATGACCCGTTCCTCGCCGTGCTCGCCGAACGCCTCGCGCACCGGGGCGAGGACCGGCTCGGGGTCCTCGAGCTGCTCCTCGTCGAGGTTGACCAGCGCGATCGCCGGCTTGGCGGTGAGCAGCGACGACGGGGCGAGGTGTGCGAGCACCTCGTCGCCGAGGTCCGCACGGTAGATGGGCGTGCCCTCGCGCAGCGCCTCGATCGCGGCGTCCATGGCGGCCACCTCGTCCGCGAGCGACTTGTCGACCCTGGCCGCCTTGCGGCGCTTCTCCGCATGGCGCTCGAGGGTCTCGAGGTCCGCGTAGACGAGCTCGACCTCGAGGGTCTCGAGCTGCTCGACCGGGTCGGTGGAGCCGGGGACGTCCTCGTCGCGGAAGGCCCGCAGCACGAACACGATCGCGTCGACCTCGCGGATGTGGGCGAGGAACCGGTTGCCGAGCCCCTCCCCCTGGGCCGCCCCCTTGACGAGCCCGGCGATGTCGACGAACTGGACGCTCGCGGGGATGACCGTCTTGCTGCCGCTCATCTCCGCGAGCTTCGTGAGGCGGTCGTCGGGCACCTTGGCGACCCCGATGTTGGGGTCGACGGTCGCGAAGGCGTAGGGCGCTGCGAGGGCGCCGCCGCCGGCGAGAGCGTTGTAGAGGGAGGACTTGCCGGCGTTGGGGAGGCCGACGAAGCCGAATCGTTCCATGGAGGTCCTGGTCTGTCGGGGGTGCCGCACGGTGCGCGCGGCCGCGTCGGAGGGTAGTGGCTGGCCCCCGGTTGGAGCCCACGGTCGGTGCTCCGGTAACGTGGTCCGCC
>Ga0079224_100017300_pt1 | contig 10155 bp, 5 predicted proteins | sample Stecom2015_FD_80414 | JGI IMG/M metagenome (GOLD analysis project Ga0079224, IMG submission 80414) | Agricultural soil microbial communities from Utah to study Nitrogen management - Steer compost 2015 | ecosystem: Environmental > Terrestrial > Soil > Agricultural land | place: USA: Utah... | reverse complement strand
TCCTGCGGGTACGGGTCCTGCGCGTAGGGAGGCTGGCCGTAGTCCGGGTAGGGCGCACCGTACTGCCCATCGGCGTAGGCCCCGTCGTAACCCGCGTTACCGTCGTAGTACCCGTCCTGCGCGTACGGGTCGGCGCCCGCCGGTGCCTGCGTGAACGGCATGCCGGTCGCGCCTTCCGCCATGGCGAAGAACAGGTCCTGCAGCGACGACGAGTATTGCGGCGCGAAGTTCTGGGCCGCGGCGGCGAGCACGTCCTGGCCGAAGCTCACCAGGGCCGTGCTCACGGCGGGCGGCAGCGTCTTGCACGCGGCGAGCGAAAGGCAGGCGGTCGCGGCGACGAGGCCCGCCCGGGCAAACCCGCGCTTCACTGCCGTATCCCCGGTCGCGGCGCGGGCTTCGGTTTCCCGTCCGGATCGGGCTCCGGGTCCGGCTTCGCGGGCAGCGGATCCCGCGGCGCCGGGACGCCGCCCGTGCCGCTGCCCGGCCTGATGGCGGGAACCTGCTGCACCGGGCCCGGCAGCGCGCCGGCCGGCCTGGCGTCGAGATTCACGTCGAGGCGCTTCTGCACCGTGTAGCGAACCTCGGCCGTCCTCGGGTTCGTGATCAGTCCCGGGCACGAGTAGCCGTCGGTCGTGAGCTCCACCGGCACCGTGAACGACGCCTGGTGGATGACCGGGCCGACCTTCTCCGCTTTCGCATCGGAGGGAAAGCCGGCCGCGAACTCGAACGTGACCTTGTTGCCGTTCGGCGGGACGGGCAGGCGCTTCGCGGCATAGCCGTTGCCGGCTTTCCACTCCGGCAGCCGGGCGCGCACGTCCTGCCCGCTCGCATTCTTGTAGACGGGCTGCCCGATCCGCACCTCGGCGGTGGAGAACGGAATGCTCCACGGCAGCGTGACCTCGATGCGCAGCCGCTCGCCGTCCGCGTACGCCGACTTCGCGGGCGCGATGACGGCCTTGCTGATCTTCTGCGGCGGATACACGCGGAACTTCCGCGTCACGCGCTTGGGCTGGCCGAGGCTCGCGACGGCGCCCACCACGGAGGTTGCCGATCCCTCCGCGGTGACGTCGACGTCCGTCGGCCGGGACGGCGCCTTGATGGTGAAAAACACCTCCGTGGGCTGGTAAGGCACACCGCCGATCGCGCCGACGGCCTGGATCTTCGGGGGCGGCTGCACGATGGACGGATGGCTGGAGGAGAAGCTCACCTGGTCCGCCAGGTCCACGGTGCGGACGATGCCCTTCGCCGTGCCGGCCGCGAGCAGCGGCACGCGGTTGTCCGGGTAGGTGCCGTCAAACAGCCAGTAAGGCGTTCTCGTGTCGGCCTGCGCGCTCACCGCGAAGCAGTTGGTCTGGATCAGGAAGTCGTACAGCCCCGAGCCCGTGAGGCCCTTGAGCTGGGCGTGTGCCGGGCCTCCGATACCCGGCGCGAGGAGCAGCAACGCCATGGCGATGCGCTTCGATTTCATCCGGCGTCGGGGACGGCGGCGCGGTTCGCTGCGTCTGTGATGGCTCATTGCGGTTTCTCCGGTTCGTATCAGAACGGCGAGATGAGGCGCCCGATGACGCAAGGTCCTTCCGCGCTCGCGCCTTGCACGCCGGTGAAGCCCAGGTACGGCGACCACGGACCGTCACCCTGGGAGTTGGTCCCGCGTACGCGCCAGCGGTACTGGTGGCCTTCGAGGAAGGGTGCCGGTGCGTGGGTGCTGGTGCCCGTCACGCGGCGGGTCGTGGTGCGGTTCCGCGTCTCGTTGCGAAACTCGACGATGTACGCGACCGCTCCCGAAACGGGTTGCCAGGAGAACGGCGGGTTGGCGGGCTCGGGGCAGAGCGCCACGTTCCAGGTGCCCGACGGACCGATCGGCACCGGCGCGCTCGTGACCGGTGGCGGCGGCGGCGGTGCGGGCCGCTGCACGGCCGGGCGCGTCGGCGGCGTGGCGCCGGGGAAATACCGGCACCCGATGTCGCCGAGGCGGTCGAGATAGATGCCGGCGCGGCCCCGCAGGCGGGAGCCGACCTTGCCGTCGAAGCACGACTCGGCCATCCAGCGGCCGCTGCCCTTCCTCTCGAAAGCGCTGAGCGCCCGCGTCGGCGTGCCGGCGGTCCGGGTGCTCGCCTCCCAGGGCGCGCAAATGACCTCGTGCACCTGGAGCACGTAGCCGTTGTCGCCGAGCGCGCCGCTGTAGCCGACCATCACCTCGTGGCGGTTGCAGTCGAAGGTGCGCTGCGTGCCGCCGCTGCCACCCCGGTAGGCCGTGGTGCGCACGGTCGATGCCAGCTCGCCGTTGGCGTTCACCTGGCGGCAGCGGGCCGCGATGCCGTCCATCCACCAGCCCTGGCGGCCGCGGATCCCGACCAGCACCTCGTTGTCGTTGCAGGAAAGGTTGAATTCCGTGCCCTGCGCCGCCGCATCGCCGGACGGCCAGAGCAGCCAGCCCAGCGTCAAGGCCAGCGCCGCCAGTATGCTTCTCAAGCCGGTCACCCCCTCGCCCGCCGGTCGCGCGTCGCGAAACCGGGGCTCGCGTTGTCCTTCGTCGGTGCCGCGACCATGCCCGCTCGCGGGCGACAGGTCCTGAAGAAGAACTGAGGAAGTGCTGAGAAATCGATGACGGGGAAAAAATGCCCGTTCCGACAGCGGGTTCACGTCGCGGCGGCGAGGTTGCATCCGGTGCCGCCGCGCCCGACACTTGCGCCCCATGGGAGAGTTGGGCGGGGGCTTCAGGATCGGCGACTGCGAGGTACGTCCGGAAGACGGCACCGTCGTGTCCCCGACCGGCCTGCGGCGGCTCGGGCCGCGCCCCATGGCCGTGCTGGTGGCGCTGGCGTCCCGGCCGGGCCGCGTGTTCAGCCGTGACGAGCTGATGGCCGAGGTGTGGGCGGGGCTCGTCGTCACCGACGAAACGCTGTCCCGCTGCATATCGGACCTGCGCCAGGCGCTCGACGACGACCCGCGCTCTCCCCGCTACATCGAGACCCTGGCGCGCCGCGGCTACCGCCTGATCGCGAGTCCCTGCCCGCTGGGGGGTGCCCCGCCCGAACCCGCCTCCCCGCGCGGCGACGAGGACGACGCCGCGGCGAACGCGGCATCCGCGGAAGCGGAATCGCCGCTTTCCGACCGCTCCGGCGTCACGCGCGCGCGGCGCTACGTGCCGTGGCTGCTCGCCGCGGGCGCGGCGCTCGCGCTCGGCACCTGGCTCGCGCTGCCGCGCCCCGGCCCGGTGCCCGTGGACACGCGCGAGGCGGCGCTCGCGCCGAACGGCATCGCCGTGCTGCCGCTCGCGAACCTGAGCGACGATCCCGAGCTCGAGTACTTCAGCGACGGGCTGTCGGAAGAGCTCATCCACCGCCTCGCGAGCATCGAGCCGCTCGCGGTCGTCGCCCGCACGTCGGCGTTCGCCTTCAAGGGCACGCACAAGGACGTGCGCGAGATCGGCCGCGCCCTCGGCGTCGCGTACGTCCTCGAGGGAAGCGTGCGCCGGCACGGCGACCGGGTGCGGATCGGTGCGCAGCTCATCGACGTGCAGAGCGGCTTCCGCCTGTTCAGCCGGGTGTACGAGCGCCCGTTCTCCGACGTGTTCGCGATCCAGGATCACGTGGCGATGGAGGTCGGCGCGGCGCTCGAGCCGCGGCTCGCGGCGCGCCTCGATCCGCCGTCGAGTGCCGCCGAGGAAACCACGCCGGAAGCCTTCGAAGCGTACCTCCTCGGCAAGCACCTCCAGCGCAAGGTGACGGTCGAGAGCCTCGAGCGGGCCGCCCGCGAGCTTCGCCGCGCGATCGAGCTCGACCCGCAGTTCGCGCGCGCGCACGCCGGCCTCGCCGAGACGCTGGCGCTGACGAGCCAGTACGCCGAGCAGCCGATCTCCGGGTTCCACGCCGAGATCGAGGCGCTCATCCGCACGGCCCTGCAGCTCGACCCGCGCTGCACGCTCGCCTACCACGCGCGCGGCCTGCTGGCGTTCTACGAGAACCGGTTACCGGACGCGCTCGAGGCCTTCGCCACGGTGCAGGCACTCGACCCGAACGCCATCGGCTCCATTTCGATGCAGGCCTGGACGTTGCGCGCCATGGGACGCAACCAGGAGGCACTCGCGCGCACGGCGCTGGCTCTCGCGAGGGATCCGATCAACGTGCACGCGATGAGCATCCAGGCCACGCTCCTCGCGCAGCTCGGGCGCTTCGAGGAAGCGGAACGCGCCTGGCTGCGTGCCATGGAGATCGACTCCGCTTACCTCAATGCGTGGTGGGGCATCGGCTACCTGAACTGGCTCGCGGGCCGGCACGCGGAAGCCGCTCACTGGTACCGGCAGGGCATCGAGCGCGGCATCCGCCAGGGCCATGCGTACGCCGAGCTCGGCAGGGTCTTGCTGGAGCTCGACGAGATCGAGCAGAGCCGGGAATGGATCGACGCCGCGCTCGCGCGCTCGGCGAACCCGCTCGGCCTGCTCGACGCGCTCGTCGCCTGGCACCAGTACCAGGGCGATTTCGCCGGGCTTGCGCAGGCGATCGAGGAATGGACCGCGCGCTACCCGGAGCATGCCGGCATGGCGCCCTGGCGTGCGCTGTCCGCGCTCATGAACGGCGATGCGCAGACCGCCCTGCGCGAATACGAGGGGCTGGCCGCGCGCGACCCGGACAGGTTCCACAACCACTGGGACATGGCTTCCGGCTACTGGCACGCGCTGTACTTCGCCCGCGCACGGCAACTCGCCGGCCAGGAAGACGCGGCCGAGCAAACGCTCGCGGAAGCCGAACGGCGGCTTGCGCGTTTCGAGCAGGAGACCGGCTACCCGGGCATCGCCGCCTACTACCGCGCCGCGATCGCGAGCCTGCGGAACGATCGCGTCCGGGCCCGCGACTTCCTCGAGCAGGCCCACGAGCACGGCTGGCGCCGGCACGCCCAGGTACGCACCAGCCCGCTGTTCGTGCCGATCCGCGACGATGCGGAGATCGCAATGCTGCTCGACGCCGTGCGCCGCCTGCTCGAGCGCGCCCGGACCTCGGTTTCCGCGGCGGGCGCGCCGTAAGGATTCGTCGCCTCGAGCCTCCGCGGGACGGGCGGCGGCCAGGTAACGCGGCCGCCATGCCGACCCGGCCAGTCCGGTGAGCGGTTGTGCTATATAGCGCGGATGCTTGCGTGCAACCGGCTCCGCGGCCTCTTCGCCCTCGCCCTGCCCTTCCTGCTGCTCGCTGCCGCCGCGGCGTCCGCTGAGCCGCTGCGCTTCTCGGTGTCCGAGGGGCGGGTGCACAACGAGTTCTTCCGGGATGGCCCGGTCGCCGCGCACCTCGTGCTGACGTCCGGGGCGGAACCGCGGCTGGTGATCGCCTTCCCGGCGGGCAACAGCGGCGTCGTTCTGTGGCTCGACGCGCCGCGCGAGCCGCTCACGTGGCGGACCGACGCGGACCTCCGGCCGGTCGAGCGGGCAGACGGCGCCGGCACGCTGCGGGGCGTTTCCGCGGAAATCGCCGCCGCCGGCGGGCCGGTCACCGTCGAGCACGCGATCCTGAGCAACGTCCGCGTCATCCGCGATTACGGCTACACGGGCGAGACCCCGGCCGAGGTCATGACGGTGCCCGAGGTCGACGGGAACACGGTCGTGTGGCAGCGAGAGCGGCTGGACGGTGCGCCGGGATACTACCTGTCGGTCGAGGTGCTGGCAGGCACGCTCGCCGGCGACAAGGATGCGATCGAGCTCCGGCCGGACGGCGACGGCGAGCTGCGCCTGCGCGTGACCGGGCTGACCGGCGACGACCCGCTCACGCCGATCCCCGAGCGCGAGCTGCTCAACGCGGCCGCGAACCCGGATGCGCGCCTGCGGCAGATCCTCGCGTTCCTGAGCTACGAGGAGAAGCTGCTCGCCGGATCGTGGCGCTTCAACACCTACTTCGGCCGCGACACGCTGATGTCGCTCGCGCTGCTCATGCCCGCGCTGCAGCCGCACCCGGTCGAAGCAGGGCTTTCGGCCGTGCTCGAGCGCCTCGATCCCGCGGGCGAGGTCGCGCACGAGGAGGATATCGGCGAATACGCGGTGCTGCGGCGCCTTGCGGAGAGCGGCGAAGCGAGCGCCAAGCCGATCTACGACTACAAGATGATCGACGACGATTTCCTGCTCGCGATCGTCGCCGCGGAGTACCTGCTGGACACGCCCGCCGGGCGCGAGCGGGCGGCGGCGTTCCTTGCACGCAAGACGGCATCCGGCGAGACATACGGCGCCGCGCTGGTGCGCAACTTCGAGTTCGTCGTCGCGGCCGCTTCCGCCTTCGCCCGCGACCCCGACTGGCGCCACCTCGTCGCGCTGAAGCCGGGCTGGAACGTCGGCAACTGGCGCGACAGCGAGGAAGGGCTTGGCGGCGGCCGCTACCCGTACGACGTCAACGGCGTGTTCGTGCCGGCCGCGCTCGCCGCGATCGCGCGCCTGCACGAGAGCGGCCTCATCGAGCGCCACGCCGGGACGGAGGCCGCCGAAGCGCTCGCCAACGCGGGCACGTTCGCTCGCACGTGGCAGCGCCGCGCGCCGGGTTATTTCCTCACGGAGCTGCCCGCGGATGCCGCGCGCGACGAGGTCCGGCGTTACGCGGAGCGGATCGGCGTGAAGGCGGCGCGGGCGCTCGCGGCGCTCGGTGACGGCCCGGTCCGCTTCCATGCCGTCGCGCTGGATGCGAACGGTGAGCCCGTGCCGGTGCTGAACACGGACGAGGCGTTTGCACTGTTCTTCCTCGATCCGCCCCCGGACGCGGTGGAGGGCAGCGTCACCGCGCTGCTGCGCCCGTTCCCGGCGGGGCTGATGACGGACGTCGGACCGGTGGTCGCGAACCCCGTCTACGCCGACGACGCCCTCGAGCCCGGGTTCGGCCGCTCGCGCTACCACGGCACCGTGATCTGGTCCTGGCAGCAGGCGGTGCTCGCCGCCGGCATCGCGCGCCAGCTCGCACGCGCCGATCTCACGCCAGCGGCGTGCAATGCATTGTTGAAAGCCCAGGAGCGCGTCGAGTCCGCCAAGGCGCGGGCGCACGCCGTGCGCGGCTCCGAGCTCTGGTCGTGGGCGGAGATCGACGGGCGCTACGCCGTCGCGCCCTTCGGGCAGCGCGCGGAGGACGTGACGGAGTCGAACGCCGCGCAGCTCTGGAGCACGGTGCACCTGTACTCGGCGTACGACGACCTGGCGCGCTCGGGCGAGATCGCCTGCGCCTCCGTTGCCGGGCAAGCCATGCCATCGCGCTGAACCCAAGGAAAAGAACGCCATGCCTGCACGCCCTGCCCTGCGCCGGCACGCCGCCCTGCTGCTTGCCCTGCTCGTCCCCGCCATCGCCGCGGCGGACGCGGTCGACGATTACGTCCGGTCCGTGATGGAGAAGGAGAAGATACCGGGCGTTTCGCTCGTCGTGCTGCGGGACGGCAAGGTGGTGAAGAGCGCGGGCTACGGCTTCGCGAACCTCGAGCACGAGGTGCCGGCGACACCCGGGACGATCTACCAGTCGGGGTCCGTCGGCAAGCAGTTCACCGCCGCCGGCATCCTGCTGCTCGCGCAGGACGGCAAGCTGTCCCTCGACGACCGCCTCGCGAAGCACTTCCCCGGCGCGCCCGCGAGCTGGCACCGGATCACGATCCGCCATCTCCTCACGCACACCTCCGGTCTCAAGGACTACGGCTCCGACGAGATCGACTTCCGCAGGGACTACACCGAGGACCAGTACCTCGAAATCATGCAGCGGCTGCCGCTCGAGTTCGAGCCGGGCACGCAGTGGAGCTACAGCAACAGCGGCTACCTGCTCCTCGGCCTCCTCACCTCCCGTCTCGCCGGGAAGCACTGGAGCGAATTTCTGGCGGAGCGCGTGTTCGAGCCGCTCGGCATGAAGACCGCGCGCGTGATCTCCGAGCGCGACATCGTCATGCATCGCGCCGCCGGTTACGAGCTGGAAGACGGCGAGGTCAAGAACCAGGAATGGGTGGCACCCTCGGCGAACACCTGCGCGGACGGCGCGCTGTATTTCTCGGTGGAGGATCTCGCCGCCTGGGAGACCGCGCTGCACGCGCGCAAGCTCCTGGGACCCGCGAGCTTCGAGGCATGGTGGACGCCGGTGGCGCTCGCGAATGGCACCACCTACCCGTACGGCTTCGGCTGGTCGCTCGGGGAACAGCGGGGCCATCCGCTCATCGAGCACGGTGGCTCGTGGCAGGGCTTCCGCGCGGCGATCGCCCGCTACGTCGAACAGGGGCTGACGATCGCGGTGCTCGCGAACCTCGCGCAGGCGGACCCCGACGTGATGGCGCACGAGATCGCGGGGCTGCTCGAGCCGCCGCTGCGGCGCCCGGACCCCGCCCGCACCCGCCCCGATCCCGACCCGGCGCGCACGGAACGCCTGCTCGGCGTCCTTCGGGCGTGGGCGGACTTCCGGACCGTGCCCGACATGGCACGCGGTCTCGCGGAGACGGCGTCGGGAAGCGCCCGCGAAGGGTACTCCCGCGCGCGGGAAGGACGACGGCTCGAGGCGATGACCGGCTTCCGCTACCTCGGCGAGGACGACCTTGCCGAGCGGCCGCTCGACATGCACGGCGAACGCGTGGAGCGCATCGCGTACTACGCGCTCGACACGCAGGATGCCCGGCACGCCTACCGCTTCCGGCTCACCGGCGACGGGCGCGTCGTCAGCTTCGACAGCGAGGAGCGCTGACCGCCGCGCGCCGGCGCGACGCTACCGCGCAGCCGGGATGTGCGTCTCCAGCCAGCGCCTGATCTCGCCGAAGCGATGCAGCGCGGACGCGACGCTCACCGGGTTGTGCCCTTCGTCCACGTAGCGCAGCATGCGCGCCGGCACGCCGTACTGGCGCAGGATCGAGAACAGCACTTCCGAGGACAACGGCTCGATGGCGCCCTTGTCGGGATCGCCGACCATGATCAGCGTGGGCGTAGTGCTCCTGTAACCGTCGAACAGGAACCCGCCGGTGAAGACGTCCGGGTCGTCCGCGAGGCGCAGGCCGCCCGAGAGGTAGCCCTCGTCGAAGCCCATGCCGGTCCGCCGGCCGCTCGTGAACGCGAGCGTCATCGGCAACGCGCCCGACGGGATGGCATCGTGGATGATGCCCGCGCCGTACAGGTCGCTGCGCGTGAGGAGCCAGTTGACGCGCGCACCGCCGGCGCTGTGGCCGAACACGGCCACGCGCTCGCGATCGATGAAGCCCTGCTCGAGCAGCCAGCGCGTGCCGGTTTCCACGTCCTCGGCATCCTTGACGATGCCGCCCCAGTCCCAGTCGCGGGCGGCATAGCGGGCCGCCGCGATCTCCGGGCCGTACTCGCCTGACGACCGCATGTCCGGGACGAAGACGACGTACCCGAGGTTCGCCCACGCGTGCCACTCCAGCGGCGAGGCCGTCAGTGCGATCCCGAGCGGACCCATCAGGTACAGCCGTGCACCCGGCCCCCCGCCGTGCACGTCGACGTACAGCGGGTAACGCCGTTCCGGATCGAAGTCCGGCGGCAGGAACAGGAAGCCCCAGATGTCGAGGCCGTCCGTGCTCCGCCAGCGGACGTGCCGGAACTCGCCGAGGCGGTATTCCTGCGCCGGGTCGGACAGCACCGCGACCACCGTCTCCTCGCCGCTCGCGAGCGACCGGACGCGGATGTCCTTGCGCCCGTAGCCGTCCTCCGTCTGGTAGCTCAACCGCCTGCCGTCCGGTGACAGGCGCAGCCCGTAATGCCGCCGCTCCCCTTCCGTGATGCGCTCGACGTTGCCGTCGAGCCCGGCCAGGAACACCTGGTCCAGCCCGCCGTGGCGTGCGACGAAGTACAGCGACTCGCCGTCGGCGGACCACGCGTAAGAGCGCGGCACCACGTAGTGCTCGCGGGTCAGCCGGGTCAGCTCGCCCGAGCGCGCATCCACGACGACGAGGCTCACGAAGTCGTCCCAGCGCCGGTTGTCGACGTCGAGCGCGAGCGCGACCCGGCGCCCGTCCGGCGAAACCTTCGGCGCGGCACTCTGCATGAACGCACCCGGCATCCGGTACACCTCGGAGACCGTGAGCTCGGGGACCTGCACGCGCTTCAGCGCCGTGTACGGGGTCTCTCCTTTCCAGAACCCCTGCATCGCGACGAACCAGAGGTCGTGCCCGCGGCCCCAGTCCGCGTAGTAGGCGTGGCCCTCCTCGATGGGCACCGACCAG
>Ga0079224_100017299_pt1 | contig 10155 bp, 7 predicted proteins | sample Stecom2015_FD_80414 | JGI IMG/M metagenome (GOLD analysis project Ga0079224, IMG submission 80414) | Agricultural soil microbial communities from Utah to study Nitrogen management - Steer compost 2015 | ecosystem: Environmental > Terrestrial > Soil > Agricultural land | place: USA: Utah... | reverse complement strand
TCGCCCATGACCGGCCCGTCGACCCGCGCACGGTCGCGGTGTGGCGCTGGGCCGCGCTGATCGGGGCCATCCCGTTCGCCGGCGCGGCCGGCGTGTTCACAATCTCGATGCTGATCGCCGGCAGTCCGCTCGGCGACATTCTCTGGATCGCATATCCGGTGCTGCTCGCCGCGCTCGCGGCGGGCGCATGGTGGTACCCGGCCGCGCGCTATCGTCGGCTGCGCTATCGGCTCGACCCGATCGGCATCACGATCACCGACGGCATCCTGTGGCGCACGCAGTCGTCGCTCGCACAAGTGCGCATCCAGCACACGGATATCTCGCAGGGGCCGCTGCAGCGGCGCTACGGCGTAGCGACGTTGAAGCTCTACACGGCCGGCAGCCGCTTCACGAAGATCGAGCTGCCGGGCCTCGAGTACGGGGAAGCCGTGAAACTGCGCGACCGGCTGCTCGAGGCCGGAGACGGCGATGCCGTCTGACGAGCGGACGGCGCCGGCCGGCGCCGACGGCTTCGAGCCGACCTTGAAGCTGCATCCGATCTCGTGGGTCTTCGTCGCCGTCAATCACTTCAAGCAGTTCGTGTTCGCGCTGATCGCGGCGATCATCGTCGGCTCGAACCGCGGGGACGCGGGGCTTTGGTGGTCGCTGTGGATTCTGATCCCGCTCGTCGCCGCGGCGATCTGGCATCAGTGGGTGTTCCGCTACGGCTTCTCGGAGCGCGGGCTCGTGATCCACGAGGGCCTGTTCTTCCGCAACGTGCGCACGGTCGACTACGAGCGGATCGAGAACGTCGACACGCAGCGCAGCGTGCTGCATCGGCTGTTCGGCGTCGCGGAGGTCCGCGTCGAGACGTCGAGCGGCGGAAAGCCCGAGGCGCTGATCCGCGTGCTCTCGCTCGCGGACGTCGCCGCGATGCGCGAGCGCATCTTCGAGCGGCGCGGCACGGCCAGCGTCGCCGCACCGATAGATCATGCTGCGCAATCGGAGGCGGAAAGCGAAGTGCTTCTCGAGCTCCCGCCGTCGGAGCTCGTCCGTTACGGGCTGATCGATAACCGCGGGCTCATTATCGTCGCAGCCGTGTTCGGCTTCCTCGCGCAGAGCGGCTACTTCGACAACTTGCAGGAGCGCGGCCCGCCGACGTGGCTCAGCCGCGTGCCGTGGGACTCGCTCGCCGAGCTGCGCGCCGTCGGCCCGGTCGTGCTCGGGCTGCTCGTGTTCGCGCTGCTGATCGGCTTCACGCGCGTCTTGTCGGTGATCGTCGCGCTCGCGACGTTGTACGGCTTTCAGCTCACGCGCGCGGGCGAAGACCTTCGCACGCGCTTCGGCTTGCTGACGCGGGTGTCGCTGACGTTGCGCCGGCGCAGAGTCCAGGCGGCGCATCAGACCGCGACGTTATTGCATCGGCTCTTCAAGCGCGTGTCGCTGCGCGTCGATCTTGCCGGCGGTGCGGGCCCCGGAGGCGGCGTCGAGTCCCCGGGCCAGACGACGCAGCGCGAGCTGTGGCTCGCGCCGCTTTGCGCACCGGAGGACGCGGAGCGCCTGATCCGGGCCGCATTGCCGCAGGTGCAGCTCGACGGTCTCGAGTGGCGCTCGCTTGCGCCGCGGGCCCGGCGGCGGATCTTTCGCCTGCTGTCGACGATGTGGATCGTCGTCTCGGCCGTGCCGGCGTTCGCCGTGCTCGGCAATTGGGCCGCGCTCGTGGTGCTCGCGCCGCTGCCGCTCTTCTTCGTGCACGCGACGTTGTACGTCAGGCATACCGGCTGGGCGCTGCACGACGAGTTCTTCGCGCTGCGGCGCGGCTGGCTGACGCGCAAGCTCTCGGTCACGCCGCGCAACCGGATCCAGAGCGTGCGGCTGACCGAGTCGCCGTTCGACCGCCGCCAGCGCATGGCGTCGATCGAGGTCGATAACGCCGGCGCGGCCGCGGTCAGCCATCGCCTGAAGCTGCGCTACCTGCCGAAGGACGACGCCGAGCGGCTCGCCGACGCGCTCTACCGCTCGCCTGCCGGCGCGGAGCCGCTCGGCGCGTAATCGCTAACGCGCGGCCTCGAGCTCGACCGAGCCGACCAGCAAGCGAATCACTTCGGTGATGCGCTTCACGTTCGCGTAGCTGTCGATCATCACGAGCTTGCCCGCGCCCGGCGTTTCTCTGTTACTGAATCCGCCCGATCCCGCTGTGAGATGGCCGCTCTGCGACAGCATCGGCCGAAGGATCGGCACGAGCTGCGACGCCGCGGCGTTGTCCGGCAATGTCACGACGCGCGTGACGACCTCGTCATCCGGAATCGCGTCGTCGTCCGTCTGCACGAGACGGGTCGGAACGACGCGGGCCAGCGCGTCCGGAACGATGTTCACGACGCCTTGCGTCTCGTAAGCCATCAAGCCGTGATTGCGCAGGATCGACAGCAGCACTGGGTAGCTCGGCGTCCCGTCGACCGTGCCGCCGACATAGATCCGGGTCGGCGCGCGCGGATCGATCAGGAACGTCCGGCCGGTCTCCTCGGCGACGCGCCGCACGAGATCCTCGAGCTCGACGTTCGGCTCCGCGCGATTCGCCGGCATCGGCGCCGCCGCGATGCCGGGCTCGATCGGCGGCGGCGCGGCCGGCGCCGGCGGCGCGGCGGGCGCCGGCGCGAGCTCGGATGCGCCCGTCCGCGGCTGCTGCGAGACCGGGGGCGCACCGCGCGGCTCGGCTCGCTCCGGCCGAACCTCCTGCGGCGTCTCCGGCGGCTGCGCGAACGCGACCGTGCCGAGCGCGAGCAGCCCGCCGAGCACGATCGCGGTGACGGTGGTCGCTGTTCTCATCGCGGTTTCTCCTCGAGACGAGTGTGTGAAAGTCGTTCGGGTCAGTAGGTCGTCGACGCGAGCGCGTCGGTGATGTTCGCGACGATCGCGGTCCGGACCGCGGGCAGCTCGTCGATCGGCCGCTCGAAGCGGGTCTCGGTGCGCCGGCCGGCATTGACGGCATCGGTCATCCGCAGCTGCACGCGCACCGTCCGGTCGTCGACCTCGACATCGGCCGCGACGACGCCGCGCACGCTGAGAAGCGCAGCGATCTGGTCCGGCTCGAGCCCGGCGTCGTCGTGTGCGATCGACGCGCGGGCGTCGACGACGTACAGCCCCGGGATTCGCGCGAGCTGCCGCATGACCTCGTCGTGCAGCTGGCGCGCGATGCGCTCCGCGGCCGCGCGCTCGTCCGCGTTCGCGGAGCCCGCTTCCGCCGCGGACCGCTCGGCCGAAGGGTCGAACGGCAGCACGGCCACCGAGTGCACGTCGACGATGATGTCGCCGGGCAGGACCGCAACCGGATTCCACGCGACGAGCGCGGCCGGCGGAACGTCCGCGGCGGCCATCGTTGCCGCGGACGCGGCGTCGCCGGCAGCGCGCAGCTCATCGTCAGCTGCGTGCGCCGGATCGGTCTCCGTGCCGTTCGCCGATCGCGATGCGACCGCGATGTCGTCGTCGCCGACGCGGGCGCCGCTCGCACCGTCGTCGCCGTCGGCCACGGTGCGCGCCGCGTCGTCGGCCACCCCGCCGCCCGACGTGTCGGGCTCAACGCTCGCCGCAACGGCCCACAGCACCGCGGCGGCCGCGACGGTCCACGCGACCGCGGGCCGTCCGAGCCACGCGACCACAGGCCCGGCCCGTCGCGGGAACCTCCCGCCGAAGCCGTGTGCAGCGCGCGGCGGTGCGGCGCCGAACGCCGCGCCGGCCGCCCCGTCCGCGGTCGCCGCGACGGCCCCGCCCGCGCGCAGCACGGCAAGCTCGCCGCGCGCCGCGAGCTCCTGCGCGATCACGACGGCGGCCTCGCAACGCTCGTACGCGGCCTCGTGATCCGGCGCGCGCTCGAGCCACTCGACCAGCGCCTTCTCGCGCTCGAGATCGCCGCCGTTCGCGTCGATATCGACGTACCGCTCCGCCGCTTCGCGGCCGGGGTCGCGGCTGCGCCGTTCGTCTTCGCTCGTCATTTCGATGCTCTCTTCAATCGTCGCTGGCAGACGTCGAGCGCGTGCTTCATCTCGCGCTCCACGGTCCGTTTGCTGATCCCGAGACGCTCGGCGATCGCGTCGTAACCGAGCCCGTCCACGCTGCGCAGCAGGAAGACCTCGCGGCAGCGAGGCTTGAGCTCGCGCAGCGCGCACCTGACGGCTTCGACGCCCTGCTCGAAGTCGACGATCCGGTCGGGCGTCTCGGTGTCGGCGACGAGATCGTCGTGACGCGCTTCGACCGGGCTCGGATAGCCGCGGCGAAAGCGGTCGCGGACGAGATTCGTCGCCGTCGTGAACAGATATGCACGCGCTCGCGCGGGCGTCGGGTCGAGCGTCGGCGCGCCGAGCAGACGCGCGTAGGCCTCCTGCAAGATGTCCTCGGCATCGGCCCTTCGGCCGAGCAGCGCGGAGACGTAACGAAGCAGCGGGCGCCGGTAGCGCTCGAACAGATGCTCGACGACGCGCGCACGCTCGCCGTCTGCGTCCGCGTCGCCGGACATCGTCTCGCCGCCGTCGGCATCTCGAAGCGCTGACGGCGCTCGGGGCCCGCCCATCGCGTAGTCTCCGGCAGCCGCTGCGCCGCCTCCTGACGTTATATACGTATAAGGCGCATCGGTCCGCCAAATTTCGCGCCACTAGAAGAACTCGGCCATCCGGTCGTCGGGCGGCATCTCGTCGAACTGCGGCCAGCCATCCGCTATCACGTCCCAGTCGGCCTTCGACCCGACGAAGATGTGCACGGCCGGCAACGGCTTCGCGGGCAGCGGGAGCGCGCCGGCCGGGACGAGCGCGAGCCCCGCCTCCGGCGAGACCATCGGCAGCAGACTGCCGCAGCGCACGCAGAAGTCGGCGCCGTAGGCCCGCGGCGGCGCCATCCGGAACGCGGCGATCGACTCTTCGCCGCGCGTCCAGCGAAAGCTGTCGGCGGGCACGAACGTCGTCGTCGAGAACGGGCCGCCGCGAGAGCGCCGGCACAGCGAGCAGTGGCAATGCACGAGACGCTCGGGTGCAACGTCGAGCGCGTAGCCGACGTCGCCGCACAGGCAACGCGCGGCGAGCACGGCGCCGCCGCCCGACCCGTGCTGCGCGACCGTTTCGGACAGCGGTTCGGCCTCGCCGGCCCCGGCAGAAACGAACGGCTCGGGCGGAAGCTCAGTCGGCTCGGGGAATACCGGCAAGTCGACGCCGGGCGGATACGCGTCGAAGCGCCGCAGCCCGTCCGCAATCTCATGCGCGCCGGACTTCGACGCGGCGAAGATATGCGCGCGAGGCTTCGCGTCGAAGTCTTCGAGCGAGCCCGCCGGAACGAGCATCACATCGTCGACGTGCGACAGCGCCGGCACCTTCGCGCCGCAGTGTCGGCAGAACGGACGCTCGAACGACGACGTCGCGCGGTAGTGCGTGATCGCGCTGGTCGACGACCGCCACTCGAAGCGCGCGACGTCGACACCGACGCCCGCGCCGAACAACGCGCCGTGGTGAATGCGACACATCGAGCAGTGGCAGAACGCGAACCAGCGATACGGCGGCGCGACATCGTACCGAACCGCGCCGCACAGGCACGCGCCTCGAGCCATCTTCGCCCTCCTTCGACCGACTCGACGTCGGTCTTCTTGAGCGTCGGCAACCGCTCAGCGTACTGTGAGTCTCCGGATTCGCAAGACTCTGCCGCACGCACGCGAGCGCCGTCGCTTCATACGTTTTTGTCTTTGATATCCGTGCCGTTGACGGTATGCTCGCGCATGTCGTTCGACTTGATCCGCGTTGCGTTACAACTCACTCCATGGGGGGTCCCTCTTCATGTCTCACGTGAGCCGCCAAGCAGGTGAAATCGCATCTTCAGCGAGCCAGGCCCCGTTCATGAGAACCGTTCTCAGCGAATTCTGCGATGCGTTCGAGAACGAGCTTCGTCCGATCCTCGATCCGGTTCAGCAGGCAGCGGAAGCACTCGCGGGCGCGCCGGAAGACGTCCCGGCGAAACGCGTGCTGCCGGCGCTGCGCGATCTGCGCCATCAGATCTCCGCGCTGATCGACAAGGTCGCCGAGCAGCAGGCGTACGTGCTGATCTTCGGTCCGGTCAAGAGCGGCAAGTCCACGTTCATGAACGCGCTGAGCGCGGCTTACGTCAGCGAGGTCACGTGCCTGCCGGCCTACCCGTGCATGGTCTACGTATCGCACTCCGACGAGCCGGGCTTCAAGGTCACGCACTACGACGGTCGCGAAGCCGCGTTCACGCATCGCGACGCGCTGCGTGAGATCGTTGCGGACGGTCACTATCAGCTCACGCGCCGCATCCGCGAGGCGGAGCTCGCCGGCGAGACGTTCGATCCGGCCGTCCACATGCCGGATGCGATCCGCAAGGTCGATATCAAGCTCGACATTCCGGATCTCGCCCAATCCGGCGCCGTGCTCGTCGACACGCCGGGACTCTACACGCGGATGAAGTTCGGTTACGACCGGATGACGCGCGACTTCCGCAACGCGGCCGCCTGCGCGATCTTCATCGTGAAGACCGATAACCTCTTCCTCGAGCAGGTCTTCGACGAGTTCGGCGAGCTCCTCGAGCTCTTCAGCCGCATCTTCCTCGTCGTGAACCTCGACTCGACGAAGAAGGACCTGCTGCCGGACGGCACCCTCGCGCCGAGCCTCGAGCACGAGAGCCCTTGGGAGATCATCGAGGCGTTCGAGAACCTGTCGATGACCGCGCCGCTGAAGGAGGCCGCGGAGGACGGGCGCCTCAGCATCTACCCGGTAGACCTGCTGCGTGCGGCGAGCCGGCGGATCACGAGCCGCCGCGAGACAGGCGCCGGACAAGAAGAAGGCACGGCCGCGAAGGTCGACGCCGACTTCGACATGCTGCTCGAGGATCTCACGGATTTTCTGAACAGCAACGAGTATCTGAAGGCATTTCTTCAGGACAGTCTGCGCCGTTCCCGCACCTTGATCGGCGAGATGAAGAACGCGGTCGAGGACGACTCGGTGAAGAAGCTCGCCCGCGAGGTCGAGTCGCTGCAGCACAGCTGCGACGACGCGCGCTCGAAGGTCGAGAAGCTGAACCGGCTGCGGCAGATCCAGTGGCGCGACCACGTGCAAGGGCTCGTGCCGTGGCTGCTCGAGCGCGTCGGCCGGCTCGCGACGCACGTCAAGGCCGAAACGCAGGACCCGATCGCGCGCGCGATCGAGGAGTGGTTCCAGAGCACGGACAGCCTCCACGAGCTGCTCGACCGCAACCTGCTGCCGACGTTCGCGTCCGCGTATGCGCGCCTGACCGAGGACGCGGAGGAAGCGCTGAAGCGCCGCGTGTCCGAGGACGTTTCCGGCCTGACCGCGACCGAGGACCTGCTGTCGGATCTTCAGGCCGTCGGTCTCGACATGCGCGAGACAGCCGAGGCGGCGCTCGTCGGCCTCAAGGCGAACGCGACCGTCGAGTCGCCGGCGCCGATCCTGTCGAGCGAGCAGATCCCGGTCCGCCGCAGCGTCGGCGACTGGGTGCTGATGCGCTCCGGCGCGTCGGTCCGCCGCCGGCTGTTCGGCCCCGCCGAGCGTCCAGACACGGAGATCCCGGTCGAAATGAAAGAAGCGCGGCTCGGCGAGCCGGCCCGCGACGCGATCCGCGACGCGACGCTCGCGCAGCTCGATGCGATGATGACGAAGCTCGCCGAAGCGCTGCCCGAGCAGCTCGTGCGCGGCTATGCCGAGCGCTTCGAGGTCGACATCGCCGAGCGTCTCGAGAAGGCGAGCACCGCCGCCGAGCAGCGCCTCGAGCAGCTCGGCCAGCGCCTGAAGGTCATGCAGCAGGCCTTCGACCGCCTGCACGCGCTGAACGAGAAGCTCGGCACGGTCGGCAACTCCGTCAACACCCTGATGGAGCGCTTCGCGCAAACCGACCCGGCCACCCTGACGCAACAGGCAAGCTGACAACCACAACCACCGCCTCCTCTCGGAGGCGGCGCGGCAGCGAGCCACAACGCTCAAAGCCGCGTCCTAAGCGGGGCCGAACGGCCCCGTTTTTTTTAACGCGTCCCGCGAGCGCCTTCGGCCCTCGCGGGACACCTTTCAGTCGGAAGCGGGCGCCCGCACCGACGCCGTCATCCCCGCCTCCGCTTCCCCCCGCACCCCGAGCCGCACCAGAATCAACACCGGCACCAGCCCCACCGCGACGATCAGCAGCGCCGCAATCGCCGCCTCCTCGTACGTGCCCCGAATCGCCTCGCCGTAAAGATGCGTCGCGAGCGTCTCGAACCCGAGCGGCCGCAGCAGCAGCGTCGCCGGCAGCTCCTTCATGCAATCGACGAAGACGAGCAGCGCGCCGGTCGCGAGCGCCGGCCGCAGCATCGGCACATGCACCTGCAGCAGCGTCCTTCCGGCGCCGGCGCCGAGCGTGCGCGCCGCCGCATCGATCGACGGCGACACGCGGCTGAAGCCCGCCTCGAGGCTGCCGGCCGAGATCGCGAGGAAACGCGCGACGTACGCGTACACGACCGCGGCGCCGGAGCCGAGCAGGAACAGCCCCGTCGAGACGCCGAAAACGCGCGTCGCGCCCGTGTCGACGATCGCCTCGATGCCGGTGATCACCGGCAACAGGCCGATCGCGAGCACGGTGCCCGGCACCGCGTAGCCGAGCGACGCGGTGCGCGCGAGCACGCGCGGCGCGGCGCCGCGCCCGAGCCGAACGGCATAGACGACGACGAGCGCAGCGACGATCGTCAGCACCGTCGCGATCGCCGACAGCAGAACCGTGTTCAGCACCTCGGCCGGGATCGCCGGCGAGATCCCTGCGAAGCGGATCCGCGCGATCGTTTGATCGACGAGGTACCACGTCGGAACGATGAAGCCGATCAAGACCGGCAGCGCGCACACGAGCGCGGCCGCGACGCCGGCGCCTCTGCGCAGCCGATGCCGCGCGAGCGGGCGCGGATGCTGAGCGTCGTTCGCATAGCGCCGCTGGCGCCGCGCCCAGCGCTCGAGCAGCACGACGAGGACGACGACGGTCAGCATCGCGATCGCGATCTGCGCGGCGCCCGGCAGGTCCGAGCGCGTGACCCATGTCGTGTAGACCGACACCGTCAGCGTGCGGACGCCGAGAAACTCGGCCGCGCCGATATCGTTCAAGGTCTCGAGCAGCGCAAGGCTCACGCCGATCGCGACGGCCGGCCGCGCGAGCGGCAATGCGATCCGCAGGAACACGCCGCGGCGCCCGGCGCCGAGCGTCCGCGCCGCGTCGATCAGGTTCGCGCTCTGCATCAGGAACATCGCGCGCGTCGTCAGATAGACGTACGGATACAGCACGAAGCCGAGCACGAAGATGCAGCCCGCCATCGAGCGGATGTCCGGCAAACGGAAGTCGCGCGGGCTATCGATGCCGAGCAGCGCGCGAAGCGCGGTCTGCACCGGCCCGACGGGATGCATCACGTCGAGGTAAGCGTACGCGATGATGTACGTCGGAACCGCGAGCGGCAGCAACAGCGCCCAGTCGAAGATGCGGCGGCCCGGGAAATCGTGCGCGGCGACGAGCCACGCCGTGCCAGTGCCGATCACGGCGGTCAGGATGCCGACGCCGGTCAACAGGATCAGCGTATCGCGAATTGCGGCCGGCAGAATGCTGCCGGTTAAATGCGCCCAAAGGCCTTCGGATCCGGCCGATGCGGTGACGACGAGCGCAACGATAGGCGCCGCCACGGCGAGCGCGACGGCGCCTGAAACGATCAGCCAGGGATTCCAACGCGGCCGCTGCGACGCGGCCGGTGTATCGCTACTGATCGAATCCGACTTGATCGACGAGCCTGCTTGCGGCACCGCGTTGCTGCGCGATGTCTGTAAGCGGCGTCGGATCCACTTCGAGATCACCGAGCGCCGCAATGATCGGATCGATGGCGGCGCCCTCCTTCACCGGGTACTCGTAGTTCGCTTCGGCGTAGAGCTTCTGAGCCGCATCCGAAACGAGGTACTCGAGCAGCTGCACCGCCTCGTCCTTGTTCGGTGAATAGCGCGTGATCGCCGCGCCGGAGATGTTCACGTGCGTGCCGCCGCCCTCGAACGTCGGCAGGATGACCTTGATCGCATCGCCCCACTTCTGCTGCTCCGGGCCGCCGCGGCCCCCACGCATGAGGCCGACATAATAAGAGTTGCCGACGCCGATGTCGCAGATTCCGCCCATGATGTCGCG
>Ga0079224_100017297_pt1 | contig 10156 bp, 8 predicted proteins | sample Stecom2015_FD_80414 | JGI IMG/M metagenome (GOLD analysis project Ga0079224, IMG submission 80414) | Agricultural soil microbial communities from Utah to study Nitrogen management - Steer compost 2015 | ecosystem: Environmental > Terrestrial > Soil > Agricultural land | place: USA: Utah... | reverse complement strand
GGCGGCACGTCGGGCACGGCCACGATCCAGACGTGGCGGCGCTGCGGGGCGAAGAGGCCGGTGGAGTCGAACTTGTAGCGGAAGCGGGTGTACAGCTTCGCTTCGTCCCGCTGGCGCTTTTCGTCCCGCTTGCGGTCGGCCTCCGTCTTCGGCTTGGTCGGGTCAAAGCTCTCGTCGCCGTGCTCGGCGTACGCGTCGTCGACCGCCGACACGAAGGCGATGTACTTGCCGTCCGGCGACCAGACGGGATTGGCGGCGCCGTTGCGCATGGCCGTCAGCTGGTACGCTTCGCCCCCAGCCCGGTCGAGAATCCAAATTTGCCGGTCCGCCTGGGGGCCTTCGCCCGTCTGCCGCACGAAGGCGAGGCGCCGCCCGTCGGGCGACCAGCGCGGCTGCGAGTCGCTGCGGGGCCCGCGCGTGTAGGGGCGCGGCGCGGCGGCTTCCGCGCCGCTTGCGCCCAGCGGCGCCAGCCAGATATGGGTGCGCAACTCTTTCTTCTCGCCCTCCACATGCCCGCGGACGAAGGCGATGCACGACCCGTCGGGCGCGATTTGCGGGTCGCTCACCAAGACGATGCGGTACAAGTCCTCCGGTACGAATGTTCGCTGCGACGTCAATCCTGCTCCCTCCAGACGTTGCCGCAGCACCTGGCACGGCGGCTGTTGCGTATTGCAAACGGTGTTCGCCGCCGGCGCCCAGCCTCCTTTTTGCAAAGCACGCCCGCGTTCGGTACAATGGTCCTACACCGTCCGGACCGGGCGGGGGAGCCGGCACGCCGGCTCGCAGCACGAAGCGAGGGAGGCGTCGGCATGGAACGGGTCGGTCAGCGCAACAAGCTCGTCATCGGCGCGGCCCTGGGGGAATGCGTGCACGTGGCCGGGGTCGTCAACTTCCTGCGCCTCGCGGAGGAGCAAGGCTACAAAACGGTCTCCCTAGGTCCCGCCGTGTCGGTGCGGGAGCTGGTGGGGGCCATCGTGGAAAGCCAGCCGGAACTGGTGGCCGTGGGCTACCGGCTGACGCCGTCCACCGCGGAGCCGTTGTTTGAAGAGCTGAAAGCGGAGCTGCGCAAGGCCGGCGTGGAAGGCGTCCGCTTCGTCTTCGGCGGCACGGCGCCGGTGGCGGAAGTCGCGGCGCGAAGCGGCTTGTTTGAGCACGTCTTCAACGGCGAGGAGACCATCGAGGACGTCGTTGCCTACCTGAAAGGCCATAAAGTGGACCGCAGCCGGGAGTCGTATCCGAGCACGCTCCTGGAGCGCATCGCCTGGAAGGCGCCGTTTCCTATCATCCGGCACCACTTCGGCTTGCCGTCGCTGGAGGAAACCGTCGCGGGCGCGCGGCGCATCGCCGAGGCGCGGGTGCTGGACGTCTTGTCCATCGGCCCCGACCAGGCGGCCCAGGAGAGCTTCTTCCGGCCCGAGGAGCTGGCCCGGCACAAGCCGGGCGCGGGGGGCGTGCCGGTGCGCAAGCCGGAGCACTTGCGGGCCATCTACGAGGCGACGCGCTGCGGCAACTACCCGCTGCTGCGCTGCTACAGCGGCACGCGGGATCAAATCCAATGGGCGGAGATGCTGCTGGAGACCATCCAGAACGCCTGGTGCGCGGTGCCGTTGACGTGGTACAGCGTGCTGGACGGGCGGAGCCAGCGGCCTTTACGGCAGACTATCCGCGAAGCGCAGGAGACGATGCGCTGGCACGGCGAGCGGGGAGTGCCGGTGGAGAGCAACGAATCGCATCACTGGAGCCTGCGCGACGCGCCCGACACGGTGGCGGCGGCCATGGCGTTTCTCGCCGCGTATAACGCCCGCAAGATGGGCGTGCGCGACTACGTGGCCCAGTACATGTTCAACAACCCGCCGTCCACGTCGCCGCGCATGGACTTGGCCAAGATGCTGGCCAAGAAGGAACTCATCGAGTCGCTGTGCGGGCCGAACTTTACCGTGTGGACCGAGACGCGCGCGGGCTTGTCCAGCTATCCGGCCGACTTGGCGGAAGCCAAGGGGCACCTGGCCTTCTCGACCGCGCTGCAGATGGCGCTGAAGCCCCACATCGTCCACGTGGTGGCTTTCACCGAGGCGGACCACGCGGCGACGGCGGAGGAAGTCATCGAAAGCTGCAAGATCGCGCGCAGGGTCATCGAGAAAGTGATGCACGACTTTCCGGACCTGACCGACGACGAGCGGGTGCAGCGGCGCAAGGAGGCGCTCAAGCGTGAGACGCGGGTGCTGCTGGACGCCATTTGGCGGCTGGGCGAGAGCCTGGGCGCGGAGGACCCGTGGGCGGACCCGGAGACCATCGCCACGGCGGTGGAGCTGGGTCTCATCGACGCGCCGCACTTGCGCAACAATCCCGCGGCGAAAGGCACCATCGTGACGCGCATCGTGGACGGGGCGTGCGTGGCTGTGGACCCGGAGACGAAGCGGCCGCTGAGCGAGGAGGAGCGCATCGAGAAACTGCTGGCCGAGGTCGGGCGGGGCCCGGGGTCGTGAACCGACCGGCCGAAGGGACGATTGTCACCGGAGTTCCGGGAGAAAATCCCTCGCCTGCGGTCGAGAATTTTGCTACACTCCTGATCAGGAGTGGTTAAGCGCATGAAATATCTGCCGCGTTTTCGCTTGCCGGCCCTCTCGTGGGCGTTGGCGTCCATCCTCCTTTTTTTGTTGGGCTTTACGCTGCTGGGTTGCAGCTCGCTGGCGCCGCTGGCCGGGCTCGGCCGCGGGCTGGCGTTCGCGTGCGGCCTAGGCGACGCCGCGGGCGTGGGCTTCGAGGATGATCCGGCCGACGACGCGGCGGAGCAGAGGCCGACGGTTTACGTCAACATCAAGAACTTCCGCTTTAATCCGTCCGACATCGTGGTGCCGGAGGGCACGCGCGTCGTGTTCGTCAACCAAGACTCGGTGGAGCACAACATCTTGCAGTCCGGCACGCGGCGAGTCGGCGCGGAGCCGCCGCTGTTCGAGTCGCCGATCCTCGGCCCCGGCCAGCAGTGGGGCTTCGTCTTCACCCAGCCGGGCGAGTACCCCATCGTTTGCACTGTGAACGGCCATCAGCTCATGGGCATGGTAGGACGCATCATTGTCACGGAGCCCGCCGTCGCTCAGCGGTGAGCCGCATTGACGGGCGGTCCCGGGTGCGGTATCGTGAAAGGTGACTAGACCGACGCGTCGGTCTAGTCGCCGGGCGTGGCGCGCGGCGGCGCGTCCCGAGTCTTTTTTCGCGCCCGAGCGCGCTTCGACTGGCGTGTATGAATCGACGCAACAGGGGCTGTCCGGCTGTGGAAAAAGCGATGGAGGCCACGCCCGCGGGGTGGTTTGCGCCCGCGGACGAGCCGGAAACGAAGCGGCGCATTTTGGAGGCCGCGGCCGAAGTGTTCGCGGAGAAAGGGTATTACGCGGCCGCGGTGGACGATATCGTCCGGGCTTCGGACACGTCGAAAGGTTCCTTCTATCATTTCTTCCCCAGCAAGCAAGCGATTTTCCTGGCGCTGGTCGACCATATGTACTCCGTGCTGTTCCGCCGCGTCGAGGACGCCATCGCCCGCGAGCACGGCGCCCTCAACAAGGTGGACGCGGCGCTGCGCACCGTCTTGTCCGAGTTTTCCCGCCACCGCCGCCTCGCCAAGATCATGCTCATCGAAGCGGCCGGCCTCGGCCACGCCTTCAACGACAAGCTCCACCAACTGCACGCGGGTTTCGCCGCGCTCATTAAGCGCCACCTGGACCGGGCCGTGGAGGAAGGGTCCATCGCGCCGCTGGATACGGAGCTGGCGGCGTACGTGTGGCTCGGGGCCATCAACGAAGTGGTGATGCGTTGGGTGCATACGGGACAACCGGACCTGCTGGAAACCGCGCTGCCGCAGCTGCGGGCCATGCTCTTGCGCAGCATCGGCGCGGCGGCCGAGGCGGAGACGGACTCCCGGGCCGGGGCGCAGGGGGCGGCATCATGACGAAGGCGATGACCCGGCGCGGACCGGCGGTGTTGAGCGCAGGGAGCGAGGCGGACGTTCTGAGGCGGCTGGTGGCGCCCTTCGCGGAGGCGGCGGCGCGGGCGCGGCGAGACGGGAGGCCAGTGTTGGTCAGCGTGTCGGAGGGGCTGCCGCGGCGGGATTGGATCGCGGTCTTCGAGGCGGCGCGGGCGCGCGGTGCGGACGCCATGCTGTGGTATGCACCTTGGCAGGACGCCGTGCTGCTGGGCGTCGGGACGGCTTGGTCGGCGGCCGGCGCGGGGCCGGACCGGTTCGCCCGGGTATCGCTGCTGTGGCGGGTGCTGGTGTCCGATGCAGTAGTCGTCGTGGACGGCGAGCCGGCGGAGGACCAGCCGGCGGAAGGCGAGCAGGCGTGCGGCCAGCGGGAAGACTTGCCGCACGCGGCCGGCGGGACGGCGGGCGCGCACGGCGAACGGACGGCGGCGCCGGGGCCCGGGCCGGTGCTGCTGGGCGGGTTCGCCTTTGACGCCGGCGGCGCCGGAGACCTTTGGGAGGCCTTCGGCGAGGGACGGCTCGACTTGCCGCGGGTGATGTACGGGGACGTGGCCGGGCGGGCGTGGGTGACGCTCAACGCTGTCGTCGGGCCGGACGACGACCCGCAGCTCGCGGCCGAGGCGGCGGCGCGGGATCTGGCGGCCGCGTGGGCGGAAGCTGAGGAAGTGGGGGCTTGCGCAGCGGACGAGGGCGCACCCGGCGCCGCGGACGGGGTTGCGGCCGTGCCGGAAACCGCGGTTCGCATCGTGGAGGAGATCCCGCCGCGGGGGCGGTGGCTGGCGGCCGTGGCGGAGACGGCCGCGGCCGTGCGCAGCAGGGTTCTGGAGAAAGCCGTGCTGGCCCGCTGCGTGCGCATCGCCGCGTCGAGACGCTTCGACGTCGGCGCCGCGCTGCGTTACCTGCTGGCGCATTATCCCGCGTGCTACCTTTTCGCCGTCGCGCGCGGCGGCGACTGTTTCCTTGGCGCGACGCCCGAACGCATCGTGCGCAAGACGGGCGGGCTCGTGCACGTGGCCTGCCTGGCGGGATCCGTGCGCCGGGGCGCCACGCCCGCGGAAGACGAAGAGCTCGGTCGCTGGCTGCTGTCCGACGCCAAGAACGCGGCGGAGCACCGCATCGTGCTGCGGGCCATCATCGAAGCGCTCGCGCCGGCGTGCGTGGAGGTGTCCGTGGGGGGCACGGAGCTGCGCCGGCTGGCCAACGTACAGCACTTGTACACGCCAGTGACGGCCCAGGCGGCCCACGGCGTGGACGTGCTGGAACTGACGGCGCGGGTGCACCCGACGCCTGCTCTCGCGGGGTACCCGCGGGAGGCGGCGCTGGCCTGGATTCGGGAGCGCGAGGGCTGGGCACGCGGCTGGTACGCGGGACCGGTGGGCTGGATGGACTGGGCCGGCGATGGCGAGTTCGCGGCGGGCTTGCGCTCGGCCCTGGTGCGGGGCGAGGAAGCGTGGCTGTTCGCCGGCTGCGGCATCATGGGTGATTCGGTGCCGGAGAGCGAGTACGAAGAGTCGGCGCTGAAGCTGCGGCCTATGCTGGCGGCATTGGAGGCGAGCCTATGAACGTGCAGCAGGCGGCGCACGCGTTCATCGGGGCGTTCGTGGACGAGCTGGCGCGGGCGGGCGTCCGGCACGTGTGCCTGTGCCCCGGCTCGCGCTCGACGCCGCTGGCTCTCCTGTGCGCCGACCATCCGGACTTGCGGGTCTGGATGCATATCGACGAGCGGTCGGCGGCTTTCTTCGCCCTCGGGCTGGCGAAAGCCACGGGCGAGCCGGTAGCCCTCGCGGGAACGTCCGGCACCGCGGTGGTCAACTTCATGCCCGCGGTGGTGGAGGCGTACTTCTCCCGGGTGCCGCTGATCGTGCTCACGGCCGACCGGCCGCGGGAGCTGCGGGACGTCGGCGCCAACCAGACCATCGATCAGGTACGGCTTTACGGGACGCACGTGAAATGGTTCGTGGACATGCCCTTGCCGGAGGCCAGCGCGCCGCTGGTGGCCTACGCGCGCATGGCGGCGGCGCGGGCCGCGGCCACGGTCAAGGCGTCTCCGGCGGGGCCGGTCCACCTGAATTTCCCGCTGCGGGAACCGCTCGTGCCGCTGCCGGGCCCGGCGGTCGACTGGCCGGTACATCCGCAAATCGTGGCGGGCACGCGCACGCTGGCTTCCCGCCAGGTGGAGGAGCTGGCGCGGCAGTGGAGGCGCGTCGAGCGCGGGTTGTTCGTGTGCGGGCCCGAAACGCCGGCCGCCGCGGCCGGCGACATCGCCGTGCTGGCGGACAAGCTGGGCTGGCCGATGCTGGCCGACCCGCTGTCCGGCCTGCGGGCGCCGGGTTCGGCGGGCGTCGTCGACGCGTATGACGTGTTCTTGCGGGATGAAACCGTCGCGGCGGCGTTGACGCCCGAGCTGGTGGTCCGCTTCGGTGCCGCCCCCGTTTCGAAGGCGCTCTTGCAGGCGCTGCAGCGCTGGGCCGGCGTGCCGCAGGTGGTGGTGGACGAAGGCGGCGGGTGGCGGGATCCCGTGCTGACGGCCGGCAAGCTGCTGCACGTGGACCCGGGCTGGCTGTGCCGGGCGGTGCTGGAGGCGCTGCAGGTGCTGGGGGCGCCGGAGGACGGTCGCGGGGCCGGGCCGGCCGGCCGCGAGCGGGCGAACAGCCCGCACTGGCGGGAGCTGTGGCGGCGGCTGAACGACGAGGTACGGCGAGTGCTGCGGGAGGCGGCGGTGCAGCAGGAGGGCCTGTTCGAGGGCCGCGTGTTTCAGGAACTGGCCGAGCTGCTGCCGGACGGCGCCGCGCTGTTTGTGGGCAACAGCATGCCCGTTCGCGACATGGACGCGTTTTTCCCGGCCATCCAGCGGCGCGTGCGGGTGTTCGGCAACCGGGGGGCGAGCGGCATCGACGGCGTCGTCTCCAGTGCCCTGGGAGTCAGCGCCGCCTGGAGCGGGCCCGTGGTGCTTGTGCTGGGCGACTTGTCGTTTTACCACGACCTGAACGGCTTGCTGGCCGCCAAGCTGCACGGGCTGCCCTGCACCATCGTCGTCGTCAACAACGACGGCGGCGGCATCTTCTCCTTCCTGCCCCAGGCGGAGGTGCCCCGCCATTTCGAGCGCCTCTTCGGCACGCCCCACGGGCTCGATTTCGAGCCGGTGGTGCGGATGTACGGCGGGCGGTTCACCCGGGTGCGGGACTGGGCCGCGTTCCGGCAGGCGGTGCAAGAGGGTGTGGCCGGCCGCGGGCTGTACGTCGTCGAGGTGCCCTCGGATCGGGCGCGCAACGTGGCGCAGCACCGGGACGTGTTCGCCCGGGCGCAGGCGGCGGCGCGCGAGGTGCTCGCGTCGTGTACGTCTTGAACGGCTTGTCCTACAACGTCCAGGTGACAGGCCGCGGGCCGGCGCTGCTATTGCTGCACGGGTTTACGGGCGACTTGCATACGTGGGACCCGTTCGTGCCGGCGTGGTCTCAGAAGTTTCGCGTCATCGCCGTCGATTTGCCCGGGCACGGGCGCACCGGAGCGCCGCGAGACCCGGAGCGGTACCGGCTGGAGCGCTGCGCGGCCGATCTCGTTCGCCTGCTGGACGAGCTGGGTGCGGACGACGTGCGCGTCCTGGGCTACTCCATGGGCGGTCGAGTCGCCCTGCACCTGGCGCTGGCGGCGCCGCAGCGCGTCACGGCGCTGGTGCTGGAGAGCGCGTCGCCGGGCATCCGGGATCCGGCGGAGCGGGCGGCTAGGCGGCAGGCGGACGAGGAGCTGGCCGCCTTCATCGAGCGCGAGGGCGTGGCGTCCTTCGTCGAGCGCTGGGAGCGGCTGCCGCTGTTCGCCACACAGGCGCGGCTGCCGGAGGGGGTGCGGTCCGCGGTGCGGGCGCAGCGGCTGCGGCAGCGGGCCGAAGGGCTGGCCAACGCGCTGCGCGGCATGGGCGCGGGCGTCCAGGAGCCGCTGCACGGGCGGCTGGGGGAGATCCAGGCGCCGGCGTTGCTGCTGGCGGGGGCGCTCGATGAGAAGTACGTGGGCATCGTGCAGGAGATGGCTGCGGTTATGCCCCGGGCGCGGGCCGTCATCGTGCCGGATGCGGGGCACGCCGTGCACTTGGAGCGGCCGGATGCGTTCATGCAGGCCGTGACGGAGTTTTTGACGGGATTGTGACACAGGCCGGGTGTGGGGTATGTCGCGCAACCGGGGGTTGCTGGTGAGGCCAGCGCGGGCGCGGCCACCGTAAACAAAGCAGGGGTGCCGCAACCCGCGCCTGCTCGGCGAGGCCGGAGGGGCGCCCAGCCGGGCCGGGCAAGCCGCGGGAGGCAAGCACTTTCGCGCACGGGGTTTACGGGGCGCACTGCTATACAGGCGCTTGAACGGAGGAAAGGCAGGGGGAACGATGCCGGTCCAGTGGCAGAAAGTCAAGGACTACACCGATATCATCTATGAGAAGGCCGAGGGGATCGCCCGGATTACCATCAACCGCCCGCACGTGCACAACGCGTTTCGGCCGCTGACGGTGCAGGAGATGATGGACGCTTTCGCCGACGCGCGGGAGGACCGCGAGATCGGCGTCGTGCTGCTGCGGGGCGCCGGGGACAAGGCGTTTTGCACCGGCGGCGACCAGAAGGTGCGGGGCGACGCCGGGTACGTGGGCGACGACGGCGTGCCGCGCTTGAACGTCCTGGACTTGCAGCGGCAAATTCGCTACTTGCCCAAGCCGGTCATCGCGGTGGTGGCGGGCTATTGCATCGGCGGCGGGCATGTGCTGCATTTGGTGTGCGATCTGACCATCGCCGCGGACAACGCCATCTTCGGGCAGGCGGGCCCGCGGGTGGGCAGCTTCGACGCCGGCTACGGAGCCACGCTGCTGGCGCGCATCGTGGGCCACAAGAAGGCGCGGGAGATCTGGTACCTGTGCCGGCAGTACACGGCGCAAGAAGCGCTGGAGATGGGCCTGGTCAACGCGGTGGTGCCGCTGGAGCAGCTGGAGGAAGAGTCCATCAAGTGGGCCAAGGAGATTTTGCAGATGAGCCCTACGGCTATCCGGTTCCTGAAGGCCGCCTTCAACGCGGACACCGACGGGCTGGCGGGCTTGCAGCAGTTGGCCGGCGACGCGACGCTGCTGTTCTACATGACCGACGAAGCCAAAGAAGGAAGGAACGCATTCCTTGAGAAGCGGAAGCCCGATTTCTCCAAGTTCCCACGCTTCCCGTAATGCGGGATTCGGCGTCGGGCCGTCGCTGCGGCCGCAGGCGGACCGGCCCGGCGCCCTGAAAATGTGGCTCATGGCGGCGCGGCCGGCGACGCTGCCGGCCGCGGTGGTGCCGGTGCTGGTGGGCAGCGCGACGGCGTGGGCCGCGGCGCGGCAGTTCCACCCGGGCGCGTTTTTCGCCGCCTTGGTCGCGTCGGTGCTCATCCAGATCGGCACCAATTTCGCCAACGACCTGTTTGACTTTCACCGCGGCGCCGACACGGAGCGGCGTACGGGGCCCGTGCGTATCACGGCGGCCGGCTGGGTGACGCCGGAGCAGATGCGGCTCGCGACGGCGCTCGTTTTCGGGCTGGCGTTCGCGGTAGGCATGTACCTGGTGTACCTGCGCGGCTGGCCCATCTTGGCGGTGGGCCTGGCGGCCATCGCGTGCGGCGTCCTGTACACGGGCGGGCCATGGCCGCTGGCGTACCACGGGCTGGGTGATGTGTTCGCCTTCCTGTTTTTCGGCGTGGTGGCGGTGGCCGGCACGCACTACGTTCACACCGGAACGCTGGACGGGCTGGCCCTGCTGGCGTCCATCCCGGTCGGATGCCTGGTGACGGCCATTCTCGTCGTCAACAACTTGCGGGACATTCCCACCGACCGGGAGACGGGCAAGCGGACGCTGGCGGTGCGGCTGGGGGACCGGGGGACGCGGTGGGAATATGGGTTGCTGGTGGCCGCGGCGTACCTGGTTCCCGTCGTCGCGTGGCTGGCCGGCGCGGCGGGCGCGACGGCGCTGCTGCCGCTGTTGAGCGGGGCCGTGGCCGTCCGGCTGGTGCGCACGGTGGCTGCCGGCGCGCAAGGCACAGCGCTGAACCGGGTGCTGGCCGGCACGGGCCGGCTGCACTTGCTGTACGGGCTGCTGTGGGCGGCCGGGCTGCTTTGGGCGTGATTTTCGCCGTCGAGGAACTTTCTCGCTCCAGGATCCCGCGGCGCGGGGGCGCCTGCCACGC
>Ga0079224_100017296_pt1 | contig 10156 bp, 6 predicted proteins | sample Stecom2015_FD_80414 | JGI IMG/M metagenome (GOLD analysis project Ga0079224, IMG submission 80414) | Agricultural soil microbial communities from Utah to study Nitrogen management - Steer compost 2015 | ecosystem: Environmental > Terrestrial > Soil > Agricultural land | place: USA: Utah... | reverse complement strand
GGTGCCGATGTCTCCCCGGAAGAAGTCCTTATCGTATCGGGCTCCCAACAGGCCCTGGACATGTTGGGGAAACTGTTTGTGGATCCAGGCAGCAAGGTTCTGGTTGAAGCCCCCAGCTATCTGGGTGCGCTGCAGTCCTTCTCTCTCTTTGAGCCAGCCTACGCTTCGGTTCCGACTGATGATGGCGGCCTCATTCCGGAAGCAATTACCGATGAACTCGCGGCCGGTGCGCGCTTCCTTTACGCCTTGCCCAATTTCCAGAACCCGACCGGGGTATCGCTGGACCTCGCCCGCCGCCAGAAGCTGGTGGAGCGCTGCGCTGCGCTGCAACTGCCCATCGTGGAAGACGACCCCTATGGCGAGCTGCGTTACGCAGGCGAACCGCTACCTGGTTTGCTGGAACTCGGCCGCAAGGTTGGAGCAACCATTGTGCGCCTGGGTACGTTCTCCAAGGTGCTGGCGCCGGGGCTGCGCCTGGGTTACATCGTGGCTCCGCGCCCCATCATTGCCAAGCTGGTGCAGATCAAACAGGCAACCGACCTGCACACGTCCACGGTCTCGCAAATGGCCGTCTATGAAACCATAAAGAGTGGCTTCCTTGACAAGCATTTGCCGGCCGTGCGCGAGCTCTACAAGCGCCAATGTGGTTATATGCTCGATGCCATGGAAGAACACTTCCCGAACACTGTTTCGTGGAATCGTCCCGAAGGCGGCATGTTTATTTGGGTGACCCTGCCCGAACACATCGACGGCACCCAACTGCTTGCGCGCGCCATTGAACGTAACGTTGCCTTCGTGCCGGGTGCGCCTTTCTACGCAGGCCAAGGCAAGACCAACAGCTTGCGCCTGAGTTTCGTTACCGTGTCGGAAGAGCGGATTCGCGAAGGTATCGCCATTCTGGGTGAGCTTCTGCGCGAAGGCTGAGCACAAGCGGCGCTGCGGGCGGTCTGAGCGCCGCCCGTACATACAAGAGACATTCAGCAGCACATGAATCAGGTTTCACCTAAGGAAAACAGCAACCTCAGTAACGAAAGTCCTCCCGTGCCCGATCTGGCCGATATGCGACCAGATGACTGGGTCGAGCGTTGGCTCCCGCGTTCCTGGGGGCCCTATGCGCGCCTTGCCCGACTGGACAGGCCTGTGGGTACCTGGCTTACCCTGCTGCCGACCCTGGCGGCGCTCGTCCAGGCCGCAGATGGCCTGCCCACACTCTGGCGGCTGTTCATTTTCAGTCTAGGCGCCTTCCTCATGCGCGGAGTAGGGTGCTGCTTCAACGACATCTTTGATCGCGACTTTGACAACAAGGTCGAACGTACCCGTTTCCGCCCGCTCACCAGCGGGCAGTTGAGCCTGCGCAACGCACTTTGGTTTGTGTTCGCGCAATTGGTTCTGTGTGCCTTGCTGCTTTTGGCCATTAATGAGTACAGCCGCTGGCTGGCGGTCATTCTGCTTCCCATTGTTGTCATATACCCACTTTGCAAACGGTTTACCTATTGGCCGCAGATGGTGCTGGGCATCGCCTTCAACTGGGGCATGCTCATGGCCTGGTCAGACACTCGCGACATCGTGCCGCTCTCTGCCTGGGCGATGTGGTTGGGTGCCGTGTTTTGGCAGGTCGGGTATGACTCAATATACGGATACGTTGACATGCGCGATGATGTGAAGCTGGGCCTGCGTTCCACCGCCCTGCGCTTCGGTGACAACGGCAAGCTGTGGATAGGCGGGTTTTATGGCGCCACGCTGGCACTGTGGCTGTATGCGGGCGCCGCCATGGGCATGGGCTGGCCGTACTTTGTCGTCGTTGCCGCCATTGGCATTCACTTTGTATGGCAGCTGTCAGTGTTTAGCGTACACCGCCCCGACCGCAGCTTCATGTTGTTCAGGTCGAATATGGCGGTGGGCGTCATGATGGTGGCGGCTGCGCTGGCAGGCACTGTCCTGCCAATCTAGGCGAACCGCCGAAGAAAAAGAACGACGCACGCTAAGAACGAATAAGAAAGGAGGATGGCATGGGCGCACCGGACAAGCCTGTTGCGGGCCACGAAGAGTTCGACTATATCGTGGTGGGAGCCGGTTCAGCGGGATGTCTGCTTGCCAATCGTCTTTCGGCGGACCCGAACAACCGGGTCCTGCTGCTGGAAGCCGGCGGGCGTGACGACTGGCGCTGGATCCATATCCCCGTAGGCTACTTGTATTGCATAGGCAACCAGCGCACTGACTGGTGTTACACCACCGAGCCGGACCCGGGGCTCAATGGCCGCAGCCTGGGCTACCCGCGCGGGCGGGTGTTGGGCGGGAGCTCCGCCATCAACGGCATGATCTACATGCGAGGTCAGGCGGCCGATTACGACGGCTGGGCCGCTGAAGGCAACCACGGCTGGTCATGGGCCGACGTCCTGCCTCTCTTTAAGCGTGTGGAGGATCACCACGCCGGCGCCAGCGAGTTCCACGGCGCAGGCGGCGAATGGCGGGTGGAAAAACAGCGCCTGTCCTGGGAGATTCTTGACGCATTTCGCGAGGCCGCAGCCCAGGCCGGCATTCCCTCCATTGAGGATTTCAACCGCGGTGACAACGAGGGCTGCTCATATTTCGAGGTGAACCAGCGCCGGGGCGTCAGGTGGACAGCCGCCAAGGCTTTCCTGCACCCCGTGGCCCACCGGCCAAACTTGAAAATTGTCACTCAGGCGCATGCGCAGCGCATTGAGTTCGAAGGGCGGCGCGCCGTAGGCGTGCATTTTCTGCAGAACGGCGAGCCGCGCTTTGCGCGCGCCCGTGCAGAAATTGTTCTGGCGGCGGGTGCCATCGGTTCACCGCAGCTGCTGCAGCTATCGGGTGTAGGCCCGGGCCGCTATCTCTCCAGCCTCAGCATCCCCGTGGTGCACGACCTGCCTGGGGTAGGGAACAATTTGCAGGACCATCTGCAACTGCGACTCATCTACAAGCTGCGCAACGCCCGAACACTCAACACCATGGCGTCCTCGCTGTGGGGCAAGGCGCTGATGGGCCTGGAATACTACCTGCGCAAGCGCGGGCCGTTGACCATGGCTCCCTCGCAGCTGGGCATCTTTGCGCGCTCAGGGCCCGAACACGAGCGGGCGAATGTGGAGTACCACGTTCAGCCCTTGTCATTGGAGAGGTTCGGCGAGAATCTGCACGACTTTCCTGCCATGACGGCATCGGTCTGCAACTTGCGGCCCACCAGCCGTGGCCATGTGCGCATACGCAGTCCGCATGCATCCGATGCGCCGGAAATCCTCTGCAATTACCTCAGCACGCCGGAAGACCGCAAGGTGGCGGCCGACAGTATTCGCCTGACCCGGGGAATCATCTCGCAGCCCGCCATGGCGCGCTTCCACCCGGAAGAGCATCGACCCGGTAAGCAGGTTCAGGAACACGCCGACCTGGAGTCCGCCGCCGGGGATATCGGTACCACAATCTTTCACCCCGTGGGTACTTGCAAAATGGGCAAGGATGCCACGGCGGTGGTCGATGCACGCCTGCGAGTGTTCGGCGTGCAAGGTTTGCGGGTGGCCGATGCTTCCATCATGCCCACTATCATTTCGGGCAACACCAATTCTCCCACCATCATGATCGCCGAAAAGGCTGCCGACATGATTCTGCAGGACCAAAAACTGGGCTTAGGCACACTGTCGTGCGAAAATCCCGCAACCGTTAGTTAGGACTCTTTACCAATGACAGCCAGCTTTATCGAATATTTGGCGACTGCGCTCTTCGCCCTTGCCGTCATTCACACCTTTTCGGTCCCTGTCTTTGCGCGCCTCGCCAACAAGGGGGGGCCGCATGCCGGCATGTGGCACCTGCTCTCAGAAGTAGAGGCCGTATTCGGCGTGTGGGCCGCTGTTCTGGTGGCGTGCATATTTCTGCTTTCCGGGCCGAGTTCTGCCGTGGCCTACGTGGAATCCAGCAATTTCACCGAACCTGCATTTGTGTTCGCCATCATGGTAGTTGCAGCCAGCCGTCCCATCATTGCGGTGGTGGACATTATGGTGAAGGCGTTGGCGCGCCTGCTGCCCATACGGCGCGAACTGTCCATGTATTTTGTGACCCTCTCCTTTGTGCCGCTGGCAGGGTCCTTCATTACTGAGCCGGCCGCCATGACGCTAGCAGCCTTGCTATTGCGCGACGCCTATTTCCGGCGTCACGGTCAGGAAGGCTTTAAGTACATGACCATAGGCGTCCTGTTCGTGAACATTTCCATTGGCGGGGTGCTTACTGCTTATGCAGCACCGCCGGTCCTGATGGTCGCGTCCACCTTTGGCTGGGATACTCCCTACATGGCCACGCATTTTGGTTGGCGCGCGGCCGTGGCGGTTATTTTCAGTGCCGCTGCCGCGACATTCGTTTGCCGTCGCTACCTGCTCGACGGCACGATCGGCGTCTCTGCGTCAGAGGAAGGGCGTGCCCCTGTGCCTCCCATCTTCATGGTCATCCACATTGCTTTCCTGGTGGCCATTGTGCTTTCGGCTCACCACATGCCCATCTTCATGGGCTTGCTGCTGTTGTTCGTGGGCTTTGCCTATGCATACAGCCACCACCAGAACCCCCTGCTGATTCGTGAAGGGCTGATGGTTGGTTTCTTCCTGGCTGGCCTGGTTGTTCTAGGTGGTTTGCAGAAGTGGTGGCTGCAGGATCTCCTGGGCGGGCTGCCGCCCACCGTCTTGTATTGGGGTGCCACGGCGCTGACCGCCATTACTGACAACGCTGCCCTCACGTATCTGGGATCGTTGGTCGAAGGAACCAGCGAACACTGGCGCTACATGTTGGTGGCTGGCGCGGTAACTGGCGGCGGCCTGACGGTGATTGCCAATGCGCCTAACCCGGCCGGCTTCGCCATTCTGAAGGGCACCTTCCCGGATGGCGCGATTTCGCCCCTGAAGCTTTTGATGGCTGCATTGCCGCCTACGCTGGTCGCCGCCTTCATGTTCCTGTTGTAATCTGGCCCCGGAAATAATTCCGGTTAAAATCAACGGGTTTGGCCGCAACCGCGTCCTGCTGGGGCTCTGACACTTAACAGGGGCTTTCCGGGGCGCGGTTGCGTCTTTTCCGTATCCTTCTTTCCGGGATGTATTGTCGTGCCTATCTATGCTTACAAGTGCAGCGCCTGCGGTCATGAGCAGGACGTGCTTCAGAAGATGTCTGATCCTGTGCTTACTACCTGCCCCGCGTGCGAAAAGGACACCTACGTCAAGCAGGTGACCGCAGCAGGTTTCCAGCTTAAGGGTTCGGGCTGGTACGTAACCGACTTCCGCAATAACGGTTCCTCTGGTTCATCGTCCGGCGCTTCAAGCACATCTTCCGGCTCAACCAGCAGCAGTGATGCCGGTTCGAGCTCATCAGCAAGTAGTACGAGCACGAGCAGTACCAGCAGTTCAGCGTCCGCCTGAGGCGGGGCGCACGCTCCGGCCGCGTGGCTATGGCAAGCGCCAGTCGCGGTCGGGCGCCCGGGAACCTGTTCCCTTTATAATTCCGTCGAAGCAGGTCAGCGATTACGGCGGGGTGCGCCGAGAACGGTCGGCCCGCCCGCCGTCCGGCGGAACACTTAGAAAGTCATTTACATGGAGTCATCCTCGATGCGTACCTGCTACACGGGCGAGGTCAGCAAAGCCCATTTGGGCCAAACCGTCACATTATTCGGCTGGGTTCACCGCCGTCGCGACCATGGCGGGGTCATCTTCATTGATCTGCGCGATCGCGCCGGCCTTGCTCAGGTTGTGGTCGATCCCGACAATCAGGAAGCCTTTGCCACAGCCGAACGCATCCGTAATGAATATTGCGTGCGTATAACCGGCCTGGTTCGCGAGCGCCCTGCTGGCACGGTCAACCCCGACCTGGCTTCCGGCGAAGTGGAAGTGCTCTGCCGCGAAATCGAAATTCTCAATGCTTCGGTAACGCCTCCCTTCCAGCTTGACGACGACAACCTTTCCGAAACCACGCGCCTGACACACCGCGTGCTCGATCTGCGTCGCCCGCAGATGCAGCAGAACCTCATGCTGCGTTATCGCGTTGCCATCGAGGTGCGGAAGTACCTGGATGATCTCGGCTTCATCGACATTGAAACCCCGATGCTCACCAAGAGCACCCCGGAAGGCGCGCGCGATTACCTCGTGCCGTCGCGAGTCAATGCCGGCGAATTCTTTGCGTTGCCGCAGTCTCCCCAGCTTTTCAAGCAAATGTTGATGGTTGCAGGCTTCGACCGCTACTATCAAATTACCAAGTGCTTCCGCGATGAAGATCTTCGGGCAGACCGCCAGCCCGAGTTCACCCAGATCGACTGCGAAACCTCCTTCTTGAACGAAGAAGAAATTCGCGCGATCTTCGAAGGCATGTTGCGCCACGTATTTTCCACGGTACAGCAGGCGGAACTGCCCGAGCAGTTCCCCACCATGACCTGGGAAGAAGCCATGCGCCGGTTCGGGTCTGATAAACCCGACATGCGCGTCAAGCTGGAATTCACCGACGTAGCCGACCTCATGAAGGATGTCGACTTCAAGGTGTTTGCCGCCCCCGCCAACGATCCCGCCTGCCGCGTGGTCGCTCTGCGCGTTCCTGGTGGCGCTGCACTGTCCCGCAGCGAGATCGACGCTTACACCCAGTTCGTCGGCATCTACGGCGCCCGCGGCCTGGCCTACATCAAGGTAAACGACGCCGCCGCCATTCCGGAAGGGCTGCAGTCACCCATCGTCAAGAACATTCATGTCGATGCCCTGAAGGGCTTGATCGAACGTACCGGTGCGCAAAATGGCGACCTCATTTTCTTTGGTGCAGACAAAACCAAGGTTGTAAACGACGCCATCGGTGCACTACGGGTGAAGATAGGCCACAGCGAGTTTGGCCGCGAGCACGGCTTGTTCGAAGCCGGCTGGAAGCCGCTGTGGGTTATCGACTTCCCCATGTTCGAATACGACGAAGAGGAAGGCCGTTATTTCGCGGCCCACCACCCCTTCACCAGCCCCAAGGATGGTCACGAAGACCTTCTGGAAACAGATCCTTCCAAGGCATTGGCAAAGGCCTACGACATCGTTCTGAATGGCTGGGAAATCGGTGGCGGTTCAGTGCGTATTCACCGTGCCGACGTTCAGTCCAAGGTATTCCGTGCACTGAATATCGGCGACGAGGAAGCGCGTCTGAAGTTCGGCTTCCTGCTGGATGCGTTGCAGTACGGGGCTCCTCCCCATGGTGGTGTAGCCTTCGGTCTGGACCGTCTGGTTACCATGATGGCGGGCGCGGAATCGATCCGTGATGTCATCGCCTTCCCCAAGACACAGCGGGCACAATGTCTGCTTACCCAGGCTCCATCCGCTGTCGATGAAAAACAGCTGCGCGAGCTGCACATCCGACTGCGTAACACGGAAGTCAAATAAGGAGATAGCCCCCGGTGACCATTCTAAGGGTCGTCAGTTACAACATCCACAAGGGTCGTTCAGCAATGGGCACCCGCGAGACACTGACGGCCCTTCGCCTGGGGCTCTATAACCTCCACCCCGACCTGGTCTTCCTGCAGGAAGTCCAGGGGCGCAACGAGCGCCATTTCAATCTGGACGGCCAGCATGAATCGCTGGCGGCAGTACTGGAAATGCAGGCCGCCTACGGCTGCAATGCTATCCGTTCCCGAAGCGATCACGGCAATGCATTGCTGTCTCGCTTTCCCATTCTGCAGTTCGAGAATCAGGACATTTCCGACCATCGGCTGGAGCAGCGCGGCCTGCTACATGTTGTGGTGGAAATCAAAGATACCCCTGTGCACTGCCTGGTCGTACACCTGGGCCTTTTTGGTGGCAGCCGTTCACGCCAAGTCGCGGCCCTGGTGGAGCGCATCAAGCGCCTTGTTCCAGACGACGAACCCATCCTGATCGCGGGAGACTTCAACGACTGGAACAATCGTCTTGCGCCGCTGTTTGTCCAGCAACTGGGGCTGTATGAAGTCTTCGCCGTCGCCCCGCAAGCACGAGACCCCCGCTTGTTCCGGCGGTTGCGGCACAGCCTCGCGTTTCGCCAGAGGCCACTTGCTCAGAAAGTGCACGAATTGGGCGTGGAAGGTGGCGCGCGCATGACGCCTCCACCGCGTACTTTCCCTTCGGCCTTCCCCTGGTTACGACTGGATCGCATTTATCAACGCGGGTTTGCCGTGAGGAACGCGAAGGTCCTTCATGGGGCGCCGTGGCGGCAACTTTCTGACCACGCACCGCTGTTGGCCGAACTGGAACTGCCTTGAGGTCAAGATGAGCACTGCCTTGTTCGTCCTGCAGGAGGGGTCTCATGGCTCAGCGCGCACTTAAGCTCAGGTGGCGGGACGGCAACGACATACGCCTTCTGCACAATGGCGAGGAGTTTTTCCCGGCGCTGATCAAGGCGATTGATGGCGCGAGCCACTCGGTCCACCTGGAAACCTACATCTTCAATCTGGATGAAACTGGCCGGAGTGTGGTGGATGCCTTGTGCCGGGCTCAAGCGCGCGGGGTGAAAGTGCGGGTGGTGCTGGATGGCTTCGGCTGCAACGAAACCGCCTTCGACGTCTGTGACCTATTCAGCCAGAGCGGCATCCGCCACCGCGTCTATCGCCCCGAGCCCACCGGCCTCCGGCAGGCCGCCTTCAGCCTGCGCCGCCTCAGACGCATGCATCGTAAAACCTGTGTGGTGGATGGCACCATCGGTTTCGTGGGTGGAATCAACATTCTTGATGATTTCGAAGACGTGCCCAATGACGGCAAGGGTCCGCGTCCGCGCTTCGATTTCGCCGTGGAGATGCGTGGCCCCATAGTCGATGACCTGGTGCACACGCAGCGGGCGCTCTGGCTCCGTATGAACTGGCGCGGGCAGGGTGGCGCAGGGGGGTTTTACCGCCGCTTTCAGAAGCTGGGGGAGCGCTTGCTGAAGCGTCGCCAATCTCGGCATACACCGGCGGCCAATGGCATGCGTGCGGCCCTGGTATTGCGCGACAACCTGCGCAACCGGCAACTCATAGAAGACGCATATCTGACAGCGATCGCCCAAGCGCGGCACGATATCCTCATCGCCAATGCTTACTTCTTCCCCGGTCGCCGTCTCCGCAAGGCCTTACGCAAGGCCGCCAAACGCGGTGTGAAGGTCAGGCTGTTTTTGCAGGGTCGGGCCGAATACGCCATGCAGTACCGTGCGTGCCGCTATATGTATAACGACCTGTTGGCCGACGGCATGGAAATTCATGAATACATGGCCAGTTACCTGCACGCCAAAGTTGCGGTCATGGACGACTATGCTATGGTGGGCTCGTCCAATCTGGACCCGTTCAGCCTGCTGCTGGCCCGTGAAGCCAATGTATTCATCGACAACGCCGATTTCGCAGCTGACCTGAAGCACTCCCTGGAATCCGAAATGGAAGCCGACGCCCGCGTGGTTACGGTGGAACGTCTCAAAAAGCGTAATGCGCTTGAGCGTTTGCTGGATGCTGTCGCCTACGGGATGCTGCGCTTTGGCGTTGCACTGACGGGGAAGTCTTCGCAGTACTGAACGGTGATCAATTAAGATCGCTAAGCGGCACGGGGTGCCCGCCAATGTTTCGGCAAGGTCTGGTCAGCGGGATCAGGCCTTTGCGCTTTTTTCTAGGAGGACTCATGAAAACCAAAGCTGCTGTTGCCTGGAAGGCCGGTGAACCACTGACCATCGAGGAAGTCGAGCTACAAGGTCCCAAGGCATTTGAGGTACTGGTAGAGGTGAAGGCCACCGGTATCTGCCATACCGACTACTACACGCTTTCTGGCGCCGACCCCGAAGGACTGTTTCCCGCCATCCTGGGACACGAGGGAGCCGGTGTCGTGCTGGAGGTCGGCCCCGGTGTTACCTCGCTTAAGCCGGGTGATCATGTCATTCCTCTGTATACCCCTGAATGTCGGCAGTGCAAATCCTGCCTGTCGCGCAAGACCAACCTGTGTACCGCCATCCGTGCCACCCAGGGCAAGGGCCTGATGCCTGACGGCACCAGCCGCTTCTCCATCGACGGAAAGCCGCTGCACCACTACATGGGGACATCCACTTTCGCCAACCACATTGTGGTGCCGGAAATTGCTCTGGCCAAGGTGCGTAGCGACGCCCCTTTCGACAAAATTTGCTATATCGGTTGCGGTGTGACCACCGGCCTGGGCGCCGTACTGTATACCGC
>Ga0079224_100017294_pt1 | contig 10157 bp, 7 predicted proteins | sample Stecom2015_FD_80414 | JGI IMG/M metagenome (GOLD analysis project Ga0079224, IMG submission 80414) | Agricultural soil microbial communities from Utah to study Nitrogen management - Steer compost 2015 | ecosystem: Environmental > Terrestrial > Soil > Agricultural land | place: USA: Utah... | reverse complement strand
TAGTCCGTCACGGGCGGTCAGCACGTACAACCCGATCACCGCGGCCAGCATGATCAACCCGCCCAGCAGGTTGTAGAGCAGGAATTTCACCGCAGCCCGCGACCGCGCCGCCCGCACCGCCGCCTCCCCGGTGCGCGGACCGAAGCCGCCGATGAGGAAGTACATCGGGATGAGCATGGCCTCGAAGAACACGTAGAACAGCAGAATGTCCAGGGCCAGGAAGCTCATCAGCACCATCGCCTCGACCAGCAGGGTCAGCGCGACGTAGATGTGCGCGGCGCGCGGGCCGCCGCCTGCCTGCTTGTCGTCGTGCCAGCCCGCCAGGATCAGCAGCGGCACCAACGCGGTGGTCAGCAGCACCAGCACCAGGGCGATGCCGTCCAGGCCGAGGGTGTAGCCCGCGCCGAACGCCGGAATCCACTCCTGGGATTCGACGAACTGGTATTGCGCGCCACCCGGTTCGAAGGCCACCGCGAGCGCGACCGCCACCGCCAGCACACCCACCGACACCGCCAGCGCCATCGCGCGGGCCAGGGGGCGCCACGCCGGCGGCAGCACAAGCACCACCAGCGCGCCGGCGACCGGCAGCAGCCACAGGACGCTCAACCAGGGAAATCCACTCATGCTCGCCTCGCTCACAGGATGCGCACCGCCACCAGGGCGGCGGCCACCAGGGCCGCGCCGGTGAACATGGACAGGGCATAGGACCGCACGAAACCGGTCTGCACGCGGCGCGCCCGCGCCGACAGGCCGCCGATGAACGCGGCGATTCCGTTGACCAGCCCGTCGATGCCGCGGTTGTCGACGAACACCAGCGAGCGGGTCAGGTGCAGGCCGGGGCGCATCAGCAGCGCCTCGTTGGCCGCGTCACCGTAGAGATCCTTGCGCGCGGCCACCGTCGCGAAGCTCGCGGCTTCCGGTGCGGTGCGGGGGATCTCGGCACGGCCGTACCGCTGGTAGGCCAGCGCGGCGCCGACCGCGACCACGCCGAGGGCGAGGGCGGTCACCACGATCGGCGGGACCGCGTGCTCGCCGTGCGGGGCGCCGACCACCGGCTCCAGCCAGTTCTGCAGCGCGCCGTTGAAGACCAGCAGCGCGCCCGAGGCGATGGAGCCCAGCGCCAGCAGGATCATCGGACCGGTCATGGACACCGGCGCCTCGTGCGGGTGGGTGTCGGGCGCCCAGCGGCGTTCGCCGAAGAAGGTCATCAGCATGACGCGGGTCATGTAGAAGGCGGTCAGGCCCGCGCCGAGCAGCGCCACCGCGCCGAGGGCGTAGCCGCCCGCGCCGCCGGAACCGAAGGCCGCCTCGATGATCTTGTCCTTGGAGAAGAAGCCCGCGAACGGGGGGACGCCGATGATGGCCAGGTAGCCGAGACCGAAGGTGACGAAGGTGATCGGCAGCGCCTTGCGCAGCCCGCCGTAGCGGCGCATGTCGGTCTCGTCGTCCATCGCGTGCATCACCGAGCCCGCGCCGAGGAACAGCCCGGCCTTGAAGAAGCCGTGGGTGAGCAGATGCATGATGGCGAAGGCGTAACCGGCAGGCCCGAGGCCCGCCGCGAGCACCATGTACCCGATCTGGCTCATGGTGGAGGCGGCCAGCGCCTTCTTGATGTCGTCCTTGGCGCAGCCGATGATCGCGCCGAACATCAGCGTCACCGCGCCGACCAGCACCACCGCCAGCCGCGCGCCGGGCGCGAGGTCGAACACGGCGTTGGAGCGGGCGATCAGGTAGACGCCGGCGGTGACCATGGTGGCGGCGTGGATGAGCGCCGAGACCGGGGTGGGGCCTTCCATCGCGTCGCCGAGCCAGGACTGCAACGGCACCTGCGCGGACTTGCCGCAGGCGGCCAGCAGCAGCAACAGGCCGATGGCGGTGAGGGTGGCCTCGCTCGCGCCGGGCGCGGCGGTGAACACACCGTCGAAGTCGACCGAGCCGAAGGTGGCGAACATGACCATCATGGCCAGCGCCAGACCCATGTCGCCGACCCGGTTGACCACGAACGCCTTCTTGGCGGCCGTTGCCGCCGACGGCTTGCGGAACCAGAACCCGATCAGCAGGTAGGAGGCCAGACCGACACCCTCCCAGCCCAGGTACAGGACCAGGTAGTTGTTCGCCAGCACCAGGATCAGCATGGCGGCCAGGAACAGGTTGAGGTAGGCGAAGAATCGCCTGCGGCCCTCGTCGGTGCGCATGTAGCCGATCGAGTAGACGTGGATGAGCGTGCCGACGCCGGTGATCAGCAGGGCGAAGCACATCGACAGCTGATCCAGGCGCAACGCGAAGTCGACCTGCAGGCTCGCCACCGGCACCCAGGTGAACAGTTCGGCCTGTACGGCGCGGGCCGCTTCGGCGCGACCGAGCATGTCGGCGAACGCCCAGCCCGCCGCGGCGAACGAGCCGAGGGCGGTGAGGGTGGCCAGCAGGTGGCCCCAGCGGTCGGCGCGGCGGCCGAGCAGCAGCAGGACGGCCGCACCGGCCAGCGGCAGCGCGGGCAGCAGATACAGCGGGGCGGTGGTCATCTCGGTACCGTCCATCTCAGAATCGCAGCAGGCTGGCGTCGTCGACCGAGGTCGAGCGGCGGGTGCGGAAGATGCTCATGATGATCGCCAGGCCGATGACCACCTCGGCGGCGGCGACCACCATCGTGAAGAACGCGATCACCTGACCGTCCAGATTCGTGTGTAGCCGGGCGAAGGTGACGAACGCCAGGTTCACCGCGTTGAGCATCAGCTCCACACACATGAAGACCACGATGGCGTTGCGCCGCAACAGGACTCCGGCCGCGCCGATGGTGAACAACAGGGCGGACAGGAACAGGTAGTTCTCTGGATTCACCGGGTGCCTTCCTCATCGGCGGAATCGGGACGCCGCGCCGCCCGCGCGCCCGCGCCGTCGTCGCCGGTGGGCTCCTCGGAGCCGACCGAAAGGACGGCGGCCTCGGTGAGGGCCCTGGTGCGGCGGTGGCGCAGGATCGTGGACACCGACAGCTCCTCGAAGGAGCCGTCGGGCAGGCGGGCCGGGATGTCGACGGCGTTGTGCCTGGCGTAGACGCCGGGGGTGGGCAGCGGGGTGGCGCGGGAGACGCCGTCGCGGAATCGGCTGCGCGCCAGCTCCCGCTGGGTGCGGCGGCCGCCGAAGTTCTCCCGGTGCGCCAGCAGCATCGCGCCGAGGGTGGCGGTGATCAGCAGCGCGCCGGTCAGCTCGAACGCCCACACGTAGCGCAGGAAGATCAACTCGGCGAGTTCGGCGATCACGTCGCGACCGGGGAACCCGCCGCCGGGGAACACCACCCCGGATTCGCGGATGCCGATCGCGATCCCGGCGATCAGCAACAGACCGAAACCGACACCGACCACCGCGGCCGCCACCCGCTGCCCGCGGATCGTCTCCCGCAACGACTCCGCGGAATCCACGCCGACCAGCATCATGACGAACAGGAACAGCATCATCACCGCGCCGGTGTAGACGACGATCTGCACCACGCCCAGGAACAGCGCGTCCTGGGCGATGTACATGACCGCCAGCGCGATCATGGTGGCCGCCAGGCAGATCGCCGAGTGCACCGCCTTGGCGGCGAACACGGTGCCGAGCGCGCCGAGCACGGCCAGCGGCGCGAGGATCCAGAACTGCACCGCCTCGCCGGTGGAGGTCCGGGTGAGGGTTTCGGCGGCAAGGGTTTCCGCGGCCATGAGCGTGTTCATCGGGTGCCCCCTTCCGCGGCGGCGACGGCCGGTGCGGTGACCGCGGGCGTGGCGGCGCCGTTCGTCGATTCGCCGCAGGCGTCCGCGCCTGCGACGAGGCCGAGGTAGTAGTCGGCCTCGGTGGCGCCGGGCGCCATGGCGTGCGGCGGGGCCTGCATCGACGGGGTGAGCGGAGCCAGCAACCGGTCCTTCTCGTAGATCAGCCCGGCGCGGTTGTCGTCGGTGAGCTCGTAGTCGTTGGTCATGGTCAGCGCGCGGGTCGGGCACGCCTCGATGCACAGGCCGCAGCCGATGCAGCGCAGATAGTTGATCTGGTACACCCGCCCGTAGCGTTCGCCGGGGGAGTAGCGCTCCTGCTCGGTGTTGTCGGCGCCCTCGACGTAGATGGCGTCGGCCGGGCACGCCCAGGCGCACAGTTCGCAGCCGATGCACTTCTCCAGGCCGTCCTGGTACCGGTTGAGCTGGTGCCTGCCGTGGTAGCGCGGCGCCGTGGGAACCTTCTCCTCGGGATACTGCTCGGTGATGGGCTTTTTGAACATGGTGCCCGCGGTGACGGCGAACCCGGCCAGCGGCTCGAGCAGCCCGCCCTTCGGATCGACCCGGTAGGTGTCGGCGGGGATCGGCGGGGTCGGGAAGCCGAGGAACACCGCGCCGTCGGAGCGCGGTTCGTCCTCGGGCGCGGGGGCCTCGGCGCGCCGCTTGCCCGCCCGCAGGAACATGCCGATCATCGCGAGCGTGACCACCACGCCGAGCACGACCTGCGCGGTGATCGCCCACTCGTGGCCATCCGCGCGCAGCAACCGCGCGGCCGCCACCACCATCACCCACAGCAGTGAGACCGGGATGAGCAATTGCCAGCCCAGCCGCATGAACTGGTCGTAGCGCAGGCGGGGCAGGGTGCCGCGCAGCCAGATGAACACGAACATGAACGACCACAGCTTCACCACGAACCACAGCAGGCCCCACCAGCCCGCGTCAGCGCCGTCGATCATGTTGAACGGCCACGGCGCGCTCCAGCCGCCGAGGAACAGGGTGGTGGCCAGCGCCGAGACGGTGCCCATGTTCACGTATTCGGCGAGCATGAACATGGCGAACTTCAGCGAGGAGTATTCGGTGTGGAAGCCGCCGACGAGTTCGCCCTCGGCCTCGGGCAGGTCGAACGGCGCCCGGTTGGTCTCGCCGACCGTCGACACGCAGTAGATCAGGAACGACGGCAGCAGCAGGAACACGAACCAGGTGGGGTGCTGGGCGCCGACGATGCCGGAGGTGGCCATGGTGCCCGCGTGCAGGAACACCGCGGCGAAGCACAACGCCATCGCGATCTCGTAGGAGATCACCTGCGCGGTCGAGCGCAGGCCGCCCAGCAACGGGTAGGTGGAGCCGGACGCCCAGCCCGCCAGCACGATGCCGTAGACGCCGATGGAGGTGATGGCCAGCACGTAGAGCACGCCGACCGGCATGTCGGTCAGCTGCAGGGCGGTGGTGTGGCCCGCGATGGAAACCTCGCCGCCGAGCGGGATGACCGCGAACGCCATGAACGCGGTGGTCACCGAGATGATCGGCGCAAGCACGTAGATGGGCTTGTCGACCATCGCCGGGATGATGTCTTCCTTGAAGGCCGACTTCACGCCGTCGGCCAGCGATTGCAGCAGGCCGAACGGGCCGACGCGGTTGGGTCCGACACGCATCTGCATGCGCGCGACGACCTTGCGTTCCACGAGCACCCCGATCAGCGGGATGACGATCGCGAACACGAACAGGAACACCGATTTGGCCAGGACCAGCCAGAACGGGTCGTTGCCGAACAGCGACAGATCAGACATGGTCGTCCTCCCGCACGGAAGTCGCCGCGCCGGTGGCGTCGACGCGGCGCAGCCGCAGCACGCTGCCCGCCCCGACGCCGAGCCGGTCGTTGAGTTGCGAGCCGGGCGAGTTCGCCGGCGCCCACACCACCCGGTCCGGCATGTCGGTGATCGCCAGCGGCAGGGTGAGCGCGCCCCGCTCGCTCGCCGCCTCCACCGCGTCGCCCTCGGCCGCGCCGATCTCGGCGGCGGTGCCGGCCGACAGCCGAAGCACCGGGGTGCGGGCCAGGCCCGCCAGGTTCTCCTCGCCGTCCTGCATCCGGCCCAGGTCGAGCAGCACCCGCCAGCTCGCCAGCACCGCCGATCCCCGGCCGGGACGGACCGGCGGATACGCGAGGTGCACCGGGGCTGCGGCCGGTCTGCCGTCCCATACGCCGAGTGCGTCGAGTTCGGCGCGGGCGGCGGCAGGGTCGGGCAGGTTCAGCGGCACGCCCATCGCCGCCGCCAGCGCGTGCAGCACCCGAAGGTCCGACAGTGGTGCGGCGGTGCGCAGCACCGTGGAGTCGCCGAGCACGGTGTCGAACGGGCGCGGCCTGCCCTCCCAGGTGCGGAAGGTGCCGGACTTGCCGGTCACCGGGGCCACCGGGAAGACCACGTCGGCGCGGTCGGTGACCTCGCTGTGCCGCAACTCCAGGCTCACCACGAACGGCGCGGCGTCCAGGGCGGCGCGCGCGGCGGCCGGGTCGGGCAGGTCGGCGAGTTCCACCCCGCCGACGAGCAGGGCGCCCGGACCGGGTGTGGTGCCGAGTATGCCCGCGGTGTCGCGGCCGGGCGCGGTGGGCAGGTCGTCGCAGTGCCAGGCCGCGGCGATCTGCTCGCGTGCCTTCGGGTCGGTGAGCGGGCGGCCGCCGGGCAGCAGACCGGGCAGCGCGCCCGCCTCGAGCGCGCCACGCTCACCGGCCCGCCGGGGCACCCACGCCAGCGCGGCCCCGGTCGCGGCGGACAGCCGTGCCGCCGCCGACAGCGCGCCGGGCACGCTCGCCAGCCGTTCGCCCACCAAGATCACCGCGCCCTCTTCGCGCAACTGCCGGCCGATCCCCCGCAGGGCGTCGGCGTCGACACCCTCGACCGGCAGGTCGAGCAGGGCGTCGGCGTCGTGCGCCGCGTCGAGCAGATACGGTTCCGCACCGGGCACGGTCGGCACCAGGGTGCCCGACATGCGCCGCAGTCCGCGGGAGGCGTAGGGCGCCAGCGCGACCACCCGCACCCCGCGACGGCGGGCGGCCTTGCGCAGCCGCAGATAGACGATCGGGGATTCCTCTTCCGGCTCGAAACCGGCCAGCAGCACGATCGGGGCGCGTTCGAGGCTGTCGTAGTCGACGGTCACGCCCTGGCCCGCGATCAGGGCAGCGAGGAACTCGGCTTCCTCCGGCGAGTGCGGTCTGGCCCGGAAGTCGATGTCGTCGGTGGCCAGCACGGTGCGGGCGAACTTGGCGTAGGCGTAGGCGTCCTCCTCGGTGACCCGGCCGCCGACCAGCACACCGGCGTTGCCCCGGGCAGCGCGCAGACCGTCGGCGGCCGCGGCGAGCGCCTGCGACCACGACACCGGGCGCAGTTCGCCGTCGGCGCCGCGCAGCAGCGGGGTGGTGAGGCGGTCGCGCAGGCTCGCGTAGGCGAACGCCCAGCGGCCCTTGTCGCAGTTCCATTCCTCGTTGACCGACGGGTCGTCACCGGCCAGGCGGCGCAACACCTTTCCGCGCCGGTGGTCGGTGCGCTGGGCGCAGCCGGAGGCGCAGTGCTCGCACACGCTGGGGGAGGACACCAGGTCGAACGGGCGGGCGCGGAAGCGGTAGCTGGTGCCGGTCAGCGCGCCGACCGGGCAGATCTGCACGGTGTTGCCGGAGAAGTAGGAGTCGAACGGCTGCGCCTGCGCGGTGCCGACCTGCTCGAGCGCGCCGCGGTCCATCAACTCGATGAACGGGTCACCGGCCACCTGCTGGGAGAAGCGGGTACAGCGGGCGCACAGCACGCAGCGTTCCCGGTCCAGCAGCACCGCCGTGGACAGCGGAATCGGTTTCGGGTATATGCGTTTCTCCCCGTCGAAGCGGGTTTCCGGGCGGCCGGTGGACATGGCCTGGTTCTGCAACGGGCACTCGCCGCCCTTGTCGCACACCGGGCAGTCCAGCGGGTGGTTGATCAGCAGCAGCTCCATCACGCCCTCCTGGGAGCGTGCCGCCACCGGGGAGGTGAGCTGGGTGTGCACGACCATGCCGTCGGCGACGGTCTGGGTGCAGGAGGCGACCGGTTTGCGCTGGCCCTCCACCTCGACCAGGCACTGGCGGCAGGCGCCGACCGGGTCGAGCAGCGGGTGGTCGCAGAAGCGGGGGATCTGGATGCCGATCAGTTCGGCGGCGCGGATCACCAGCGTCCCGGCGGGCACGGAGACCTCGACGCCGTCGATGGTGACGGTGACCAGGTCGGCCGGCACCACACCGCTGGCGTTGCTGCTGACGGTGGCGGTCATCGAACCCCTCCTGCCTCGGCCCACGCCGTGGCGCGCGCGGGATCGAACGGACAGCCCGCACCGTCGAGATGCGCGGCGTACTCCTCGCGGAAGTACTTCAGCGAGGACATGATCGGGCTGGCGGCGCCGTCGCCGAGGGCGCAGAACGACTTGCCGAGGATGCTGTCGCTGATGTCGAGCAGCTTGTCCAGGTCGGCGGCGGTGCCGCCGCCTTGCTCGATGCGTTCCAGCAGCTGGACCAGCCAGTAGGTGCCCTCCCGGCAGGGCGTGCACTTGCCGCAGGACTCGTGGGCGTAGAAGCGGGTCCAGCGGGCGACGGCACGCACCACGCAGGTGGTTTCGTCGAAGATCTGCAGCGCTTTGGTGCCGAGCATGGAACCGGCCGCGGCCACGCCCTCGTAGTCCAGCGGCACGTCCAGGTGCTCGTCGGTGAACAGCGGGGTGGAGGAGCCGCCGGGGGTCCAGAACTTCAGCCGGTGTCCGGCGCGCACCCCGCCCGCGTAGTCGAGCAGTTCGCGCAGTGTGATGCCAAGCGGCGCCTCGTACTGGCCGGGGCGGGCGACGTGCCCGGACAGCGAGTAGAGGGTGAAGCCGGGGGATTTCTCGCTGCCCATCGACCGGAACCAGTCGGTGCCGTTGGCGATCAGCGCGGGCACGCTGGCGATGGATTCGACATTGTTGACCACCGTCGGGCAGGCGTAGAGGCCTGCGACGGCGGGGAAGGGCGGCCGCAGCCTCGGCTGGCCGCGCCTGCCCTCGAGCGAGTCGAGCAGCGCGGTCTCCTCGCCGCAGATGTAGGCGCCCGCGCCTGCGTGCACGATGAGGTCGAGGTCGAAGCCGGAGCCGAGGATGTCGCGGCCGAGCAGGCCGGTCGCGTAGGCCTGGTCGACGGCGGCGCGCAGCCGGCGCAGCACCGGCACCACCTCGCCGCGCAGGTAGATGAACGCGGTGTCGGCGCGGATGGCGTAGGCGGCGATGATCGCGCCCTCGACGAGGGTGTGCGGGGTGGCCAGCATGAGCGGGATGTCCTTGCAGGTGCCCGGCTCGGATTCGTCGGCGTTGACCACCAGGTAGTGCGGTCGGGTCCGGCCGTCCGGGCCGGGGCCCTGCGGGATGAAACCCCATTTGAGGCCGGTGGGGAAGCCCGCGCCGCCGCGGCCGCGCAGCCCGGCGTCCTTGACGGCCTGGATGACCTCGTCGGGCTCCATGCGCAGCGCCTTGCGCAGGGCGGTGTAGCCGTCACGGGCCAGGTAGCTCTCGAGTGTCCAGGCCCGCGGGTCGTCCCAGTGGGCGCTGAGGACCGGGGCCAGCGGCGTGCTCATCGTGTCTCCTCGCCCGGTCGCTCGACGTCCTCGGGTTTCGGCGCGGTCATGCCGCGCTCGCGGGCGATCTCCAGCCCGGCGAGGGTGGCCGCGCCCGCCGCGCCGTCGAGGGCGCCCGGCCGCTCGTCGGGGAAGCCGGCCAGCAGTCGCGCGGTCTCGCGGAAGGTGCACAGCGGCGCGCCGCGGCTGGGCCGGACCTGCTGTCCGGCCCGCAGCGCGTCCACCAGGGCGCGCGCCGACTCGGGGGTCTGGTTGTCGAAGAACTCCCAGTTGACCATCACCACCGGCGCGTAGTCGCAGGCGGCGTTGCACTCGACGTGTTCGAGGGTGACCGTGCCGTCGGCGGTGGTCTCGCCCGGCGCGATGCCGAGATGCCCGGCCAGTTCCGCGAGGATGGCGTCGCCGCCGAGCACCGCGCACAACGTGTTGGTGCACACGCCGACGTGGTAGTCGCCGGTGGGGGTGCGCCGGTACATCGAGTAGAAGGTGGCCACCGCGGTGACCTCGGCGCCGGTCAATCCCAGCTGCTCGGCGCAGAATTCGATGCCGGTGCCGGTGACGTAGCCGTCCTCGGACTGCACCAGGTGCAGCAGCGGCAGCAGCGCCGAACGCGGATGCGGGTAGCGCCCGATGATCTCCTTGGCGTCGACCTCCAGCCGTTCGCGCACCTCGGGCGGGTAGGGCCGCGGGCGCGTGCTCAACGACAGCAGCACGGGTTCGGACTGACGGTCGCTCATCGGTCGACACCACCCATCACCGGGTCGATGCTCGCGACCGCGGCGATCACGTCGGCGACCATGCCGCC
>Ga0079224_100017293_pt1 | contig 10158 bp, 6 predicted proteins | sample Stecom2015_FD_80414 | JGI IMG/M metagenome (GOLD analysis project Ga0079224, IMG submission 80414) | Agricultural soil microbial communities from Utah to study Nitrogen management - Steer compost 2015 | ecosystem: Environmental > Terrestrial > Soil > Agricultural land | place: USA: Utah... | reverse complement strand
CCGCACCGGCAGCCAGAAGGCCGCCGAGCTCCTCGCCCATTGGGAGATGGCGCTCGCGCGCTTCGTGAAGGTCGTTCCGATCGAGTACCGGCGCGTGCTCGAAGAGATGCAGCGCCGCGAAAAGGCCGCGGGGTCGAGCCGCGTCGTGCTACACCCCTAACCCCCAAGATTCGAGTCGTCGCAAGTCGAAGGCCGAGCGAAAGAGCAACTCATCGTGGGAAAAGTCACCGGATTTCTCGAGTACCAGCGCGTGGATCCCGCCAAGCGCTCGGTTGAAGAGCGGGTCAAGGACTATCGAGAGTTCGAGCTGCCCGTGGTCAACGAAACCCTGCAAACGCAGGGAGCACGGTGCATGGACTGTGGCATTCCGTTCTGCAACACGGGCTGCCCCCTCGGCAACTTGATCCCCGATTGGAACGACCACGTCTATCGGGACGACCCGAAGCGCGCCATCGCGGCCCTGCACGCGACCAACAACTTCCCGGAGTTCACGGGCAGGGTGTGTCCCGCACCGTGCGAGGCGGCGTGCGTGCTCGGCATCAACGACGACCCGGTCTCGATCAAGCTCATCGAGAAGGCGATCGCCGACCGCGCCTGGCAAGATCGGCTGGTCACCCCCGAACCGCCACGCCTCCGCACGGGCAAGAAGGTGGCGATCGTCGGCTCGGGCCCGGCCGGCCTCGCCGCAGCCCAAGATCTCGCGCGCGCGGGGCACGACGTCACCGTCTACGAGCGCGACGATCGCATCGGCGGCCTGCTCACCTACGGTATCCCCGACTTCAAGCTCGAGAAGTGGGTCGTCGAGCGCCGCCTCGATCAATTGCGCGCCGAGGGCGTCACGTTCCGCACGGGCGTGCACGTCGGCGTCGATCTCGGGGTCGACGAGCTGCGCGCGACGCACGATGCGATCGTGCTCGCGATTGGCTCGCGCAAGCCGCGCGACCTGCCGATTCCCGGCCGAGAGCTCGCTGGAATCCACTTCGCGATGGACTTCCTGACGCAGCAGAACCGGCGCGTCGCCGGCGACGTGGTTCCGGACGAGATCGCGATTTTGGCGACCGGCAAGCGCGTGGTCGTGATTGGCGGTGGCGATACGGGCAGCGACTGCATCGGCACGTCGCACCGGCAGGGCGCCAAGAGCGTCACCAATTTCGAAATCATGCCGCGCCCGCCCGACGGGCGTTCGCCCACGACGCCGTGGCCGATGTGGCCCCTGATGCTGCGCACCTCGACGTCGCACGAAGAGGGCGGCACGCGCGACTTCAGCGTCATGACCGAACGCTTCAGCGGCAACGGCAAGGTCGAGAAGCTGCACTGCGTTCGCGTGGAGCCGAAGGACGGACGCTTCGAGCGGGTGCCGGGCACGGAGTTCGAGGTCGAAGCCGATCTGGTGTTGCTCGCCATGGGCTTCGTGCACCCCGAGCACCCGGGTCTCGTGAAGGATCTGGGCGTGGAGCTCGATGCGCGCGGCAACGTGCGCGTCGACGCCTCGTTCATGACCAGCGTTCCCGGCGTGTTCGCCGCTGGAGATTGCCAGCGCGGCCAGTCGCTCGTCGTGTGGGCGATCGCCGAAGGCCGGAAAGCGGCGCGCGGCGTCGACCGCTACCTCATGGGCAAGACCGAGCTGTCGTGATCGGGCGGGCTGGGCCGGGGCGCGTTCGGCTCGAGCCCGCTTTCGATCGCTCGGCGGACGGCTGCCACCAGCTCCGCACGGCGCTCGTTCCCGTAAGCCACGGCGTCGATCGGCGGATGCACCGTCACCCGGACGGTCACGCCATCGCGCACCCGCTTTCCGTGGGCCGGTAGCACCTCTCGGGTTCCGTCGATCGTGAGCGGCAGGATGCGGGCCCCCGTCTCGATCGCGAGGTGAAAGCCGCCCTGCTTGAACTCCCCGAGGACGCCGGTTTGGCTGCGGGTTCCCTCGGGAGCAATCCAGATCGACGTGCCCCGCTCGAGCTCGCCCTTCGCGGCCTCGAGGCTCGCGATGGCCGCGGCGCGGTTGCTCCGGTCGATGGCGATGAACCCGGCGCGCCGCATCGCAGCGCCCCAGAGCGGCACTCGAAACAGCTCCTTTTTGGCCACCATGCGCAGCCTGCGCCGCAGGGCCTGATACACGACCGGGATGTCGTACAGGGATTGGTGATTCGACATCACGATGAACGCTTCGTCCCGAGGCGCGTTCTCGATCCCGCTCGTCACGAGCTCCACCCGGGCTCGCTCGAGCAGCCGCTGGGACCAGCGCTCGAGGCGGGCATCGCAGACTTCGGGAGTGAGGCGCCCGAGGGTCGCGTCGAGCACGGTCGGCGCACTGATGCGCACCGTCTCGCGCACGGCGTGAAGCAGGTGCGGAAGCGTCATCCCCTCGGATCAGAGCACCACTGCGAGGCGGGGCAAGCGACGCCCTCTGAGCACCCCGCCACCTTTGCCCCCGGGCGGCTCCGTCCGGGGCCACGAGAGCGACGAAGGATTGGAAGCGCGCAGAACCGGGGGCGCCGAAATGCGCCCGGTTGGGGCCGGCCCCCGAGCTTGGCGCGCACCATCCGGCGTGTTACTTGTCCGAAAGCCCGCCTCGGGCGCACATGAACGTCTCCTGCACCGCCTGTCCTGCGAAATACGCCGTCCCCGATGACCGGGTGCGCGGAAAGAAAGCCCGCATCACCTGCAAACGCTGCGGAACGGTGATCGTCATCGACGGAACGACGACGGACGGAGGCCGAGGGGCCGAGGCCGCACCCCCCTCCTCTTCCCCTCCTGCCCCGTCCGTCCCCGCGTCGGTTCCCGCCGCAACCCTGACGCCCACCTCGACGGCGCCGGCAGCGGAATGGCTCGTTGCCATCACCGACGATCATCAGGAACCCGCCACGTTGGAGCGCATCGTCGAGCTCTATTCCGAGGGGAGAATCGACGGGGAGACGTTCATCTGGCGCGACGGCATGCCCGAATGGCGGACGCCGTTCGAGGTCCCGGAGGTGGCTGCGGCGCTTCGTGCCCGCGGGCTCGAGCATCGAATTTTCGAGTCGGGACCGCCGTCGAGCAACAAAGAGCTCTACCCCGACGAAGAGGCCACCAACATCGCGCGCCCTGCCGCGCAGGCAGCGGCATTGCGCGTGCCGCGCCTGCACGACGATACTCTGGGAGACGAGGACAGAACCGTGTTCCGAAAGTCCGCGCCCGCCGCCAGCTCGTCGCCTCTCTCGAGTGAGCCCCTCGCGGAAGCGGGCCCAGAGGTGGCAGTAAATCCTTCCGCGGCGCTCGACCTCGGTCCTCCTCCGCCCATCGACGAAGAGCCGACCATTGCGCGCAGCTCGCCCTTCGCAGGGCTCGACAGCTTCCCTCCGGAAGCGGACGAGGCGCAGGGCTCCAAACCGCCGTCTCTGTCGCCGCGGGCGGAAAGCACCTCGGTGAGTGAGCTCGCGGCGCGCGCGTTCGAGCGCGCCACGTCGAGCGAGCCACCGCCCGACTCTCGGCCTTCCCTGCTCGGCCGCTCGCGTCCTTCCGTCGTGGGCGAGGCAGGGCCGTCGAGTCGTCGCCGGGCCGTTCGTTCCTCGCAGGCGCTGAGCGCGCGGCTCGGCGGCAGTAGCGAGCTCGGCCCGCTCTCCGTCGGGAGTCGGGCGGAACGACGTCCGCGTTCCGGCGACCTGTTCGCCCGCCAGGCCGAAGCCGGCGGCGAGAACGACCCAGCGCTTCGTCCGAGCCAACCTCCGAACAGTCAGCCCCCCAGCAGCCAGCCGTCGGATGCTGCTCACCCGGAGGCGGGTCAAGGCAGTCGTCTGACGGGTGCACGCAACGAGACGTCGGTGCTCTTCACGCTCGACGCGCTCGTCCAGGCCGAGAAGGCGCCCAGCGCCAAGCCTGCTTCGCCGCGCGAAATGGAGGCCGAGCTCCTGCTCGGCACCGCGACGCCTCCGTCCGCGATCGCGAATCTCGGAAGCACCGGGGTCGCCACGTTGGTCGCGCCGGATCTGATGGCTCCGGTTCGCTCCGTGCCGGACCCCGCCGAAATGTTTCCGGGCGAGTACGCCCCGCGCCGACGGAGCCCCCTGCTCATCGGCGGGCTCTTGATCGTCGCTGCGGGCGTCGGCGCCGGAGCCGCGTTGGTGCTCCCCGACCTGCTCTCTTCGAAGGATGCGGCGGCACCCACCGCTTCCGCCGCCGCACCGAGCGCACCCGTTTCGGCTGCTGCCCCACAGCCCGAGGCGTCTGCCCCGTCCGCTCCGCCGAGCGCGAGCGCCTCGGCGGAGGAGGAGCCCAGCAGCACCCCGAGCACTGCGCCGGCAACGGCGCGGCCCGAGCGGCCCGAGCGTGCCGTTCCCCCCGCGGCTGCAGCGCCGCCGGCGCCCGCGGCGAGGCCCGCGCCCCCGGACGAAGCCACCTCGGCGGAAGGCGGGACGCCGAAACCGACTCCCGCGAGCCCGGCTGCGCAACTGCCGAAACCGGCGGAGCCGGCCGCGGCCGAAGCGCCACCCTTCGATCAGGCCGCGGCCAAGGCCACGCTGATGACCGCCGCCTCTCACGCTGCAAGCTGCAAGCAGCCCGGCGGACCGACGGGTACGGGCCGAGCGCTCGTGACTTTCGCCCCCAGCGGCCGTGTGACGAAGGCGGAAGTGACCGGAGACTTCGCCGGAACGCCGGTCGGCAGCTGCGTCGCTCGCATCTTCCGAAACGCGAAAGTCCCGGCCTTCTCGGGAGACGCCGTCACGGTCGCCAAGAGCTTCTCGATCGACTGACGCGCCACCGGTCCCGGGCCCTCACCCCCCGGTCCCCCCCCCGCCCGGCGACAGCGTCGCGGGGCCATCGAGCAACGGGGCGGTCGCGTCTCGCGGGCCACCGCGCCCTCTTGACCCGCTTGCCCGCTTCTGCGACGCGAGGGGTCCGATGAAGCGAAACCTCACCCGGATCGATCAAGCTCTGGATCGTTTCGTCGCGGACATCACCGCGATCATCCGCGAGCACGCGGAGCTCGTCGTCGCGGAAACCCTCGCGCGGCGCGGCCTTGGCGGCTCCGGCGCGCGCCCCCGGGGCGGACGAAAACGGCGCGCCGTCGAGGTCGCCGCCGAAAAGAAGCCCCGAGCACGGGTTGCCGAGGCGTCCGCTCCGCGGCGTCGGCGACGGCGCGAGATGGCCGAAGGGAGCCCGGAACAGCTGACTCTGTTCTAAGAGCGACGAACGGTTGGGAACGCGCCGAAATACGCGGAAAACAGCGTCGGACAGAGTGCCCGCGTGGGGTGGGGCTCCGCCGAATTCACTTGTTTCGCTTCGGCGGGGAGGGGCGGCGCGCGCCGCCTCTCCGAAACGAGGCTAGGCCGTCGATCGGTCGAACCGATCGGCGTTCCAGTGGGCTCACTCGGCTTCGCGCAGCGTGCCGTCAGCGCCGAACGAGCGCAGCGAGGTTGGCGACCGCCGAAACGAGGTCGTCGGGATTGACGGGCTTACCGACGTGCGTAGTGAACCCCGCCGCGAGCGCCTTCGTCCGATTCTCCGCACGCGTGTACGCGGTGAGCGCGATCGACGGGATCCCGCCGCCCTGCACCGGCGCGAGCGCGCGCGCCCGCGTGATGAAGGAATAGCCGTCCTCTTCCGGCATGCCGATGTCGCTGATCAGAACGTGGGGGCGGAATCGTTGCATCGCTTCGATCCCCTCCGATGCGCTGCCCGCCGTTTCGACGACGGCCCCGGCATGCGTCAGCACCAGCTTGAGGAGCTCCCGCGCGTCGGCGTCGTCGTCGACCACCAAAAGCCGCAGGCCCTCCAGGGACACGGCCGCATGCGCCGCCGGTGTGCGCGCGTCGGCGCGCGTCGCGGGCTCGATCACGACCTCTGGCGCGACCACGGCGCGCACCGGCAGACGCACGATGAACGTCGCCCCTTTCCCTGGACCCTCGCTCTCGGCGCTGACGTCGCCCCCGTGCAACTCCACGATGTGCCGCACGAGCGCGAGCCCGAGGCCGAGCCCACCGACCCGTCGCGTGGTCGAGCTGTCGGCCTGCTTGAAGCGATCGAACACGTAAGGAAGAAAGCTCGGCTCGATGCCGATCCCGGTGTCCGAGACGCGAAGCACGAGAGTCGAGGCTTCCTGTCGGATCTCGACGCGAACGCGCCCCCGCTGCCCAGTGAACTTCACCGCGTTCGAGAGCAGATTCCAAACGACCTGTCGAAGACGCTCCGGATCCCCGACGAGCGGGCAAAACTCGCCGGGAGAATCGAGCTCGATCTCGATTTGCTTGGCTCGAGCCGAAGGCCCCACCACGTCGATCGCGTCCCGCGTGATCGCGACCAAATCGGCGGGTTTGCTCTCGAGCTTGAGCTTGCCCGTGATGATCCGCGACACGTCGAGGATGTCTTCGATGATCTTCGCCTGGGCCTGGGCATTTCGGTAGATGACGTCGATGCCCTTTGCGATGCTCGCGTCCGTGCTGCGACCCTGGAGCAAAGAGGCCCAGCCCAGGATGGCGTTGAGCGGCGTCCGCAGCTCGTGCGACACGGTCGCCAAGAACTCGTCCTTCACGCGTCCCGCCTCGAGCGCGCGCTCGGCGGACTCCTGAGCCGCCCGATAGAGCCGTGCCTGCTCGATGGCATGGCCCGCGCGGCGACCGAGCTCCTCGAGCAATCGTAAATCGCGTTCGTCGTAGCGCCGTTCGGATCCGGCGGCGACGATGCTGAGACTGCCGAGGATGGTGTCGCGCGCTCGAATCGGCGCGATCAAAATCGAGGTGAGCCCGAGCGCCTCGAGCATCGCCACGCGCTCGGCGTCTGGGACCGTGGCAGCGAGGCGTTGCGCGGAAACGTCGTTGTAGAGCTCCGACTGCCCCGTCCGCAACACCTTCCAGATGCCATGATCTTGCCTCGGGTCGGGCGGATACTTGCGGTGATACTCGCGAGCCATCGCGACCCTCTCGGGGTCCACGTGGGCGACGCTCACCTGACGGAGCTCTCCCCCTTCCAACAGATGCACGGCACACCAGTCGCCGAACGCCGGCACCAGCATCCGTGCCAACGTCGCCAGCGTCTGTTCGTAGTCGAGCGACGTCGAGAGCGCGGCGGTCGCTTCGGCGACGTACTTTTCGTGCTGCTGTTGCCGCCGGAGCTCACTCACGTCGCGCACGGTATTGACGACGAGCTCCGGTTTTCCGTCGACGCCCAGGACGGGAGACGTGCGCCCGAGGAACCACCGCGTCTTCCCCGAGCTGCGTTCCCGCACCTGCAGGAGCAGCTCCTCCGAAGGGTCGCCCGTGAGCGCTCGGGAAATCGGAAGGGCCGCCTCACGCACGGGATTGCCGCGCTCGTCGAGCACGTCGAAGCGAGCAACGAGCTCGTCACGTGGGGTCCTCACGAGCTCCTCCGCCGTCGTGAAGCCGCAAAGTCGAGCAGCGGCGCTGTTCGCGAAGAGCAGCTTCCCCTCTGGGTCCTGCACCGTGATTCCTTCGCCCACGCTCTCGATCACGACTTCGAGGCGTCGGCTCAAGCTGCGGTATCGCTCCTCGCCTTCGCGGACGCGCGCCTCGGCAGCCTCCGCAGCAGCGCGCGCCGCCTGCTCACGGACGAGCTCGCGCGCCAGCTCCTCGGCGCGCTTACGCGCCGTAAGATCGCGGGTCACCTTGCCGAAGCCACGCAGCCCGCCCGACGAATCGCGAAGGGCGGTGATCACGACGTTCGCCCAGAAGCGCGAGCCGTCCTTGCGCACGCGCCACCCTTCGTCCTCCACTCGGCCGAGCTCGATGGCGAGCTCGAGCTCACGCCACGGTTTGCGCGCGGCAACCTCCTCGGGCAGGTAGAACGCGGAGAAGTGTTTGCCGATGATCTCGCTCGGCGCATAGCCTTTGATCCGCTCGGCGCCGATGTTCCAGGTGGCGACACACCCCTCCGCGTCCAGCATGAAGATCGCGTAGTCGACCACGCTTTCGACGAGCAGGCGGCAATCGTCCCAAGTCAGGCCCTGAACGCTGCGTGCCAGGCCGAGTGCGCGATGGCTCATCGATGTCTCGTCCAATAGGCGCAAGGTTCGTGCATGGATGAGTACAGCATTCCGGACGGTCGACGGCGGAAAGATCGCATCCGCCGAGAAGTATGCTGCCAGGCTCGTCCTACCCCGACGAGAGCAGGCGTGCACGCGCTCTTTTCGTCTCGTCGCACCCTCGGGAGTCGAGTCACCCGAGCGCGTTGCTCGATTGCTCGATCGCCGAACCGGCGCGTGCGCCCTGCGTAGCGTTTTGCCACTCGCTCGGTAACCTCGATGCCATCGCGTGAGCCGGAGACGGAAGCGGACTGCCTCCGATTCGGCTCGCAGCCTCGAGCCGATGCACGCGGGAGTGGTCGAGCGCATGGCGGATTTCCGGACGGATTCCCGCTCACGGCGAGCGCGACGCTCCGGAGGTTACGCTGCGGCACGCGCCGTCCTTCCTGCAGCCGAGCTGCCGCGACGACGGGCGAGACGACGGCAGAAGCCTGCACCGACCAGGAAGCCCGAGTCGAGGTTGCGAAACGGCACGCGCCGTCCTCCCGCCGCAGTGAATTCGACGACGCTCCTCGGGGTCGAAGGAGCCTCCGGAAGTCCGCCTCGGGCGCCCCGGGCTCCGGCCGCGCCGCGGGTTCCGTGGCCGCACTCCCCGCCACCTGCACCGACGTGCTTTCCGGACCACGGGGGCCGTCTGCACGCGAACGTCCTCTTGCGTTCCGGGAGGTGCGGGCGAAGGCAGGCGCACATCGAGCCGTTCCCCCTACATCGCAAGGGATGCAACGGTCCGCATTGTTTGCAATCAGCTCGGGCCGACGACGCCGCGGTGGCCGAGCGAACCCCGGGAGATGCGAAGGCGATGGTCGACGGGACTTTCCGGCATGTAACTTGCTGCCGTGCCGGCGATATCCATGCCACCACGTCCTGCGCTCGTCGGCTCGCCGCGAGCGGTCCTCTGTATGCTGCTGTTGGCCGCCGTCGCACTCGGGTGCGGTGACGACCCGCGCGCCCCAGCCGCCGGCGGAGGCGACGGCCGGATCCCGACCCTGCCCGGTGACCGGTGTGCGATACCCGCCGCTGGATGCCCTTGCGAGAACGAGGGCCAGGAGGTCGAGTGCGGAAAGACCGAGGAGCGATACGGCGATTACCTGACGTGTTCCGTGGGCACGCGCACGTGCACCGACGGCGAATGGAGCGCCTGTGTCGAAAACCGAAAAACGCGCATTTCGTCGCCGCGCACGCAATCGGGACGCCGCGCGCTTTCGCTGGGCACTCCCGCCAAATGCCCGGACGGTTTCGATCCGTGTGATCCCTATTGCAACCTGGTCAGCGACGCTCCCGACGACGATCTCGAGATTCCCGAAGGATTCGAAAGCTCGCCTTCGGGCCTCACGCTCGTGCCGACCATCGTTCCCGAGTGCGACTCCCTCGAGCTCACTCCCTCGACGGAAACGGTGCACCTCACGGGTGACTCCCTCACGACGCTTTCGGCTCCGCCCGTGACGTTCACGTTGAAGGCGCTGCCCGAGGGCTGCGTCCCGGAGCCGTTCGCGGTCACGTGGACGATCGATCGCTTCGACCGCGCGACGATCACCGGCAACGACAACACGGACGGCGCGCTCTCGGTAGCGTTGCCGATCGCGGGTCCAATCAAGGTGACCGCCTTCGCGGCCGGCGTGAGCACGAGCACGACCGTGAACGTCAAGGTGAACGTGCTGCAGAAGCCGACCAATGACTCGCAGTTCCCGCCGAATTCGGCGGCAAGCAGCACGCAGCGCAACGCCTTCGGCACCGTCAACGCTCCGAACCCGGGCACCGAGGCGAGCACGGCCACCTGGCTCTACCCATACGAGAACACGTATTTTCCGCTCGCCCTGCCACCCCCCGTCGCGCAGTATCGTTACACGCGCAAGAGCGGGGATTCGACGAGCAGTCCGTCGGCCGTGAAGCTCTCGCTTCGCTACCCCCCGAATACGACCCCGACCGACGCGGATTACAACTATTCGATCGTCGTCGAGGAAAGCAACGCGGTCGTCTGCGACTTCGACTCGTCTCAGTGCAACTTCCTCGACCCGCAAATCGTGATTCCAGAGCTCGCCTGGAGCTATCTCGAACAGACGGCACGTGGAAATACGGCGGAGCTCACCGTGCAACGTCTGCGACGCCGCTCGAGCGGTTCGGACGTGCTCGAGCAGGAGGCGCGCCGT
>Ga0079224_100017292_pt1 | contig 10158 bp, 5 predicted proteins | sample Stecom2015_FD_80414 | JGI IMG/M metagenome (GOLD analysis project Ga0079224, IMG submission 80414) | Agricultural soil microbial communities from Utah to study Nitrogen management - Steer compost 2015 | ecosystem: Environmental > Terrestrial > Soil > Agricultural land | place: USA: Utah... | reverse complement strand
GCGGTCAGCCCCGGACGACCGTGGTACCCACGCGCCACCCCGGCACCACCCACATACAGCTCACCGACCACCCCCACGGGCACCGGACGCAGAAAACCGTCCAGCACGTAGACCCGGGTGCCGTCCAGGGGTCCGCCGATCGGCGGCGGCTCCGGGACCCCGCCGCCCCGCGGCAGCGTCGCGGTGGTGGCGTACGTCGTCGTCTCGGTGGGGCCGTAGACGTTGACCAGGTCCAGGTCCGGGCATGCCCGCGACACCCGTTCCAGGGCCGCCCGGTTGGCGGCCTCCCCTCCGGTCAGCACCTCGCGCAGCCCCGCGAAGCAGGTCGGCTCCTGGTGGGCGAACAGGTTGAACAGCGAGGTCGTCAGGAACACGCCGGTCACTCCGTGGCGGGCGACCTGGTCGGCGAAGCCCTCGGGGTCGAGGGTGCCGGGCGGGGCGACGGCCACGGTCCCGCCGGTCAGCAGCGGCGTCCAGATCTCGTAGGTCGCGGCGTCGAACGCGTGCGAGGAGTGGAACAGGACCCGGTCGTGCGCTCCGCCGCGCCAGCGGTGGTCGCTGGCGAGCGCGGTGATGTCCCCGTGGGTGACGGCCACTCCCTTGGGGGTGCCGGTGGAGCCGGAGGTGAACATCACGTAGGCGAGGTGGTGCGGCGTGACGGCGGGCAGGTCGGAGCCGTCGGGGAGCGTCTTCTCCCCGACGGGCCGTCCGGCGCGGTCCAGTGTCAGGACCGGGACGTCCACCTCTGCGGTGACGTGGGCGGAGGCCGCGTCGGTGAGCACGCACGCCGCACCGGTGTCCTCGACCAGCCAGCGCACCCGCGAGGCGGGGTCGCCCGCGTGTGCGGGGACGTAGGCGCCTCCGGCGCGGAGGACCGCGAGCATCGCCACCACGACGTGGGCGCCGCGCTCCAGGGCCAGGACGACCGGCGTCTCCACGTCCACGCCCTGGCCGCGTAGCAGTCGGGCCAGCCGGTCGGTGCGGGCGTCGAGTTCGGCGTAGCTGAGGGCGCCGCCGTCCCAGACCAGGGCGGGCGCGTCGGGCCGTTCGGCGACCTGCGCGGCGAACAGGTCGGTGACCGTGGCCGGGGGTGCGGCCGGGGTGTCGCCCGCCCAGCGCAGCAGGGTGTCGCGCGCGGCGTCGTCGCTCGGGTCCAGCGCCGCGATCCGCAGGTCGGGGTCGGCCGTCGCGGCGTCGACGATCCTGTCGAACGCGGCGACGAGCGCCTCGATGCGTTCGGGCCGGTACAGGGCGGTGCTGTACTCGACGGTGAGCCGCAGTCCGCCGTCGCGCTCCTCGAACTCGAAGACGAGGTCGAAGAGGGCGGAGCGGCGCGGAAGGTCGACGGCGTGGACGTCGAGGCCGGGGAGGTCGAGGTCGCCGGAGTGGGCGTTCTGCAGCACCACCAGTGCCTGGAAGAGGGGGGTGCGCGAGGGGTCGCGTTCGTCGACGAGCCGCTCCACCAGCAGGTCGAAGGGCACCTCGTGGGCGAAGGCGTCGAGCACGGTGCGGCGGATGTCGGCCAGGAAGGACCGCACCGTCGCCGACCGTTCGGGGGCCGTGCGGATCACCAGCGGGTTGACGAAGAATCCGATGACGTCGTCGAGCCGGTGGTGGTCGCGTCCGGAGGCCGCGATGCCCAGCGCGACGTCCCGGCTGCCCGAGGCGGCGACGAGCAGCAGGTGGACCAGCGCGGTCAGCGTCATGAACAGGGTGGCGTCCTCGTTGCGGCCCAGGCGCCGCAGCGCGTCGGTCGCCGCTGGGGAGAGCACGTGCCGGTGGACTGCTCCGGCCGTGGACCGGATCTCGGGGCGCGGGTGGTCGGTGGGCAGCTCCAGCACCGGGGGGTCGGTCAGGTGCCGCGACCAGTGGTCGAGGCGCCGGCGGGTCTCGGGAGTGTCGCGGCGGTCCTGCTCCCAGACGGCGAAGTCGAGGTAGCGCAGTCGCGGTTCGGGCAGCGTGCCGCCGTCGCCGTCGACCCTGCTCCGGTAGAGGGCGGCCAGGTCGCGGTTGACGACGTCCACCGACCATCCGTCGCTGACGATGTGGTGCGAGCTCAGCACGAGGACGTGCTCGTGTGCGTCCATGCGGACCAGCAGCGCCCGGAACAGCGGTCCGCGGGCGAGGTCGAAGGGCTGCTGCGTCTCGGCTTCGAGCAGGCGGGCCAGTTCCCGGTCGCGTTCGTGCGCGGGCCGGTCGGACAGGTCTTCCTCGGTGAGGAGGTCGGCGGCCTCGGGGACGGGGGTGATCCGCTGCAGGGGGTGTCCGTCGACGTCGTCGAAGACGGTCCGCAGCGATGCGTGGCGGGCGACCAGGTCGACCAGTGCGGCGCGCAGCGCGGGGACGGACAGCGGTCCGCGCACCCGGTAGGCGGTGCCGGTGTAGTACTCGGTCCCGGTCTGCTCGTACTGGTCGAGGAACCACAGGCGGCGCTGCGCGGCGGACAGCGGCGCCGGTCCGTCCTCCTCGGTCCGTTCGATGGGGTCGGCTGTCCCGCCGTGCTCGCGCACGTGCTCGGCGAGCTGGGCGGCGGTCGGGTGGGCGAAGAGGACGCGCCGGTCCAGGGCCGTGCCCAGTCGGGCGTCGATGCGTGACAGCGCGCGGGCGGCCAGGATGGAGTCGCCGCCGAGGTCGGAGAAGAAGTCGTCCTCGACGCTCACCCGGTCCACCGCGAGGACCGCTGCGAACTCCTCGGCGACGGCCCGCTCGGTGTCGTCCCGCGGGGCGACGTGGTCGCGTCCGGAGGTGTCGGGGGCGGGCAGGGCGGCACGGTCGATCTTGCCGTTGGCGGTCATGGGCAGGGCGTCGAGCGGTACCACCGCGGAGGGCACCATGTGGTCGGGCAGGGTCGCGGCCAGGGCCGCGCGCACCTCGTCGGGGTCGACCCGGGTGTCGGGGGCGACGACGTAGCCGACCAGGCGGCGCACGCCCGGACGGTCCTCGCGGACGGTGACCACGGCGTGGCGGACCCCGGGCAGGGCGGTGAGCGCGGTCTCGACCTCCCCCGGCTCGATCCGGAACCCGCGGATCTTGACCTGGTCGTCCACACGCCCCAGGAACTCCAGCTCACCGTCGGCACGCACCCGCACCAGATCCCCCGACCGGTACATCCGGGCCCCGGGAGGACCGAAGGGATCAGCCACGAACCGCGACGCGGTCAACCCCGACCGACCGTGGTACCCACGCGCCACCCCCTCCCCCGCGATGTACAACTCCCCCGACACCCCCGCACCCACCGGACGCAGCGCGTCGTCCAGGACGTACACCGAGGTGCCGTCGACGGCCCGGCCGATCGGGGGGCGTCCGGCGCCGCTGAGGGGGGCGCTCATGGTGGCGCACACGGTCGTCTCGGTGGGGCCGTAGCCGTTGAACACGCACCGTCCCCGCGACCACAGGTCGACGAGTTCCCCGGGGCACGCCTCACCCGCGACCATCAGCGACTCCAGGTCGTCCAGTCCTTCGGGGGAGAGGCCGGGCAGGACCGCGGGCGGCAGGGTGACGTGGGTGATGCGGTGCCCGCGCAGGGTCCGCACCAGCGCGTCGCCGAGGAGCCGTTCCCTGGGCTGCACCACCAGGGCCGCACCGTTGAGCAGGGCCATGCACACCTCGAACACCGAGGCGTCGAAGCTGGGCGAGGCGAACTGCAGCACCCGGGAGTCGGAACGCACCCGCATGCGGACCCTCTGGGTACGGGCCAGGGCGGCGATGCCGCGGTGGGTCACCACCACCCCCTTGGGGGTCCCGGTGGAACCGGACGTGTAGATGACGTAGGCCGCGTCGTCCAGGCCGAGATCGAACCGCGGGGCCGGGGCGGACGCGGCGGGCTCTCCGGTGAACACACGCGTTCCGTCGAGGAGCGTCCCCTTCCGGGCGGGGTCCGTGACGACCAGCGCCGCAGCGGAGTCGCGGAGCATGAACTCCAGGCGCTGCCGGGGATAGGCCGGGTCGAGGGGCAGGTAGGCACCGCCCGCCCGCATCACGGCGAGCAGGGCGACCACCAGCTCCGTCCCGCGCTCCAGGCACACCCCGACCCGGTCACCGCGGCCCACGCCCGCCTCGGCCAGCGCGCCGGCCAGTCGTTCGACGCGCTCGTGCAGTTCTCCGTAGGTCAGAGTCCCGGTCTCGGACACCAGCGCCACCGCGTCCGGGTTGCGTCGCGCCTGCGCGGCGAACAGTTCCGGCAGCGGCCGCGGCGCCTCGGGGGCGTCCGCGGGGCGGTTGGCACGGTCGGATTCCTGGAAGGACGGCACGGATCCCACTCCTGTCGGATCTTGGGCGGGCGGAAACGGGGACGGGCAGGAGGAGGGGCCGCCACGGGGCGGCCCTTCGCGGGGAGGAGGCGCTCAGGCCGCGGTGGCCTGGTCGGTGCGGCGCAGGGTGCGGCCGTTGTACTGCATGAGTTCGACCGTGTCGGCGGAGTCGGGGGCGCGCAGGAAGCGGCCGCTGAGCAGGAGGCCGCCGTACTCGGCCGCTTCGACGCTGAAGGTGAGGTCGGGCCCGGCCTCCAGGCTGCCGTGGAGGCCGTTGGAGATGTTGAAGCGGAAGGCGCCGGCCTGGTCGGGGGTGATCCGCACCGACAGTTCTCCGTTGGTGTAGTTGCCGGTGAACCGCGCGTCGGGCAGGGACGTGCCGGACGCGGGCCTCGGCTGGCGGTAGTGGCCGACGTGCAGTCCGAGGTTGCGCAGCTCGTCGACCAGGTCCCCCCACATCGCCAGGCCGGTGGTGGAGTTGGTGGTGAGCGCGACCGCGGCCCCGCCCGCCGGATCGAGGCGCACGTTGCAGGTGCCGCCGTCGAGGGTGCCGTCGTGGCCGAGCCAGCGGGTCCGGTCCGCGTGGAAGACTCCCCAGCCCGCGCACCATCCGTCGGCCAGGCCGAACGGCTCGGCGGCGCGGACCTCGCGTCCCATCTCCGCGAGCACCTCGGGGTCGGCGATCTCGGTGTCGAGTGCGGCGTGGTCGGCGGCCATGAACGCGCGCGCGAAGGCGACGAGGTCGGTGGCGCTGCCCGCGAGGCCGCCCGCGGCGGTGAGGGCGGGCTCGACGTAGAAGTCGACCGGTTCGGTGTGTCCGGTCGCGGAGTGCACCGCGTGGCCGCTGACGGTGTCGGGGCGGGCGGAGGGGGTGCGCGCGTCGTGGACGAAGGCCAGGTCCAGGCCGGTCGGGCCGAACAGGTAGGACTCGATGGCCTCCCACCAGTCCTGGCCGGTCACGGCCTCCACGACGTAGGCGGCGACCGCGTAGCCGGTGTTGGAGTAGGAGAACGCGGTCCCCGGCGTGCTGATCCACTCGGTGTCCAGGACCGAGGTGAAGTGGCGGCGCAGTGACGCCGAGCGGAGCGGGGCGCCCTCGTGGTCGGAGACCAGCCCCGAGGTGTGGCTGAGCAGGTGGCGGAGGGTGGTCGAGCGCATCGGGTGGCCGTGGGGGATCTGGTGGGACGCCAGGTGGTCGGCGACGGGACGGTCGAGTTCGATCTCGCCGTCCTCGACCAGCTGCATGACCAGGGCCGCGGTGAAGATCTTGCTGACCGATCCGTAGGGGAAGCGGGAGCGGGGGGTGACCGGGTCCGGTCGTCCGGTCCGCGTCACGCCGTGGACCGCTTCGAGCAACTCTCCGTCCAGGTACACCGCGAGCTGAGCGCCGGGGACCCGATGCCGTTCAGCGAGCTTCTCCAACAGGCCAGAAATCCGGTCGAGTTCCACTCTCTCCCCCTGAAGAGCATGTGAGCGATCGAGTATTTCCTCTGATCTCCACGTGGTATAGACACACATAACCGAGTTGGTAGAGCTTGCCCTACCTCGTCCAGAGAATCAGCTACACCAGGCCGAATATGCAAGCGCATTCAGGTGTAGACCGAAACACGCAGGTGGGAGAGCGTGAACGTCATTCGGGATGACAAAGGCATCGCGCGGTGCTTCGTCTCGCACAGTCCGGTGTGTTCGGCGGGAATCCCGGTTTCCTTTCCGAACGTCCCGGGGATTCCGGTCCGCCGATCCGTCAGGAGCGGCGCCTGCGGAAGGAGAAGTGGTGTCCTCCGAGAACGGGTTCGCCTTCGAATTCTCTTCGTAATCCGCCGCCCTCGTTCCACCGGCCGCGCCGGAACGTCTTCGGGAAGGGCGGACAGCGGTTCGGGGGATTCGTTTTCACCGCTCCGGCAGCCGCTGCCCCGGCTGTCGCGGCGCGGGGACCGCCCCGGCCCCGGTTCGGCCGGTGGGCTCTGCACGGGTCCCGCCCGGGAGGAGCACCGCGTCCCACTGCCCACCTCGACCACGTGTTTCACCGAGGTCCGCGGTGGTCACCCGCCGGTGAGCGCAGCGCCTCCGGTGTGATTGATCTCTCATCGGCCCGTCCCCTGGCGGCGGGCACCGTGCGGCGCAGGGCCGTCATGCCGCCGGCGGGCACGGCCGGGAAAGGAACTCGCGGAACCGGCCCTTCTCGAACACACTCGTGGCCGTCGGTGCGGTGAGCGGACCTGAACGGCGGGCCGAAACCCGCGCGCGGAAAGGATATGGATTATCCGTATCAGGGCTACGGCGCTGCCGAAACCGATGGTGGGGGGAGAGTTCACTCCTGACGGAACTCCCGAAGCCGATGGGAAGAGCGTCGGACAGCCCCGGAGTAGATCTTCGGAACACCGGTCAGTGAGCACAGGAAATCTCTGCGTACGTTTCGGTCCGGGTCCGTGGTGAATTCACGGAATACCGCTGCCGGGCGCGGTGTCCGCTCCGACTGGAAGCGAAATGGGAATTTCGTTCGGCGTCCCCGGGGCCGTCGTGCGACCGCCGGCCTTCACGCGGGGCCGCCCGTTCGGAGGCGTTCCGCTCCGGAATGGGCGGGGAGAATCCGGAATCGGGTGCGTTGAATTCCGTCGCGGAGCGGCCGCCGGTCAGTGGAGAGCCGCCGTGCTCACCTGCGGTGCCGCACGTGGTGGACGACCAGCAGCACGATGCACGCGACGGTGACCAGGCCGAACGCCGGAGCCACCAGGAGGGGGAACCCGCCGAACGAGGTGACGGCGTTTCCCACCGCGCTGATGATCAGCACCGCCCACAGCAGGGCACGCAGCATCCTGCCGTCGCCGCGGCGGTCGTTCCGGCGGCCACCGGGACCGGAGGCCGGGGTCCGGTCGAGGCGGTACGGGTCTGTCATGGACACTCCACGGATAGGGGGTCGTCGAGGGAGCGGGGGTTCGCCGGCCTTCCGGCGCACGGTCCGTGCGTCCTCGTCCGCGCGCTCCGGGACTCCGTCACGTCCTCACGGAGTCCGCTGCGACACCGGAGCGGCCCCGCATCGGCCACAGTCAGTGAGCAACCGCTACTCCCCCTTCCGCACGGCCTCGCGCTCCAAACGGAAACAAAGGAAATTTTCCTGTGGCGTATGACACATGAACTTTCTGTGCCTCGCCGCGGGAAGGAACCGGCCGCGCCCCGACCGCCCGGGCGAGCCCCGCCATCGGAGCCTTCGGGCCGGGCGGGAACCCGGTGGCCGCCGCGTCCGCCGCACCCCGCCGTTGCCACGAACAGGTCCCCGACTGTCCCGCGCCTCCCTCCGGAGGAGTGCGGTGTGGGGCGGGGTACGGCGGACGCGATTCCGCCCCACCGGCGCCCCGGCCGGCGGCGGCCCCGGTGGTGAAGCCGGTGCGCCGATCGCGGAAGCGCATCCTGGCGAGGGTGCGGGCGGCGCTGGGGGACGTGCCGCGCGGCGAGGAGCCGGAGGAGGTCGCGGTACCGCGCGGCCGGGCCGCCGCGGACGGACTGGTGGACCTGTTCGTGGACCGTCTGGAGCACTACCGGGCGCGCCCGCACCGGGTGCGCGCCGCCGACCTGCCCGAGGCGGTCGCGGCGGCGCTGCGGCGGCGCAGGGCCGAACGGGTGGCGGTGCCCGCCGACCTGCCCGGGGCGTGGACGGAGCGGACCGGGACCGGACTGGTCGTCGACGCCGGCCTCGACCTGGCCGTGCTGGACGCGGTGGACGGCGTGGTCACCGGATGCGCGGTGGCCGTCGCCGAGACCGGCACGATCGTGCTGGACGGGGGGCGGCCCAGGGGCGGCGGGCGCTGACACTGGTGCCCGACCACCACCTGTGCGTGGTGCGCGCCGACCAGATCGTCGCGGACGTGCCCGACGCGGTGGCGCGGCTGTCCCCACCCGCCCGCTGACCCGGATCAGCGGCCCCTCGGCCACCAGCGACATCGAACTCGACCGGGTGGAGGGGGTGCCCGGTCCCCGCGCCCTGGCGGTCCTGGTCGTCACCTCCCCCGAACGGCTGTGACGGCAGGGGCTATCCTGCGCGCCCGGAAGACCCCATGCCGTCGAGATCCCGGAGGGGTGCGGGTGAACCTCGAACTGCTGCGCACGTTCCTCGCCGTCCACCGCGCGGGCTCGTTCACCAGGGCCGCCGCCGCGCTGGGCGTGTCCCAGCCCACCGTCACCGCGCAGATCCGGACGTTGGAGAAGGAGCTGGGCCGGCAGCTGTTCGTCCGCCACCAGGGCGGGGTGAGCCCCACCGGCCCGGCCGACCAGCTGGCCCGGCGGGTCGCCCCGCACCTGGACGGGTTGGCGGCGGTCGTGGAGACCGAGGTGCGGCGGCGTCCGCTGTCCGAGCAGCCGGTGCACCTCGGCGGACCGGCCGAGCTGCTCGCCGCGCGCGTCCTGCCCGCGCTCGCCCCTCTGGTGGACCGGGGGCTGCGGCTGCGGGTGGTCCCGGGCCTGCCGGAGCCGCTGCTGGACGGCCTGCTCGCGGGCCGCCACGACCTGGTGCTGTGCACCGTGCCGCCGCGGCGGCGCGGGGTGTCGGCCACTCCCCTGGTGGACGAGGAGTTCCTGCTGGTGGGCCACCCCGACTGGGTGGACCGGCTGCCCGGGGACGTCGCGGCGGACGGCGGCGCGGCGCTGGACGACGTGCCGGTCGTCGCCTACGCCGAGGAGCTGCCGATCGTCCGCCGCTACTGGCTGACCGTGTTCGAGCGGCGTCCGCCGATGCGGGCCGCCGTCGTGGTGCCGGACCTGCGGGCCGTGCTGTCCGTGGTCACCGCCGGAGCGGGGATCAGCGTCCTGCCCGACTACCTCGTCTCCGGGGCGCTGGCCCGGGGCGAGCTGGCCGTGCTGCACCGCCCCGAGCTGCCGCCGCTCAACACCGTGCACCTGGCCGTGCGCGCGGGAACGCTCGCCCTACCGCACGTGCGCGCGGTGCACGAGAGGCTCCTGGCCGAGGTCGGGGGACGGTAGTCAGCCGGCCAGCAGCTTGACCACGGCCTCGGCCACCCCGGCCGCCGAGGCCGGGTTCTGGCCGGTGGCCAGCCGTTCGTTGACCACGACGCACGGCTGGAACTTCGGGGCCCGGACGTGGACGCCGCCGCGCTCCTCCAGCTTCTCCTGGAGCAGGAACGGCACGGTGTCCGCGAGGCCGACCGCTTCCTCCTCCTCGTTGGTGAAGGCGGCGAACGCCTTGCCCGCCACGAGCGGGCGGCCGTCGGACAGGGTGAGGTTGACCAGCGCGGCCGGGCCGTGGCAGACCGCGGCGACCACGCCGCCCGCCTCGTAGACGTCGCAGGCCAGCGCGGCCAGGTCGGCGGCGTCGGGGAAGTCCCACATGGTGCCGTGGCCGCCGACGAAGTACACGGCGGCGTAGTCGGCCGGGTCGAGGCGGTCGGCCGTGGGGGTATCGGCCAGGGCCTTCGCCACGTCGGGGTCGTCGCGGAACGCCCGCTGGACCGGGTCGTCGGGGTCGTAGCCGGTCTCGGGCGGCCGCCCGCCCCGGACCGACACGAAGGAGACCTCGTGGCCCGCCCTGCGGAACACCTCCCACGGGTGCGCGGCCTCCGGAACGTAGTAGCCGGTGGGGCCGCCGCCGTCGCCGAGCCGGTCCTGGCTGGTCAGTGCGAGCAGGATGCGCCTGGGGGGAGTCGGCATCGTCGTCCGCCCTTCGTTCGCGGTGGTGGACCCTGCGGTCCGCTGTCGCCCACGACGGTAGACGGCGGTCGCCTCCCCCGCCCCATCAGCGTTTCGAGGGGGAGCCATAGGGCCGGTCATCGCTCCACGCCGGACGGCCTTCCGAAGGGAGCGTGATCCGCGTCACCCGGCCCCACGGGGTCCGTGCCGCCGCCCGCCGGGCCGTGCCGCCCCGGCGCCGCTCGCCGACGCCGCGGTGGGCCGCTCGCTC
>Ga0079224_100017291_pt1 | contig 10158 bp, 10 predicted proteins | sample Stecom2015_FD_80414 | JGI IMG/M metagenome (GOLD analysis project Ga0079224, IMG submission 80414) | Agricultural soil microbial communities from Utah to study Nitrogen management - Steer compost 2015 | ecosystem: Environmental > Terrestrial > Soil > Agricultural land | place: USA: Utah... | reverse complement strand
TGCTTCTGGTTCTTCTCGATGACGTCGTAGCGCATGGCGAACCCGTCGTCCGGGTCCACCGCGCCCTCCTTCGGCACCAGGTCGCGCACGTGGCCGTAGGAGGCCAGCACGGTGAAGTCCTTGCCAAGGTACTTGTTGATCGTGCGTGCCTTGGCAGGCGACTCGACGATGAGGAGGTTGCGGGCCATCGGGGGAAAGAGCCTGTGGTTGGGGGACGGGGCGGGGCGTGAAGGCGCAGGGCGCCGGGCCGCGCGTGCGGCGGCCGTCCCCGTCGGGGCGCGCACTATATCAAGAGGAATCACGCGGCCGCGGGGCTGTCAAGCCACGACGCTGCCGCGGAGCGGTCAATGCACGGGTTCCGGGTCGTCGGCGTACATCTGGGTCTCCATCCAGGCGTACGCGGCCTCGCTGCCGGGCTGGTTGAACAGGACCATCAGCACGACCCACTTCAGGTCGTCCAGGTCCAGGAGCTCCTGGTCGAGGGCCATGGCGCGGTCGACCACCAGCTCGCGCTGGCCGGCGTCCAGGACCTTGTGCAGCTCCAGGAACTGCAGGAAGCCGCGGGCCTCGATGTCCAGCCGGTCCAGCTCCGGACCCGCGTAGACCCGCACCGGCGCGTCGGCGCGCAGCGGCTGCGGCACCGGCCTCTGTCGCGCCAGCGCGTCCAGCCACTCGAACGCCTTGTTGATCTCCACCGGGCTGAAACCGGCCTGGCCGAGCTCGGCGATGAGCGCGGCGCCGTGGAGGTTCTCGTGGTCGCGGACGAGGTCGGCGTCCTCGGCGAAGTAGTGCTCGAACAGGTACAGCAGGACGTCCAGGATGCTTTCTTTCATTTCCTCGGCCTGCGCCGTGGGCGCGGTGGTCGACGGGATGCGCACGGGCGGGTGGTGCTCAACCGGTGCGGTACCAGCGGCCGTGCCGGGCCGCCACGCGTCCTTCCAGTTCCAGCGAAAGCAGCATGGACGACACCTCCGCGACGGTCAATCCGCTGCGCACCGCCAGTTCATCCAGGCTGCCCGGGTCGTGCGCCAGCGCACGCCACACCGGATCCGGAGGGGCGGCCGCCGGGTCGATCACGGCCCGCGGCGGCCCCGCCGGGACGCCCTGGATGGGGGCGGCGATCCGGCCGCGCAAGTCCCCGGCCAGCCGCGAAACCACCGGTGCGACCAGCTCCAGCACCTCGGCGGGGTCCTCGACCAGGGCCGCGCCGTCCCGGATCAAGCGGTGGCAGCCACGCGCGACCGGGTTGCGGATGGAGCCGGGGAAGGCCATTACCTCGCGCCCGTACTCGCCGGCCAGCCGGGCCGTGATCAGCGCCCCCGAGCGCCGGGCCGCCTCCACCACGACGGTACCGACCGAGAGCGCGGCGAGGATGCGGTTGCGGCTGGGGAACTGGCTGCTTCGCGGTCCGGTGCCGGGCGGGAGCTCGCTGGCCACCAGTCCGGTGGTGCACAGCCGGCGGTGCAGGGCGGCGTTGCGGCGCGGATAGGGCACGTCGGGTCCGGTGCCCAGTACCGCGAGCGTCCCGCCGTGGGCGTCGAGTGCCGCCTCGTGGGCGGCGGCGTCGATGCCCGCCGCCATTCCGCTTGCCACCACCAGGCCGGCGCGGGCGAGGGCGGAGCCGAGCTCCCTTGCGGTCTCCACCCCCACGGGGCTGGGCGAGCGGCTGCCGACCACCGCCACGCCGGGGCGCCACAGCAGTGCCGGGTCCCCGTCCAGGAACAGCACCGCCGGCGGGTTGCCGCCGCGCCGCAGCAGCGGCGGGTAGTCCGGGTCGTGCCAGCCGAGCAGGTGCCGGCCCGGTACCTCCAGCCACGCGCGGGCCCGCTCGACCATGGCCATGTCCGGGCGCTGCAGCCGCGCCGACTGCAGGGGGGTCAGACCACAGGCGCTCCACAGGGCGGGGCCCGCCGCCAGTGCCTCCGCCGGCGTGGCCTGCGCGAGCAGCCGGCGTGCTCCCTGGCTGCCGGGGCACGCGGCCAGCCGCAACAGGGCCTCGATGTCGTCATTGCGCTCCATGCCCGCCAGCGTGCGCCGGATACGACAACGGCGCCCTGGGGCGCCGTTGTGCTGGAACGTCGGAAAAGCCCGCCGCGCAGGGTCAGTACGGCGCGTCCGGGTGCTTGAGCTCCTGGCCGACCTGCACCGGGCGCACGCCCTGCATGACCATGGCGTAGCTGACGTTCTCGAAGGTGCGGAACACCATCAGGTGCGCGGCGTACTCGTCCGGGAGGCGGACCCGGCTGCCGCGCCCGTACGTGTCCGCGCTGCGCTCCCAGCCACCGTGGCTCACCCGGTCGGGAACCGAGTCGCCGACGTGCCAGCTGGAGAACACGGTGCCGTTGTCCACGCCATCGCGGGAACCCACCGAAAGGGCGACTACGTCGCGAGGGCCACCGGTGCGCAGCATGTCGGCCACCGCCAGCACGCGCGCACGCCCGTACTCGAGCTGCTGTGCCGGCGGATGCGGGAAGAACTGCAGGTCGTACGGCTGTGCCTCGATCGGGATCAAGCGGTCGCCAACGCGGACCTCTCGGCCGCTGCCGTCGAGCAGGAGGGTGGACGCCTCGATGCCGCCGACCTCGCCGCGGCTGATGGTGCCCGTGTCCTGGCGCATCAGCTCGTAGCCCAGCAGCTCGTGGCCATGGTCCGGGACCACGGCGTTGGTCCACATCTGCTCGAAGTCGAGGTGGCGCTTGCCGCGGAAGTCCAGGTCGTCGCTGTGGAAGATGTCGCAGCACTGGGTGCGGTCCAGGCGCGTGTAGCGCTGGGTGGGGCGCACCACGGCGTAACGCTGGCCGGGCTGCGCGTCCGGCAGGCCCTTGACGTAGGCGACCTGGCCCTCGGCCCCGCGCAGGCGGTTCTCCTCCAGCCCGACCACGTGCGGGAGGTGCTCGAAGGCGTCGACGACGCGCAGGTCCTTCAGGAATGGTTCGATCTCCGCAAGCGGCACGCCGGTCAGCGGCTGCGCGGTACGCGGCCCCGGCGCGACCCGTGCGGCGACGCGGTCCAGGTACGCCAGCGAGATCACGTCACCGGGGTAGATCAGGTGCGGGTTGGCGATCTGGGGATTGGCCTGCCAGATCTCCGGCCACAGCCACGGCCGCTCCAGGAAGCGCCCGGAGATGTCCCAGAGCGTGTCGCCCTTCTGGACCACGTAGGTGTCGGGATGGTCGCCGCGCAGCCCGTCGGCTACGGCGTAGGTGGCAATGGTCAACAGCGCTGCGGCGAAGACCGCGCGGATCGGTTTCAGCATGGCGTGTACCTGGCTCCCCTTCAGGTGCGCCCGTGCGTCACAAACCGACACGGGCAGGGCACTATAGCCCAGAAAATACGCGCCGTTGCAAGCGTTCAGCACCGGTCCGCGCTAGAATGGGCGTCCATTGCTTGTGTCTGTGACAGACACCCCCATTTCCCGATCATGGCCCAGCTCCCCATCCTCGAGTTCCCGGATCCGCGCCTGCGCACCGTCGCCGCGCCGGTCGACGTCGCCCGGGTTTCCACGCCGGAATTCCAGCAACTCCTCGACGACATGTTCGAGACCATGTACGCCGCGCCGGGCATCGGCCTGGCGGCGAGCCAGGTGGATGTCCACCAGCGCTTCATGGTGATCGACGTGTCCGAGGAGCACGACCAGCCGCTGGTGTTCATCAATCCGGAGATCACCGCGCGCGACGGCGAGCAGGTGTGCCAGGAAGGCTGCCTGTCGGTGCCCGGCATCTTCGCCGACGTGACCCGCTCCGACACCATTACCGTCAACGCGGTCGGCCGCGACGGCCAGCCGTTCACGATGGACGCCGACGGCCTGCTGGCGGTCTGCATCCAGCACGAGATGGACCACCTGCTGGGCAAGCTGTTCGTCGACTACCTGTCGCCGCTCAAGCGCGAGATGGTGCGCAAGAAGCTGGCCAAGGCCCGCCGCAAGGCCGCGTAAGGCATCCCCTTGAGGATCGTCTTCGCCGGGACCCCGGAATTCGCCGTTCCCTCGCTCCGCGCCGCGGCCACGCGCGCGGAGGTGGTGGCCGTCTACACCCAGCCCGACCGGCCGGCCGGCCGCGGGCGCGGCCTGGTCGCCTCGCCGGTGAAGCAGGCCGCCACTGAAATGGGCATCGAGGTCCGCCAGCCCGCCAGTTTCCGCGACCCCGGTGCGGTCGAGGCGCTCCGCGCGCTGCAGCCGGACCTGATGGTGGTGGTCGCCTACGGACTGATCCTGCCGCAGGCCGTGCTCGACATCCCGGCCGAGGGCTGCTGGAACGTGCATGCCTCGCTGCTGCCGCGCTGGCGGGGCGCCGCGCCCATCCAGCGCGCGATCCAGGCCGGTGACGCCGAGACGGGCGTATGCCTGATGCAAATGGAGCGCGGCCTGGATACCGGCCCGGTGCTCCTCGAACAGCGCACCGCGATCGCGCCCGACGAGACCGGCGGGCAGCTGCACGACCGGCTGGCGGAGATGGGGGCCTGGGTCCTGGCCGACGGCCTCGGCCTGTTGCGCGCCGGCATCGCCCCGGTCCCGAGGCTGCAGCCAGCGGAAGGCGTCACCTACGCCCACAAGCTCGACAAGGCCGAGGCAAGGCTGGACTGGGCGCGTCCGGCGGCCGAACTGGCCAATACCGTGCGCGCCTTCAACCCCTGGCCGGTGGCGGAAGCCGCGCTGGCGGGAGAGCGCGTGCGCATCCACCAGGCCATGGCCCTGGACGTGGAGCACGCCGCCGGACCCGGCACGGTGCTGGCGGCCGGCCGCGACGGCATCGACATCGCTTGCGGCGAGGGCGCGTTGCGGCTGCAACTGGTGCAGCGCGATGGCGGCCGTCCGCTCGCCGCCGCCGACTATCTCAACGGCCGGCCGGGCCTGGTCCCGTGAACCCGCCCCCGGGCACCGGTACCCGGGTGGCCGCCGCGCGCGTGCTCGACGCGGTGCTGCATCACGGACGTTCGCTGAAGGCCGAGCTGGCCACCGCCCTGCCGGGACTCGGGGACACCCGCGACCGCGCGCTGGTGGAGGCGATCTGCCTGGCGGTACTCCGCAACGCGCCGCGCTATGACGCCGCGCTGGCCGCCTGGCTGCCGCGCCCGCTGGCGCGCCGGGACCGTCCGCTTCGTGCCTTGCTGCTGGCCGGTTTCGCCCAGCTCGATCCGCTGGGGCTGCCGCCGCACGCAGCGGTGGGGGCGACGGTGGACGCCGCGCGGGCACTGGGCCGCACCCACCAGGCCAAGCTGGTCAATGCACTGCTGCGCCGCGTGTTGCGCGAAGGCCTGCCGGAGGCGGATGCGTCGGCAGGGTGGCCTGGCTGGTTGCTGGACCAGGTGCGTGCGGACTGGCCGGGGGATGCCGACGCGATTCTTGCCGCCAGTGCCACGACGCCCCCGATGTGGCTGCGCGTGAATACGCGCGTCGCGACCCGCGAGGACTGCATGCGCGAACTGGAGAAGGCGGGACTCGAGGCGATGGTGGAGCCGCTGTTGCCCGACGCGCTGCGCCTGGACCGGCCGGTCCCGGTCGCGGCGCTGCCCGGATTCGCGGATGGTCGCCTCTCGGTCCAGGATGGCAGCGCCCAGCAGGTGGCCGACGCGCTTGCGCCCGTCCCGGGTGCCCGCGTACTGGACGCCTGCGCTGCGCCGGGCGGCAAGGCGGCCCACCTGCTCGAGCGCGACCCAGGGCTGCGGCTGCTCGCGCTCGACGTCGACGCGGGGCGTGTCGGCCGGATCGAGTCGAACCTGGCGCGTCTCGGCCTGGAAGAAGCCGCCACGCTGCGCACCGGCGACGCGGCAGACCCCGACGCGTGGTGGGACGGCGAACCCTTCGACGCGGTGCTGCTGGATGCCCCGTGCTCGGCGACCGGTGTGGTCCGCCGCCACCCGGACGTGCTGCTGCATCGCCGCGCAGCCGACGTGGATGCGCTGGTCGCCCTGCAGTCGCGGCTGCTGGACGCCACCTGGCGCACCCTCGCGCCGGGAGGCGTGCTGGTCTATGCGACCTGCTCGATCCTGGCCGCGGAGAACCGCGACCAGCTCGCCGCTTTCCTCGCCCGTACGCCCGATGCGGTCGCCGAGCCGCTTCCCGATGCATTCGGCCGAGCCTCCGGCGATGGCCGGCAGCGGCTGCCGGGGGAACAGGGGATGGACGGCTTCTTCTATGCCCGGGTGCGCAAGTCCTGAGCCGGCCCGGGCTGCCGGTCGTGGCCCGTTTGCTCCAGCCCGTTCTGCAGCAGCCACAACCGGACTGCCTTCTGCCGCGCCGTCCAAGCGGTGACGTAGGCGTAGACCAGCCCCGGCCAGCCATCGAGGAAGCCGCCTCGGAGCACGTAGCCGCGGAAGAACCGCCAAGCCGGCCCCAGCAGCAGCTTGCCCAGGCTGGCCCGCTTTCCGCGGGCATGGGCATGCTCGGCCATCATCCGCGAGTACTGCATGCCCTTGGCCAGCTGGTGGTCGAAGGAGCGAAAGGGCCGGTGCAGCAGGTCACCCGGCAAGGTGACCACCTCGCCGTCCACGGTTGCGGCTTCGTGGATCTCGCGCTCGCCGCGCCAGCCGCCGCGTCGGCGGTCGAACAGCCGCAACTTGCGGTCCGGATAGGCATTGCCGTGGCGCAGGTAACGTCCGAAATATTCCGAGCTCCTGGCGAACCGGTAGCCCGCGGCGCCTGCAAAGCCGCGTTCCTGCTCGGCGATGATCGCGGCGGCGAGCTCCGGGCTGAGTGACTCGTCGGCATCCAGGCTGAGGATCCAGTCGTGGCTCGCCTGCTCCACTGCGAACTGCTTCTGGCTGCGGAAGCCGTCGAAGGGACGTACCACGACCCTGGCGCCCGCCTCGCGGGCCAGTTCCCGGGTCGCGTCGGTCGACCCGGAGTCGACCACCACCACCTCGTCGCAGAAGGCCAGCGACGCAAGGCATTCGCCGATCCGGTCGGCCTCGTTGTAGGTGATCACGGTGGCCGAGATCTTCGACCGCTGAACGTGGTCCATGGGCGGGCATGCGGTGGGCGGGGGCGACAGGGTACCCTTGCCGCCCCTGCCCCGGACACCGCGGACGTGCCCCAGCCCCCCGCAGCCAGCGTCGTGTTCACCACCTACAACCAGCCCGACTGGCTGGAGAAGGTGCTGGTGGGCTTCGGCGCCCAGGACCGCACCGACTTCGAGGTGCTGGTGGCCGATGACGGCAGCCGCGCCGAGACCCGCGAGCGCATCGAGGCCGTGGCCGCCACCCTGCCGGTGACGGTGCGCCACCTGTGGCAGCCGGACGACGGCTTCCGCAAGTGCGAGGCGATGAACATGGCCATCGGCCAGGCGGCCTCGGACTACCTGATCTTCACCGACGGCGACTGCATCCCGCGCGCCGACTTCGTGTCCACCCACCTGGCGCTGCGCGAGCCCGGCCGGTTCCTGTCCGGCGGCTACCACAAGCTCCCGATGGAGACGAGCCTGGCGATCGGCAACGACGACATCCGCAGCCAGCGCTGCTTCGACGCGGCCTGGCTGGCGGAGCGGGGGATGCCGTCCTCGTACCGCAACATCAAGCTCACCGCCGGGCCGGCCCTGCGCCGGATGCTGGACGCGCTGAGTCCGGCCCGGGCGAGCTGGAACGGCCACAACGCGTCGGGCTGGAAGGCCGACATGCTCGCCATCAACGGCTTCGACGAACGAATGCGCTACGGCGGCCAGGACCGCGAGTTCGGCGAGCGGCTGGAGAACGCCGGCATCCGTGGCAAGCGCATCCGCTACCGGGCGATCGTGGTGCACCTGGACCACAAGCGCGGTTACGCGACGCAGGAGAGCATCGAGTTCAACCGCAAGTTGCGGGCCGAAACCCGCTCCAGCCGTCGCAGCTGGACCGAGCACGGCATCGTGAAGGGGCCGCGCCCCGGCTCCGCCTGAGGGCCTACCAGCGCAGCGGCCGGCGGGCCAGTTCGCCCGCCAGCCGATGTTGCAGCGCCAGCGCCCGCCGCAGCGGAAGGAAAGGGATGCGCAGGGGCGGCCCCAGCGCACCGGCGCCGGCGGTGTCCAGCACCAGCGTCGCCGTGCCCAGGCGGCGGTCCACCGGGTTGCGGCTGACCCGCAGCGCCTGCAGCTTGTCCAGCTCCGCCCAGTACCAGTGCCGGCTCCACCAGCCGGTGCGGAACGCGGCCACCCGGCCATTGAACGCCCAGCCCATGCGTGCGGCCTGCCGGCGGGCCTTGAAGGCCGCCCAGGGCAGCCAGAGCGCCGCAAGCAGGCCAGGGGCGCCGAAGCGCCAGCACAGCACCGCGGTCGCCACCGCCACCAGCGGCAGTGAGGGCCAGAACAGCCGCCACCAGGTCGCGGGACGGAACGGCATCCACTCCAGCCGGTCCCAGCCCGACCCCGGCAACAGGTGGGCGACCAGCGCCCGGCACTGCTCCGGCGTCCCCACCGGCACCAGCTCCCGCAGGCTCCTGGCGTCTTCCTGCCCCCCGCCGGTCGCGATGTCGACCTTCAGCGTGCGCCGGTCCAGCAGCCGGTGGATCACGCCTTCCTGCATCCGCCAGGCCTGGATGCGGCGGCGCGGGGTGCTCGTGCGCCAGCGTGCCAGCAGGCCGCGCTCCACGGTCAGGCGGCGCCCGTATTCGGCCAGGGTGAAGCCATGGAACTGCAGCACCGCCAGCAGCACCGACAGCAGGCGCACGCCGAGCAGGGCGGCCAGCAGCAGCGTGGTCCCGGCGACCACCCACTGCGCGGTGTCGAAGGCGCTGGTGTCGACCCAGCCGAACAGCCAGCGGCCCAGCGCCTCGAAGATGCGCGCCGCGTTCTCGCCCGACTGGCCGACCAGCGCGAACGCCGCGGCCACCAGCACCATGCCGCGGTTGGAGATGATCCCCAGACGCAGCAGTTCCCCCGCCGGCAGGTGGTGCAGCACCGTGCCGGACGTGGCCATGCTTTCCGGATGGTCGCAGCCGGCAGTGGGATCGCCGACGGACGGCTCGCCAGCACCGCTCCCGGGCGCGGTTGCACCGCGATGCCGGATCAGGTCCTCCAGTGCCAACGCCTGGTCGAGCCGGAGCACGCGCATCTCCGCTTCCGGCTTCTTGCCACCGGCCGACTCCAGCCGCACCGAGGCCACGTCGAACAGCCGGTGCAGCAGTGTCTGGTCCACGGCCACGTTGTGGATGCGCCCGTACGGCACCACCCGCACGTTGCGCGACAGCAGCCCGGTGCGCAGCACCAGCTGGTCGGCCTCCGGCTGGTACCGGAAGGCGAAGTAGCGCCACAGCGAGGCGGCCACGAGGACCGCCACGCCGGCCAACGGCCACAGTTCGCTTCGATCGCCCTGGCCGAACACCACCAGCGCCAGCAGCGGGACCAGGAACTGACGCAGCTGGGCGATCAGCTCGAACAGCCACGACATCGGGTGCAGCCGATGGCCCGCCACGACGGTTGCCGGCGCGGCGGGATCAGGCGTCGTCATCGTCTTCGATCCGCCGCGACAGCCGCTCCCGCAGGTGCTCGGCGTCGGCGGCGTCCATGTGCGGGACGGTGACCGCACTCGCGGCGCTGCCGGCGGTATGCACGACCAGGCTGGACACGCCGCGGCGGCGCTGCAGCGGGCCACGCTGGATGTCCAGGTGCTGGACCCGGCTGGCCGGGACCCGCGTCTCGCTCCACCACAGCCGGCCACGGCGTACGCTCAGGCCCTTGTCGTCGAGCCGCCAAGCGGTGCGCTGGTACTGGCGCACCGCCAGCCAGCAGCCCCAAAGCCCCAGTACGAGCAGGCCGGTCGCGGCACCCTGCAGCACCGGCGGCAGCGGGGAGGGAAGGTCCAGCCGCCAGGAGGCGAGCAGGCCGGCCAGGCCGCCGAGGACCAGGCCCGCGATGGCCAAGCCGATCCCGGTATCGAGCAGGAACAGAAGCCGCGCCGCGGGCGGCAGCCTGCGCCAGCCGGTGTCGCCGGTCCGGTCGGGGGGCGCCGTGCGTGGCTGCGCCTGCTCCGGGGCGGTCTCGTCCATGGGCGACTGCGTCATCAGCGATAGCACTCCGGCCAGTACGGGTTGTCCTCGCCGCGGCCCGAAGGCTGCAGCGAGTAGCGCTTGTAGGTCCACTGGTACTGCACCGGGTCGCGGCGGGCGATGCGCTCGACCTCGGCGTTCAGCGCCGCCACGGCGCGCGCCGGGTCCGGGTCGGCGACGGCCGGGTCGGCCGGCTCCAGGTGCAG
>Ga0079224_100017290_pt1 | contig 10159 bp, 8 predicted proteins | sample Stecom2015_FD_80414 | JGI IMG/M metagenome (GOLD analysis project Ga0079224, IMG submission 80414) | Agricultural soil microbial communities from Utah to study Nitrogen management - Steer compost 2015 | ecosystem: Environmental > Terrestrial > Soil > Agricultural land | place: USA: Utah... | reverse complement strand
TACAGCGGCATGGACCTGCGGCGCAACTACTGACGGGCGTACCTGTGACGGATACGCGCCTTCCCCGGGCGGAGGATACAGCGTCCCTGCACGAGTCGACGGCGTCTTCAGCCGGACGGCGTGCACCGGATGTGACGTCCGCACGCACGCCAGCGTCGGCCCGCACCCAGCGTCGTTCTGCGCCCGGCCGGCGCCGCACACCGAGCCACGAGATGGTTGCGAAGGTCGCGCTCTGGATCATCTGCCTGGTCCCGGCAGCGCGGTTGTCCTACGACGCGACGACCGGCGGACTCGGCGTCAATCCGATCGAGACGCTGACGCACGAGACCGGTCGCACGGCCCTGCTGATCCTGATCGCGACGCTGGCGGTCACGCCGCTGCGACGCATCACCGGCCAGAACTGGCTGATCCGTCTGCGTCGGCCGCTCGGTTTGTTCGCGTTCTTCTATGCGCTGGCGCATTTCACGATCTACGTGGTGCTCGACCAGTTCTTCGCGTGGGCCTACATCATCGAAGACATTCTCGAGCGGCCGTACATCACGGTGGGCTTCGCGGCACTCGTGCTGCTCGTGCCACTCGCGCTGACCTCCACGCGCCGCTGGATCCGACGGCTCGGTCGCAACTGGCAGCGGCTGCACCTGATGATCTATCCTGCAGCGGCGCTCGCGCTCCTGCACTTCTACTGGAAACTCGCAGCCAAGTCCGATGTACGCGATGCGCTTGCGTACGGCGCCGCACTGGCGCTGGTTCTCGCGCTGCGCGCGCTCGTTGCGCTCGAGCGCCGCAGACGCCACACTCGGACGTGACCACGCCACAGCTTAGCTCCGCCGCTGACGTGCTCCCGTCCAGCGCCCGCGCCACCCTGCGCGCGGCTGCGCGGCGCATCGTGCCTGACGCGTACGCGGACGCCGAATCCACCGCCGAGTTCGAATCATCGCTGGGCGAGCGCATCGCCGCACTGGATGCGCATTCGCTCTCGCAGTTGCGCCGGGCGCTCGGCATGCTCGGCAGCCGCGCAGCCATGCTGCTCACACACGGCGTGCCGCTCCGGTTCGACGCGCTGAGCGCCGAGCGACAGGACTCGGTGCTGCGTTCGTGGGAACGTGCGAGCAGCGGCCTGCAGCGCACCATCTTCCAGGCCGTGCGGCGCCTCGTGGTCGGGAGCTGGTACGCACTGCCGGGCGCGCAGCGCACCACGGGTTATCTCGGGCCGTACCATCTGCGCGGCCCGCGCTTCCCGTGGGAAGGGCCGCTGCCGGGCACCACGCGCGACGCCGAGCCCGTGCTGCGCGGCGCAGTCCAGCCGCAACTCGATTTGCCACTCGCGCTGCGAGGCGTGCAGGATGCGCGCACGATCGACACACACGCACTGAGCGCCGACGTCTGCGTGATCGGCAGCGGTGCCGGCGGCGGCGTTGTAGCCGCGCGGCTCGCGGAAGCCGGCTTCGACGTCGTCCTGCTCGAGGAAGGGAGCTACCTCGCGCCTGCCGAGCTGGACGAGGACGAGGGGCGCATGACTGCGCGCCTGTATGCGGACGGCGGCGCCCGGTTGACGGACGATGGCGCGTTCGGTCTGCTTCAGGGTCGCACGCTCGGCGGCGGCACGACCGTGAACTGGATGCTCATGCTCGAGCCACCGAGCCATGTCATGGACGAGTGGGAGGACGTGCACGGCGCGGCGTTGCTGGGCCACGCGTCGCTCGCGCCAGCACTGGAGCAGGTGGGTGAGGAAGTCCACGCGCGGCTGGTCCCGCCCGATGCGCACGACCGGGGCAACCGCATCATCCTGGACGGCGCGGCAAGCCTGGGCTGGAAGGCATCAGCCGCACGCATCAATGCAAAAGGGTGCATCCGCACCGGCCTCTGCGGACTCGGCTGCCGCTACCACGCGAAACAGAGCACGCTGGCGGTGTATGCGCCGCGTGCAGCGCGCGCGGGTGCACGCATCGTCACGAATGCGCACGCCGACCGGATCGAGATTCGCGAGCGCGGCGGACGCGCTCCGCTCAAGCGCGTGCATGCAACGATCGCGGATGGCAGCACCAGTCACGCCCTTTCGATCGACGCGCCCATCGTCGTCATCGCGGCGGGCGCGATCGGTACGCCCGCGCTGCTGCAACGCTCGGGACTCGGTGGCGACGGCGTCGGCGACTGGCTGCGCCTGCATCCTACGACTGCTGTTGCTGCCGTCTACCCGGACGCGGTGTACCAGGCAGCGGGCATCCCGCAGTCCTCGCTGTGTACCGAGTACCACGACATCGACGGCGGCTATGGCACCTGGATCGAGTGCCCGCCGTTCCTGCCCGCGCTCGCGTCCGTCGCAACCCCGGGCTTCGGCACCGGGCACGCCCGCAAGATGAAGCAGTTCACCCACACTGCTGCGTTGATCGTGCTCACCCGCGATGGGCACGACGCCAGCCGATCGAACGGGCGTGTGCGCGTGCGGCGCGACGGGTCGGTAAGCATCGCCTACACGCCGGGCGCCCACGAGTGGAAGCTGCTGCGCATCGGGATGCGCGCCGCGGCGCGCATCCACCTGGCAGCCGGCGCCACCGAGGTGCTCACAGTACACAACGAGATACCGCCGCTGTATTCGGAGGCCGACCTGGATCGCATCGACACGGCTTCGATGCAGCCAAACCGCCTCTCGCTCTTTTCCGCGCACGTGAACGGTACCTGCCGCATGGGCACCGACCGCGCCACATCGGGTTGCTCGCCGGATGCGGAGCGGTGGGGCGTGCCCGGCCTCTACATCGCCGACGGCTCGGTGCTGCCGACCGCACCCGGCATCAACCCGCAGTGGACCATCATGGCCGCGGCCACCGCGATCGCCGCCCGCATCGCGGATCGACACCGCTCCTGACCGGATCCCTGACCGACGATCCCTACCGAAACGGCCTGGGCGCGACGGCCTGTCCGGAGCCAGGCACGCGGTGCAGGCAGTCGTGCGGATCACGGCCCGTCGCGCGAAAAGCCCACCCCGACGCCGGACATAGACCATTGTCACACCGATAGTTACCTTTGAAGCTGGGCCGATTTCACGCCCTCGACGCACTCCCCGGACGTCGTGGACCGCTGTCACCCGTCGGGTCTGCCGGACTGGCCGGAAAACCGCCCGGACCTGCCCGGACAGCCGGCAGGGGAAGTCGGCAGCCGCGCATACCTCGCACGCTACGCCACACGGAGCAGTGATGAAGCACGGATGGATGTTGGTCGTGGCAGTCCTGCTGCCCGCCTGCGCTGAAGTACCGTCGGACCGCGCCGGCGCGCTGCCTGCTCCGGGCGGAGACGCCGTTCAGCCGGTAGCACCGACGAACACCGCGGACGCCGGCGACTCGGCGCACATCGAGGGCGACTCCGTGCTGCTGGCGCCCGGATACGGAAACATCTCCGTTACCGCGAGCACGCAGGGCAGCGCAGCCGGTGTGCAGTCGACGGTCAGGCAGAAAGCGCCGGCACAGATCCGTGGCATCTACCTGAACGCATACGCTGCCGGCTCCGCTCGCCGTCTTCCCGTTCTCCTCGCCCTCTCCGACACCACCGAGCTGAACACGTTCGTGGTGGACGTGAAGGACGAGAAAGGCGTCCACTACCGCTCGCAGCTCGAGTTGCCGACGTCGCTCGCCCAGCCGGGCGAACAGACGATCCGCAACATATCTGCGTTCGTGGATACGTTGCACGCGCATGGCATCCACGCCGTCGCACGCATCGTCGTCTTCAAGGACCCGATCCTGTCGAAGGCGAAGCCGGAGTGGTCGATCCGCACGCCGGACGGCGGGCTGTGGATGGACAAGGCGGGCAACACCTGGGTGAGCGCCTGGGAACCGGCTGTCTGGGACTACAACATTTCGATCGCAGAGGAAGTCGCGAAGGCGGGCTTCGACGAGATCCAGTTCGACTACATCCGCTTCCCCGAGCCGTACGCGAGCCTGCCCGAGCAGGTGCACCCGAAGGCGGCAGGCACGCGCACGGAAGCAATCGTCGCGTTCCTCGATCGTGCGCGCGAGCGACTGCACCCGCTCGGCGTGATCGTCGCCGCCGATGTGTTCGGCCTCTCCCCGAACGACGGTCGCGACATCAACATCGGACAGCAGTGGGAGGATGTGCTCGCTGCAGCGGATCACGTGCTGCCGATGGTGTACCCATCGCACTACCTGCCCACGCACCTGCCGGACGTGAGAACGCCGAACCGCATGCCGTACGAGACTGTGTACAAGAGTGTCGGTGCGGGCATGGTACGCGCACAGCGGCTGGGTGACGGCGGTGTCACCACGGGACGCGTGATTCCGTGGCTGCAGGCGTTCGACGCGCCCTGGGTGGACCGGGAGTACAGCTACGGCCCGGAGCAGGCGAAGGCACAGATCGATGCACTGTACGACGTCGGCGTCGAAGACTGGATCTTCTGGCATCCAGGCTCGCGCTACGAGCATCTGTCTGCCGCGTTCGACCGTGAACTCGGGCCCCGCGCGAAGCCATTCGAGCCACCACCGGACCTGATCGACTTTGTCGACCGCATCGACGCGGCCGGCGCGCGCGCGGCCCGCGTACGCGTAAGCGGCGCTGCGCCGAGTGCGGATTCCACATCATAGGCAGCGAATGGGTGACCTGACTTTCCTCGTCCTCTTCGTCACTGGCGCGGCTGCCGGCGCGGGCGCCGTGTGGCTCGTGCTGGCGCGTCGCGTGCGCGAGGCGGAGCAAGCCGCCGCGGAGCGCGAGCAGGCACGCAGCGCATTGCAGAACGCTCTCGTTGCAGAGACAGAGCGCCGCTCGGCCGCCGAAGCGACCGCTGCACGCGTGCGCGACCTCGAGGCGGCGGTGCGCCAGCGTGAACAGCTGGTGCACGACTCGGAGCGCATGGCAACCGAGGCGCGCGTCGAGCTCACGCGTGTACAGGAGCAGCTCGCCTACGAACGTGAGGCGACCGCCGAGAAGCTCGCGGTGCTCGACAGCGCGAAGCGCTCGCTCGAGGATTCGTTCAAGGCACTCTCCTCGAGTGCACTGAACCAGAACGCCCAGACTTTCCTCGAGCTGGCGCGCGCTGCACTGGCCGAACAGCAGGAGCGTGCGAAGGGCGAGATCGAGACGAAGTCGCGCGAGATCGACGCCGTCGTGAAGCCGCTTCGCGAGTCCCTCGAGAAGGTCGACCTGCGGATCAACGAACTCGAGAAGGCACGCACGGGTGCCTACCATCAGCTGACGGAGCAGGTGCGTCAGCTCTCGATGGCACAGCAGCAGCTGCACGCGCAGACGGCCAATCTCGTGCAGGCGCTGCGCGCTCCTGCCACCCGCGGGCGCTGGGGAGAAATCCAGCTCAAGCGTGTCGTCGAGATGGCCGACATGCTGAAGTACTGCGATTTCACGGAGCAGGAGAGCATCACGACGGCGGACGGGCGCCTGCGCCCCGACATGCTCGTGCGTCTGCCGAACGACAAGATCATCGTCGTCGATGCGAAGGTACCGCTCGAGGCCTACCTCGACGCACGCGAGGCCCCGGACGAACAGGCTCGCGACGCTTACCTGCGCAAGCATGCGCAGCAGATCCGTGCGCACGTCCGCAAGCTGGGTGAGAAGGCGTACTGGGAGCAGTTCCACGCGGAGTCGCCCGAGTTCGTCGTACTGTTCCTGCCGGGCGAGGCGTTTTACAGCGCGGCACTGGAGGCGGACGCGCAGCTCATCGAGAATGCCGTGCAGCAGCGCGTGCTGATCGCGACGCCGATGACACTGATCGCACTCCTCAAGGCGGTCTCGTTCGGCTGGCGCCAGGAGACGATCGCACGCGAGGCGCACCAGATCAGCGAGGCCGGCTCGGAGCTGTACAAGCGCGTGCGCGCGTTCGCCGAGCACTTCACAGGCATGCGCAGGGGACTGGAGCGCGCAGTGACCTCGTACAACCGCGCGGTCGGCTCACTCGAGCGGAGCGTGCTCCCGTCCGCGCGTAAGCTGCGCACGCTCGGCGCCGGCACGGGCGAGGAGATCGACACGCTGGAGGTCATCAACCACCAGACGCGCGAGCTCAATGCGCCCGATCTCGTGATGCCGGTCGAGGATGAGCCGCCGGCCAGCGTACCCCGCGTCATACAGACCGAGCTGTAGCGACGGGTCCAGGCCATGAACAGAGAGGGCGCGGTGCCTCGAGCACCGCGCCCTCTCCTGCTTCAGGAAGCCTGAATCCGCGAGGTATACGTCGCCTTACGGCATGCCGTCCGGTCCGGGCTCCGACGGATTGCCGCTCGGCAGTTCGCCAGCCGGGGGCCGGTTGCTGCCGCCGCTCGAACGCGCCGCGCGCTCGTCCAGGTCCTGACGCAACTCGTTGATCTTCGACTGCAACCGCTCGAGCAGCGAGTCCAGCCGCGGCTGCATGTCCGCCACGAACTGGTCGACCTTCGGCTGCACTTCCTTCATCGCATTCTGCGCACGCGGCTTGATGTCCGCGACGGCCTCGTCCACCCTTTCGTCGAGCTCCTCGAGTGCCTTCCTGATCTTCGGCCGGACCTCGTCTACGGCTGCCTCGATCCGCGCCTGCAGGTCGCGCAGCGGATCGCGCCGGCCGGCCTCGCCGCCCGCGCCCCCCGCGTCAGCACCCGTCGACGTGCTACCACCAGCCCCACCGCCATAACCGCCGCTCCCGCCTGCAGCGGTATTCGCTTCACCGTTCGCACCGCCTGCACCGGAGCCACCCGTATGTTCCACACTGCCTCCTCATGGCTGATGACCCATCTTTCCGTTACCCTACGGTTGAACCGGCCGCACGTTTCGCGCCGATGACGATCGGGCTGGCGGTGAACGCAGGCGCCGGAACGAAGCGGGCGCTCATGCAGTAGCAATCCATGCCACAGGGCGATCCATGCTAAAGGGCACGAGACCATGACGAATTCCAGTGACCGCGCGCGCCTGCTTCCGGCCGTCGTTCTCGCCCTCGGCGCAGTCCTGGCCGCAACGATCTTCGGCGCATTTTTCCACAGCTCACGGGCATCACGCGACACTGTGCAGGTGACGGGCGCAGCCAGTGAACGCTTCACGTCGGACATCATCAAGTGGCAGCTCATGCTCGCGCGCCAGGTCGATGCTTCCGTGTTGCCGAGCGGCTACGCGCAGCTTCGTGACGACGTGGCGCGTGTCCGCTCGCAACTGCGCAGCGCCGGCATTGCCGACAGCGCCGTGAGCGTGCAGCCCGTGAGCGCGAACCCGATCTACAACCAGACCGGCACGATCAATTCGTATCAGGTCGTGCAGGGCATCACGGTCGTCTCGGCGGATCTGGACGGGGTGGAGCGCTGGGCAATGGATCCGGGCACACTGCTCGGCGACGGCGTCGTGATGCAGGGCTCGCAGCTCGAGTACTTCTATTCCGGCCTGGATACCCTGAAGCACAGCCTGCTGGCGGCCGCGACCCGGGACGCGCAGCGCCGTGCTGGCGAGATCGCGCGCAGCGCGGATCGTGAGGTCGGCTCCATCGTGAGTGCGCGGGCCGGTGTGTTCCAGATCAACGAGCCGTATGCGAACGAGGTGTCCGCCTACGGCATGTACAATACGGGCACGCGCGAGAAACAGATCACCGTCACCGTCCACAGCACCTTCAACCTGAACTGACGCGGGCCCCGGCGCGGCGGCTTCAGGGAATCCAGCCCGACGAGTCCGCCGCCGGCTTCATTCTTCCCGCGGCCATCAACTGCGCCTGATCGAAGAAGTGTGGTGATGCAGGGTGGCCGCTCTGCCCGAACACCGTGACACTTCGCGACTGCGCGCGCGGTCCCAGCTCGACAACACTGCTCCACGTGATCCCGGTGGTCAGTTGACGTTGCTCGCCCCGGGCCGGGCCGCTTGGTGCCGCCCCGAACAGTGACCCGGTCCATGGCGGTGCGCCCGGCAGCGGCACGCCGGTGCTGTCACCGCCGGGAATCGCGCCTGCGCGCTCCAGGCGGTTCACGGCACCCCACACCACGTCCTGACGGTCCCAGCGTCGCTGCACGCGCTCCAGCGCCCATACGAGCGCATCCGTGAGTGGCCACTCGCCCGCCTGGCCGGCGGTCGGGCTGCGCAGCCGTTCCTGCCACGTGACGAACCACGTCATCTCGGGCGAGTCCACGTCTGCACTGCCGTCCCATTCGCGGAGCTGGTGTATCGCGTCATCCAGCGGCAGTACGCCCCACGGATCGACGGCGCCGCGCTGCTCGTACTCGTTGATGAGCCGCCGGACGGCGACGTCGGTGAGCGGGACGTGCACGTCGAAGGCGACTGCCTCGAGTGTTCCGGCCGTCCACGCCTGCGCAGCGGTCACGAGCTGGCGCGCACGGAGCGCGCGTTGTGTGTCTCCTTCGGGCGCCATGTATCCGGGGTAGTTGTCGCGCACCAGGTTGTACCCGGATGCCGTGACGAGGAATGGCGTGCCGGCGGCGCTCTGGGTCCAGCCGCTTGCGGGATCGAGCAGTTCAGGCAGCTCCTCGAGCCGGTGGTAGCCGTCCCATGCGCTTGCTGGCGTACTGCCGTCCAGCGGGCGTGACGGATCGACGCTGTTGTCGCGCCGCGGGACTGCGCTGCCGTGCACGTAGTAGATGCTGCCGGCCGCATCCGCATAGGTCGTGTTGAGTCCGATGAGTGCGGTATGCGCGAGCGCGGCGCGGAACTCCTCGAGCGACGTCGCGCGATTCATCGCGTACCACTGCTGCAGCGAGCCGCCCTCCCTCATGCGCGCGAACTGCACGGCGATCGCCGTGGTGTCATCGAGGCGGGCGACGACGGGTCCATACCCGGTTCGCAGGAAGGTGTACGGTCGCCGGACCACGCCGGTCGTCGTATTCACTGCGATCGTATCCGTGAACAGCTCCGCGCGGCGCCACTCTCCGTTCCAGCGGTACGCGAGCGGGTCGTCCGGGTTTGCGAAGCGCAGCAGCCACGCGTCCTGTGTGTCGCCACCGCCCTCCGTGTGAGCCCACGCGTGTCGCGGTCCATGCCCTGCGCGGATCACGGGCGTCCCCAGCGTCGCATAGCCACTGACCTGCCACCCTTCGCCGCTGCGGAGATGCGCCTCGTACACGCGGCCCGCTCCGTAGAACGGCCGATCGAGACTGTGCAGGAGGAGTGCGTGCTGCGTCTCCGAGCGACCGGGTGCGATCGCGATCGCGAGCGATGCTCGATCACCGTGTGCGCCCGCTGCCGCGCTGTCGTAGCGGGCGAGTGCGGTTGCCGCGCCCGGTAGTGGGACAGCGGCGACGCCCGCATCGCCGAGCACGACCCCGTCGACCACCGTACCGGGCGCCACGGCCCGCGCGAGTGCGAAGAGGTGCCAGGGCTCGAATCGGCCGAGCAGCCGTGGCTGCACGTCGGGATGCGTCGCTGCGTAATGGTTCATGCCGGCCGTGAACGCATCCCAGACTCGACGCCGCTCCGCCGGTTCCGCCTCGTACTCTGCGCGCGCGAGCCGCGGGACTTCGAATGCGGCCGCGATGAGGTCGCCCGCGAGTGACGCGTCACCGTAGAGGTTGGCTGCGCGACCGATTGCATGGATGACGTCTTCCTCGATCTGGCGGAATTCATCCTGTGCCTGTGCGTAGCCGAGACCGAATGCGACGGCAGCGTCGGTCTCACCGTGTATGGTCGGCACGCCCCACGCGTCGCGCTCGATGGTGTAACGCCCCGCCAGTGCCGGACCGCCGCCGCCGGTCAGGCGCTGCAGCGCGGTACACGAGGTGAGCAGCAGCAGCGCGGGCAGGATCAGTCGGGCATTGAACAAACGGGACCTCCGGCGATGCACGATCCGCGTCCGGCACCGGCGCGGCCGCCGGCGGGAGCCGCGAACGTACCTGCCGACGCCGCCCCGGTCCAGCGCCATGTGGTCGCATTCTGCCACCGTCGATCCGGACGCCGCGTCGGCCCTGAATCCGGCGCGGATGTGCGCGCGTATGGTGAGGAGCACATTCGACCGGAGGGTTCCATGGGTTCCAGGCTGTTGACGGGCGGCGTACTCGCGGTGATCGGTCTGATCACGGTCAAGCTGCTGCTCGGGCTGTTCGGCTTCGTCGCGGGCGTGTTCGGCTTCCTGTTCTTCAAGGTCCTGCCGATCGTGCTGATCGGGTGGATCATCATGCGGGTCGTCCGAGCGTTCCGCGATCGGCCCGAGAACGCGTAAGCGACAGTGAAGCAAGCAGAACGGCCGCCCGCG
>Ga0079224_100017289_pt1 | contig 10159 bp, 8 predicted proteins | sample Stecom2015_FD_80414 | JGI IMG/M metagenome (GOLD analysis project Ga0079224, IMG submission 80414) | Agricultural soil microbial communities from Utah to study Nitrogen management - Steer compost 2015 | ecosystem: Environmental > Terrestrial > Soil > Agricultural land | place: USA: Utah... | reverse complement strand
GTGATGTTTGTTCTATTAATGCTTTTTTTATACAAATATGTAGATGATTTAGTAGGAAAAGGATTTGAATGGTATGTAATTCTTGAGTTATTAGGCTACCAAGCACTTGCTCAAATCTCCATGGCTATGCCACTTTCCATGCTTTTGTCAGCCATTATGACATTTGGAAATCTGGGAGAGAGTTACGAATTAGTAGCAATCAAGGCGGCTGGCATTTCTTTAAGAAAAGCCATGATCCCACTTTTCATCTTGGTTGGATTATTTGCGGCTGGTGCCTTTTTATTTAGTAACAAAATATTACCGGTTGTGAACTTGAAAATGGGTTCACTTCTTTATGATGTAACGATCAAACAGGCGGATTTCCTGATTAAGCCTGGAATTTTTAATAATTCCATTCCGAATTATTCCATTAGAGCAAACGATAAAAGCGAAGACGGTAAGATATTATATGATATTATGATATACGATCATTCTTCCGGTGATAATGCTAACAATGTATTATTAGCCAGAGAAGGATATATGTATAATTCATTGGATCAAAATTACATGATCTTAAAGTTGAAGGATGGGGTTCGTTATCAAGAAAATAACGCGAAAAATGCTACTTCTTATAATCCAAGGCAGCAATTTACGCGATTTTATTTCGAAGAAACAGAACAAAAGTTTAACATGGAAACCTTTAAATTAAAGAGAACTGATGAGTCTTTATTTCAAGGGCATCATGCGATGTTAAATTTAAACCAACTCGATATTTATAGAGATTCCACTCAACAACAATTAGATAGTTTAGGGAATACTGTAATGCGAGAAATTCAAAGTTATTATAACTATTTAAACACGTATTATAGACCAGGAAGCGAAAATATAATACCTGATAAAAATTTTACAGCTCCTAAACAAGAGAAACCATTGCTTGAACAAATGTCTAAGGAAGAATTAGAAACGGCTGTAAACTCTGCAGTGGTCAATATTGGTTATATCTTAAATACTTTAGAATTAAAAGCTAGTGAAGAAAAAGTGTATCAGGACAAGATTGTCCGATATGATATAGAATGGCAAAAAAAATTCACTTTGGCTGTCTCCTGTTTATTACTATTTGCTATTGGTGCGCCTTTGGGAGCCATAGTCAGAAAAGGTGGATTAGGGACGCCTGTGGTTTTAGCTATTATTTTCTTCTTAATTTATTATATATTAAACTCAGTCAGTGAAAAATCCGCTAAAGAAGGAAATTTAGAAGTGGTAATTGGTACTTGGTTGGCTATCTTGATTTTAACCCCAGTAGCTATCCTTTTAACCTATAAAGCTTCTAACGACTCTACCCTATTTGACGGTGATTCATACAAAGTTAAATTTGAAAAGCTTTGGAATAAGCTAAAGGAAAAATTCCCATTCTTGGATAAGAAAAAAATAGATTAAATCACAAGTATTCTTGACAACCTTATTATAAACATGTGACTTGGTATATGTACCTTTGTATAATGTTTATATAGCATAATATTTAGTAAAATGGAATTCAAATTAAACACAATAGAGGAAGCCTTAGAAGATTTAAAACAAGGCAAAGTGATTATAGTGGTGGATGATGAAGACAGAGAAAACGAAGGTGACTTTGTAGCTACAGCAGAAAATGCAACTCCTGAAATCATCAACTTCATGGTTACCCATGGAAGAGGTTTAGTGTGTGCGCCTTTAACCGAACAAAGATGCCAAGAATTAAACTTGGGATTGATGGTTAATGAAAATACCGCCGTTTACGAAACCAACTTTACCGTTTCAGTAGATTTACAAGGTTATGGTTGTACAACAGGAATTTCAGCATCAGATCGTTCAAAAACGATTAAAGCTTTAATTAATCCTGCCATTAAACCAGAAGAATTCGGAAGACCTGGACATATTTTCCCACTAATTGCGAAAAATGGTGGTGTTTTAAGAAGAGCTGGACATACCGAAGCAACTGTTGATTTAGCACGTCTTGCTGGATTTCAACCTGCTGGTGTATTAGTGGAAATTTTAAAAGAAGATGGTGAAATGGCTAGACTTCCAGATTTAATGGAGGTTGCAAAACGTTTCAATTTATCTATTGTTTCTATTAAAGATTTAATTGAATACAGATTACAAAATGAGTCTTTAATTAAGAAAGAAGTTACGGTTCAAATGCCTACAGAGTGGGGTAATTTTAATCTAACTGCTTTTACTCAAACCATCACGGGTGAACAACATTTAGCTTTACATAAAGGCGATTGGAACAAAGATGAGCCGGTTTTGGTAAGAGTTCATAGCTCTTGTATAACGGGTGATATTTTTGGTTCTTGCAGATGTGATTGCGGACCACAATTACACAAAGCAATGGAAATGATTGAGAAAGAAGGGAAAGGTGTTATTGTATATATGAACCAAGAAGGTAGAGGAATTGGTCTTGTTCCAAAATTACATGCATACAAATTGCAGGAAAATGGACTAGATACGGTAGATGCAAATTTAGAACTGGGCTATAAAGCGGATAATAGAGATTATGGTGTAGGTGCTCAAATTATTAGAGCGATGGGAATCACTAAAATGCGTTTAATGAGTAACAATCCAACTAAAAGAGCTGGTCTGATTGGTTATGGTTTGGAAATTGTTGAGAATGTTCCTATTGAAATTACGCCCAACGAATTCAACGAAAAGTATTTACAAACTAAAAGAGACAGAATGGGTCACACCATTTTAAAAGGTTAAAAATATTTATTTTATTTTAAATTATTTTATTTGACTTTTTATTAATATATTTGCTTCTGGAATACAGGAATACTTTGATTAATATTTTTTGCAAAAAATTTTAGTATTCTAATTTTTTTAGTTATTTTTGTAAAAAGAACACCATTATTATGAGCAACGCAGAAAAATTAAAAGCATTACAGCTAACACTTGATAAGTTAGAGAAGTCTTACGGAAAAGGTACTATAATGAAATTGGGCGATACAGCGGTAGAGCCAATCGAATCAATTTCTACAGGATCATTAGGATTGGATATAGCTTTAGGCATTGGAGGAGTTCCTAAAGGTAGAGTGATTGAAATATATGGACCGGAATCTTCTGGTAAAACGACTTTAGCTACTCATATAATTGCAGAGGCACAAAAAAAAGGTGGAATTGCTGCATTTATTGATGCTGAACATGCTTTTGATAAATATTACGCTAAGAAATTAGGTGTTGATATTGAGAACTTGTTAATTTCTCAACCCGATAATGGTGAACAAGCTTTAGAGATTGCAGATAACTTAATTCGTTCTGGCGCTATTGATGTAATTGTAATTGACTCCGTTGCAGCATTAGTACCAAAGGGAGAGATTGAAGGGGAAATGGGTGATTCAAAAATGGGTTTACAAGCTCGTTTAATGTCCCAAGCTTTAAGAAAACTTACAGGAACTATTGCAAAAACTAATTGCTGCTGTATTTTCATTAACCAATTACGTGAAAAAATTGGTGTAATGTTCGGTAACCCTGAAACAACTACAGGTGGAAATGCTTTGAAATTCTATGCTTCAGTTCGTTTGGATATTCGTAGAATGGCACAAATTAAAGATTCTGATGAAGTATCTGGAAATAGAGTTAAAGTAAAAATTGTAAAAAACAAGGTTGCTCCTCCTTTCAGAATTGCTGAATTTGATATCATGTTTGGTGAAGGAATTTCCAAAGTTGGTGAAATCATTGATTTAGGTGTTGAATACAATGTTGTAAAGAAATCTGGATCATGGTTTAGCTACGGCGACACAAAATTGGGTCAAGGAAGAGATGCTGTGAAAAATTTATTATTGGATAATCCAGATTTAATGGATGAATTAGAAACTAAAATTAGAGCAGCTATTCATCCTGAAGAATTACCTATAGAAGAAGAAAAAGAAGAAAACTAAAAAATAAAAAAAGTATTCTAATGCCTTAGTATTATCACAAATCTATGAGATGATACTAAGGCATTTTTTATTTTAAAGTTTTATACCTTATATTTACGAATTAAAATCGTGTATTTATGTTTCACCTACAGAAGTTTCGAAAATTTCTAGCTGCTATGCATTTAGGCATACTAGTCTCTATTTTGACTAGTGGTGCTATTTTTATGCATAAGCACAAAACAAGCGACGGTGAAATTGTTATTCACACTCACCCTTATAAATTAGGTGAGAATCCAATTGAAAAAACACATCATCAATCTGAAGGAGAAATCCATTATTTTGATGTGTTGTATTCGGGAAGCTTTTTAATAACAGAAAGCAATCCTATCAATTTTACCCTATTTAATTGGATTGAAAAAGAATACACAAATTTAATCCCGTCGGATTATTACCAGACACTCCCTTATTCTCATTATTTGAGAGGCCCCCCTATCGTATAATATTTTTATCCTTAATCAACTATCACAATAAAACATGGCTATATGTATATATGGCCCTAATGGTTGGTTCTATACATTAAAATATTAAAAATATTATCACGAAAAAATCAATGAAAAGAAATATACAACTGTTTCTTATGCAGACATTTTGCATAAGTTTAATTACCCTATTTGCCCTAGTACAAACTGCTCAAGCCCAAAATTTCGGTGTTATTCAAGGTAAAGTACATAGTAAATCTAAACCTGTTGATGGAGCTAGTATCAAATTAGAAAATGCTCCCAATTCGACTCTATCTGATGAAAATGGAGAGTTTATTTTAAATCAAATTATCCCTGGCGATTACTTTATAGAAGTTACCGCTATAGGATTTCAATCTAGTAGAGTTAAAGTATCAGTTATTCCGAATCAAACTCAAAGCTTAGAAATCGAACTTAACGAAGATTATTTAAACATGAACGAAGTTGTAGTAAGTGCTACTCGTTATGGAGTTGATAGAAAAAAAGCTGCAGTAATTGTCAATGTATTAAGCCCAAAGATCTTTAATGCCACTCAATCTGTTGCTATGTCGGAAACCTTAAATTTCCAACCAGGTGTTAGGGTTGAAACTAATTGCCAAAACTGTGGGTTTTCACAAGTTAGATTAAATGGTTTAGAAGGGGCTTATTCACAAATACTAATTAATAGTAGAGGTGTATTTAGTGCATTAAATAGCGTTTATGGGTTAGATCAAATTCCTACTAGCATGGTGGATAGAATTGAAGTTGTAAGAAGTGGAGGATCTGCATTATTCGGGGCTAATGCTATTGCAGGTACAATCAACATTATAACGAAGGATCCAGTTGAAAACACTTGGCAAATCGGAAACACCAATAATTTAATTGATGGAACTTCTTGGGACCATACTTTAGATTTCAACGCTTCTATAGTTTCAGATGATTTGATGAATGGAGTTACTTTCTATGGAATGAATAGAAATCGTGATTATTACGATGCCAATGGAGATGGTTATACGGAAATGACTAAATTAAATAATACAACTTTTGGTTCTAAGGCTTTTTACAGACCTAATGAATTTCAAAAATTCACCTTAGATTTATCGGTGATAAATGAATTCAGAAGAGGGGGTGGACAAGTTGATTTAGCTCCACATCTAACAGATATTACAGAACAATTAACCCACAAAACTTGGATTGCAGGCATCAATTACGATATAAATAGTAAAGATTACACTTCAAAATATTCTGCCTATTTTTCAGCTCAAAAAACAAATAGAGAAAGTTTTTATGGAGGGTTAGCCGGAGGTAGAACGGCCATAGATTCCTTAATGGCGAATAATAGTTATGGGGATACGGATGATTTTGCACTTGTTGCGGGAGTTCAATACACCAAAAATTTCGAATCAGATGTGTTTACAGCTGGAATTGAACAGCAAATGAACAGTACACAAGATGAAATACGTGGTTATAATCGTTTAGTAGATCAACAAACAAGTAACACAGGTATCTATGCTCAATACGAATGGAAGCCTATTTCTGATTTTACAACCCTATTAGGTGTTCGCTATGATAGAATAAAAGTTGACGGAAAATATACCCTTCAAAACATCAATAGAGAAAGTGATAATTCAACCTATTCTATCAGCCCAAGATTGACGGTTCTTTATAATATAATCCCTGAATTACAATTTAGAGGGGGATACGCAAGAGGATTTAGAGCGCCACAAGCATTTAATGAGGATATGCACGTTTCATCTGCTGGTGGACAACAAGTTTTCGTTTTAATGGGCGAAAATCTAAAAGTTGAAAACTCAAACGCTTATACCGCATCATTAAATTATACTGACCAATGGGGCTCAACACAAACCTCTTTATTATTAGAAGGTTTTTATACGGAGTTAGTAAATCCATTCACTACAGTTAGAACCCAACAATTAGATCAAGTAATTTTAGATGAAATGAGAAATGGTTTGGGTGCTGTAGTAAGAGGAATGAACGCAGAATGGAGCTTAGCACCATCTTCACGTTATTCTTTGCAAGCAGGTGCTACTTGGCAAACTGCTTTTTACAAAGACCCTCAAACTATTATTGAAGCAGATGAAGAAAACAATTTAGAAGCGATAGATGTTAAAAAATTTGTAAGGGCTCCTAATGTTTATGGATTTATAAACAGTAATTTGAAAATCACTGATGATTTTGCATTTGATGTAACTGGAGTTTATACAGGAAGCATGATAGTGCCTCACCAAGTGAATAGAGAATTGGTTAAAGTACCAGACTTCATGGAAGTAAATTTCAGACTTGGTTACACAGTACACGTGAATGATCATTACAGAATAGAATTTAACGGTGGAATTCAAAACGTATTCAATAGCTTCCAAAAAGATTTTGGAGTAGGTTACGAAAGAGATAATGATTATGTATATGGTCCATCTAGACCAAGAACTTTCTTTTTCGGAGTAAAAATTGGACACTTTCACTAATCAAGAAAGATGTTGAAAATTTGGAAAACATACATTTTAATAGGTCTCCTGTTTTATACTGGAGACCTTTTTGCTCAAAAAAGGTCTCGTTTGGAATGGAACACATTTCAACAGTTAGATTCCATAATGCAGACAGACCCTACTCTAGATGGCAAAAAGATATTACTTTATTTCCACACGGATTGGTGTGTCTATTGTAGAAAAATGGAACAGGCCGTTTTTACGAATGAAAATATTAAAAAGACCCTGCGATCAGATTATATTTTTGTTAAAATGGATGCTGAAACAGATGAAGAAATCTATTTTGATGGAATAAAATACAATAAAGAGGAAGGTGAAAAATATCACTTTTTAGCTAATGCCTTAGCTTCCAGAGAAGGACAATTAGTATTTCCTACTTTTCTAATTTTAAATAAGGACTTCCAACTACTAAAATCCCATTATCAATATATGAGCATTAAACAATTTCAAAAATTTTTACAATTTTAATGTAGCGAAAAGACCAAAACATACGTCTTTATTTTTTTCATTCAACTGAATGAATTAAAAAATGTTAAATGTTATATTAATTCACAGAAAAGAATAACTTTGTATATGAAGTTTTTCTTCAAACAAAATTTGTAAAATATGAAATTTTTAAAGTTTTTTTCCCTATTTCTAGCGACAGTAACCCTAAGTTCATGCTTCAATAATGACTTAGATTATGACATGCAAGCACAATACGAAATTGAAAAGCCCCTAATACAACAATATGTACAAGAAAATTTACCTGGTGCTACATTAGACACAGCTACTGGGATTTGGTATCAAATTTTAGATATTGGGGACGAAGAAGATACATACGTTTATAAAACTTTAGGAGCTGGAGGCGGAATTGAATCTCCAATTATCCAAGTAAAATATACTTTAAGATTATTAAACGGTACTGTAGTAGATAAAGTAGATACTGAACAAGGGTTTACAAGTAATTTAGCAGGTTTGATTCAAGCATGGCATATTGCTTTTTTACCTAAAAAAATTGGTGAATTAAATACAGGTGGATTCACAGAAAATGGTTTACAAAAAAATTCAAGAATTAGATTTGTGACTCCTTCTATGTGGGGATATCAAAATAGATCATTTGGGAATGTCCCAGCAGACTCACCTTTAGACTTTACTATTGAAGTTTTAGATGTTAAAGCTCCAACGAATACAATAAATTAATATTTTCATGATAAAAAAAATCCTTAATACCCTATTAACTGGTGCAGTTATCTTGAGTTTCACTTCATGTGAAAAAAAAGAATACGAGAGTTTTGAAGAATTAGATAATAGGAATATTACTGAATACATCAGCAAAAATAATCTTCAAGTTACTAAATACAAAAACACAGATTTATTCTATCAAGTTTTAGAAGAAGGAACTGGAAGAGATATTAAATACAGTGAAACTTATCCTATTACTTTTACAGTTAAAAGCTTAGATGGTTCATATGTATCTGCTGACACCTTCAAATCAAGCAATCGTTATATAGATTATTTTGGATACTTCCCTTTTTCATCTAATAGTGCAGGTGGAATTAATTCTCCTGTTGAAAAAACAGAGGATTTAAAAGAAGTTATTAAAAACGTACTAGGAAAAACGAACGGGAAAATTAGAATTATTGTCCCTTCTCGTTTAACGGCGTATGGAAGAAACGGAAATAGACAATTAGGAATTCCTCCTAATGCTTCTATGGATTACACCATTTCTGTTCATGATAATGTAGAAGATTACGAAGAATCGGTTATTAAACAGAGAATCGTAAGTGCAGGATTCGAATTAGATGAATTCACGAGATCAGAAGATGGAATTTATTATAAGATAATTACTCCTGGTACAGGGAACGTAATTTCAGCAGATTCTACGGTTACCGCAAACTACACTTTGTGGAATACGGGAGGCGAGAAAATAGATTCAGGTGAAAATTATAGAGCCACTTTGAATTACGGAACCATTGAAAGTTGGGGAAAAATGATTCCTCTAATTAGAAGAGGTGGTAAAATTAGATTCATTACTCCTAGTGCATACGGATATGGTACTTCAGGAAGTGGTGGAATTGGTCCCTTCTCTCCATTGGATTTCGAAGTCAATGTACAATAATCTCTAAAAAATATTGTAATTCAATTTAAGGCCCAAATTTAAAATTCTGGGCCTTAAACTTTTTTAGACTTCGATTGTCTAATTAATATAACTGTAAATATTGCTCCACTTAATACAAATGCTTATGAAAAATTTAGTTACAGGCTTATTGAGTTTGTTTATTGTATTCTCATTTAGTTCTTGTGAGAAAACTCAGGTAATAGAGAACTATTATCCAATGCCGAATAAAACATTTATTTACACCGTTTCATCAAATGCATGGACGGGTGCAGGAAACAGAATTTCGCATCAAATTAATCTTCCTGAATTAACAAATTATTATTTATTACAAGGTGGAGTTGCAGTTGCGGTGAGTTTTGATGATGAAAATAGCTACGATTTATTACCGGCTACTATTGACGGCGTTTCTTATTCAGTGAATTATGGTGTAGGAAAGGTAGTTTTATTTGCTGAAGATCCTATTATGGAATCAGGGATTACGATTAATCCACCAAGTTCCATTCAAGTGAAAATCATATTATCCGAATCGGATTATGTAGAATAAAAAAAAGGGATTCAAAAATGAATCCCTTTTTTAATAAATATATTTTTCTAATTACTTTTCTTTTGAACCTGCATCAAAAGCATTCATAATTTTATCACTTACACCCGTAAAAGAGAAACCTCCGTCGTGGAATAAGTTTTGCATAGTTACTTTTTTCGTTAAATCAGAGAATAAAGTAATGGTATAGTCAGCACACTCATCTGCTGTAGCATTACCAAGTGGAGACATTTGCTCTGCATAATTGATAAACCCACCAAATCCTTTAACACCTGAACCAGCAGTAGTTAAAGTTGGAGATTGACTAATTGTATTTACTCTCACTTTTTTACGTACACCATATTGGTATCCAAAGTTTCTTGCAATACTTTCTAACAAGCTTTTAGCATCAGCCATATCATTGTAGTCTGGGAATACACGTTGCGCAGCAATATAAGTTAAAGCAACAACTGAACCCCATTCATTTATTGCATCTTTCTTCATAGCCGTAGCTAATACTCTATGCAAACTAATTGAAGAAATATCAAATGCTTTGTGCATAAAGTCGTAATTATTTTCAATATAATGAATACCTTTTCTTACGTTAATACTCATTCCTACCGAGTGAAGGATAAAATCAACACCACCACCAAAATGAGCCATTG
>Ga0079224_100017288_pt1 | contig 10159 bp, 10 predicted proteins | sample Stecom2015_FD_80414 | JGI IMG/M metagenome (GOLD analysis project Ga0079224, IMG submission 80414) | Agricultural soil microbial communities from Utah to study Nitrogen management - Steer compost 2015 | ecosystem: Environmental > Terrestrial > Soil > Agricultural land | place: USA: Utah... | reverse complement strand
GTGAGCCGGCCTGGGACCCCGGGGAAGATGGGGCCATGCGGCTGGTCGAGGACCTGCTGGGTCTTCTGGCGGCCGGTGACCCGCAGGCCCTGGCCGCCTTTCTGGAGGGCCGCACCTGGCAGCCCGTGGACGCCGCCGGCGCCGGCGAGATCCTGTTCCTGTTCCACGATTACCTGGACGCGGGCCGGGTGGAGGTCCGCCTGCTGGCGGCCTACCGGGACGAGCTGTCCAGCCAGTACGACTTCGGCCTGTTCGAGACCCGGGACGGCAGGGAGCGGGTGCTGCCGGTGCACGTCCTCTACCGCAGCGAGCCGCCCCAGGTGGTGCTGTCCAGCGTGCTGCTGAACCAGGGCCCGTGGGTCCGGGCCTTCATGAGCCGGTTTCTGGACCTGCTCAGGGCCGGCGACGCCGCCGCCCTGGCCCGTTTCCTGACGGTGGACGACCTGGATTACCCGGAGGAACTGGCGCAGCAGGTCATCGACCGCTACGCCGCCGAAACCGCTGTGGACACCCTGGCCTTCCAGTACGACGGTTTCGGCCCGCTGGAGTACCGCAGCGGCCAGGTGGAGGGGCCGACGATCTTCCGGTTCACCATCACCGGCCGGGACGCGGGCGGCGGCCCGCTGGAGCACCCGGTGGCGGTCGTGGTGGGTGACGGGCTCATGGGGCTCCAGGACCCGTGGGTCCCGCACCCGCCGGGACCGTAGGGGCCTGCCGCCGCCGGCCCGCCGGGCCCGGCCGAAGGAGGAAACGCCGATGCACATCGTCCGCGCAGGGGAAGGCCGCATCATCGACGGGCAGGGGTCGACGCTGAAAGTGCTGCTGGAGCCGGGCGCTTCGCCCGTGCGCAGCGCCCTGATGGGCATCGTGGAAGTGGGGGCGGGCGTGCGCCTGCCCGCCGAGGAGGACCGGTTCAGCAGCCACGACTGCGAGGAACTGTCCTACGTCATCTCCGGCTCCTTGCGGGTGTGGGTGGAGGGACACGAGGTCGTCTTGGGGCCCGGCGACGCCATGCTGACCCAACCGGGTGAGCGCCACTGGGTGAAGAACGAGGGCGACGAGCCCGCGGTGGCGCTGTTCGTGCTGGCGCCGCCCATCCGGCTCTGACCCGCAGGGCCCGCCGCGCCGCCGGCGGGCCCTGCGGCTTGTGCCCTCACGCCAGCACCAGATACAGCAGCGGCAGCATCAGGAGAAGGCCCGCGGTGGTCAGCAGCCAGCAGGAGTTGGCCAGGTCCAGGTCCAGCCCGTACAGCGCCGGCGGCACCAGGGCGTTGAAGGCCACCGGCATGGCCGCCATGGTCACCACCACCTTGAAGGCCAGGCCGTCGCCGGTGCCGGCGTACCCCAGGGCGTAGGCCGCCAGGCCCATGACCAGCGGCAGGGCGACGAACTTGATGCCGGCCACGGCCAGGGCGGGCCGGACATAGTCCCGCACCCGGCCCGGCCGGAACGTGAGGCCGATGGCGAAGACCATCAGCAGGCTGCTGCCCACGATGAGCACGGGGTTGACGGCGTCCAGGACGGGCGGCCTCGGGATCCCCAGGGCGCGCAGGATGATCCCGGTCACCAGCCCCAGGTTGGGGATCAGCACGTAGGGGTCCGTCAGGATGCGGCGGATCCAGTCGCCCCGCCGGCCCGGCCGATCGCCCTGCCGGCCGGCCATGGCGGCGGCCATGGGGAAGCCCACGCCGAACATCACCGCGGGCTCGGAAATGCGGTAGACGGCGCCGACGGCGTAGCCCGCCTCACCGAAGAACAGCAGGGTGACCAGGCCGCCAAGGCTGTGCAGGTTGGACATCAGGCCGCAGACAAACATGCTGCCGGCCTGGGCGGGCGCCATCCGCCACCACCGCGCGGCGCCCAGCGCCAGCACCCCGCCCAGCACCTGGGCCGCCAGCCCCAGCACGGGCAGCGACAGCATCCACAGTTCCAGCTGCAGGGTCCAAAAAGACAGCGCCAGGGTCACGGGCGTCACGTACAGGACCAGCGCGCGCTTGAGGCGCGCGGACCCGCGGTCGATGTCCCAGGCCCAGGAGCCGTTCCGGGCCCGCACCTGGACCAGGTACCCGATGAGCAGGGCTGCGAAGGTTGCGGCCACGGTGCGCAGCAGCCGATCCATAGGCACCACCAGTTTCGCGGCCCGGCCGGCGCGCTCCTTCGGAGGATGACGGCGGCCGGGGTTGAAAGACCCTCCCGGGGGCCGGCCGGCCAGGTCGCCGCGGGACGCGCCCCCGGGGGTGCAGCGCGTGAAGGTCGACCTTTTCGTCACCTGCCTGTGCGACCTCTTCTACCCGGACGTGGGTGAGGCCGTGGTCCGCGTGCTGCGGCGGCTGGGCTGCCGGGTGGGCTTCCCGCCGGACCAGACCTGCTGCGGCCAGCCGGCCTTCAACAGCGGCTTCACCGAGCAAGCCCGGGCGGTGGCCCGGCGCCTGATCGAAGCCTTCTCCGCCGGCGAGGAAGAGGGGACGCCCATCGTGGCGCCGTCGGGGTCCTGCGCGGCCATGGTGCGCCAGCATTTCCCGCGGCTTTTTGCCGGCGATCCCCGCTGGGAGGAGCGGGCCCTGCGCTTCGCCGGGCGCGTCACGGAACTGTCGGAGTTCATCGTCGGCCGGCTCGGGGTCGACGACCTGGGCGGCCGCTTCGGCGCGGGGCTTGAGGCCGTGGCCGCGTACCACCGGTCCTGCCACATGAGCCGCGGGCTGGGCGTGGTGGAGGAGCCCCTGCGGCTTTTGCGCAGCATCCGCGGCCTGGAGGTGGTGGACCTGCCCGACGCCGAGGACTGCTGCGGCTTCGGCGGCACCTTCGCCGTGAAGATGCCGGCCATCTCCACCGCCATGGCCGACCGCAAGCTGGACGCCGTCGCCGCCTCCGGCGCCGCCCTGCTGGTGGGCTCGGACCTGGGCTGCCTGATGCACCTGGGCGGCCGGCTGCGCCGCCTGGGCCGGCCGGTGCAGGTCATGCATACGGCCCAGGTCTTCGACCGGGCCCTGGGGGGTGGGGGCTGATGGGCCGCCGGCCGCCCGCCGAGCCGTTCCATGCGCGGGTGGAGCGGTCGCTGCGGGATACCTTCCTGCGGGTGGCCGTGCCGGCCGCCACCCGCCGCTTCCACCTGACCCGCCGGCATGCCCTGGCGGAGCTGGGCGAACCCCTGCGCTGGCGGCAGCTGGCCCGGGCCATCCGCGCCCACACCATCGCCAACCTGGACCGCTACCTGGCCCAGGCCGCCGACGCGGTGGAGGCCCGGGGCGGGCGGGTCCACTGGGCCCTCGACGCCGCCGCGGCCGTGGAAGCGGTGTTGTCCATCGCCCGGGCGGCCGGGGTGCGGCGGGTGGTCAAGTCCAAGTCCATGGTCACCGAGGAACTGGAGTTGAACCGGTGGCTGGAGGCCGAGGGCATCGAGGTGGTGGAGACCGACCTGGGCGAGTACATCATCCAGCTGGACGGCGACTCGCCCTCCCACATCATCGCCCCGGCCGTGCACAAAACCCGGGAGCAGGTGCGGCAGTTGTTCAGCCGCCTGGCCGGCCAGGAGCTGCCGGATGACGCCCAGGCCCTGACCGACTTCGCCCGGCGCCGCCTGCGGGAGAAGTTCCTCTCCGCGGACATGGGCATCTCCGGCGCCAACTTCGTGGTGGCCGAGACGGGTCACGTGGTGCTGGTCACCAACGAGGGCAACGGGCGCATGGTGACGTCGCTGCCCCGGGTGCACGTGGCGGTCATGGGCATGGAGCGGGTGGTGCCCACCTGGGAGGACCTGGCGGTGCTGCTGGAGGTTCTGCCGCGAAGCGCCACCGGCCAGAAGTTGAGCGTCTACACCAGCATCACCGGCGGAGGGCCGGCCCCGGCGGGTGAGGGGGACGGCCCGCAGGAGTTTCACCTGGTCATCGTGGACAACGGGCGGTCGCGGCTGCTGGGCACCCGCTACCAGGAAGGGCTGCACTGCATCCGCTGCGGCGCCTGCCTGAACGCCTGCCCGGTCTACCGGGAGATCGGCGGCCACGCTTACGGCGGCGTGTACAGCGGTCCCATCGGGGCCGTGATTACCCCGCTGCTGGAGGGGTTCGACGGCTGGGAGGAACTGCCCCATGCCTCCAGCCTGTGTGGGGCCTGCCATGAGGCATGCCCGGTCCTGATCCCCCTGCACGACCTGCTGGTGGACCTGCGGTCCGACGAGGCGGACCAGGAGAGGGCCGGCCGCTGGGAGGTCCTGGCCTTCCGGGCGTACCGGTGGCTGTGCGAGCGGCCCTGGGCGTACCGGTGGGCCGCCCGCGCAGCGGCGGCGCTGCAGCGCCCGCTGGAGGAGGCGGGCTGGCTGCGGGGCGGCCCCGGACCCCTGAAGGCGTGGACCGAGGGCCGCGATTTCCCGGCGGTGGCGGCGCGGACCTTCCGCGACCGCTGGCGGGACCTGGCCGCCGGGGAGGGTGATGGGCAGTGAGCGACGCACGGGAGCGGTTCCTGGCCCGGGTGCGCCAGGCCCTGGCCGGCGGCGCCGGGCCGGCGCCGGGGTACGCCGCGGAAGCAGGCGCGGCGGTGGGCCGGGGCTCGATGCCCCCGCGCGCCGACCACCCGGGTTCAGACCCCGCCGCATGGCCGGCGCGCTTCGCCGCCGAACTGGAGGCGGTGGGGGGCAGCGCCGAAAGGACGGCATGGGAGGAAGCCGGCCCCCGGGCGGCGGCGTACGCCGGCCGGCTGGGGGTGCGGCGCGTGCTGGCGTGGGATCCGGCGGCGCTGCCGGGCCCCGGCGGGGAACTGCTGGCATCGGTGCTGGCGTGGCTGTCCGGCGAGGGCCTCGAGGTCCGCACCTGGCCGGCGGAAGCCGCCGACGCCGAACTGGGCGTGGTGGTGGCCGAAGCCGCCATCGCCGCGTCCGGCACGGTGATGCTAAGCAGCGGCCGGGGCAAGGGGCGCTCCGTCAGCCTGCTGCCCGACCACCTTCTCGTGCTGGTACCGGCCGGGGCGCTGCGGCCGACCCTGGCCGAGGCCCTGGCCGACCTGGCGCAGCGCACCCGCGGCGGGGATATCCCCCAAAACGTCGTCCTGATCACCGGCCCCAGCAAGTCCGCCGACATCGAGCAGCAGTTGATCCAGGGCGTTCACGGCCCCCGCACGGTCCACGCGCTGCTGGTGGCGCCGCGGGGAGCCGGCGCCTAGACGTCAAGCCCTTCCTCCCGCAAGTAGGCCAGGATCATGTCCAGGTGTTCCAGGGTCCGGGCGTCGGGCACGGCGCCGGGATGGCGGACGGCGGCCGAGCGGATGGCGCCCCGGCGCACCAGGATCTCCTTGCGCAGCGCTACGCCCAGCCCCGGCTGGAACTCGAAGCGGATCAGGGGCAGCATGCGGTAGAACAGCCGGGCCGCACCCTGCCGGTCGCCGGCATCGTAAAGCCGCTGGAGTTCCACCAGCAGTTCCGGGTAGGCGAAGCCCGTCATGATGCCCAGGGCGCCCCGGTCCAGTTCCTCGAAGGCGTACTGCCCGCCCAGGGCGCCGAAGATGCCCAGGCGGCCCTCGGTGGCCTGGCGTACCCGCTCCATCTTGAGCCCCGTCGGCGGGTCCTCCAGTTTGATATAGCGAACGGTGGGGATCTCCCGCTCGAGGCGGGCGATCAGGGGCACCGACATCAGGATGCCGGTGGACGCCGGGTAGTCGTGCAGCACGATGGGCAGGTCCACCGCCTGGCCGATGCGCTGGTAGTAGGTGAAGATCACGTCGTCGTTCTGCACGGAAGGCGGGCCCACCAGCAGGGCGTCGGCGCCCAGTTCGGCGGCCTGCTTGGCCATGTGCACGGCGGGGTCGGTGGCGGCTGCGCCGGTGCCCACGATCAGGTGCAGGTGCCGGGGCAGGGCTTCGCGGAAGGCGCGGATGGCTTCGACCTTCTCGGCCTCGGTCAATTTCTGCGCCTCGCCCATGACCCCGAGGATCGCCAGGCCCTGCACGCCGCGGTCGACCATGAAGCGGGTGAGGCTGTGGATGCTCTCGACGTCGAGGGAGCCGTCGTCGGTGAATGGCGTCGGTACGATGGGGTAGGTGCCGCGGAGGTGGGTCACGGCATGGCCACTCCTTCACGGATGGGTTTCGGGTCCTGATTTCGGGTTCGCCGCGGCGACTCCGTCGCCTGCGGCGCCGGGGCCGGTGCTGGCGGTACGGAGGTCCGGCGGCCCGGCGTACCGGCGTACCGGCGGCCCGGCACGGCGGCAGGAGCACCCGCCGGCACCGGGAATTCACCGCCCATGACCGGACCGCAGCCTTCGCCGGATGCCGCCGCCTCACCGTCTTCCGTGACCCGCGCCGCCCTCACGGGACTTGCCGCAGCCGTGCCGCTGCTGATGGGCGTCATTCCCTTCGGCCTGGCCGTCGGGGCGCTGGCCGTGGAGGCAGGCCTGACCCCGCTGGAAGGGGTGGCCATGTCGGTGCTGGTCTTCGCCGGGGCGGGGCAGACGGCGGCGTTGGGGCTGCTGGCGGCCGGCGCGCCGGCGTGGGTGGCGGTGGCCGGGTCCATCGTCGTCAACCTGCGCTTCGTCATGTACAGCGCCGCCATCGCTCCCATCTTCCGGCCGCTGCCGGCGGGCCTGAAGCTCCTTTACGCGTACGTGCTGACGGATCAGGCCTTCGTCATGGCGGTGGACCATTACCGGCGGCAGGGCCGGCCCCTGCTGCAGGGCGCCTATTACGCCGGGCTGTCGGCGGCCATCTGGGTGGCGTGGGTGGCGGCCACCGCCGCGGGCGGCCTGTTCGGCGCAAGGCTTCCCGGCGGCGGCTGGCTGGACTTCGTGACGCCGCTGATCTTCCTGAGCCTGCTGGTGCCCGCCCTGCGGGACCGTCCCGCCGCGGCCGCCGCCGTCACGTCGGCGGTGGTGGCCCTGCTGGGCCACCGGCTGCCGCTCAACCTGGGCATGCTGGCGGCGGCGCTGGCGGGCATCGCCGCCGGCCTGGCGGTGGGGAGGCGGGGGGACGCGTGAGCGAAACGGGCGGAACGCTGGGCTGGGCGGCTATGGCCGTCATGGCCGCGGCTTCGCTGCTGCTCAGGTACTCCTTCATCGCACTGGAGGGACGGCTGTCCCTGCCGCCGCTGGCGCGGCGGGCCCTGAGCCTGCTGCCGGCGGCGGTACTGCCGGCGCTGGTGGTCCCTGGCGTCCTGGCCGCCGGCGGCGCCCTGGACCTTTCGCCGCTCACCAACCCGCGGATCCCGGCGGCGGCCGCGGCCGCCCTGGCGGCGCGGCGGACCGGCAGCATGCTGGTCACCCTGGTGGTGGGCATGGGCGTGCTCCTGCTGCTGGAAGCCCTGTAAACGCCCAGATTGCAGGCGCCGGCCGTTACCGGGGGCCGGTGCTGCGGTGGTTTCCGGGTCTTGCCGAGCGGCACCCCAACGGCGGCGCGTTGGCGGGTGCCGCGCCGGGGTACCATGGTGTCGGAAGGGAGGGCGACACCATGACCGGCGACGTCAAGACCGTCGTCCGCCGCCTGATCGACAAGCACAGCGAGACGGCCACCGGGGGGCCCGAGGACGTGGTCCAGCGCGTGCTGGAGGATCCCGAGTTCCCCCAGTCCCCGGACGCCCTGCGCCAGCTGGAAGACGCCTTCGGACCCTTCCGCCGGCAGGAGGACGGGTCCATCCACCTGGACTACGACGACGTGGTCCAGCAGAGCTTCCCGGCCAGCGACCCGCCCCCGCCGCCGGACCGGGAGTGACGGCCTGCCGGGCTTCCCGTCGGCCCCGGCGCTATAATCAGACGCGGGCGGGAGGTGGCGCCGGGTCATGTTCTGGGCGGCATGGGCCCTCTTCGTGACCGCGCTCTATGCGGTCGCCTGCGTGCTGGCGTCCCGGCGGCTGCCGCTGGAACCCCCGCTGTGGGCCGATGCCCCGCCGGTGTCGGTGATCAAGCCCGTCCGCGGCCTGGATCCCGGCGCCGAGGCCAACTTCCGAAGTTTCTTCCGCCAGCGTTACCCCAGCGCGTTTGAACTGATCTTCGCCTGCGAGTCGGAGGACGATCCCGCCGTCCCCCTTCTGCGCCGCCTGATGGAGGAACACCCTGAGGTGCCCGCCCGCCTGGTGCTGGCCCCGCCCCGGCCGAACCTGACCGGCAAGATGGCCAACGTGGCCGCCGCCTACCGCCACGCCCGGCACCCGCTGCTGGTCATCAGCGACAGCGACATGCGGGTCGGACCCGACTTCCTGCACCGGCTGGTGTCGCCGCTTGCGGACGACAGGGTGGGCCTGGTGGGCACGCTGCCCGTCTACATCGACGCCGATGGGCTGCCCGCCCAGGCCCTGCAGGTGTATGCCCACCTGTTTTCCCTGTGCTTCGGGGCGGTCATCGCCGACGTCCAGCTGCCCGGCAAGTTCGCCGCCGGCAACCAGGCCATGCGGCGGGACCTGGCCGAGGCCCTGGGCGGCTTCGAGTCCCTGGGCCGCTTCATCACCGAGGACGTGCAGTTGTCCAACGCGGCCCGGGAGGGCGGCCGCCGGGTGGTCTACGCCGCCATGGCCGACGTGCCTGTGGGCCGGCCCAATCGCCGGGAAGTGGTCGAGACCCTGACCCGCTACCTGATGGGCAGCCGGGCCATGAGCCTGCCGCTGTTCGCCTTTACCTGCCTGCTGAACCTGGGCCACTGGCTGACGCCGGCCGCCGGGCTGGCGCTGGGCCGGGCGGACCTGGCGGCGCTGGGCCTGCTGCCGGTGGCCACGCGGATGGCGGTGGCGTGGCACATGCACCGGCGGTGGGCAGGACCATGCCGCCCGGCCGGTAAGGTGCTGGCGGCGCTGGCGCTGGACGGGATGTTCCTGGAAGCGGCGGTGCGGGTGCTGCTGGGCAGGCCGGTCTCCTGGCGCGGCGTCCGCTACCGGGTGGACCGGGCCGGCCGCGTCCACCGGGAGGATGCCATGGTTGGCGGGGAGAATGCCCCGGTGTAACGCCCTGGCAGGGGGAGTCGCCGTGGAAGACCATCGAGTCCTGGACCTGCTGCGGAAGCTGACCGGGCCCATCGGCGTGCCCGGCATGGAGGACGAGGTCCGGCAGGTGCTGCTGGAACTGGTGGAGCCGCTGGCCGACCAGATCCGGGTGGACGCCCTGGGCAACCTCATCGCCGTGCGCCGGGGCCGCAGCCCCTTCCGCCTGATGCTGGACGCCCACATGGACGAGGTGGGCTTCGTGGTGTCCTACATCGACGACCAGGGCTTCCTGCGGCTGGCTCCCCTGGGCGGTTGGGACGCCCGGATCATCCCGTCCCACCTGGTGACGGTGGTGGCCGACGACGGCCGCCGGGTGCCCGGGGTGGTGGGCAGCACGCCGCCCCACATCCTGGATCCCGAGGACAGCAAGAAGCCCCACCGGCTCGAGGACCTGTTCGTGGACGTGGGCGCCCGCTCCGCCGCCGAGGTGGCGGCCCTGGGCATCCGCATCGGGTCGCCGGCGGTCATCGCCTATCCCTTCGTGGAACTGGACGGTCGCCGGGTGGCCGCCCGCGCCCTGGACAACCGGGCCGGGTGCGCGGCCCTGGTCCTGCTGCTGGAGCGCCTGGCCGCCGGCGGCGAGCCGCCGGTGACCGTGGTGGTCAACTTCGCCGCCGCCGAAGAGGTAGGCATGCGGGGGGCCCAGGTGGCCGCCTACCAGATCGAGCCGGACCTGGCCCTGGCGGTGGAAACCACCGCGGCCGCCGACGTGCCCGGGGTACCGCCGCCGCGGCAGCCCACCCGCATGGGGGCCGGTCCCGCCCTGACGGTGGTGGACCGCTCCCTGGTGGCTGACCGCCGGGTGGTGGCCGCCCTGGCCGCCGCGGCGTCGGAGGCCGGCGTGCCCTTCCAGTACAGGCTGCCGTCCGCCGCCGGGGGCACCGACGCCGGCGCCATCCAGCGCAGCCGCGCCGGGGTGCCGGCAGGCGTGGTGTCGATCCCGGCTCGCTACATCCACGCCCCCTACGGGGTGCTGGACCTGGACGACCTGCACCGCACGGTGGACCTGCTGGAGGTCTTCGTCCGGCAGTGCCCGCTGGAGGGCCTCGGTCCGGCCCCCGCGATGCCGGTCGTCGAGGACCGCAGTGGGGGCGCCCTGCGGCGCGCCGCGCCCGGCGGGGATGCCGGCGCGGCGGTGGGCACGGCGGAGGCCGCGGGGGACGGTGCGCCGCCCCGCCCGCAGCAAGCCGGGCGCCGGGGCAGGGGCAGGGG
>Ga0079224_100017287_pt1 | contig 10159 bp, 6 predicted proteins | sample Stecom2015_FD_80414 | JGI IMG/M metagenome (GOLD analysis project Ga0079224, IMG submission 80414) | Agricultural soil microbial communities from Utah to study Nitrogen management - Steer compost 2015 | ecosystem: Environmental > Terrestrial > Soil > Agricultural land | place: USA: Utah... | reverse complement strand
GCTGGTGGTCAAGGGCATCCTGACCGCCGAGGACGCGCGCCGGGCGGTGAAGCACGGCGTCGCCGCGATCGTGGTCTCCAACCACGGCGGGCGCCAACTCGACGGGGCGGTGGCCACCATGGACGCGCTGCCGGAGGTGGTCGACGCGGTGGCCGGCGCGTGCCCGGTGCTGGTTGATGGCGGGGTACGCAGCGGCGTTGACGTGCTGAAGGCGCTGGCGTCGGGCGCGAGCGCGGTGCTGGTGGGTCGCCCGGTGCTGTGGGGTCTGGCGTACGGCGGGGCGGAAGGCGCCCAAGCGGTGCTGGACCTGCTCACCACCGAGCTAGCCGACGCGATGGTGCTCAGCGGCCGGCCGCGCCTGGCAGACCTGGACCGCACCCTGCTCACTCCCGCCTGACCGCACTGAACGCGCCCAGCGTCCAACGAAGCGGCGCGGGCGGGGCGTGGTGGTCAGGCGCGGGCTACTTCGGCGTCGTAGCTGGCGCGCAGGCGCCGTACCCCCTCGTCGATCGCGTCCGGTTCCAGGTAGCTGCAAGAGAGGCGCAACTGGTGCTCGCCGCCGCCACCGGGGTAGAAGTAGCTCATCGGGGTCCACAGCACCCCGTGGTCGCGGCCGGAGCGGGCCAACGCCGCCTCGTCGGCGGTGTACGGGACCGTCATCACCAGGAAGAAGCCGCCCTCGGGGACGTTCCAGGTCACCGGCTGGCCGGCGAACTCGCGCGCCAGCGCGGTGGTGAGCGCGGCCAACCGCTGCCGGTGCCGCGCGACCCGCTCGGCGGTCGCCACCCGCAGCCGGCAGCCGCTGGCCACCAGCATGCCGCCGATCACCGCCTGGGCCAGCGGGGAGGTGTTGACAGTGGTCATGCTCTTGAGCTTGGCGAGCGCGTCGGCGAGCAGGGTGGCGTCACCGCCGGCGCCGGTCACCAACTGGTCGGCCACCACGTAGCCGACCCGGGCGCCGGGGAAGCAGGTCTTGGCGAACGAGCCGAGGTAGACCACCCGCTGCTCGGAGTCGAGCGCCTTGAGGGTGGGCGGGTGCTCGTCCGCGCTGCCGAACAGGCCGTACGGGTTGTCCTCCAGCAGCAGCAGACCCTCCTCGGCCGCCAGCGCCAGCAGGTGCTCCCGCTCCGCGAGGGTCAACCGGCGCCCGGACGGGTTGGCGAAGTCCGGCACCAGGTACAGCGCCCGGGGACGGCGGCCCTCCGCGCGTACCCGGGCGGCGACCGCCCGCACCGCCGCCAGGTCGTGCTCTGGCACCGGCTCCACCGCCACGTCCAGCAGCCGCGCCGCGCCGGTGATGCCGACGTAGCAGGGCGAACTGACCAGCAGCACGTCCCTCGGGTCCCGGATCAGCGCCCGCAGCACCAGCAGCATCCCCTCCTGCGCGCCGACCGTCACCACGATCGACTCCGGGGAGACCTCGATCCCGTCGTCATTGGCGATGGTCGCCGCCACCAGGTCGTGGATGGTGCCCTTGGTCCGGCCATACTGGAACAGCGTGCGGCCGATCTCCTCCGGGGACCGCCCCGCCTCCGCCAGATGCCGGGTGTACGCGCGCAGGTAGCCGGCGACCACCTCGGCGTCGAACGGCTGGTCCGGCGGCCTGCCCGGGGCGAACGAGATCGCCTCGGGGAAGCGGGCGGTGACCTCGTTGAGGAAGTTCATGGTGTCGAGCAGCGGGTCGCTCAACGAACCGTGCAGATCCGCTAGAGCCAGGGCGGAAGAGGCGACGGTTGGAGTGGCCACATTGCTACCGTAATGAGGTCCGGCGCGGTCGTGCTCGCACCGCACCGGAGAAGCCGTCGAGTTCCGCTGGAGGCTGCGATGCCGCTCGATCCCTACCTGCAAGCCGTGCGGGACCAACGGCTGCGCGAGGGCGTCCGCCCGCTGTACGAGATGACCGTGGCGGAGGCGCGGGAGGCAGACCTCGCCTCCATCAAGGCCGACCGGGGCGAGCAGGTCCCGGTGGGTGAGGTACGCGAGCTGACCGTGGCCGGCGCGGAGGGTCAGCTCGACGCCCGGCTCTACCGTCCAGACGGCGCCAGCGGCCCGCTGCCGGTGGTGCTCTACTTCTACGGCGGCGGCTGGACCCTGGGGAACCTGGAGACCTGCGACGGGATCTGCCGGCGGCTGTGCGCCGAGGCCGGGGTGCTGGTCGCGTCCGTGGCCTACCGCCTCGCCCCGGAGCACCCGTTCCCGGCCGCGCCGTACGACTGCTACTCGGCCCTGCGGTGGCTGGCCGACCACGCCAGCGAGTTCGGCGGTGATCCGGACCGGCTGGCGGTGGCCGGGGACAGCGCGGGCGGCAACCTGGCCGCGGCGGTCACCCTGCTCGCCCGCGACCACGGGGGCCCGAGCGTGGCCTGCCAGGTGCTGGTGTACCCCAATGTGGACTATGAGGCGGACACCCCCTCCTCGCGCGAGAACACCGATCCCTGCTTCTTCAATCGCCGTTCCGTTGCCTGGTACTGGCAGCACTACCTGGCCAGCCCGGCCGACGGCGCCAGCCCGCTGGCCTCACCGCTGCGCGCGTCCGACCACAGCGGACTTCCACCGGCCCTGGTGGTCACGGCCGAGTTCGACCCGCTGCGGGATGAGGCCGAGCAGTACGCGCGCAAGCTGCGAGAGGCGGGCGTGCCGGTGGAGAGCACCCGCTACGAGGGCGTGACCCACGGGTTCTTCACGATGACCGGACCGCTGGCTGCGGCCCGGAAGGCCACCAGCCAGGTAGCCGACTACCTGCGCGCCACCCTCCTTTCCCCGCCGATCTAGGAGAAATCTAGCCCGATATGTCGGGTTCCGGCATGAACGTCTCCTAGATCGGCGGGGAAGGGGGGTCTTCAGGTCAGGTTGTGGCGGGCGGTGGCGGGGGGACGCAGCCCAAGCACCGCCTCGGTCATCCGCACCGCCGCCACGCCGGCCGCCACGTCGTGGACCCGCACGATCCGGGCGCCGAGCATGACGCAGATCGCCAGCGTCGCCACCGTCCCGTCGCGCCGCTCCTCCCGCGGGGCGCCCAGCGTCTCGCCGATGAAGTCCTTATTGGACACCGCGACCAGGGTCGGGTAGCCGAGCCCGGCGATCTCCGGCAGCCGCCGGGTCAGTTCCAGCGAGTGGTAGGTGTTCTTGTTCAGGTCGTGCCCGGGGTCCACCACGATCCGTTCCGGCGGCACCCCACGCGCCAGCGCCAGCGCCACCCGTTCCCGCAGGAAGGCGGCGACCTCGCCGGCCACGTCCCGGTACTGCGGCCGGGGGTACGCGGTGCGGGGCGCGGCCAGGCTGTGCGCGACCACCAGGGTGGCGTCGCTGCCGGCCACCACCTCAGCCAGGGCCGGGTCCCGGAGGCCGCTGGTGTCGTTGATCACGTCCGCCCCGGCCTCGATCGCCCGCCGGGCGACCTCGGGCCGGTAAGTGTCCACCGAGATGACCGCACCGGTGGAGTCCCGGGCCGCCTCGATCACCGGCAGCACCCGGTCCAGTTCCTCGGCCAGCGGGATCTCAGGACCGGGGGCGAACGGCTGGCCGCCGATGTCCACCCAGTCGGCGCCCGCGGCCACCGCCGCCCTCACCGCGCCGACCGCGGCTTCCAGCGCGAACGTGCGGCCCTGGTCGTAGAACGAGTCCGGTGTCCGGTTCACGATCGCCATCACCGCGACGCGCCGGCTGAAGTCGAACTCCCGACCCCGCATCCGCCGGCGCGGGTGCGCCAGGTCGGGCAGGTACACCCCGGTGGCATCCACCGCCACAACCTACCGCCCGCGCCACCGCCTACTCCCGTAGCACCACCACGCCGCCGGCCGGGACCGTCACCCGGTCCGGCCAGGTGGCGCCCGTGAGCAGGTCGACCCCGGACGCCGGGACCACCGCGTCGGCCCCGGCGTGGTTGAGCAGGAACAGGTACGACCGGCCGTCGTCGTGGGCGCGGCGGACCGCCTCCAGCCCGGGTGGCGCGCCCGGCAGCGCCGGCTGCGCGCCGGCGCTGGCCAGCAACGCCGCCAGGTCCGCATCGGCCAGCCGGGTGCCGAGGTAGTACGCGGTGCCGGCGCCGACCGACCGCCGGGTGATGGCGGGGCAGTTGGCGACCGGGCCGTCGGCGTACGAGGCCAGCACCGTGGTGCCGGCCTCGGCGCGGGCGTGCTCGGTCCAGACCCGGCCGGTGGCGCCGCTGTCCAGCGAGACCGTGCCGCCGGGCGGGAGCGGGAAGAACTCGTCTACGTAGACGCCGAGCAGGTCCCGGAACGCGCCCGGGTACCCGCCGAGCCGGACGTGGTCGCGCTCGTCGGCGATGCCGCTGTACGGGCCGATCACCAGCGTGCCGCCGGCGGCGGCGTAGCGGTGCAGGTTGGCGGCGGCCGCGTCGTCGATCAGGTACAGCGACGGCACCAGCACCAGGTGGTACCGGGACAGGTCATGGGCCGGGTGGGCGAAGTCGGCGGTCACCCCCATCCGCCACAGCGCGGCGTGCCAGCGGCGTATCTCCGGCACCGCGGACATCTCCGCACTGGGCTGGCTGGGCCCGTCAGAGGCCCACGCGCTCTCGTGGTCGAACAGGATGGCCACCTGCGCGCGTACCGTGGCGCCGCGGACCTCGGCCAGGCGCTGGAGGTGACCGCCGAGGGTGACCACCTCCCGCCAGATCTTCGAGTCGGTGCCGGCGTGCGGCACCATCGCCGAGTGCCACTTCTCCCCGCCGTACCGGCTGGCCCGCCACTGGAAGAACAGCGCCCCCTCGGAGCCGCGGGCCACGTGCGAGAGGCTGTCCCGGATGAGCTGGCCCGGCGGCTTCGCCGGGTTGTACGGCCGCCAACTCAGCGCGCTGGTGGAGTGCTCCATCAGCAGCCACGGACCGCCGGCCAGCGACCGGGTCCGGTCCGCGCCGTAGGCCACCTGGGCGGCCGGCGGCGCCACCGGGTCGCCGGGCACGATGTAGTGGTCCATCGAGACCAGCCGGTCCTTCCCGGTCATCTCCGGTGCCCAGCGCCAGTAGTCGAGGACGGCGAAGTTGCCGGTCGCCATCAGGTTGGTGGTCACCGGCACGCCCGGGCTGCGCCGGTGCAGCAGGTCCCGCTCGGCCTTGAACAGCGCCAGCAGCGCGTCGGAGCAGAACCGCTGGAAGTCCAGCAGGTGGGTCGGGTTCGGCGTGGTGGTCGTGGTGCGCGGCGGCTGCACCTGTTCCCAGCCGGTGTAGCGCTGGGACCAGAACGCCGTCCCCCACGCCTCGTTGAGCGTTGCCAGGTCGCGGTAGCGGTCGCGCAGCCAGTCCCGGAACGCCGCCGCCGAGACATCGCAGTAGCAGCGCGGGTTGTGGCAGCCGTACTCGTTGTGGACGTGCCACATCGCCAGCGCCGGGTGGTCGTGGTACCGGTCGGCGAGCGCGCCGGCCAGCGCCAGCGCGGCCTGGCGGTACGCCGGCGAACTGGGACAGAACGCCTGCCGGCTGCCGTAGGTCAGCCGCCGCCCGTCCGCGTCCACCGGCAGCGACTCCGGGTACCGGTGGGAGAACCACGGCGGCGGGGACGCGGTGGCGGTGGCCAGGTCCACCGCCACGCCGGCGCCGTGCAGCAGGTCCAGCACCCGGTCCAGCCACCCGAACTCGTACCGGCCGGGCGCCGGCTCCAGCGCCGACCATGCGAACACGCCCACGGTGGCGAGGTTCACGCCCGCCTCCCGCATCAGCTTGGCGTCCTCGGCCCAGACCTCCTCCGGCCACTGCTCCGGGTTGTAGTCGCCGCCGTAGCAGAGCCCGTTCACCCTGGGTACGAGTACCCGCGTCATGCGTTCTCCTCGGAGTAGCCGGCCGGAGCCCTGGAAGTTCCCGGAACCATACCGGGACTGTCCCGGAAACTCCACGGTTGTGAGGCAGATTACGATCTTGCTCCCGCGCGGGCAACCGGCCGAGAAAGGCTTGACCCTCACGCGACGTGAGGCCCTAGCGTCGGGCGCGAAAGGAGGGGACATGAGCTACTCGGTGGGTGAGGTGGCCCGGCTGGCCGGCGTGACCGTGCGGACGCTGCACCACTACGACGAGATCGGGCTGCTGTCGCCGAGCGGGCGCACCGCCGCCGGCTACCGGCGGTACTCCGGGGCGGACCTGGAACGGCTCCAGCAGATCCTGACCTACCGCGAGCTCGGGTTCCCGCTAGAGGAGATCGCGGAGATCCTCGCCGACCAGCGGGCGGACGCCCTGACTCATCTGCGCCGCCAGCACGCGCTGCTGGTGGAACGGATGGAGCGGCTCCGCAAGATGATCGACGCGGTCGAGTTCATGATGGAGGCACAGCAGATGGGTATCCAGCTCACGCCGCAGGAGCGGTTCGAGGTGTTCGGCGACTTCGACCCCGACCAGTACGCCGACGAGGTCGAGCAGCGGTGGGGTGGCACCGAGGCGTACCGCGAGTCGCAGCGCCGGGCCGCCACCTATACCAAGGACGACTGGGTCCAGATAAAGTCCGCGACCGAGGACCTGTACCGGGAGTTCGCCGAGGCGATGCGCGCCGGCGTGCCGGCCGGCAGCGAGCGGGCGATGGACCTCGCCGAGGCGCACCGCCAGCAGATCAGCCAGTGGTTCTACGACTGCTCGTACGAGATCCACCGCGGGCTGGGCGAGATGTACGTGAGCGACGAGCGGTTCACCCGCAACATCGACCAGTACGCGGAGGGCCTGTCGGCGTACATGCGAGAGGCGATCATCGCCAACGCCGCGCGGGCATAGTGATTTCGCGGGCGTAGTTTCGCGGGCGTAGTCAAGTGTCGAGCCGGCGGTCCGCGTGACCGCCGGCTCGACCGGTTCTCAAGCTGATACGCCAGAATAGACACTACACTGTTGGCGCATGGCTGAGCAGATCGTGGTCCGGTTCCGAGGCGACGGTTCGGGCGTCGGTGAGCTCTCCTGGGGCCAGCTCACTCTGTGGGAGGCGATGGATCGCCTGGGCACCTGGCTGCCGATCGGCGGCACCGGGCCAGTGCCCGACGGCGCCACTGTAGACACCATGGTGGAACAGTTGCGGTTCTGGATGAACCGCCATCAGACCTTGCGCACCCGGCTCCGGTTCGACGGGCGGCCAGAGCCACTCCAAGTGGTCTCGGCCGAGGGCGAGATCGTGCTGGAGGTGGTGGACGCGGCCGACCACGAGGACCCGGCCGAGGTGGCCGCCCGGGTCGAGCAGCGCTACCGCGAGACCGACTACGACTTCGTCAATGACTGGCCGCTGCGGACGGCGGTGGTCCGCCATCGGGGCGTGCTCACCCACCAGGTGCTGGTGATGTGCCATCTGGCCACCGATGCCGGGGGCGGCCTGGTGATGTTCCGGGAGTGGCAGGAACGGGACCCGGTCACCGGCGAGGCCGCCACCCCACCGGCCGCGATGCAGCCGCTGGCGCAGGTGCGCTGGCAGCAATCGCCCGCCGGCCGGCGGCAGAGCCGGGCCGCGGTCCGGTACGCCGAGGAGGTGGCGCGCCAGATGCCGGCCCGCCGCTTCGGCGACTCCGATGACCCGCGCCAGCCCCGGTACCGGCAGCTCGGGTTCACCTCGCCGGCGACCCACCTGGCGCTCCGGGCGATCCGGGCGCGTACCGGCGCGGACCCCTCCCCGGTGATGCTGACCGTCTTCGCGATCGCGCTCGCCCGGGTCAGCGGCACCAACCCCGCCGTGGCCCACGTGCTGGTCAACAACCGGTTCCGCCCGGAGTTGGCGGACGTGGTGGCCCCGCACAGCGAGGCGGCACTATTCATGGTGGACGTGGCCGACGCCGGCTTCGACGAGGCGCTCGCGCGCACCCGGCGGCGCACCATGGCCGCGTACAAGAACGCCTACTACGATCCGCATGACAACGGCGGGCTGGAGGAGCGGATCGGCCGGGAGCGGGGCGAGGAGTTGCTGATCGGCTGCTTCTACAACGACCGCCGGCTGCGGGAGCTCCAGGATGGAGCCAGATCCGGGCCACCACCGACCCCGGAACAGGTGCGCGCCGCCCGGGACCTGACCGCGCTGCGCCTCGAGGTGGAGCAGGACGAGCCGTTCGAGCGGCTGTTCATCCACGTCAACGACGTGCCAGACACAGTAGACATCACCGCCCAGGCCGACACGCACCACATCGCACCCGCCCGACTGGAGCGGCTGCTGCGGGAGATAGAGGAGGTCGCGGTTGCGGCCGCGTTCGACGGTCAGGCACCTACTGGCGTACGGTCGGTGACCCTCACCCGCGGGGCATGATCGGTCACGGGACGCGGTGTGACCGGAATCGCACCGCCGCGCCGCCACATGAAACTGTTGCACTGGCGTCCTACAGTGACCCTCCCAGTCGTACGACCATGAACCAAGTTCATGATCGCGCACCATAGGCGTACCTGATGTCAACTCGCGGCATCAGCCGGAAGTAGAGGTGCCGGATGGCCCTGGTCGAGACCCGGGTGACGCTCTGGGAGGCCCTGGCTGGCCGCGCCCCCGGCCAGCCCACCGGCCCCGCCGACGCCGGCCTGTGGTCGGCGGTGGTGGAGCGGATCAATCCTGCCAAGGCCCGGCCCAGGCTGCGGCCGGGCATCGAGCAGGCCTCGCTGGTCAGCGCCCGCGGCGTGCCGTACGTGATGCTGCGCTCACCGGACCAGGCCGCCTGCTACCTGCGGCTGACCCCGCAGGAATGGGCACTGGCCGGCCTGATGGACGGGCAGCGCACGCTGGCCCGGCTGGTGGCCGAGTTCGCCCGGATCAGCGGCCGGCTCGCCCCGGAGCAGGTCCGCCGGGTGGTGGCCGACCTGGCCGGCAACCGGATGCTCGACGAGTTGCCGGTGGACGCGTTCCGCCCGCTGGGCCGGGTGCGGCGCCGGCCGTGGCCGGCGCGGCTGGGCAGCGGGCTGCTCGCGGTCGCCCGGGGCCGGCGGATGCTGGTGGTCAACGCCGATCCGGTGGCCAGCCTGCTCTACCGGGCCGGTGGCCGGTTGCTGTTCACCCGCCCGGCCGCAGTCCTGCTCGCGCTGGTCGCGGTGGCCGGACTCGCCGCGTTCGGCTGGACCTGGTGGCAGGGCGCCGGATCGCTGTTCCTCACCGGCGGCTCCTACCCGGCCGGGGTGGCGGTGCTGCTCGCCTGCAACGTAGTGGCACTGGCCTGCCACGAACTCGGCCACGCGCTGGCCGCCAAGCACGCCGGCCGGCGGGTGCCGAGCGGTGGCGTGCTGATCTACTTCGGCATCCCGTCGGTGTTCGTGGACACCACCGACGTGTGGATGGCCGGCCGCCGGGCCCGGCTGCTGACCACCGCCGCCGGGCCGGCCGCCGGCCTGGTGCTGGCCGGGATCGCGGCCCTGGTCGGGCTGGCGGTGCCGGAGTTGGGCGGCTGGACCTTCAAGCTGGCGTTCGTCTGGTACCTGAACTCCCTCATCAACCTCAACCCGTTCCTCGCGCTGGACGGCTACTACCTGCTGATGGACTGGCTGGAGGTGCCGAACCTGCGGGCCCGCGGGCTGGCCTGGATCCGGGCCAGGCTGCGGCCCCGGTGGGCGGAGCTGGACGCCGAGGGGCGGCTGATCGCGCTCTACGGCCTGCTCGCGGTGCTCTGGCTGGTGATCGCCGCCAACATCGCGTACCGGGTCTATGTGGACCGGGTGGCCGGGCTGGTGACCGGCGTGTGGCGCGCCGGCTGGGGCGGGAAGCTGCTGCTGGTCGCGGTGGTCGCGGGCCTGTCCGCACCGGTGCTGTACGCGCTGGCGGGCTGGTTGGCGGGCCGGGTGCGGGCGGTGCGGCGGTGGCGGCGGGAGCGCCGGGTCGCCGCCGACCTGCCACGCCGGCGGGAGGTGCTGCTCGCCTCGCCGCTGGCCCAGCTTCCCGGCCCGGAGCTGGACCGGCTCGCCGGGTACGCCCGGTGGCGCCACCCCCGCTCCGGCGAACTGCTCGCCCGGGCCGGGCGGCCGCAGCGGGACGTGTTCGTGGTCGCGGAGGGGGCGGTGGAGGGGCGGCGGCCCGGTGACCCCGGCGGGATCATCCGCCAGCGGGTCGGGCCCGGCGGCGTGATCGGTCTCGCCACCGCCATCACCGGCGCCACCGCCAGCCTGAACTGGCACACCGCCGGCACCACGCTGCTGACGGTGCCGGCGTCGCTGGTCGCGACGTCCATGGCCGCGGTCGCCCCGGCCGCGGGGGCGGACCCGGCGCAGGTGCGGGAACTG
>Ga0079224_100017284_pt1 | contig 10160 bp, 5 predicted proteins | sample Stecom2015_FD_80414 | JGI IMG/M metagenome (GOLD analysis project Ga0079224, IMG submission 80414) | Agricultural soil microbial communities from Utah to study Nitrogen management - Steer compost 2015 | ecosystem: Environmental > Terrestrial > Soil > Agricultural land | place: USA: Utah... | reverse complement strand
GGTTATGCCCCTTGTTGGGCCTTTAAGGGGAAAGGATACAATTATCTCCGCGGCAACGTTCTCTCATCAGCGTGAATCAGCCGTTCCTGGTTATTATTGGGTTGAGTTAGATAACAGGATTCGAGTAGAATTGACTGCAACTAACAATGTTGGCTATCATCGTTATACCTTTCCTGCTGGATCCGAACCGACTATTCGTTTTGATCTGGCCGCTCCGAGTAATGAGAACCATGCACATGAAACCTTTATTCAGAAAGAGAACGATTCAACACTTGTCGGCTATCGATATATCAAAGGTCCAATCGATACCCAGAAACTGTATTTTGCTGCGAGAACATCAAAAGACATCTTAGAGTTTCGGCTAAAAGGGGAGATGGATATAGAAGCTGGCGACATTAATATTGGTTTGAAATCGGATAAGGTAGGAGAAGACGTTGCTTCACAATTGATCTTCAGTCCGATAAGCATTCCAGAGACTATTGAATTGAAAGTTGCTCTTTCGACGAATAGTTCAGCCGACGCCCTACAAAATCTAGAGGAGATACCGCATTGGAACTTCAATACAGTGAGGGCGCAGGCCAACACTGATTGGGAAAATGAATTGGCAAAAATACGGATCACTTCATCTGATGAAAGGTTGAAACGAGTCTTCTATACCGCTTTATATAATACCGCGATAGCTCCACAGCAGTTATCTTCCGATAGGGCTAGTAAAATATTGCCTTCTATTGTAATCGATAGCACGAGATTTAGAGCATTTCCACCAACAACAGATCGCGACCTCACCAGAGAGCTGTTGGATTCCATGTTTAACGATAAACCCGACGGGTACCTGGGTGATGCTGGTGCTGGCCAAATGAGCGTTTGGGCTGTTTGGAATATTTTAGGATTTCATGAGGTTAATCGTTCGAGAGGTGAAATTCATATTGGAAGCCCGATGGTTGAAAGAGCGGTAATTGATCTAAGCAATGGCAATCTATTTGAAATTGAAGTGCTTAATAATAGTCCTCAGAATAAATACGTTAAGTCTCTTAAACTTAACGGTGCTAATTATAAGGAGGACTACCTTCTACAGACTGATTTGCTAAAGGGAGGAAAGTTAACGGTAAACATGGGGTCGGAGCCAACGATGAGACGAAGTGAAGTTCAGAAAGATACTTCTTCTTCCAGGAAAAAGGATATATTCAAATCGATCGGCGATTATTTTAATAATCTCTTTAAGTAGAAGAAAAAGTTCTAGATACTGTCAAAGGGCGGAAGGTCCTCTAAGAACTCATAGTTCACTTTTTCGAAATTTATCTTACAATAAAAGTGCTTCAAGCCATTGCTAACTACCAGTAAGGGTACCTTATGTATAAAATTATAGCGCGCGACCTGATCAAAAACCTGTTGGTTAATTTTGATCCCAGGAGCCTTAAATTCAGCAATTAATATTCGCTCGCCTTCATTATTAAAAACAATAAGATCCGTTCTTTTATGAAGATCATTTAATTTTAATCCTCCTTCAGATTGTATTAAGCTACGCGGATATCCTTTATAATTGATCAAATACTGGATCCAGTGTTGTCGCACCCACTCTTCAGGCGTGACTAATAAATACTTCTTTCTGAGGTCATCAAAAATATATACTTTCTTGTTTTCTTCACGTAGCTGAAAAGGATGAGGCGGCAGATTTAGTGGTATTCCTTTAAACATCCGTAAAAATAATGCTTAAATTAGAAACATCACTAAGCAAAGCGGCGAACTACTGATTATTAATAATGACTTTCCAAAATATACTTGCTGATTTAAAGAATCGCAAATTCCATCCGGTGTATCTGTTGCACGGTGAAGAATCTTACTATATCGATGAGGTCAGTGATTACATCGAGAAAAACATCCTATCCGATCCGGAGAAAAGCTTTAACCAAACCATTCTTTACGGAAAAGAAACTGATTTTATGACAATAGTCAATCATGCTAAACGCTATCCGATGATGGCTGAATATCAGGTTGTCTTGATTAAAGAAGCTCAGAGTCTGGATTGGAATAAGGGCACTGTGGAGCTGCTTCAATCTTATCTTGAACATCCTTTAGTCAGTACCATTCTTGTGTTTTGCTACAAATACACAAAGTTTGATAAGCGCAAGAAGATCTATAAGCTCTTTGACACTAAGGGCGTTGTTTTGGAATCTAGTAAGTTGTATGATAATAAGGTAGCGGACTGGATATTGGATTACACAAAGGGCAGGGGGCACAAGATACAACTATCAGCAGCCGCTTTGTTGGCAGAATACTTGGGAACAGATCTTTCGAAAATAGTCAACGAACTCGAAAAGATTTTTTTAAATGTCCTTAAAACTCGTGATATCAATAATGAGGACGTTCAGAATAACATTGGTATTTCTAAAGATTTCAACGTATTTGAATTGAACAAAGCATTAGCGTTTAAAGAAATTCTAAAAGCAAATCAGATCGTCAATTATTTTGCGGCGAATCCTAAATCACATCCAGCACCCGTCGTATTCGGCGCATTGAGTACGTACTTTACCAAGGTTTTGAAATACCATTATGCGGATGATAAGAGTAAAGCCGGAATAGCCAAGCTAATTGGGGTGCATCCTTTTTTCGCCGACGAATATGTGATAGCGGGACGAAACTACAATAAATGGAAGACGTTCCATATCATTAGTCTCTTACGAGAATATGACATCAAGTCCAAGGGGGTAGACACACCTATTAACGAGTTGGGTCCTCTATTGAAAGAATTAGTATATAAAATACTTCATTAATACTTTTCCCTTACATAAATATCTTATCACAGACTAATAGACAAGCACCGATTACCCCTGCCTGTTCTCCGGTTTTTGAGATTTTAACCTGTGTGTCATTATTAACCAGGCTCAATGAGTATTTATTAATAGCACTTTGAATGGGTAATTTGATATACTCTCCGGCATAAGAGATGCTTCCTCCAAGAATCACCAGTTCGGGGTTAAATAGATTTATTAGAGCGGCGATGCTTTTTCCTAACTTTAGTCCGATCTCAGATAAAAGCTCGATAGCAAGCATGTCATCCTTCAAGGAAGCGTCGATCACATCTTTCAGTTGGATTTTTTCAAGGTCGGGTTGAATACTAGTGACGCTACTTGTCGCCCCGTTTTTTATCTTCTCTATAAATGCTTGCGTCAGCGCCTTGCCTGATGCTTCGGTTTCCAAACATCCTTTTTTTCCACAATGACAAATTATCTCGTTTTCAAATGTAGGAATATGACCAAATTCACCTGCAAATCCAGATTTGCCGTAGTATAGTTTACCGTCTATCAGTACACCCATCCCTATTCCTTCATCAAGGTGGATAAATAGAACGTTTTTCTCATCTTTAACTACTCCGTTACAGAATTCGCCATACGCCATAGCGCGGGAGTCGTTTTCTAAATAACTTAAAATTCCCAGTCGTTCTTCAAGCAATTTGCTCAGCGGGTCTTCCTTGAAGTGGAAATAACTATAACTATGTCCTGTTTTACGATTTATTCGTCCTGACAAGTTGATTCCAACACCAACAATCTTTTCTTTTGATATTTTCGAGTTGCCGATAAAATTCTCGATAATCTGGCATAGAGTTTCTAGTGACTCAGGGGTGTTATGAAGTTTATAAGGCACTTTTTGTTCGAATTGAACCAATGTTCTCTTAAAATTCATCATACCTATGTTAATGAAGTTTTGCTTTACATCAACACCCACAAAAAAAGCCGAATTCGCTTCCAATCCATATATATGCGGTTTCCTTCCCACACCTGCGTTAATCTTGCCGTAATCCTTTACAAGACCTACATTAATAAGCTCCAAAATAAGCTCATTGATTTTAGGGGTACTAAATTTTAATTCGTTTCCCAAATCGGCCAAAGTCGCATTGCCTTCATTAGCAAAGTGTGCAAGTATCTTTTTTTTGAGCACGGAATTCTTAAATGATACACCATCAGTTAATTGTATTTCTTGAAAAAACTCTTGTAGGTTTGATAAGGACATAATGTTTTATTGAATAATATATTCAAATATATCTAATAAAAAAGGAAATTAACTAATCCAGGATTAATTCGAAATTTTAAAACGAGTGATAGTTAAATGTTTAAACTGAAAACCAGGCCTGTAACAAAAAAGATTGGTAATTTATTTAATATGTGTTTTTATATTGTAAATTTAATCGTTAATTAGTGTTTCGTAAATATAAATATTATTTAACTTAATTATCTCTTTTATGATCAGACTACTTAGTAAGAACTGCCGGTTGTTACTCATCTTTGTTCTCGCCTTTTCTCAAATGAATGCGAAGGCTCAGAATATTATACAGGGGAAGGTTCAAGATCAGGCGGGTGTCACGATGCCCGGGGTGAGCGTCCAGATCAAAGGATCACAACTTTCTACGGCAACAGATAGCGACGGTAATTTCCGTATATCATCTCCGGAAGCTGCTCCAACATTAGTATTTACATTTTTAGGTTTTGAAACATCAGAGCTCGTCGGCGATGCGCAAAAACCGATGCTTGTCGTGTTGAAGGAGTCAAATGAAAGCTTAGAAGAAGTAGTGGTCGTAGGATATGGAACTCAGAAGAAAGTCAATTTAACTGGTTCGGTCTCTGTATTAGATGGAGAGGACCTAGCGAAGCGTCAGGTTAGTTCTGCCTCCCTTGCTTTGCAGGGTGCTGCACCTGGTGTTACGATTAGACAACAATCCGGAGTTCCGGGTGGTGATGGCGGTACCATTAATATCCGAGGTATTGGATCGATAAACGCGGGCCAGAATCCTCTAATCCTAGTAGATAACGTGGAAATGAGCCTTGATGCAGTTGACCCCAATAACATTGAAAGCATCTCTGTTTTGAAAGACGCCGCCGCTTCGGCCGTGTATGGCTCTCGAGCCGCAAACGGAGTTATTTTAGTCACGACAAAGAGAGGTGCTGAAGGAGTAGTTGTTAGTTATAATTCATTTCTGTCCGATCAGAATCCAATAGATCTTCCTAAGAAAGTAAAGGCCTTGGATCATATGAAGTTGTGGGATGTAGCCCAGGCAAACGCCGGTTTACCTCCTGCTTTTTCAGAGCAAATTGCGGCATATGAAAACTTAGGACCTGACAATTTCACAAGATTCGACACCGATTGGGAAGATCTAGTTTTGACAAACAACGGTCTAATGCACAATCATAACCTTAACGTTTCAGCTGGAACTGAACGGATTAAAGTTTATGGTTCAGGAAGCTTTTTGGACCAAAATGGTTTAACCGCAAACACTGACTATAAGAGAACCGATTTAAGGTTTAATACGGATGTTAAACTAACTGACAAGCTATCTGCATCAATGGATTTGGTGTTGAACAAATCAGATAGAACTTGGCCAGGAAACTCAAACCCAACTTCTATTATTCGTTATATGCTTGGTTTGCCAGCAACTGCACCCGGAAGATTTGATACGGGAGAATGGGGAGAAGGTTGGTCTAACTCCAACCCGGCAGCTCAGGCTCAAGATGGTGGATTTAGCAATGACGTTACGGATTCACGTATTATTAGCGGAACTTTAACTTACAAGCCAACTGAAAATCTTGAGGTACTGGCGAACTACAGTTCTAATTATTGGATTGCGAGGAATAGGAAACTACAGGGACAATATGACATCTATGTTGCGGATCCGGCAAACAATAGATTGAATTTTGCACGTCCTTGGCCTTCTTTCAATGCGATCTTTGACAATTTTTCTCAAAGTACCACCAATTTATTTAGAATTCAGGCGACCTACAACAAGACATTTGGTGACCATGAGTTTACAGCTCTAGGAGGATTTACCACGGAAGAATTTGGCACTAGCGGAGTCAACGCTTTTCGACAAAATTTGATCTCCGAGAGCTTTCCTTATCTTAATGCAGGTGATCCGATAGGACAAACGTTGTCAGGAGGTGAACAGGAATATACAATGGCCTCTGCTTACTCACGTCTCAATTATAATTATCAGGGTAAGTATCTGCTTGAGGTAAACGGTCGTTTTGATGCTTCATCCCGTTTTGTTGAAGATAACTGGTGGAAGCTATTTCCGTCTATCTCTGCGGGATGGCGTATTTCTGAAGAAAGTTTCTGGGGAGATTTTAAAGATGTGGTCAATGAAGCGAAAATCAGAGCTTCTTATGGATCACTAGGAAATCAAAACCTTTCAACTTATTATCCTACCTATTCTAACTTTACTACCGGTTCTGCCTATAATTATTATTTCAACAATGTGATTAATACTGGTTATGCACTTGTTACTGCTGCTAACCCAGATATTAGATGGGAGACTTCAAAAATTCTAGACATCGGTGTGGATTTGGGCTTACTAAACAATCGTCTAACTGTTACTGCCGATTATTTTAAGCGCGATATTGAGAATATGTTGCAATTAGATCTAATCCCTTCTTATGTTGGATTGGGAGCGCCTTACATCAATATCGGTGCAATGGAAAATACAGGATGGGAGTTAGGTCTGTCATGGAATGATCGAATTAGTGACTTTGGCTATCAGATAACTGCTAATATTTCAGATGTAAAAAATAAAGTTACTGACTTAGGCGGGAAAGAGTACATTGCCGGTTCTAGAATTACTAAGGAAGGATACGCACTGCAATCTTATTACGGATATATTGCTGACGGATTGTTCCACAGTGATGATGAAGTTGCATATGTACCTTTTCACTTTGCAAACACCAAGCCAGGAGATATACGTTATAAAGATATAAGCTGTCCCGACGTTACACCTGACCATAAAATTGATGCGTACTATCGTGAAATTATGGGTAACTATTTTCCTCGCTACGAATACAGTCTGAATCTTGGAGCGCAGTGGAAAGGTTTAGACTTGACTGTTTTCTTTCAGGGTGTAGGTAAGCTTGATAACTATTTGTCGGGTACCGGTACCCAACCATTCTTTTCGCAGAGTTTCCAGGGAACCATGTTTGAACATCAGAAAGACTATTGGAGCCCTGAGAATACTGGGGCAGAATTTCCAAGACTGACGCCAAATAGCATAACGAACAACTATGTAACCTCTTCATTTTGGATGCGCTCTGGTTCTTATCTAAGATTGAAAAATCTCGTGTTAGGATATACTCTTCCTACCTCATTGTCTAATAAAGTTAAAATGCAGTCAGCAAGAATTTATGTTAGTGGGCAGAACTTAATTACCTGGGACAAGTATTTCCCTGGTTTTGACCCAGAGCAACGCGATACTGCGGGTGAGTTCTATCCAATCATGACAACTTACACAATAGGCTTAAATCTTAATTTTTAATACGATGCTAAAAAGAATTTTAAATATCACAGTTTTAGGGCTTTCATTATTGACTTTTAGCGGGTGCCAAAAGTTTTTAGAAAAGGAACCCTTAGACTCTCCTGCTACGGGTAGTTTTCTCAAGAATGAAAATGAAATAAATGCTGCGCTAACATCAGTATATCGATCCATCAATTGGGATTTCGGTCTTGTGCCTTATCAATCGGCCACAGATGCTTGGGCAGATATTGCGATACTAAGGGCAAATGATCTCGGAGAAGGTACATTTGATACCTATAATGCACACCCTGCAAACTTATGGAAAAGTGCCTACACAACTATTCAACGCGCAAATACAATGCTGGATGGTATGCAGGCAGCAAAGGCGAACGTTCCGGAGGCAACCTTTAATCGGTTGGAAGCTGAAGCACGAGTGTTAAGAGCGTGGTCATATCATTATTTGGCATTTATGTTTGGTGATGCACCACTTATTACAGCACCTTTATCAGTAACTGAGTTTTACGACAGAACAAGGACTCCAAAATCAGATATAATCAAGTTTATCTACGATGAATTAGATGCCGCTTCAGCTGCTTTAGGGTGGCAACCTGTGCAAAGAGGCAGAGTAAGCAAGTCAGTCGCTTTGGGTTTAAAAGCGCGCACAGCGTTGTATAACGGAGAGTTTGATTTGGCTGCATCATCAGCTAAACAAGTGATTGATAACGCCGGACTTAGTTTAAATACTAGATTTCAAGATTTGTTTACACGAAGTGGTCAACGACCAAATCAAGGTGGCGAAATCATGTTTGAGATTCTCTACACCGATGCCGAAACCTCCTCACGTACGAATTTGCCTTTAGGAAATGCATCAAGAGCAGCAGGCGGACAATCAGGAAGGTTTCCCAATCAGCGCCTGGTTGATGTTTTCGAAGCCTCGGATGGCAAAAGGATCGATGAGTCGGCCGTTTACAATCCGGCAAAGCCAAGAGAAAATAGGGACTTACGTTTGAGATATACCGTTTCATTGCCGGGAGATACTCTGAGTATGAATCGGGTTACTTTCGTGTACGACATCTATAAGAATACAACGTCCTTTTTGAATCCGGATGGCACCTGGGCTTCTCGTTACAACGCGGACTTTGATAACGCATTTGGACCTGCGAAAAGCGGAGTAGGTTACCTGTGGACCAAATATACAATGACTGATGAAGATGCATTCCAGTCCCGTGTAAGTTTCATTTTGATGCGATATGCAGAGATTCTTCTTACTTACGCAGAAGCAACAATTGAGGGTGACCGTATAGATCAATCGACTATCGATGCGATAAACCAGGTTCGGTTGCGTGCTAAGCAGCCTGCTGTACCGGCTGCTATCTCCTCAAACAAGAGAGAACTTCAAGAAATAATCAGAAGAGAACGTACAGCGGAATTCGCTGTCGAAGGATTCCGTTGGTTTGATATAAGACGCTGGGGAATTGCTCATCTGGTAATGCCTGGTAAAGTTTTGGGAATTGCGAAGGATCCGAATCTGATGCCTCCTGTGCCGAATTTTAAAAAGAGCGATTTGCATGATCTAAACAGTATTCCTGACTATACAGGGCAAGAGGAATTAAGATATACGCGAGAAACTAGGTTTTGGACACCAAATTTATTATTATTGCCTATTCCACAAGGTGAAATCGATATCAATCCGAATTTAACGCAAAATCCAGACTGGTAATTCAAGTAAAAATTTAATTTAAATATCAAGAACGTATAATGAAGAGAAGAAATTTCATCGGGATGCTTTCAGTTAGTGGTGGTGCTATGGTTGCTTCACCAGCATTAGCTTTTGCTAAAACATCCCAGAGCGAGGTAAAAAAAGAAGTTTTAAGTGACGGAAGTGAAGAACTAACCGCTGATATTGTAATTGCAGGTGGTGGACTTGGCGGTTTTGCGGCTGCTATGGGGGCTTTGCGAAATAATCAAACAGTTATTTTAACAGAAGAGACCGATTGGATCGGTGGCCAAATCACTCAACAAGGTGTTCCACCCGATGAGCACATGTGGATCGAAAAGTTTGGCGGAACTCAATTGTACCGTGACTTCAGAAACGCCGTTCGTCAATATTATGTTCAAAATTATCCGCTTACTGACGACGCTAAGAAGAATTTGCTTCTTAATCCAGGTAACGGTAGTGTTTCTAAGCTTTGCCATGAGCCTCGCGTTGCACTTGCAGTGATGAACAACATGCTCGCGCCTTATATTAGTTCCGGTAAACTAGTTCTGTTACTTGAACATAAGATTAAAAGTGCAGATTACAAAGGGAAGAAAGTAAATTCTCTTACTGCCAAGGAACTTCGTTCTGGTAAGCTGAAGACTCTAAAAGGTCCTTACTTTGTAGACGCCACGGAGTTGGGCGACTTACTTCCAATGACTGGAACCGAATATGTAACCGGAACGGAATCGAAATCTCAGACCAGAGAACTTCATGCGCCAGCGGTAGCAAATCCAAAAAATAACCAAGCGTTTACAGCCTGTTTTGCAATTGACTATGTGCCTGGCGAAGATCATACTATCCCTAAGCCTAAAGACTATGATTTCTGGAGAAATCTTGTTCCAGATTTGACGCCACCTTGGCCTGGTAAGCTCCTTGAATTGCATTACTCCGATCCACGGACGTTAAAGCCAAAGAAATTGGGGTTTCATCCTGGAGGTTTGCCGACAGGTGATACGTTGAATCTTTTTATTTATAGGAGAATTATAGATCCGGGGAATTTTAACGACGGAACGTATTCTGGAGGTATTACCATTGTGAACTGGCCTCAAAACGATTATATGTTGGGGGATATCGTTGATGTTTCGGAGGAAGAGTTCAATAAACACTTTGAGGCTTCCAAACAATTGAGTT
>Ga0079224_100017283_pt1 | contig 10160 bp, 8 predicted proteins | sample Stecom2015_FD_80414 | JGI IMG/M metagenome (GOLD analysis project Ga0079224, IMG submission 80414) | Agricultural soil microbial communities from Utah to study Nitrogen management - Steer compost 2015 | ecosystem: Environmental > Terrestrial > Soil > Agricultural land | place: USA: Utah... | reverse complement strand
TCTAAATTGTAACCGCCAACATAGTGGAGTTGCTCATCGAGCTGGGATCGGGAAAGAGACCGACCCGCGCTGAGAACGTACTCCATACGAGTGAGGGTGCGGCGCCAAAAGCCTTCGGGCGTATCGTTGACAGGTAGGCGCATGCTGGCGGCAAGGACCATGAAGAGCGCAAAAGCGATACTTCCCGGGAGGGAACCGAGTGCGATGCGTTGCCAAAGTTTGAGGTAACCTTGAGCTGCGATGAGTGCGATGAGAGGAACACTCGCCCCAAAGTGGTATTGAAAGAACTTGCCTTGGATCGCGATGCCCACAAACTGAAAGGCGAGTACACCAAGGATCAACGCAAAGGCTTCCCGCTCACCCTGAGCACGTGGATGAAGGGAAGCCGCGGCGATGACGCCAAAGGCGAGGAGTGAGGAGTAGCCAAAAAATCCTTCGCTCAACGCGAGGAAGAACATTCCACCGGCGCTACGATTGACCCAGCTGAGTTGGGTGTAGCCGGGCGCAAACTCAAAGAGGGTCCAGCTGAGTGCTGGCCACCCTCCCTTCAACCAAAACCAAACGCATAGAGCGCAGATGGGGATGAGGCTTGAAAGCCTGATCCACAAGAAGGGGGTCGCTGCGCGAGGGAGCGTGGTTCCTTCTCTTCGCCTGCGCGCGCTGAGGTAGCAGGCGCAGGCAATCGCGCCTCCTCCAAATGGAGGCTTGAGCACAAAGGCGAGCCCAAACAGACAACCTACCCCAATCCAAGCGATGGGTCGCCGCTTCCTTTTCCAAGCGTGGGTGGTCACCACCAGCGCGTAGATGGTGAGCGGTCCCGCAAAGGACTCAGGCTGACCCGTGTGCCAAAAGTCGAGCTGGGCGTGGATCAACGCGTAGATGGCAGCTGCCATCAAACCGGCCGTTCGACTTTGAAAGAAGACCCCTCCGAGGCGTCGAAGTCCCACGACTGCGCCAAAACTGAAGAGCACCTCGACGAGGCGGGGGGCGAGCATGCTCTTTCCAAAAAGGGCGAAAGACCCAGCATAGACGAAGAAGATCCCCGGTGGTTTGAAGTCCCAGAGGTCGCGATAGGGCACTTCTCCCCGCAGGATCCCCTCGGCGACCGCACCATAAATTCCTTGGTCTCGACCGAATGAAAAGGCGAGCACTTGGAGCAGGCTGACGACAATCGTGATCCACGCAACGACACGCAGCCACAACTCTGGGTCTTGCTCGACTTCGCCGGTGAGAACGCTCGCCGACGGAGGGGGTACGGACGCGCTCGGCATGGGCGCCATCCATAGCATATCTCAAAACTCCCAAGGGTCCGCCGCAGCTCATCGCCGGGCAGGGAGGCAAGGTCACAATTTGCGTAGTTTTTTGGCGATACGATCTTCTTTGTTGTCTCGGGGATTTGCTCCGAAGAGACAACAAAGAAAACCCCGAACTCACAGCCGTGAACTCGGGATCCTTTAAATGGGCGATGGCGTTGGCGGTTGGCTCCTGTTGGTAAATCCCGTCCCCACTGGCGAGGAGACATCGACTCGGCCGCGATCGATGTCTCAACGAAGTGGCGTAAGGAGCCCACTTGAATCAAGCGGCCTCTTGGCACCGCCGAGGCGCCATCTGTATTTAGGATGGACCCAAAATTTCGATTCGACAAGTGGGTCAAAGACGATTTTTGATCTTTTCTTGAGCATAACAAATGGCACACATATCAAGTGACCAGGAGCATATGGATTTGTTCCAATGGTCGCCGCGTGTGTAGGTGTAGTGGGCAGATCTTGCGCCCGAATCATTTCGGCCTCCGCAAGTGATTGAACCAGCGGCTCGCTATCGTTTAGACGTTAGAAAAACAGCGCCGCCACTGAAGAACGAAAAAAACGTGCCAAGAGCTCAACGAGTTGAGCTGCTGAATCTTTGTCATCCCGCGCTCTACCGCGCATCTCATAGCCCGTAGGGTGGTGGGATGCGCTCAACAAGCAACGCCACACATCGAACAAAGTGCGACAAAAGGCTCCGCCGACGCTCGCCTCACCCCTTTTCGGGTGGGCGGCGGCGGGGCCTTCCAAGTGGTGAGATGTATTCTAGAGGGCATCGAAGATATGCTCTAGACAGCGTCATGATTGATTTTGACAGCGCCCGTTCGATCGTATTGAAAAATGCTATCGCGAGCTTGCCCGCCGAGCGCATCGTGCTTCAGAGGTCAGTCGGCCGGATCCTTGCTGAGCAAGTGACCAGTCCAGTAGATCTACCTACGTGGGACTACAGCGCCATGGATGGTTACGCGCTGCGTAGCGCGGATCTGGGGAAGGAAATGGTCCTGCGCGTGGCGGGTGAATGTCGCACGGGGCATGCCCAAGCCACTTTTGTACCGGGCACCTGTTTGCGAATTTTTACGGGCGCCACGATCCCACCAGGCGTCGACTCAATCGTCATGCAGGAGGAGGTGGTGCGGGCGGGAGAGATGGCGACTTTCTCTCAAATTCCAACCCCAGGTTCACACATTCGTCGACGTGGTGAGGATCTTGCTGCCGGAGATCTGGTGATTGAGAAGGGGACGCGACTGAATCCCTATCATCTGGGGCTGCTGGCCAGCGTGGAAAGAAGTGAAGTGCTTGTGTCACGCCGACCGCGCGTAACCATTCTGTGCACAGGCGACGAACTCCGCCCACCAGGAAATCTCATCGGGGCGGGCACTCTTGCGGAGAGCTACAGTGCTTCTTTGGCAGCGCTTGTTGAATTTGTCGGAGGCGAAGCCCATCGGGGACCGATCGTTCGAGATGAACGCCCGATCTTGCGCTCCGAGATTGAGCGTCAGTCCGCGGCATGTGACGTGATTGTCACCGTGGGTGGTGTGAGCGTTGGAGATCACGATGTGGTGCGCCCTGTACTCGACGAGATGGGCGCCGAGATCTTGTTTCATAAGGTTCGAATCAAACCGGGTAAACCTGTGCTGATGGCCAAATGGCGAAACACTTACATTGTTGGACTTCCCGGAAACCCAGCCTCTGCTCAGGTGACATTTTCTCTCTTTGCGGCGCCTCTCATCAGGTGCCTCGCGGGCGACACCCGGCCCTTGCCCGATTTTCGAACGATGCCGCTCTTGGAGACTTACCGCCAAGCTCCCGGACGTAAGTGCTTTCAGCGCGCGCACTTGAGTCCGGAAGGGGTGCGGGTTCTTTCGAACCAAAGTTCTGGGGCTTCGACCAGCATTGCCTGGTCGAACGCACTCGTCGTTTTTGACGAGGATGTTCAGCAGATCCCCGCCGGTGCAGCAGTATCGGTGTTGTCGTTGAGCGATTTATGAAGAGAAGAACGGATCGCCATCGACAGAGCGAGGCCGGGATCTTGGTGGGAATTTTTGCCGGGGGTCACTCATCGCGTATGGGCACTTCCAAGGCGCTGCTTCTAGCGCCAGATCAAAGCGGGCGGAACTTGCTTGAGCGTCTACATGACGAAGTCGCTCGCGTTCTTCCTCTGAGTCGATGCGTTGTGGTCGGTCGGCGATCTGAGCACACGCACCTCGCCTTTCATCAAATTGAGGACGCGGCACCTGACTGTGGTCCTCTTGGTGGTCTTGTCGCTTTGCTCGGACTTGCAGAAAGCGAGGGCAAGAGTGCTGTTCTTGCGATTGCCTGTGACTATCCCAGCCTTTCGGGTGATTTGGTGTTGCGCCTGGCCACTGAGTGTCCGGAAGCAGGCTTGCTTTCCCCCTATTTGGCGGATCGCCACCAGCCCCTGTTTGCGCGCTATTCAGTGCAGCTCCTTGAGCCCCTCCGTCAGCGGCTTGATGGCGGAGAGTTCGCGTTGATGCCCTTTTTCAGAGATCGGGACGCCGCGCGCCTTGCACTCACAGAGGAGGAAAAAGGGCAGCTAGTCGATTGGGATTGTCCCGAAGACATGGGGAAGAAAGGACCATGAAAGGGACTTATCTCAATGCGGATCCTTGTGGGTGTGAGCGTGCCCTCCACGGCAGCGAGCATCCTGCCAGCCTACCCAGTAGGGGCCATCAGGTCCGTGTTCACGCTTCCAGACCGGCACGTCCTCTTTGATTCGATCAATCAGTTGACGACATGCGACAAAAGCCTCGTGACGATGGGGAGACGAGGCCACGCAAATGACGGCACTGTCGCCCACCGAAAGTTCGCCGACGCGGTGGAGTGCGGCCAGGCGGACGCCAGGGAGTTCGGCTTCAATCTTCTGGGCGATCTTTGCCATCTGCTTTTCAGCCATGCTCTCGTAGGCTTGGTATTCAAGTAGAGTCACCTTGAGCCCTTCATTGTGGTTGCGCACTGTCCCCACAAACACAGAGAGGGCTCCTGCCTCATCCGATGAAACTGCCAAAATCGCCTCGGCCAGATCAAGGGGCGTATCACGGACGGCAAAGAGGCGGCCGCTCATGAGTCCGCTCCTTGGAAATGACCAGACCTGCCCCCGAACTTTTCGAGCAATCGGCCAGGGCCCAAGGTCATTGTCCGATCAATGGACTTGAGCATGTCGTAGATGGTCAGCGCTGCGATTTGGGCTCCTGTCATTGCCTCCATTTCTACGCCAGTTTTGTCCATCACTTCGGCCGTGCACAGAACCCGCACTCGAAAAGAGACGGGATCTTCTTCAAAATCGATCGTCGAGTATTGGAGGGCCAAAGGATGACACAAAGGAATGAGGTCGCTTGTCTTCTTTGTCGCCATGATCCCGGCAAGGCGCGCGGTGGCCAGGACGTCACCCTTGGGGGCTGAGTTTGACTGCAGTGCGAAGAACGCGCTCTCGCTCATTTGAACCCAGCATTCAGCCACCGCTCGCCGATGGCTCGCTTCTTTTTGGGCAATGGAGACCATCCGCACTCCTCCGTCAGGGCGCAAATGAGTCGAAAATCGTGTGCTTCCGATGATCTCACCGTACGCGCCCCGAACCCGCTCAGCGCGCGGCCTTTCGCTAACTTTCACCAGTGCGTATCGATCCAGGGGTGAAAGACTACTCCAGACCTTCACGGTGACGGGAAACTGAGATCCAAAGGCCTTCAAAACGCTGGCCGGGATCTCACTGGGGCTCGCGTCGCCAAGGGGTTCAAGGTTGGTGCCGGGGGGTTGGGCGCTAGCGCAAGAAGCTGCAGCTTGGGCTCGATCGACCTCTATTCCACTCCCTGCGGAAGCAAGCGCTCGGCGCGCCTCCAGATCCAGAGACAAGAATCCGTTCAAACTCAGCTTCACTCCGATCGCGTCCAGGGCGCGACGCGCAGCGAGGGGGACAAGCTGGAGTTGCTCGTCGATACCGTCAAATCCGTAGAGTTTCACCCTCGTGTATTACAGCCGATTTCGAAGACATGACAGCGCACTTTCCCCGATCTGGCCGGTGCTCCTATGAGCGCTCGAGGCCAAAAATCCGGGCTCAGACGTCTCGCACAATCGGAGATGCATCGAACAGGCCGCTGGGGCGCAGCAGGCAAAGCCCATCAGGGCTGTGAGCTGCGGACCGGCATTCTAGGGAGCGCGGAAATGTCTGAAGGGCATTGAGGCGAGTGCACGTTCAGCACTTTCAGGTAGGGTCACCCCCAACAGGTCTTTGTCCAGCATGACTGATTCTGGTCCTCCTACCGAACCGTGGCGCGATTTGCGGGGTCGTCCGTTGACCGATCTGCGGATCTCCGTAACGGATCGTTGCAACTTTCGCTGTGGCTACTGCATGCCGCGCACCAAGGCACGATCCTTTCTGCCGCGCTCACAGATCATATCTTTCGAGGAGATTGAAAGGGTCGCAAGAGTCTTTGTCGCGGCGGGTGTGAGGAAGTTGCGTTTGACGGGGGGCGAGCCCTTGCTGAGGCGCGATCTGCCGACTCTCGTTGGGATGTTGCGTCCTCTGGGCGCAGAGCTTGCGCTAACGACCAACGCCGTTCTTCTTTCAGACTTTGCCCCGGCACTGAAAGAGGCGGGTCTTGATCGCATCACTGTCAGCCTGGATGCTCTCGACCCTCAAGTTTTTCAAGATGCCACTGATGCCCTAGGATTTTCACCCCAAGATGTTCTTTCAGGGATCGCTGCCGCAGAGAGCGCTGGATTTTCGTCGCTCAACATCAACTGCGTGGTGCGCCGAGGGCTCAATGATCAGCAAATTCTGCCATTGGCTCGCGCTTTTCGGGGGAGTCGTCACGTCTTGCGTTTCATCGAGTTCATGGACGTGGGTACTCGCAACGCTTGGAGCCTGGACCAGGTGTTTTCTGAAAAGGAAATCTTGCGCGAGCTCAGCACGATGGGTGAGCTAACTCCCCTTCAACCCCGGCATCCGGGTGAAGTGTCGCGGCGCTATCGTTTGGACGATGGAGTGACTGAGTACGGTGTGATTGCCAGTGTAACTCGTCCTTTTTGCGGGGACTGTTGTCGCGCGCGACTCTCAGCGGATGGGCGACTGTATTCCTGCCTTTTTGCGCAGCAGGGACTCAGCATTTTTGACCAGTTGCGGGCCGATGTCAGCGACACGGATCTCAAGAAAATGATGGCTGGTTGGTGGCATGCCCGTGACGACCGCTATTCTGAAACGCGGGGTGAGCTGGATGGAGGTGAGCGTCGCCACCTTCCCTTGGCGGGCCAGCGAGTCGAGATGTCTTACATTGGGGGCTAGAGAGCCCCTAGATTCCCGTCACCGGATCAAGGTGAGCGGATGGGTAGACGTTGCAAGGCCCGAGTGAGCTTGTGCTCATTTCTTTCGCTTGCGTCGACGTCGCAACTTCTCGATGGGTGAGCCAGCATCTGTTTTGGTCAGCACTTCATGGTGGATGAGAGCAGGGTTGATTGCTTGAGAGCGGACGCGAGCGTCTGCAACGAAGATTTCCTGGCTGCGGGTGTCGCCGGACTTCTTCCTGGTTGATTCGCGTCGGTAGCGACCACTGCTTTCCAGGACCCAACCCTTCTCGGTGTCGCTTCCCATGACCTCAAGTATCTCATTGAAGACTCTCGTCTTGATCTTGTTGTCTAAGATCGGAAACATGATCTCGACGCGTCGGCGAAAGTTGCGCGGCATCCAGTCCGCGCTGCTGCAGTAAATTTCTTTTGCACCTGCGTTCTCGAAGTAGAAGATGCGTGCGTGCTCCAAGAAACGATCAATGACCGCGTGCACGCGGATGTTTTCGCTCAATCCTTTGACCCCGGGGCGCAGGCAACAAATTCCGCGCACCAACAGGTCGATGCGAACGCCAGCGCAGGAAGCAAGATAGAGCGCCTCGATGATGTCCGCGTCGACCAGAGAGTTCACCTTTGCGACGATGCGGGCCTCTTTGCCTGCTTTCTTATTCTCTCGTTCTCGGTGAATCATTCCCAGAACGGCCTCGTGCATTCCCAGGGGCGCGGTGATGAGCTGATTCCATTTTTCAGGAGCTGAGTAGCCCGTCAACAAATTGAAGAGCGAGGTGGCGTCCTCCGCCAAGCTTTCACGCGCAGTGAAAAGAGACAGATCGGCGTACAGTCGGGCCGTTTGCTGGTTGTAGTTTCCTGTTGCCAGGTGAACGTAGCGGTTCAGTCGTCCTCCTTCTTTTCGAACGACGAGCAATACTTTGGCGTGAGTCTTGAACCCCAGAAGCCCGTACATGACGTTCACGCCGGAGCGCTCCAGCGCGCGAGCCCACTGGATGTTACTCGCCTCGTCAAAGCGCGCCTTCAGTTCCACGACGACGGTGACTTGCTTACCTAGCTCGGCTGCCCTTTGTAGGGCAGCGACGAGTGGCGACTCACCACCTGTTCGGTACAGAGTCTGTTTGATCGCAAGAACATTTGGATCTTCAGCTGCTAACGTGACAAAATCGACGACAGCATCGAAGGATTCGTAGGGATGCTGCAGAAGGATGTCCCCTTCCCGAATGGTCTTGAAGAAATCTTCACTATCCCGCAGTGGGGGAACATAGAAAGGACTGAAAGGAGGATCCGAGAACTCAGGCCGGTCGTCGAACTTTGCGAGGGCAGAGAAGTTTTCTAACATCAATGGGGCAGCCAGATTGTAGACGTCGCGCTCCGGATGCAGTGAAAGCTCTGTGCAAAGCCAGGTCTTGGCGTCCTTTGGACATTCTCCTGAAATCTCAAGACGCACGGCGTGCCCGCGCTCGCGTCGACGCAGCTCCGCTTGGATGGCGAGAAGCAGATCTTCACCTTCATCGTCATCGAGCTCAATGTCGAAATTGCGCGTGACTCGAAAGGCAAAGTGCCCGATGGCAGGCAGGTGGGGAAAAAGTCGTTTCACCTGGTGAAAGATGAGATCTTCTAAAGGAACGAAGGCGCGCCGGTATTTCTCATGAGGAACGGGCACGAGCCGCGGCAGAGATGTAGGAAGCTGCACAAGCCCAAAACGCGGCTCTGATGGGTTTTTGGGATCAAAAAGGATCCCCACATTCAGGGTCTTGTTCCGCAAATGTGGAAATGGATGCGCAGGATCGATCGCTATCGGTGTGAGGACTGGATAGACGTGCTTTTCAAAGTGATCTTCCAGGCTCTTGAGGGTCTCTGCATCGAGATCCTTTGGGTGCAGGACGGCCAGACCTACCGAACGAAGGGTGGGGTGGATGCGCTCGTTCCACATCTCACTTTGTTGTTGGCAAAGTTCGTGGGCGCGCTCCGAAATAGCGAGCAATTGTTGTTCGGCGGTCATGCCGTCCGGCGGAAGCTCAAGAACGCCACTCGTGATCTGCGCTTGTAGTCCAGCCGCACGAACCATGAAGAACTCATCAAGGTTCGATGAATAGATCGCCAGGAATTTGAGGCGCTCAAAAAGCGGTACGGCCTCGTTGTCTGCTTCAGAAAGCACTCGGGCGTTGAACTCAAGCCAGGAAAGCTCGCGGTTGATGTATCGACCCGCTTGCTCAGACGTTGCGACGGTGGAGGCTGGTGGAAGGTGTTTAGTGAGACTCACGGATGTTCTTGCCTACATCGAGGGGAAGATACTGGTCGTTGTGTTCGTACGGATCTGTCCGCCTTCAAGGCGAAACCCCGGGACACCAAGTCGATCGATGAGATTTGAACGATTGGTGGCCACGATGAGCGTGATGGCTGGGTCATCTCGGAGTTCACAAAGGACTTGGTGTGTGATCTTGGCCGTCAGCTGATCGTTGGCGACATCAGGATCATCAAAAAAGAAGAAATTGGGTTTGAGGGCAAAGGCTCGCGCGAGGGCCAAGCGCTTCTTGTCTCCAAAAGAAAGATGCGCGGGCAAAGAATGCCAGTGGATCTTGGAAATCCGAGCAGCTTCCAGAGCTTCCTTGGTCCTCTGTTCAACCATTGCATCGTCGAGCTCCAACAAGTCTCGATGATAGTCCAAGGCCAGTGAGACATTGGAGTGCGCGTCCATGTTGGAAAAGAGTCCACCATCCTGAAACACAAATCCGGTTCGTAAGCCCCGGCGCAGGCGTTCGCTGGGAAGCAGCTTCTTGACGGGGTGCCCGGCCAAGAGCACCGAACCTTTGTCTGTGGGCAGGAGACCGGCGGCGATCTGAAGAAAGGTGGACTTTCCGCAGCCGCTGGCCCCAGTAATGACGGCGTTCTGTCCCTGGTGAAGCTCCCAGCTCACACCGGCAATTATTTTGTGCCCGTCGTAGGAAAAGTCGACTCGATCGAGGGTGATGCCGGGTTCCCCGCCGGTATTGATCGAAATTCTACTCACGCCAGTGAGCCTCCGACGACCCAGTAGAAGGCTATGGTGACGACCGCATTGTAAATGATGCAAGCCAAGAGGGTTTGAACCACGGCGCGACTGGCTTTCTGGGGGATCTCGGTGGGTGAGGCGCCGACATCCAGGCCGTAATAGCAGCAAAGCCAGCCGACCAGACCACCGAGACCAAGGGTCTTCGTCAAAAGGAGGGGCAGATCAGCTGGACCCAAGGCCATCATCGCCCCGGTCTGCCAATCGGCGACACCGTGTTGGTCCATCAGAAAGGCAGTGAAGTTGCCGCTGATGATGGCGATGGCAGAAAAGTAGATAGTCAGCAGCGGAATGCTCAAGGTCGTCGCAACGATTCGCGGCCAAACTAAAAAGCGAGGGGGATCAATGCCCAGCGAGGCCAAACCAAGGATTTCCTTGTTGACGCGCATGACTCCCAGTTCTGTCGCGATGGCGGTACCGCTTCTGCCCGCCACGATGATTGCGGTCACAAGGGGAGCGAATTCACGAAAGATGACCGCCACCAGGATTCGTCCCGCGGT